>Ga0137418_10000695_pt1 | contig 30500 bp, 31 predicted proteins | sample CZODoug3_1_2_16f_FD_122242 | JGI IMG/M metagenome (GOLD analysis project Ga0137418, IMG submission 122242) | Vadose zone soil fungal communities from Angelo Coast Range Reserve, California, USA - CZODoug3_1_2_16fungal (Hybrid Assembly) | ecosystem: Environmental > Terrestrial > Soil > Vadose... | reverse complement strand
TCACCTCGACATCGCGCCGCTCGAAGCAGCGCCGCCCGTGGACGTGTCGCTCAACGCGGCGATGCCGACGTTTGCGGAGACCGCCGGCAGTGGCGAAGACGCTCCCGCCATGACATCCGAGGATCTGCCATCGCTCGAGGCGCTCGACGCGCTGAGCCTCGACCTGCCGCCGATGCCCGACCTCGGCGACTGGACGCTCGATACGAGCCTCGCGCTGGATCTGCCGGCGCCGACCTTTTCCGAGCCGCCGCTCGATCGGCTCGATGTCCCCGTCCCGCCGGCCGCGGCGCCCGCCGACCCGGTGCTCGCGGAGCTCGACCAGTGGCTGGCGGCAATCGTCGCAGATCGCGGACAATCGCGGTGACCCGTGGCGTTCCCATCGACAGCCGCGCTCGCCAGGCGGCACGCGCGCATTCGCGAATCGCTCGACACGCTCAGCCTTGACGCGCTGATCGTCACGCCGTCCACCAACATCCGGTACCTCTCGAACCACGCAGGCACCGCGGGCATCCTCGTGATGACGCGCGAGGCCGTGCACCTGCTGGTGGACTTCCGCTATCACGAGGCCGTGCGCGCGCTCCAGGAGTCGCCGTTCGCGTGCCCGCAGCTGCGCATGTGGGAAGTCCCCGCCAGCTACGAGGAGGCGCTCATCGGGTGCCTCGCCGACCTCGGCGTGACGACGGTCGGCTTCGAAGCCGCGCACGTCACGGTCGCGCGCTACGAGTGGTGGCGCCAGACGATCGCCGGCCGCGGGCTCGACATCACGCTGCGATCGACCGAGCGCCTCGTCGAGCAGGCGCGCATGATCAAGGACGCGTCGGAGGTGGCCATCCTTCGCGACGCGGCGGCGCGGCTCGGCCAGGTGGTGCCCGTCGTGCTCGCGGCGGTGCGCGCGGGGACGACCGAGCGCTCGATCGCGGCGGTCATCGAGGCCGCGCTGCGCGAGGCCGGCTACGAGCGCACCGCGTTCGACACGATCGTCGCGTCGGGCCCGCATTCGGCGATGCCGCACTACCGCGCGGGGACGCGCACGCTCGCGGCCGGCGACCTGGTGGTGCTGGACTTTGGCGGCGTCTTGGACGGATACTGCTGCGACTTGACCCGTACGGTGGCGATCGGCCCGCCTTCGCGCGAGGCACGGCGCGTCTATGAGGCGGTCCGCGACGCGCACGCGGCGGCGGTGGCCGCGGTGAAACCGGGCGTCGACGCGTCGGCGGTGGACGCGGCGGCGCGCGACGTCTTGCGCGACCGCGGCCTCGGCGACGCGTTCGGTCACGGCACGGGCCACGGTCTCGGCCTCGACGTGCACGAGGAGCCGCGCATCGGCAAGCCGCGCGCCGACGTCCCGCCGGTGGCGCTGGCCCCCGGCATGGTCTTCACCATCGAGCCCGGCGCCTACCTGCCCGGGTTCGGCGGCGTCCGCATCGAAGACGACGTGCTGGTCACCGACACCGGCTGCGAGCTGCTCACCAACCTGCCGCGCGCGGAGCTGATCGCGCTTCCAGCTTCATGACCTTCGACGAGATCAGGCAAATCCTCGAGATGATGCGCGAGCACGACATCGCGGAGTTCGAGCTCGAACGCGACAACATCAAGCTGCGCCTCCGCAAGCAGTCGGCGGGACACTGGAGCGCCACCCCGGCCGCGCCCCAGGGCCATTACATGCCCCCGATGCCGGCCGCGCCGCCGCCGCCGGCCATGGGTGGCGACGCCTCGTCGCCGGTGCTCGCGTCCACGGACGAGGCGCTCGACCTCGCGGTCGTGAAATCGCCGATCGTCGGGACGTTCTACCGCTCGCCCGAGCCGGGCGCCAAGTCATATGCCGAGGTCGGCGATGTGGTCCGGAAAGGGCAGGTTCTGTGCATCATCGAGGCGATGAAACTGATGAACGAGATCAACGCCGAGTGCGACGGCGAGGTCGTCAAGTGTTACGTGGACAACGGGCAGGCTGTGCAGTACGGTGAGCGGCTGTTTGCGATCAAGCCCTCCTAGCACAGGGAGCAACTTTCGGTGTTCAAGAAGATTCTGATCGCCAATCGCGGGGAGATCGCGCTGCGGGTGATCGTGGCGTGCCGGGAGCTCGGCATCAAGACGGTGGCGGTCTATTCCGAGGCCGACGAGAACTCGCTGCACGTCAAGTACGCGGACGAGGACGTCTGCATCGGGCCCGCGCGCAGCACCGACAGCTATCTCAACGTCCCCGCGATCATCAGCGCCGCCGAAATCACCGGCGCCGACGCCATCCATCCGGGGTACGGGTTCCTCTCGGAGAGCGCGTACCTCGCCGAGGTGTGCGAGGCCTGCCACATCCGCTTCATCGGCCCCGACCCGACCGTCATCAAGCTGCTGGGCGACAAGGCGCGCGCGCGCCGCGCCATGAAGAAGGCCGGCGTGCCGATGCTGCCCGGCAGCGATGGCCCGATCGACAGCGATGAGAAGGCGCTCAAGTGCGCCAGGGACGTCGGCTACCCGGTGATCGTCAAGGCCGTGGCCGGCGGCGGTGGACGCGGAATGAGGATCGTCCGCTCGCCCGGCGATCTCGGAAACCTGCTGCGGACCGCGCAGCGTGAAGCCGAGGCGGCCTTCGGCGTCGGCGACGTCTACATCGAGAAGTACCTCGAGAACCCGCGACACATCGAGTTCCAGGTGCTCGGCGATCATCACGGCAACCTGGTGCACCTCGGCGAGCGCGAATGCTCCATCCAGCGGCGGCATCAGAAGCTGCTCGAGGAGTCGCCGGCCGCGACGCTGACGGACAAGATCCGCCGCAAGATGGGGAGCCTCGTCGTCGACGCGGCCAAGGCGGTGCAGTACACCAACGCCGGCACCTTCGAGTTCCTGATGGACAAGGACGGGAAGTTCTACTTCATGGAGGTGAACACCCGCCTGCAGGTCGAGCACCCCGTGACCGAGATGGTCACCGGCATCGACATCGTCAAGGAGCAGATTCGCATCGCGGCCGGCGAGCGCCTCGGGTTCAAGCAGAGCGAGGTGACGTTCACCGGGCACGCGATCGAGTGCCGGATCAACGCCGAGGATCCCGACACGTTCGCGCCGTCACCGGGAATGATTCACGCCTTCAGCGTGCCCGGCGGTCCGGGCGTCCGCATCGACACCGCGGCCCATTCGGAATGCACGATCTCGCCCTATTACGATTCGATGATCGCGAAGATCATCGTGCACGGGCGCGACCGCCAGGAAGCGATCGCGCGGATGCGGCGGACGCTGGAGATGACCGTCATCGAAGGCATCAAGACGACGGTGCCGCTGCAGCTGAAGATCATCGGCGAGCCGGACTTCGTGGCGGGGAAGCTGAGCACCGCGTTCATGGAACGGTTCGCGCCGCCGGCGAAGGCGACGGGATCGCTGGCCGAGAGCGCGTAGCTGGTTAGTGGTTCGTGGTTCGTGGTTAGTGGTTAGTCGGCTACATGCGATCGTCGATGTCGAGGCGTCGGCACGCGCCGGCCGTGCCCCGCTCGACATCGCGCATGCCTTCCTGGATGGCGGAGCGCGGGTGATACAACTCCGCGCCAAGCCGCAGAGCTCCTCGGCATTCCTGAGCCTCGCCGACGACTGCGTTCGGCTCGCGGCGCCGTACGGCGCCGCGGTCATCGTCAACGACCGCCTGGATATCGCACGCCTGTCGGGGGCCGCCGGCGCGCATGTTGGACAAGACGATGTGACGCCCGCCGCCGCCCGGCGTCTGCTCGGTGACGGCGCGGTCGTCGGCGTGTCCACGCATACCGTGCCCCAGATGTCGGCCGCCCTTGCCGAACCGATCAGTTACCTGGCTGTTGGGCCGGTGTTCGGCACCTCCAGCAAGGAGACCGGCTACACCGCCGTGGGACTCGCCCTCGTCGCGACGGCGTCGCAGATGGCCGGCACGGTGCCCGTCGTCGCCATCGGCGGCATCACGCTCGACAACGCGGCGTCGGTCATCGCCGCCGGCGCCTCATCCGTGGCCATCATCGGCGATTTGCTGGTCGGTGGTGACCCGGCGCGGAGAACGCGGGCATTGCTGCAGAGCCTCGGAGATAATCGTTTATAGTCGGACACACATCAGCAACAACGAACGACCAACCAGCGGAGGTGCCGTGGCGGGCTCACTGTTACGAACCAAGTCGATCGATCGCCTGCTGGCGGATGCGCACATGGGTGAAGCCGACGCCGACGCGGCCTCTCAATCGGCCGGCGCGCACGCGCTGCGGCACCAGGCGGCCGGGGAGCACACGCTGCGGCGGACGCTCGGGGCGTGGTCGCTCGTGTCGCTCGGCATCGGCGGCATCATCGGCGCCGGCATCTTCGTGCGCACCGCCGCCGCCATCGCGGAACGGTCGGGGCCGTCAGTGACCCTCGCGTTCATCGTCGCCGGTATCGGCTGCGCCTTTGCGGGCCTCTGCTACGCGGAGTTCGCGTCGATGATCCCGATTGCCGGGAGCGCCTACACCTATTCCTACGCGACGATGGGCGAGTTCGTCGCGTGGATCATCGGCTGGGACCTGGTGCTCGAATACGCGATCGGCGCCGCGACTGTCGCCATCGCGTGGAGCGAGTACTTCAACAGGGTCCTCGGGTATGTGGGGATGGATATCCCTTACCAATGGCGCCACTCGCCATTCGAGGCGATGGACGGGGTCCACGGGATGATGAACATCCCGGCGGTCTTCATCCTGCTGCTGCTCTCGGCGCTGCTCATCCGCGGCACGCGCGAGTCCGCGGCGGTGAACAACCTGATCGTCATCACCAAGCTGTCGATCGTCGTGCTGGTAATCGTATTCGGCTGGGGTTTCATCAACCCCGCGAACCACACGCCGTTCATTCCGCCGGCGGCGATCTACACGACCCCGGAAGGGGTGGTCCACAACTACGGCGGCGTCATGGGGATCCTTGGCGCGGCAGGCGTCGTGTTCTTCGCGTTCATCGGCTTCGACGCCGTGTCCACGGCGGCGCAGGAGACGAAGAACCCGAAGCGCGACATGCCGATCGGCATCCTCGGTTCGCTGGTCGTCTGCACGGTGCTCTACGTGCTCTTTTCGTATGTGCTCAGCGGCATCGCGACCGTCGACGATTTCCGGACCGCCGGCAGGGAAGCGTCCGTCGCCTTCGCCATTACCAAGTACATGACCGGTTTCGAGTGGTTGTCGAAGCTCGTCACGATCGCGATTCTCGCGGGCTTCTCGTCGGTCATCCTCGTGATGCTGCTCGGACAGTCGCGTGTGTTCTACGCGATGAGCCACGACGGCCTGGTGCCGAAAGTCTTCTCGGATATTCATCCACGGTACAAGACACCGTGGAAGTCGAACATGATCTTCTTCGTCTTCACGGGGCTCTTCGCGGCCTTCATCCCCGGCGACATCGTCGGCGAGATGACGAGCATCGGGACGCTGTTCGCGTTCATCCTGGTGTGCATCGGCGTCTGGATCATCCGGCGCCGGCGACCCGATATTCCGCGCGGCTTCGTCGTGCCGGCGCTGCCGGTCGTCTCGACGCTCGGTGTGATCGTCTGCGGCGCGATGATCTACGGCCTCGGGTGGACGAACTGGGCGCGGCTCGCGGCGTGGCTGGTCATCGGGCTGGTGTTCTACTTCGGCTACGCGAAATCGCACAGCCGTCTCGGCGCCGAAACCGACGCGAGGCAGACCGCATAGCCGGCTGACTCATTGACGAACCTGCGCGGCCCGCAACTGGCCGTCGTCCTGCTGCTGGCGGTACTGGCGGGCGGCACCGCGGGCTACATGGTCATCGAAGGGTGGAACGCGTGGGACGCGTTCTACATGACCGTGACGACGGTCGCGACGGTCGGCTTCCGCGAGGTCCATCCGCTCTCGTTCGGCGGGCAGGTCTTCACGATCGTCCTGATCTTCTGCGGTGTGGGAACGGCGTTCTACACCGCGACGCTGCTGGCGACGATCATCGTGGAGGGCAGGCTGCACCAGCGCTTCGTGAAGCGGCGCGCCGCTCGTATGCTCGAACAGATCGCCAATCATTTCATCCTCTGCGGGTACGGCCGCATCGGCAGCATCATCGCGAACGAGCTGCACCAGCAGGGCGTGCCGCTGGCGGTCGTCGAGCGCGACCCGGAGCGCGTGCGTCAGGCGATCGAGCGCGGGTGGCTCGCGCTCGAAGCGGACGCGAGCCGCGAAGACGTGCTCGCGCGTGCCGGCATCCACCGCGCGCGCGGGCTGATCGCGGCCGTCGGCACCGACGCGGAGAATGTCTTCACGGTGCTGACCGCGCGCGTCATGCGCCCCGACCTGTTCATCATCGCGCGCGTCGAATCCGACGATGCCGAGCCGAAGCTGCGCCGGGCGGGGGCGGACCGCGTGATCTCGCCGTACCAGATCGGCGCGACGCACATGGTGCAGACCGCGCTGCGGCCAGCCGTCGTGGACTTCGTCCACCTGGCGACCAGTTCCGAGCGGCTCGACCTGTCGATGGAGCAGGTGCACATCAAGGACGACTCGGCGCTGGCCAACCAGAGCATCGTCGACGCCGGTATCCGGCAGAAGTTCGGGGTAATTGTCGTGGGGATCAAGCGGGCGGGCGGCTCGATGGAGTTCAACCCGCCGCCGGAAGCCGTCATGCGCGCGGGCGACGAGCTCGTCGTCCTCGGACGGACGGACAGCGTGAAGGCGTTGGAAAAAGAGAAGGGGGTCGTGGCATGAGCGCTCGCGTGCTCGACGGGCAGGCGCTCGCCAGGGCCATGCAGGAAGAGATCCGGCCCGAGGTGGCGGCGTTTGCCGCGCAGCACGGCCGGCCGCCGGGGCTCGGGATCGTGCTCGTGGGAAACGACACGGCATCGGAGGTGTACGTCCGCAACAAGCTGAAGGCCGGAAGCGCCATCGGTTTCCGGACGGATCTCGAGCGGCTGCCGGCGTCGGCGACGCTGGCCGAGGCACTGGCGCTCGTCGATCGCCTGAACCGCAGCAACGTCCACGACGGCATCCTGGTGCAGTCGCCGCTGCCGAAGGCGATGGGCCCCGGGGCGGAGCAGCGCGTGTTCGACTCAATCGCGCCGGAGAAGGACGTCGACGGCCTGACGCCGGTCAACGTCGGCCTGCTCGTGCAGAAGCGCGCGGTGCTCGTCGCGTGCACGCCGTCGGGGATCATCGAGCTGCTCGACCGCGAGAAGGTCGCCATCGCGGGACGCCACGCCGTCGTCATCGGCCGCAGCGACATCGTCGGCAAGCCGATGGCGCTGCTGCTGCTGCATCGCGACGCGACCGTCACCGTGTGTCATTCGCGGACGCCCAACCTGGCGGAGGTGTGCCGGCAGGCGGACATCCTCGTCGCCGCGGTCGGCAAGCCCGGCCTCGTCACGCGCGAGTACGTCAAGCCGGGCGCGGCGGTGATCGACGTGGGGATGAACACGGTGACCGACGCGCGCGTGGCGGCATCGCTGTTTCCGGAGGGTCATCCCCGTCTCGGCTTGTTCCGGTCGAAGGGGTCCGTACTGGTCGGAGACGTCCATTCCGGGGTGGCGGAGGTCGCCGGCGCGCTGACGCCCGTGCCCGGCGGCGTCGGACCGCTGACCATCACGCTGCTGATGCGGAACACCCTGCGCGCCGCGAACACGCGGGTGGCGGTCGTTAGCCGTTGACCGTTAGCCGTTGACCGTTGGCCGTTGGTCGTTCGTCGTTGATCGCGGGTAGCAGGTCGCAGGTCCTTGGTGGGCTCACTTCAGGCGATCGACCAGGACCGAAGATGACGCGCGACGTCGTGCACCTGCCGATTCGTGTCCTCGAAGGTGCCGTCGGATCGGACCACGTAATCGGCTCTGGCGATCTTGTCGTCGAGCGGCCACTGCGCCGCAATCCGCTGCGCCGCCTCCTCCCTGGTCAGGCCGTCGCGTTTCATCAATCGTTCGAGCTGGGTCGAGGCCTCGCAGGCCGTCACGAGCACGGCTTCGAATTCGCGCTCGCGTCCCGTCTCGAACAGCAGCGGAATGTCGGCGAGGGCAAAGGAAGAGCGCGCGGGGTCCAGCGACGCGAACCATCGATTCATCGCCTCGCGCACGTACGGGTGGACGATCTGTTCCAGATCGTGCCTGGCACGCGGATCGCCGAAGACAATGGCACCAAGCTTCTTGCGGTTCAACGCGCCGGTCGCGTCGCAGACATCGGCGCCGAACCTTCGAACGACGGCGTCCAGCCCCGGCGTCCCCAGGGCGATGGCCTCGCGCGCCAGCGTGTCGGCATCGATCGTGGGAACGCCGAGTTCTTCGAACTGCGCGCGCACGTGACTCTTGCCGGTGGCGATTCCTCCGGTCAGCGCGACCCGTCTCACGTTATCCGTTTCTCACGACCAACAACCAACGACGAACGACCAACGGCCAACGGCTACCCCTCCGTCGGCTCCAGCTCCGCGGTCGGCGAATCCTTCGCCGGCGACAGCCGCTCCTCGACGAACGTGTTCCACTCGTGGCACTGCGGGCACTGCCACAGCAGCTCCGTGCTGCGATAGCGGCAGCGCGTGCAGACGTGCGGGTCGAGGTAGAAGACCGCGTCGCTCGTCAGCGCCATGTAGCGGCGGACGAGCGACGGATCGAGGCCGATCGCGGAGAGCGTCTGCCAGATCTGCTGGTGGATCGCGAGCGCGTGCGGGTTCAGCGGCAGCGCGTCGAGCAGGCGGTCGAGCGCCTCGCGGTGCCGCGACTGGGCGGCCAGGTGCTTCGAGAGCGCGAGCCGCGCCCGCCAGTCCTGCGGGTTCTGCGCGATCAGCCGCTGGCACAGCTCCGCGAACCGCCGCGGCGCGCCGAGCGTCGCGTACGCGCGCTCGAGGCGCCCCAACGCGAGGTGCGCGCGGTCCGGCGCCTCGCGCGCGAGCGCTTCCCACGCCTCGACGGCGCCGGCGATGTTCCCCTGCCGCTCGCGGACGTCGCCGAGGTTCAGGTGGGCTGGCGCCGTTCGCGGATCGATGTCGATCGCCTCGGCGAAGGTGCGTCCGGCGGCGTCCGCTTCGCCGTTGCGCGCGCGGGCGCTGCCGATCTCGTTGGTCAGGAACGCGAGAATCTGCCGGTCCTCGGGGCGCCGGCCGGCGTCGAGCTTCGCAATCTCGCCGCGGACGCGCAGCGCGTCGGTCCACTGCCGCTGCTCCTCGTGGAGCTTCTGCAGGTTCACGAGCGCGTAGCGGTTTCGGGGATCGAGCCGCACGACCTCCTGGAACGCCTCGAGCGCCCGGTCGACGAAGCCGCCGTGGCGGAAGTCGAGCGCGAGACAGAGCTGCACGTAGGCGTGCTCGAGCCGGGTGAGGTCCGGCCGCTGCAGCAGCGACTGATGCAGCGTGATCGCGCGGCCGACCTGTCCCTTCGCGCGATACAGGTTGCCGAGAATCATCTGGATTTCGAGCGCGTCGGTGTCGCTCATGCTCGTCGCCTGCGTCAGCTCCTCGATCGCCTGGTCCACCTGGTTGTCCACGAGGAAGTTGAGGCCGAGCATGTAATGCGGGGTTTCCCGGAGGCGCCGGCGGTCGACCCAGCGGCCGTCGCGGAGCTTGTAGCGTTCCCACGCCTTGCCGACGATGAGCCCGAGGAGCAGCGCGAACAGGACGCCGAGCAGCGGCAGGTACGCGCTCATCCTGAACCAGCCTAGAACAACTGTGTGCGCCAGAGATCGTGCAGGTGCACAATGCCCTCCACCTTCCGATCGGCGCCCACGACCACGATCGAGGTGATTTTGCGCTCTTCCATCAGGCGGAGCGCTTCGACCGCCAGCGTCTTGCGCGTCACGGTCACCGGGTTGCGGGTCATGATCTCGCCCGCGCGGCGATCGAGAATCGATCCGCCGGCGCCCTGCTGCGCGGCAAGCATATGTCGGCGCAGGTCGCCGTCCGTGATGATGCCGACGAGGCGCTCGTCGCCTTCGACGACGCACGTCATGCCGAAGCTCTTGCGCGACATCTCGGCCATGACGTCGGCCATCGGCATATCGGCGGCCACCATCGGCCGCTGTTCGCCACCGTGCATCAACTGCTCGACGCGCATCAGCCGCTTGCCGATCTTTCCCGCGGGATGAATATTGGCGAGACTTTCCTGGCTGAAACCTTTCGCGACGAACAGCGTCATCGCCAGCGCATCACCCAGCGCCAGCGCGGCGGTCGTGCTCGCTGTAGGCAGCAAATTCATCGGGCACGCTTCTTCGGAGACGTGGCAGTCGAGCGCGACGTCAGCTGCTTGGGCGAGCGGGGACTTGCAATCGCCAGTCATCGCGATCATCTGTGCGCCGAGACGCTTGATCGTCTCGACCAGCCGCAACAGCTCCTCGGTCTCGCCGCTGTTGGACACCGCGAGGATGACATCCCCTGTCTGGAGGACTCCAAGGTCACCATGGACCGCTTCGGCTGCGTGGAGGAAGAACGCCGGCGTCCCGGTGCTCGACAGGGTCGCCGCGATCTTGCGGGCGATGATGCCCGACTTGCCCATACCCGTGACGATAACGCGGCCGCGGCATTCGAGCAGGATGCGGACGGCGTCCTCGAACCGTTCGTCGAGGCGATCGACGAGCGCCAGGATCGCCGCCGCCTCGGTCTGCAGGACCTTGCGCGCCAGCGCGATATCGATCCCGGTGATGCGGCTCACGTCCGTGCTCCGGAGGCGATGACGGTCTCACGGGCGGCGATATCGATCCGTTTCAGCTTCATGATGAGCGGCTCCAGGCGATCGAGCCGCAGGGCGTTGGCCGCATCGCTCCTCGCCTTCGATGGCTCCGCGTGGACCTCCATGAACACGGCATCGACGCCGGCGGCCACACCCGCCGAGGCGAGCGGCTCGATGTACTGCGCGAGGCCGGCGGTGACGCCGTCGCCCGCGCCCGGCAACTGCAGGCTGTGTGTCACATCGAAGACCACCGGGTAGCCAAGCTCGCGGAGCATCGGCAGCGCGCGCATGTCCACGACGAGGTCGTGGTAGCCGAAGGTGACGCCGCGCTCGGTGACCAGCACGGACTCGTTGCCCGAGGCCGTGATCTTGGCGATGACGTGTGTCATGTCCTTCGGAGAGAGGAACTGCGCCTTTTTCACGTTCACCGGCTTGCCCGTCTTCGCGGCTGCGACGACCAGGTCCGTCTGCCGCGCGAGGAACGCGGGTATCTGCAGCACGTCGACGACCTCGGCCGCCGGCGCGGCATGCGCGGCCTCGTGAATATCGGTCAGCACGGGCATTCCCGTCCGGGCACGCACGTCCGCGAGAATCCGAAGCCCCGCGTCGAGGCCGGGACCGCGAAACGACGAGAGCGAGGTTCGGTTGGCCTTGTCGTAGGAGGCCTTGAAAATGACGGGGACGCCGCACCGTGACGCGCTCTCGCGGATGGCGGCGGCGGTCTCGAGCGCGTGCGATGCGCTCTCGATCACGCACGGGCCGAGGATGAAGGCGAGCGGGTGCCCGCCCCCGATGGACAGGGAGCCGACCCGGACCGGTTTCACGGAGCAATTATAGTTGGCAGCGGGCAGCGGGCAGCGCGCAGCAGGAACACGAAGACGCGTGGCTGCCGGCGACTTACTGCCGGCGACCGCCAGCAGCCAGCTGCCGGCTGCCAGCTGTCTCGAGCTCTCCCACCTTGTGCCGGTAGCTGGCCTCGATGAAGCTGGCAAACAGCGGATGCGCCTTCAGCGGCTTCGACTGGAATTCCGGATGGAACTGCACCGAGACGAACCACGGGTGCGACGGTATCTCCGCGATCTCGACGAACTTGCCGTCGGGCGATCGGCCCGACACCTTCATCCCGTTCTCCGCGAGTGCGGGCTCGTACAGGCAGTTGAACTCGAAGCGATGCCGGTGGCGCTCGTAGATCACGTCCTGGCCGTAGATCTGCCGCGCAACCGACCCCGGGGCGAGCTCGCACGCGTACCGGCCGAGGCGCATCGTCCCGCCGAGCTCGTCCACGCCGAGCAGGTCGCGCAGCTTGTAGATCACCTTGTGCGGCGCGTTTTCGTCGACCTCGGTTGAATCGGCGCCGTCGAGCGCGCAGACGTTGCGCGCGAACTCCACCGTCGCCCACTGGAAGCCGTAGCAGATGCCGAAGAAGGGGACGCCCCTGGTTCGCGCGTACTCCGAGGCCTTCATCATGCCGCGCGTGCCGCGCGAGCCGAAACCGCCCGGGACGAGAATGCCGTGCGCCTCGTCCAGCAGCCGGATCCCGCTTTCCCTTTCGAGCGCTTCCGCCTCGACCCAGTTCAGCCGCGCGCGCAGGTTGTTCGCGAACCCGCCGTGGAACACTGCTTCGTTGAGGCTCTTGTACGAATCCTCGTAGCCGGTGTACTTGCCGACGACGTGAATGGTGAGGTCGTCCTTGGGGTTCTTGATGCGGTGGACCAGGTCCTGCCACGCGGCCGTGTGCGCCTCGGTCTCGGGGAGGTGGAGCAGCTTCAGGATGATCCGGTCGAGCCCCTCGGCCGACAGCACCAGCGGCACCTCGTAGATCGTCTCGACGTCCAACGCCGTGATGACCGCTTCCTCGTTGACGTCGCAGAAGAGCGCGATCTTGCGCTTGATGTCGGCGTCGAGGAACCGATCCGTGCGGCACAGCAGGATGTCCGGCTGGATGCCGATCGACCGCAGGTCGCGCACGCTGTGCTGCGTCGGCTTCGTCTTCAGCTCGCCGGCGGTGCCGATGAAGGGCACGAGCGTCAGGTGAATGTAGATGGTGTTCTCCCGGCCGACGTCGAGCCGGAACTGACGGATGGCCTCGAGGAACGGCATGCTCTCGATGTCGCCGACGGTGCCGCCAATCTCGACGAGCACCACGTCGACATCGCGTGCCGCGAGGCGAATGGCATCCTTGATTTCGTTGGTGATGTGCGGAATCACCTGGACCGTGCGGCCGAGGTAGTCGCCGCGCCGCTCCTTCTGGATGACCGACAGGTAGATCTTGCCGGTGGTCCAGTTGCTGTTGCGCGAGGCGACCATGCTGGTGAAGCGCTCGTAGTGACCAAGGTCGAGGTCCGTTTCGGCCCCGTCGTCGGTGACGTACACCTCGCCGTGCTGATACGGGCTCATCGTGCCCGGGTCGACGTTGATGTACGGGTCGAACTTCTGGAGCGCCACCTTGTAGCCGTGGTCCTCGAGCAGACGGCCGATTGACGCCGCCGCGAGCCCTTTGCCGAGAGAGGAAACCACGCCGCCGGTCACGAAGATGTACTTCACGGGACGTCCCTCAGGTCTATAGGTCATGCCGTCTCATGTTCGGACGGTGCCCGCCAGCATCTGGCGCCGCACCCGCTCCAGGTCCTCGGGCGTGTCCACGCCGATGGAGTCGTACTTCGTTTCAACCGTGTGAATGCGGTAGCCGTGTTCCAGCGCGCGCAGCTGCTCGAGCGATTCGACCTGCTCGAGCGGCGTCTGCGGCAGGGTCGCGAATGTCAGCAGGAACGTGCGTCGGTACCCGTACAGCCCGAGGTGCTTGAAGGGCCCGGATCCCGAATCCCGACCGCGCAGGTGCGGAATCGGCGAGCGCGAGAAATAGAGCGCGCGGCCCGCGCGATCCTTGACGACCTTCACCACGTTCGGGTTTGCGTAGTCGGATCGGTCGAGGAGGGCGACGCACACCGTCGACATCTCGAGCATCGGATCGGCGACAAGCGGCGCGATCACGGCTTCGATCGTCTCCGGCTCGATGAGCGGCTCGTCCCCCTGGACGTTCAGGACGATCTCGCACGGCAGGTTCGCGGCCACTTCGGCGATGCGATCGGTGCCCGTGCGATGCGACGAGCCCGTCATCATCACGACGCCGCCGAAGCCTCTCACCGCCGCAGCGATTCGCTCGTCGTCGGTCGCGACCACGACCGCATCGACGCCGCGCGCGGAAGCCGTGCGCCGATAGACGTGCTCGATCATCGGCCGGCCGGCGATGTCGGCCAGCGGCTTGCCGGGCAGACGCGTGGCGTCGTAGCGGGAGGGGATGACGGCGACGATGTGTGGAGGGGGAAGTGTTCTGTCGAAGGGATCGGCGAACCCGACAGGGTGCACGACGAATAGTAGCACGATGGAGCCGGCCGCGGCCCTTCATGCGCCGCGGTCTCCGTGCGCCGCGATGCTAGAATAGCCGTGGTTTCTGCGCATGGATTGGAAATCGACTGCCGTCATTTCCGGCGCCGGCATCCTGGCAACATGGTTCTTCTCGATGCCGCCCGCGCACGCGCCCCAGGGCGCGGTCGCTCCCGCTGCGCGCCCCACCGGAACGTCGACATCGAGCATCGACATCGAACGAGAAGCCGCGCGGCTGCAGATCAGGCCGCCGCAGGAGCAGCACTACACCGAGCCGTCGCGCAATCCGTTCCGTTTCGGCGAACGGCGAGAACCCGCGCGTGCGACGACGGGTGTCGAAGCACCCTCACCGGCGCCGGTCCCGATTGCACCGCTGCCGCCGCCGCCTCCGCGCATCACGCTCGACGGTGTCGCCGCGGACAACGCGGGCGGCGTGGATCAGCGGACCGCCGTGCTGCATACCGACGCGGGAGTTGTCCTGGCGAAGGAAGGCGACGAGGTCGCGGGCTATCGCGTCGCGAAGATTGCCGCCGACGCGGTCGAGCTGGTGAAGATCGACGACGGGTCGGTGCTGCGATTGGGATTGCGGTAGGGTCCGGCTGACTACACGCGCACCAATCTCACCTCGCGGATCCCTTTCACGCTCCTGATTTCGTCCAGCACGCTGTCCGGAACGGATTCCGCGTCGACGATGACGACGCCGACAGCGCTGTCGCCCTGTCGCCCGAGCGCGAAGTTCGCGATGTTCACTTTGTGCTTGCCGAGAATCGTGCCAATGTCACCGATCACGCCGGGTTGATCCGTATTGCGGATCACGATCAGCGTTCCATCGAGCGGTGTTTCCACACCGATCCCGTCGAGCAGCACGAGACGCGGGTAGGTGCGTTCGAAGACCGCTCCCTCGACCCAGCGATCGCCGGCGGGCGTGTGCAGCTTCACCGAGAGCAGGCTCGTGTAATTGCGCGACCGCGTGCTGCGCGACTCGATGATCTCGATGCCACGCTCGTTGGCGACGTTGCGGGCGTTCACCGGGGTGACGCCGGCCTCGAGCATCGGCTTGAAGAGGCCCACCAGGACCGAGTTCACGAGCATCTCGTTGCGGCCGAGCGCGAGGTCGCCGTAGTACCGGACCCCGAGCGCCTTGACGCGCCCCTCGTTCATCTGCGCCACGAAGTGGCCCAGGCGCTCGCCAAGCTCGAGGAACGGCTTCAGCCGGATGAATTCCTCGGCGGACACCGACGGGAAGTTCACCGCGTTGCGGATGATGCCGTCGCGCAGGAAGTCGCGCAGCGCCGCCATCGTTTCCATGCCAACCAGTTCCTGCCCTTCGCGCGTGGAGGCGGCGATGTGCGGGGTGGCGACGACCTGCGGCAGCTTCTGAAGCCGGAGATCGACGGTCGGCTCTTTCTGAAAGACGTCCAGCGCCGCCCCGCCGACCTGTCCAGCTTCGATCGCATCGGCGAGCGCTTTTTCGTCCACCAGATCGCCGCGCGCGGTGTTGATGATCCGGATGCCCTTCTTCGCCTTGGCCAGCCGTTCGGCGTTGACGATGTTCTTCGTCGTCGACGTCGATGGCATGTGGAGCGACAGGTAATCGGAGCGCGCGAAGAGATCGTCGAGCGACACGAGCTCGACGCCCAGATCGGCCACCACATCCTCGGAGATGTACGGGTCGTGCGCGATGATGCGCATCCCGAACGCGCCCGCGCGCCGCGCGACCTCCTGGCCGATTCGTCCAAGACCAGCCAGGCCGAGCGTCTTCTCGCGGACCTCTTCGCCGAGGAACTTCTTTTTCTCCCATTTGCCCTGTTTCATCGCGGCATCGGCGGCCGGGAGGTGTCGCGCCATCGCGAGCATCAGGCCGACGGCGAGCTCCGCGACGCTGATGCTGTTGGCGCCGGGAGCATTCATCACGACGATGCCGCGCGTGCTGGCAGTCGACACATCAACGTTGTCGACGCCGGTGCCCGCGCGAGCGATCACGCGGAGCTTCGGAGCCGCGTTGATGAGGGTTGACGTGATTTTGGTTGCGCTGCGGACGACGATCGCATCGGCGTCGGCAAGATCAACGGCCAGTTGTTCGGGCGCCCGGCCTGTACGGGCGTCGACGGTCCATCCTTCCGCGCGGAGCAGGTCGAGCGCGGATGCAGGAAGGTCGTCGGCGACTACGATTTTCAATGTTGGAACCAGGGATGAGGCGTCACGACGCGTTGATGCGCCAAGTATAATCTGCGGCTGGTTGTAACGCGCGCACTACGATGGTGCAAACCGCTAAATTGCTCGGGATCGAGCGACGATCGCGCGCGCAGCCGAACCTTTTCAACAGAGTTTTCAACAGAAAGTGTGAGTAACTCAAACGACGCGTACGGTGGGCCGACCTAAAGGTCGGCCCCTACGATTGCGCGATTGACGTAGTCAACGTAGGGGCCGACCTTCAGGTCGGCCCAAGAGGAGATTCATGAAGCGCAAAGTGACGGTCGTTGGCGGCGCGGGCAACGTCGGCGCGACGGTGGCCCGCCAGATCGCCGAGAAGGAACTGGCCGATGTCGTCATCATCGACATCGCCGAATCGAAGGCGGCCGGCGTTGGCCTCGACATCTACGAGACCTGTCCGATCATCGGCTCCGATGTCCGCGTCATCGGCGGCTCCGACTGGGCGCCGGCGGCCGGCTCCGACATCGTCGTCATCACGTCGGGCAAGCCGCGTGGTCCGACCATGAGCCGGGACGACCTGGTGCGCGACAACTTCAACATCATGAAGAGCATCGCGCCGAAGCTCGTGGAGCACACGCCAAATGCCATCATTATTCCGGTCGCCAACCCGCTCGATGCGATGGCGCAGGCGCTGTTCAAGCTGACCAGGTTTCCGAAGCAGCGGGTCATCGGCATGGCCGGCGTGCTCGACTCGGCCCGCATGAGCACGTTCATCGCGATGGAGCTCGGCGTGTCGGTGGAGAACGTCACCTCGTTCGTGCTCGGCGGCCACGGCGACACGATGGTCCCGCTGCCTCGCTATTCGACGGTCGCGGGCATTCCGATTACGGATCTGATGTCGAAGGAGCAGATCGACGCGATTTCGAAACGGACCGCCGGCGGGGGGCTCGAGATTACCAAGCTCGTCGGTACGAGCGCGTGGTACGCGCCTGGTCAGGCGGCCACCGAGATGGTGGAAGCGATCCTCCGTGACAAGAAGAAGATCCTCCCGTGCTCGGTCTATCTCGAGGGTGAATACGGGATCAACGGGCTGTTCGTCGGCGTGCCGGTCAAGCTCGGTGCCCGCGGCCTCGAGCAGATTATTCAGATCAAGCTGACGCCGGAGGAAGACGCGGCGCTGAAGAAATCAGCAGCGGCGGTCAAAGAGCTGGTGGACTTAATAGGAATGTGAATCGATGGAGTAGGGCGGGTCCTTTCGGACCCGCCAGATCACCAGCTACGCCCGCCCTTCTGTCTGCAACTGTGCGGTGAGCCGCTTGAGAGAGCGGCTCACCGCCACGCGCGCCGCATCGACCGAGGCCATGCCGAAGCGATGCGCGATCTCCTGAATGCTCCATTGCACTTCAACGCGCGCGACCACCATTTCGCGGTCGCGCGTCCGCAGCTTGTCGAGCGCCGAGCGATACCGCTCGTACGCCTCCTCGCGGATGACGGCTTCGAGCGGCGACGTGTCGTCCGACGGGGGCTCGGTCGTGAGCTCCACGGACTCGGGGCGCCGCCCGACGCGGCGAATCTCGTCGCGAATGCGGTTGATGACCGACATCCGCAGGTAGGCCTGCATGGCGCCGACATGGCGGGGCTCGAACTTGTCGAGGCGGGCGAGCACGTGCATCGCCGCCTCCTGCACCAGGTCGCCCGTGTCGAGCGTGCCTCGCGCGTGCGCGGGAAGGCGCCCGTGAGCCCACCGCTTCAGCGGTGGCAGGCAGCGCTCGAGCAGGGCTTCGAGCGCCAGCCGGTCGCCGGTTCGTGCCGACAGTACGAGCTCGATGGTCGGTTCGTCGCTGAGCAGCGCCACTCCAGACCCTTCCGGTCGGTGTTCGTCTCGCATCCGCAGGTGGATGCCGCTGATCATAGCCAAGCCGGGCATAAGGGAATCAGTCCTCGCGACTAATAACGTCCCCCCGGGACCGATCGAACATCCGCCTTCGCGCTGCGCTCGAGCGGACAAGTCGGCCATAATTTCGCGGCAGGCATGGTCGGCACCACGATCTCGCACTACCGCATCGTCGGGAAGCTCGGCATTGGAGGGATGGGGGTCGTCTACGACGCGGAGGACACGCGGCTCCCCCGCCGCGTGGCCCTCAAGTTCCTGCCCCAGGAGCTCTCGGGCGACCCCGATGCCGCGCGCCGTCTCCAGCGCGAGGCGGAGACGATTGCGCTTCTCAACCACCCGAATATCTGCACGATTTACGAGATCGACGAACACGAGGGGAGCCGGTTCATCGCGATGGAGCGGCTCGACGGCGTCAACCTGAAGCTGCACATGACGCGGACGACGCTCGCCGACGGCGACATCGTGAAGATCAGTCGGCAGATTGCCGCGGCGCTCGAGACGGCGCACGAAAAGGGGATCGTCCACCGCGACATCAAGCCCGGGAACATCATGGTCGGCCCCGGCGGGACGGTGAAGGTGCTCGACTTCGGGCTCGCGCGCCGGTTCAGGATGCCCGAGACCGGCGAGGAGACGATGTACGGGTCGACCATTCCCGGCCGTCCGCTCGGAACCGCGAACTACATGGCGCCCGAGCGCATCCTGCAGGGACCGCTCGACCCGCGGAGCGATCTCTTTTCCCTCGGCGTGGTCATGTACGAGATGGCGACCGGGCGGCTGCCGTTTGCGGGCGCGTCCCCGGGCGAGACGGTGACCAACATCCTCGAGAAGCAGCCGACACCGGTCACGACGCTTTCCCCGGAACGGTCGGCGTTCCTCGAGCGGGTCGTCATGCGCCTGCTGGTCAAGGACCCCGATGGCCGCTACCAGACCGGCGGCGAGCTGCTGGAGGCGCTCAGCGCGCCGGCCTCCCGCCGGCTGCTCGACAAGCTCTTTCGCCCGTAAGGTTTCGTCCTACGCAACGTTGTTTCCGGGTAAGGAGGAAGGAAATGACGAATTCGAAATCCGTTCGAACCGGATTGGCCGCTGCGGCGTTTGCGATGCTGCTGGCGGCGTCCGGACACGCGTGGGCGTACAACCACCAGAACCTGTTGACCTTCAGCAGGCCGGTGGCGCTGCCGGGCGTCGTGCTGCCCGCGGGGTCGTACTCGTTCGACGTCGCGAGCCCGACGGCGCTCGACGTCGTCGTGGTCCGCGAAGCGCGGTCAGGAAAGCCGCTCTATATGGGCTTCACGAACACGGTCGAGCGTCCGCGCAGGATGCCGACGAACACGCCCATCGCGTTCGGTGAGGCGACCGCCAACCAGCCCCGCCCCATCGCCGCGTGGTACGAGCTCGGCGCCACTGTCGGTCACGAGTTCCTCTACCGGTAAATCCCAGATCCGCGAAACCCCCAACCCCAAATCCCAAGCCGCTCGGGCTTGGGATTTGGACCGTGGGATTTGGTTCCTGGGATTTGTGTTACGCGCCGCCCTTCAACTGCTGCAGCTGGTTCTTGAACCCCTGGTTCATCGGGTCGAGCTCGACAGCCTTCTCGAGCGCCTGGATCGCGTGATTTGTATCCATCTTCCGCTGGTAGCCCTGCGACAGCACCTGGTAGCTGCGCGCGGAGTTGCCGTGGTACGCGAGGTTGGTCTGCGCGAACGCGATCGCGTCGTCCGGCTTGTTGGCCATCAGTGATTGCGTCGCGGCATTGAAGAGCGTCGCGTCCGAGAAGTCGTACGCCTGCGCGCCGTAGTACTGCTTGCGAAGGTCGTTGTACTGCGCGATGGCCTTGTTCACGCCTTCCTTCCCGGCGGTCTCCATCATGATCGTCACGAGCTGTTTCGGGATGGCGACACCGCGATGGCAGGTGATGCACTGCACGTTGGTGAGCTCGGCCGCGGGCTTGCCGAGCTCCGACTGCAGCTTCATGTTGACGTCGCGCGCCAGCGCGAGCATCACGCGCGCCTTCTTCTTCGTCTCCTTGTCGTCGGAGGCGAAGTCGTTCTTCGGATTCGTGGCCGGCGGGCCGTCGAACACGTGGCAGTAGCCGCAGTTGACGCCGAGCGCGGCGTTGAAGTTCTGCATCACCGGAAGGATCTGCTGTGCGGTGAAGTCTTTCGGGAAGAACGTGAGATTCTTCGGCGCGGGAAGTTGAGGTGCGCCGCCGCCCCGACCCTCCGGCGCCGCGCCGCCCGCGCGACCACCGCCCTGGGGTGCCTGCGCCGAGATGGCGACCGTGACGAGCAATACGCCGACGAGTGTCAATGACGTGGAGAATCGCTTCATGCACATCTCCTGAGAAAGAGGCGGGAATGGTAACATGGCCCGGTTTACTGACTCGCGGGAGTTCCATTCCTTTTGAAGATTCACGAGTATCAGGCCAAGTCCGTCCTTGCGCGCTTCGGCGTTCCTGTCCCACGCGGCGAAGTGACCTCTACGGGTCAAGATGCGGCGGCGATCGCCGAGCGGCTCGGCACGAGCGTCGTCGTCGTGAAGGCGCAGATCCATGCGGGCGGCCGCGGCAAGGGCGGCGGCGTCAAGCTGGCGAAATCGCCGCACGAAGCCGAGCGCCTCGCCAGGCAGATGATCGGGATGACGCTCGTCACGCACCAGACGGGCCCCGAAGGGCGGAAGGTCGGACGCGTGCTCATCGAGGAAGGCCTGCAGATCGAACGCGAGCTCTATCTGAGCATGCTGATCGATCGCGCCGCCGGACGTCCCGTGATCATTGCGAGCGCCGCGGGAGGCATGGACATCGAGGAAGTGGCCGCCACGCACCCGGAAAAGATTCTCCGCGAGCACGTCAATCCCGCAACCGGCGTCGTCCCCTTCCAGGCGCGCAAGCTGGCATTTGCGATGGGGCTCGAGGCGGGACCGGCGGGCAGGATGGTGAAGGTGCTCGAGGCGATCTACAAGGCGTTCATCGAAACCGACGCGTCGATGATCGAGATCAACCCGCTGATTCTCACTAAGGGGGGCGACCTCCTCGCGCTCGACGCGAAGGTGACGTTCGACGACAACGCGCTCTACCGCCACCCCGACCTGCGCGAGTTCCGCGACCTCTCGGAGGAGGATCCGCTGGAGGTGGAGGCGTCGAAGTTCTCGCTGAACTACATCCGGCTCGACGGCAACATCGGCTGCATGGTCAACGGCGCCGGCCTCGCGATGGCGACGATGGACATCATCAAGCTGGCGGGAGGGGAGCCGGCGAATTTCCTCGACGTCGGCGGCGGCGCCAACGCGGAGCAGATCAAGAACGCGTTCCGCATCCTGATGGCCGACAAGAACGTGAAGGCGGTCTTCATCAACATCTTCGGCGGCATCCTGCGCTGCGATGTGCTCGCGGCTGGCGTCATCGCGGCGGTGAAAGACCTCGGGGTGCCCGTGCCCATCGTCATCCGCATGGAAGGGACCAACGTCGAGGAAGGGAAGCGGATGCTGAGGGAAAGCGGACTGAATTTCACCACCGCCGATTCGATGAGCGAGGGGGCCAACGCGGTCGTGTCGCTCGCGGGCTCGGCGTCCGTCGGCTCGGGTCGGGACAAGGTGCGGGCCTGATGGCCGTCCTGCTCGACAGGAACACGCGGCTCATCGTCCAGGGACTCACCGGCCGCGAAGGGACGTTTCACGCGAAGCAGGCCGCTGCCTACGGCACCAACGTCGTCGGCGGCGTGACGCCCGGCAAAGGTGGAACCACGCACGAGGGATGGCCGGTATTCAACAGCGTGCACGACGCGGTGAAAGAGACCGGCGCGAACGCGAGCGTCATCTTCGTGCCGCCGCCGTTCGCGGCCGACGCGGTGATGGAAGCGACCGATGCGGGCATCCCGCTCGCGGTCTGCATCACCGAAGGCATCCCGGTGGTCGACATGCTGCGCGCCTTCACGTTCATGGAAGGGAAGAACACGCGGCTCGTCGGGCCGAACTGCCCGGGCGTCATCACCGCGGGCCAGGCGAAGGCGGGCATCATCCCCGGGCACATCTGCCGGGAAGGGCGCATCGGCATCGTCTCGAAGAGCGGCACGCTCACCTACGAGGCGATTCACCAGCTGACGCGCGTCGGCATGGGCCAGACGACCTGCATCGGCATCGGCGGCGATCCGCTGATTGGCACGACGTTCATCGACGCGCTGAAGCTGTTTGCCGCGGACAAGGACACCGACGCGGTGATCATGATCGGGGAGATCGGCGGCACCGCGGAACAGGATGCCGCGGCCTTCATCCGGACGGAATTCAAGAAGCCGGTGGTCGGCTTCATCGCGGGGCAGACCGCGCCGCCCGGACGACGGATGGGACACGCGGGCGCGATCATCGCCGGCGGACAGGGCACGGCGGCGGAGAAGATGGACGCGCTGTCGAAAGCCGGGGTGCACGTGGTGAAGAGCCCGGCCGACATGGGCACCAAGATGCGCGAGGTATTAGGTACGTAGGGCGGGTTCCGCCGAGCAGCGGGTGCCGCGCGGAGGCGGACCCGCCGGAGAACAATGGAACGAACATTTGCCATCATCAAGCCGGACGCGGTGGAGCGCAGGCTGGCGGGAAAAATTCTCGCGCGCATCGAGGAGGCCGGCTTCACCGTTCGCGCCATGCGGCTGCAGCACCTGACCAGGCGCGAGGCGGAAGGGTTCTACGCGGTGCACCGCGAGCGGCCGTTCTTCGGCGAGCTGACGGAGTTCATGTCGTCGGGTCCCTGCGTGCTGCTTGCGCTCGAGGCGCCGAACGCCATCCAGAAGTGGCGCGACACGATGGGGCCGACCGACCCCGCCAAGGCGGCGCCGGGGACGCTGCGCCGCGACTTCGGCCAGTCGATCGGCCGCAACGCGACGCATGGGTCCGACGCGCCGGAGACGGCGGCGTTCGAGCTCGGCTACTTCTTCCGCGGCATGGAGCTCGTGTAGCCGGCAGCAGGCAGCATGGGCCGTCTTCTCATCGTCATCGGTTTAGTCGTCGCGGCCGCGGGCCTGCTGATGACACTTGGCGTCCCGCTTGGCCGGCTTCCGGGCGATTTCTCGATCAAGCGCGGGAACTTCTCGTTCTACTTTCCGCTGGCGACTTCCATCCTCGCCAGTATCATCCTCACGCTGCTGATGATGCTGTTCGGGAGAAAGTGATTCGCGGACCCGAAGGGTCCGCGCCGCAGGAGACGATGCCCTCGATAAAGGCTGACAGGTGGATCCGGAAGATGGCGCTCGAGCACCGGATGATCGAGCCGTTCGAGGATCGCCAGGTGCGCCAGGGCGTCGTGTCGTACGGGCTGTCGTCGTACGGCTACGACATCCGCGTCGCCGACGAGTTCAAGGTGTTCACGAACATCAACAGCACGGTCGTCGATCCGAAGAATTTCGACGCGAGCTCGTTCGTCGACTTCAAGACCGACATCTGCATCATCCCGCCGAACTCGTTCGCGCTGGCGAAGACAGTCGAGTACTTCCGCATCCCGCGCGACGTGCTGACGGTGTGCGTCGGCAAGTCCACCTACGCGCGCTGCGGGCTGATCGTCAACGTCACGCCGTTCGAGCCCGAGTGGGAAGGCTTCGTGACGCTCGAGATCTCGAACACGACGCCGCTGCCGGCGCGCGTGTACGCGAACGAGGGCATTGCCCAGGTGCTGTTCTTCCAGAGCGACGAGATGTGTGAAGTGTCGTACGCGGACAAGAAGGGTAAGTACCAGAAGCAGCAGGGTCTGACGCTGCCGAGGCTCTGAGGCGGGGTAAGTGGCGCAAAGAACAGAGCCCGCGCGCGGCATGCGCGATTTCCTGCCGGAGGACGTCCGGCGCCGCGAGCACGTCATCGGCATCATCAAGCGCGTCTACGAGCGCTACGGGTTCGAGCCGCTCGAAACGCCGGCGGTCGAGAACATCGAGACGCTCCTCGGGAAGTACGGCGACGAGGGCAATCAGCTCATCTTCAAGATCCTCAAGCGCGGCGAGCACGAGGCCACCGGCCAGGCCGATCTCGCGCTCCGGTACGACCTCACGGTGCCGCTCGCGCGCGTGGTCGCGCAGTATCAGAGCAAGTTGCCGCGCCTGTTCAAGCGCTACCAGATTCAGCCGGTGTGGCGCGCGGACCGTCCGGCGCGCGGCCGGTTCCGCGAGTTCTATCAGTGCGACGTCGACTCGCTTGGCTCGAGGTCGCCGGCCGTCGAAGCGGAGCTGTGCGCCGCCGTGTCGGACGCGTTGATGGAGCTCAAGTTCACGGACTTTGTCATCCGCGTCAACCATCGGGAGCTGCTGACCTCCATCCTGACAAGAGCCGGCGTGGGCGCGCATCAGCATGGCGACGCGCTGGTCGCGCTCGACAAGCTGGACAAGATCGGGCCCGAGGGTGTCGATACGGAGCTTGCCAATCGCGGCATCGAGGAACAGGCGCGGAACGCGCTTCTGCAGGTGTTTCTGCCGCCAACGTCGAAGGACCGTGTGGCTGCGTTCGTGGCCGGCGACGCCGCAGGCGAACGCGCGCTGGCGAACGTGCAGGCCGTCATGGACCTTGCCGCCCAGACGAGCGCGGCGGGCAAGCTGAACTTCGACCCAAGTCTCGCCCGCGGCCTGTCGTATTACACCGGCGCGATCATGGAGATAAACGTCGCGGACCTTGCCGGCAGCCTGGGCGGCGGGGGCCGGTACGACAACCTGGTCGGGATGTTCCTGGGCCAGAACATCCCCGCCTGCGGTTTTTCGCTCGGGCTGGAGCGGATCCTGGTCGTGATGACCGAGCGGAACATGTTTCCGCCGACGCTCGCGACCACGCCCGCGGACGTGATGATTTCTCCATTCGATGCCGCGGGAGTGGCGGCGGCCATGCGGCTTGCCGCCACCTTGCGCGGCGCCGGGCTGCGCGTCCTCGTCTCCCCCGACCCCGAGAAGATCGGCAAGCAGATCAAGTACGCTGATTCCAGAGGCATTCCGTTTGTCGCCCTCCTGGGCGAGAACGAGATCCGGGACGACACCGTAACGGTCAAGAATCTCGCCGCGCAGACGCAGGAAACCTGGAGACAGTCCGACGCGGGCGCGAAGATCGTCGAGGCATTGAAGCAACGTGGCTGAGCAACTCGGTGAACTGACTCGCACTCACACCTGTGGCGCGCTCCGCCCGGCGGATGTCGGCGCCAGCGTGGTGCTGCTTGGCTGGGTCCACCGGGTGCGCGACCTCGGCGGGCTGCTCTTCGTGGACGTGCGCGACCGCGAAGGCGTCACGCAGGTCGTCTTCGACGACGACGATGCGCCGCAGATGGCGAAGGCGAAGCGCCTGCGGTCCGAGTACGTCATTGGCGTCTCAGGGAGCGTCCGCCGCCGTTCCGCGGAAACGATCAATCCGAAGCTCGGGACCGGCGAGGTCGAGGTCTTCGTCAAGCAGCTCACCATCCTGAACGAGGCGAAGACGCCGCCGTTCCCGATCGCGGACGAAACGCCCGTGTCGGAAGACGTGCGGCTGAAGTACCGCTACCTCGACCTGCGGCGGCCGCGCCTGGCGAGCAACATGATCCTGCGGCACAAGGTTGCCGCTGCGGTCCGGAGGTATTTCGACGCGAACGGTTTCCTCGAGGTCGAAACGCCGATCCTGACGAAATCGACGCCGGAGGGCGCGCGCGACTACCTCGTGCCGAGCCGCGTGCACCCGGGCCAGTTCTTCGCGCTGCCGCAGTCGCCGCAGCTGTTCAAGCAGATCCTGATGATCGCCGGCATCGATCGCTACGTGCAGATCTGCAAGTGCTTCCGCGACGAGGACCTCCGCGCCGACCGGCAGCCCGAGTTCACGCAGGTGGACGTCGAGATGTCGTTCGCCCGGCCGGAAACGGTCTTCGGCATCATCGAGCCGCTGATGCGCGACATCTTCAAGGTGATCGGCCGCGACATCGCGATTCCGTTTCCCCGCATGTCGTATGCCGACGCGATGGCGAAGTTCGGGTCCGACAAGCCGGACCTCCGGCCCGGCCTCGAAATCCAGGATCTTCGCGAGTCGTTCCGCGAGTCGAAGTTCCGCGTCTTCAAGGAGATCGTCGCGAAGGGCGGCACCGTTCGCGGCTTCGTCATCCCGAAGGCCAGCCACTACTCGCGCAGCGAGGTTGACGGCATCGTCGACATGGCGAAGCAGCAGCTCGGGGCGACCGGCCTCGTGTGGGCGCGCCGCATGGACGACGGGGCGATCACGAGCTCGGTCATGAAAGCGATGGGCGAGGACGAAGTCACGAGGCTGCTCGACGCGACCACGACCGGTAAGGGGAGCCTCATCTTCATCGCGGCGGGCGAGCCGGACCCGACGGCGAAGCTGCTGGGCCAGCTCCGGCTGATTCTCGCGAAGAAGGACGGGCTGTTGAAGCCGGACGAGTTCCGGTTCACCTGGGTGGTGGACTTTCCATTGCTGGAATGGGACCCGGAGGAGAAGCGCTACAACTCGATGCACCATCCGTTCACCTCGCCGCTCGACGAGGACATGGCGAAGCTCGACAGCGACCCGGGAAACATCCGCGCGAAGGCATACGATCTCGTGCTGAACGGAAGCGAGATTGGCGGCGGCAGCATTCGGATCCACGACTCGGCGATGCAGAGCCGCATCTTCTCGCTGCTGAACATCGGCGAGGAGGAGGCGAAGCTGCGGTTCGGATTCTTCCTGGAGGCGCTCGAGTACGGCACGCCGCCCCACGGCGGCATCGCGCTCGGCCTCGATCGCATCATCGCGATCCTGGCGAACGAGAGCTCGATTCGCGAGGTCATCGCCTTCCCGAAGACCGCGACGGCCGTGGACCTGATGTCGTCCGCGCCCTCGCCGGTGGACGCAAAACAACTGCGGGAGCTGCATATCCAGACTAAATGAAGAAGATCGCTCTATCCGAAGAAGGCATCGGGACCGTCTACGGCTCGCGCGACGCGAACCTGAAACACATCGAAGCGCTGCTCAACGTCGAGATTCGAACGCAGGGCGGCGAGATCACCATCGAGGGCGATCCGAAAGACGAGCTGCGGGCGCAGCTGATCTTCAAGCAGCTGAAGGATCTGATCGACGAGGGCTATCCGCTGGCCAACGGCGACGTGAAGACGGCGGCCCAGTTGCTCGTCGAGAACGCCGACCTCGATCTCCGCGACTACTTCCTCAAGGGCGGCCAGCGGCAGGTCACGCGCCGGCGCGTCACGCCGAAGAGCGTCAACCAGCGACGGTATCTCGACTCCATCGATCAGTTCGACATCGTCTTCGGCGTCGGGCCGGCGGGGACCGGCAAGACGTACCTGGCGATGGCGCAGGCGGTCACCTACCTGCTGGAAAAGAAGGTCAGCCGGATCGTCCTCGCGCGGCCGGCCGTCGAAGCCGGCGAGAAGCTCGGGTTCCTGCCCGGCGACATCGCGGAGAAGGTCAACCCGTACCTGCGGCCGCTGTACGACGCGCTCTTCGACATGATGGACACCGAGAAGGCGACGCGGCTGCTCGAGCGCGGCACCATCGAGGTGGCGCCGATTGCGTTCATGCGCGGCCGGACGCTGAACGACGCGTTCGTGATTCTCGACGAGGCGCAGAACACGACCAGCGAGCAGATGAAGATGTTCCTGACGCGCCTCGGCTTCGGCTCGAAGGCGGTCGTCACCGGTGACATCACGCAGATCGACCTGCCGAGCGGGCGCGTCTCGGGCCTCATCCAGGCGCTCGAGGTCGTCCGCCGCATCGAAGGGATCGGCTTCGTGTACTTCGACGAGAAGGACGTCGTGCGGCACAAGCTGGTCCAGCAGATCGTGAAGGCCTACGATGCCTTCACCAAGAATTCGTAAACGCTTGAATATCGAGGTGGTAGGCAGGGCTCCGGGGCTCGCCACATGGCTCGAGTCCGTGGCACCCTCCCGCGCCCGCGGCGTGATGACGGTTGCCATCGTGCCCGACGCGCGCGTGCGCGCGCTCAACCGCCAGTACCGGAAGAAAGACAGGGCAACGGACGTCCTGTCCTTTCCTGCCGTCGCGCCTTCGGCGCTTCGGCGAGGCAAGGCCGGCGAGCGGGAGTTCCTGGGCGATGTCGTGATTGCGTCGGGAGTTGCCGCGCGCCAGGCCCGCGCGGCGGGCCACTCGCTCCGCACCGAGCTGCGCGTGCTCGCGTTGCACGGCCTGTTGCACCTGCTCGGCTATGATCACGAGCGCGATGACGGCCGGATGGCCCGGCTCGAGCGGCGGCTCCGCAAGCGCGGCGGCCTCCGCGAGGGCGTAATCGAGAGGGCATGACCCCACTCGCCCTGTTCCTGCTGGGGTGTGCGACCGTATTCCTCGGCACGCTGCAAGTCGCCTTCAGTGCGCTGATGCGTCTGTCGCTGCGCCTGATGGCCGAGCGCGGCGGCCGCAGCGATCGCCTGGGCCGCTACCTCGACAACCCGCTGCAGCTCTTCATTCCCGTCCGGCTGCTGCTCGGAGGATGTCTCGTGGCGGCGGGCGTGCTGATCGCTCGCGTCAGCGACATCCGCGATGCCAAGTCCGTCGCGACCTTCGTCACCTCGCTCGCGCTGTTCGTGGTCGTCTGCGAGCACCTGCTTCCCGCCATCATCTCGCGGCACGACCCCGAAGACGTGCTCGACGTCCTGCTTCCGGCCTTCACACCGCTCGCCCGGCTGATGCGCCCCGTGACCGTCGCCCTCATGGACATCATCGACGTCCGGCGCGACCGCGAGACGGACGCCGACGCCGCGGCGCCGGAGGCAGCGGCGTCCACGCCCGACGCCGCGGAGCAGCAGGAGGAAGGCGTCATCTCGCAGCAAGAGGGACGCGAGCTCCTGCAGTCGGTCGTCGACTTCACCGAGACTCTCGTCCGCGAAGTCATGACGCCGCGTCCGGACATTGTCGCCGTTCGCGTCGACGCGACGCTTCAGGACCTTCGGACGCTGTTCCGCGAGCAGCAGTACTCGCGGATGCCCGTCTACCGCGAAAGCCTGGACAACATCGTCGGCATCGTCTTCGTCAAGGATCTCGTCGCGCTGCCACCGACCGCGGAGCCGCCGGTGACGACGCTGATGCGGGCGGCGTACTTCGTGCCCGAGAGCAAGCGGGTGTCGGAGCTGCTGAAGGAGATGCAGCGGCGCCAGGCGCAGATGGCCATCGTCGTGGACGAGTACGGCGGCACGGCGGGGCTCGTGTCAGTCGAGGACCTGCTCGAGGAGATCGTCGGCGAGATTCGCGACGAATACGACGTGGAGAGCGAGACCGTCGTGGACGAGGGCGACGGGACGTTCGTCTTCAGCGGCAAGGTGAACGTGGACGAGGTCAGGGACCGGCTGGGCATCGAGGTGGAGCGCGAAGGGTTCGAAACCGTCGGTGGATACCTGCTCTCGCACCTCGGACGCATGCCCTACGTCGGGGAGCGCTTCGAGGTGGATGGGCTCGACGTGGAGGTCCTCGAGGTGGAGCGGCGCAGGATTACGAAGGTCCGCCTGCGGCGGGCGGAGCCCGCCTCGGTCGAGGACCACGCGTGAAAGCGGGGTTCGTCTCGTTCCTCGGCCGGCCGAACGCGGGCAAGTCCACGCTCCTCAATCGCATCGTCGGCCACAAGCTCGCCATCGTGTCGGACAAGCCGCAGACGACACGCACCCGCATCGTCGGCGTGAAGAACTACGTTGGCGGGCCTGAAGAGGCCCACCCTGCCAACGAGGCCCAGGTCGTGTTCGTCGATACGCCGGGCGTCCACAAGCCGACGCACCGGATGAACGTCCGAATGGTGGACATCGCGCTCGAGGCAATGCGCGAGGTGGACGTGCTCTGCCTCGTCGTCGATACGTCCGTGAAGGCCGGCCCCGGTGACCGATATCTGCTCACGCTGCTGAAGGACGTCACGACCCCGGCCATGCTCGCGCTCAACAAGGTCGATCTCGTCGCGAAGCCCAGGCTGCTCCCGATCATCGACCACTACCGGCGCGAGCATCCGTTCGTCGAGATCGTTCCCATTTCCGCGGCCGACGGGACCAACGTCGAGGTGCTCGAGCAGCTGTTCCTGCAGTACCTGCCGGAAGGGGAGCCGTTGTACCCCGCGGACTATGTGACCGATCAACCGGAGCGCTTCTTCATCGGTGAAATCGTGCGCGAGCAGGTGCTCCAGTTGACGCACGACGAGCTGCCGTTCTCGACGGCCGTCATCGTGGACCGGGTCGAGGTGGCCGACGACAGGATCACCAATATCTACTGCACGATTCTCGTGGACCGCGAGTCGCAGAAGCCGATCGTCATCGGGCGCGCGGGCGCGATGATCAAGCAGATTGGCACGGCCGCGCGGGCCGAGCTCGTGCGCTATCTCGAGTCGCGGGTATTCCTGGATTTACACGTGAAGGTGAAATCCGAATGGCGTGACGATGAGCGGCTGCTCGATGAGCTGGGAGTAGATCGGGCAAGGCGGACCTGAAGGTCCGCCTCTACGTCCGTCGGGCTTCGGATCCCGGATCCCGGCCCGCGTCAGTGATGGTCCAGCGTCACGAGGTG
>Ga0137418_10000694_pt1 | contig 30511 bp, 24 predicted proteins | sample CZODoug3_1_2_16f_FD_122242 | JGI IMG/M metagenome (GOLD analysis project Ga0137418, IMG submission 122242) | Vadose zone soil fungal communities from Angelo Coast Range Reserve, California, USA - CZODoug3_1_2_16fungal (Hybrid Assembly) | ecosystem: Environmental > Terrestrial > Soil > Vadose... | reverse complement strand
AATGAATGCCCCACGACAGCGCCGAGTTGCCGAGCAGGTAATTGCGGCCGCGCGAGGTATCTTCACCCGCGTATTCCGCGTACACCGCGAATGGCAGCCGACCGGGAAACAGAAAACTGCTCGTGACCGACGCCTCCTGATTGGCGGCCTTTTGATCGACACTGAGGTTCGGGTTCAGATTCGAGTAGCGCGACGGGTTGATCATCGCGCGCAGCAGATCGGTCACCGAGCCACCGCCGCGGGCGCCGCCGCCGAACTGCACCAGGCGATTGAGGCCCAGCGACCAGCCGCTCGCCGGCTCCATGGAGAGCTGGATTCCCCCAAGGCGTGGATAACCGCTCGTGTAACCGTTCTGCCAGACAATGCGATCGGACTTCGACATGCGAGCTTCGAAGATCTCGTACGACAGTCCTAGCCGGGTGAGCGGCTCATAGTTCGACAGGCTCACCGACGGCATGGTCGGCGCCTCAGTACTCATTAGCATGCTGCTGTCGGTCAGGGGCGAAAACCAATGCGGCTTGTAACCGATGTCGAGCTGCGCCTTGCTGAAACCCACACTCAGCATCGATCCGGTGTAGTCCTGGCGGCCGTCGTAGGCGACTGCTCCGATGCTGACGAGCAGGTAGTCGCTCGGCTGGAGATACCCGCCGACGGAGGCGTCCCAGACGCTGCGGTTGTGCAGCCCGTAGCGATCCGGAAGGATGGTGTCGGCACCATGTGTCGCCGCACCCTCGATGCTGGCGTGCGTCAGGTCGGAGGTATGCGTGTAGCGGGCGAGATAGCGTCCGACACGCTCGCACAGCGTCTGATCGATCCGGCAAGCCTTGGGTAAGGCATCGAGTACGGTCGCCGCGGCGATCGGCCGTCGGATCACTGGCACGTCCGCGAGGATGAGCACACGTTCGATCTGCGTCTCGATCTCGGGCTCGAGATTGAGCGGCAGATACGGGCTGACGCCGCGGGCCAGCCCGCTCGCGGGGACAGCAAGCAGCGACGCTGCGACGAGGCGGCAGCTGGCACCTGCGCGGCGCCTGGGGGCCTCGCCGTGGCGGTTCGCATCGTGGAACATAGCTATAATTATGGCACGTAACTCTGGACTGCCCCGACCTGCATGTACAAGCGCGCATTGATCACCGGCATCACGGGCCAGGATGGCGCGTACCTGACGGAGCTTCTTCTTCGCAAGGGTTACGAGGTGCATGGCATCAAGCGCCGTTCCTCGTCGTTCAACACCGATCGCATCGATCACCTGTACCAGGATCCCCACGAGCAGGATGCACGCCTGCACTTGCACTACGGGGATCTGACAGACGCCACGAATGTCATTCGGGTCATCCAGAAGGGGCAGCCGGACGAGATCTACAACCTCGCGGCCCAGAGTCATGTGGGCGTCTCCTTCGAGGCTGGCGACCGCAGATCGCGGCCCGCTGGAGCCGACCAACGAGCCATACGCTATCGCAAAGATTGCCGGGCTCAAGATGTGCCAGGCGTACCGCAGGCAGCACGGTTTCAACGCGATCTGTATCATGCCGACGAATCCGTACGGGCCAGGGGACAATTTCAGCCTGCAGAACTCCCATGTTTTGCCCGCGCTGCTGCGCAGGGTTCATGAGGCGAAGGAGAGCGGCGCCTCGGAAGTTGTGATCTGGGGAACGGGCCAGCCGCGACGCGAATTCCTGCACGTGGATGATCTGGCCGACGCCTGCCTCTTTACTCATGGAGCGATATGAAGACGAAAGGCTCATCAATGTCGGCTGGGGGCGCGATCAGACGATTGCCGACCTTGCCGCCACGGTGGCGCGGGTGGTGGGCTTCACCGGCAACTTGCGTTACGACCCCTCAAAGCCCGATGGCACGCCGCGCAAGCTGCTCGACACGACGCGCCTCACGGCGCTCGGCTGACACCGGGCACCGGACTCGAAGCCGGTATCCGGTCCACCTATGCCTGGTTTCTGAACAATGGTGCGGTGCTCAGAACATGAACCCTACCGCAGCGGGCGCAGTAAAGGCTGCGCGCTTCGGTACAATCCCGCAATCGCATCGGAGAGTGCGGAGTACTCGCTCTTGTCAGCGGCCGCTCGGGGCACGCTGAGGGCTTAAGCTGTTAGTGATGATGAACGTACGCAAACACCTTCCACAGCTGGTGACGGGATTCCTCGCCGTAGTGGTGTTTTTCCTCGCCCTCAGCGGGCGCAGTCACAGCCAGGCAATCTCTCCGACCCCCGAGATGCTGCAGATATTCCAGGGTCTCACGCCCGAGCAACAGGACGCGATCCTTAAGCAATTCGGCGGCGGCGGCGGCACCGGATCTGCCGGCGGAGCGCTGGGTGCGCTGGGCGCGCTGCTGGGCGGGCAGGGTGGTGATCGACAGGCACAAGCAGAGCGCCGCCAGTCATCGCAAGATCAGGGCAAGACGACGGAGGAGGAGGATCAGGAAGAGTCCCAGACCCCCGGACTAAAGCGCGACGACTGGGTCGTGATCGAGGTTGATTTACACCCAGCTTCGCGTCCCCCCACCTCCGGCCAGTCCCAGGCTGTCTCTCAGCTCGCGGCGCAGGCTCAGAGCGCATCGGGCGGGACGCCGAACCCGGCCGTGTCTCAGGCACTCGCCGCGCTCGCGAACAATCAGGCCGCGAGCAGTCAGACGCCTCCGTCGGACTCAGGAACGTCAGCCACGCTGCCCGGTGAACTCACGGATGAAGACAGGGCACGCCTTAAGCAATTCATGACACTGATCCGGTCCAGGAACCCCTACCAGCTCTCGCACGATGGGGCCCTCACGCTGCCCGGCTTCGCGCCGATCCCGCTTCTCGGCCTTACCGAGGAACAGGCGTCGCTACGTCTAAGGGTCGACCCGGCTTTTCGTGGCATCGACGTTCGCGTTACGCGCCTGCCGCTGAAGAAGACCGGAGTCGAGGGACTCAAGCCCTTCGGCTACTCCCTGTTTGATCATCGCCTGTCCACGTTCGCCCCCGTCACCAACGTGCCGCTGCCTTCCGATTACATCGTGGGTCCGGGTGACGAGCTCAATGTGCAGCTGTACGGCAATCAGAATCGCAATCTGCGCTTGTTGGTGGGCCGCGACGGCCGCATCAGCTTCCCGAGCCTCGGCCCGATCAACGTGGGTGGACAGACCTTCAGGGCCGTCAAGGCCGAGATCGAATCGCGCGTGGAGCGGCAGATGATCGGCATGCGCGCCAGCGTCTCCATGGGGGACACGGGTTCGATCCGGGTGTTTGTGCTCGGTGAGGCGCGGCGTCCGGGCTCTTATACCATCAGCGCACTCGGGACCATTACCTCAGCCCTGTACGCCGCAGCGGGGGCAAAGGTGATCGGCTCGCTGCGTGATATCCAGCTGAAGCGCAACGGGACTCTGGTGCGTTCGCTGGACTTGTACGATCTGCTGATCCGCGGTGACACCACCGATGACGCCAAGTTGCTGCAGGGGGACGTGATCTTCGTCCCGCCGGTGGGTAGCACCGTCAGCGTCGACGGGGAAGTGCGGCGCCCGGCCATATATGAGGTCAAGCACGAGTCGACCGTCGCCGACGTGATTCAGCTCGCGGGGGGGCTCACGCCGGAAGCGGATGCCACGAAGGCCATGTTGACCCGAATTGATCAGGGGCAGCATCGTGTCGTCATCGCGGCTGACCTATCGGGAGGCGCAAAAAGCGAGGCCGTGCACAATGGCGATCTGCTGCGGGTATTGCGTCTGCGGCCCACGCTGGATTCCGGGATCGTGGTGCAGGGACACCTTTACGCTCCGGGGACATTTGCCTACCGCCAGGGCATCCGCCTTTCCGACGTCATCCATTCCGTCGAAGAACTACGGCCGGACGCGGACCTACACTACCTGCTGATCCGCAGGGAAGTGCCGCCCGACAGGCGCATCAGCGTCGCGTCCGCCGATCTTGCGGCGGCGCTGCGCGCGCCGGGCTCCACGGTCGACATCGAACTGATGCCGCACGATCGCATCACAGTATTCGATCTCGCTTCCGGTCGTGACCGCGTGATTCAGCCGGTGCTCGACGAACTGCGCCTGCAGGGCACGTCTGGAAGTCCATCGGAGGTCGTGCGGGTCGACGGACGGGTAAAGGTACCCGGGGACTATCCGCTCGAGCCCGGCATGACGGTCGGCGACCTGGTTCGCGCCGGTGGCGGCACGACCGATGCCGCTTACGGCAACGAGGCGGAGCTGACGCGTTACAGCGTCGCTAGCGACCAGTCGCGGCACACGGAGCATATACAAGTAGATCTCGCCGCGGCACTGCGAGGAGATCCGGCCGCCAACATACGACTGCAGCCGTTCGACTCCCTGAGCGTGAAGGAGGTCCCGCTATGGGATGCGCAGGAGAGCGTGACCCTTAAGGGCGAGGTGCGCTTCCCCGGGAATTACACCATCCGGCGCGGTGAGACACTCAGTTCTGTGCTCTCCAGGGCCGGCGGGCTGACCGACTTTGCCTTTCCCGAAGGCAGCGTGTTTACGCGCGAAAGCCTGCGCAGGCGCGAGCAGGAGCAGCTCGATCTGCTCGCCGAGCGCATGCAGCGCGATCTCACCGTGCTCGCCCTTGAGACCGCGGCGGTCGGTCAGGGGGGCGGGGCGTCGGCGCTCTCGGTGGGCCAGGCGCTGCTCAGCCAGCTGCGCACGTCCAAGGCCGTCGGCCGGCTGGTCATCGATGTTCCGCGTCTGGTGCACTCCGCGCCAGGGTCCTCGGCTGACGTGATCCTGCGAGGTGGCGACCAACTCATTGTTCCGAAGCTCCAGCAGCAGGTGATGGTACTCGGCGAGGTACAGTATTCGACCTCGCATCTCTACAATGTGCGGCTGGCTCGCGACGATTACATCTCCTTGAGCGGCGGCATGACCCGGCGTGCTGACCACGGCAGGATATACGTCGTGCGTGCCAACGGCAGCGTGGTGGCGCAGGAAGGCAGCAGGTGGTTCCAGCAGGGAGCGCACATCGCCATTAAGCAGGGCGATACGATCGTGGTGCCGCTCGACACCGAGCGCATCCCGCCACTGCCGTTCTGGCAGGCGGTAACGACGATCATGTACAACGTCGCGATCGCCGTCGCTGCGGTACATTCGCTATAACCGTTACGGTCACGCAGCGGGCGAATCCTCATGAAACTCCACCTCGGATGCGGTCGGCGCCACATTCCCGGGTACGTGCATATTGACGTGCCCGCACATGGACAAGGAACGAGGGATTCTGATCAGTCTCAACTAGAGTGTCTGCGGCCGGCAGCCTGAGTACGTTCCGCCCGACTTCGATGCCCCTGCGTGCGCTGCGCGGCTCCGCCGCTTTACTGCTGCAGCGCGTCGTGCGCCATCCGGTGATGCGCGCCGCGGCAGGGTTCGCGGCCATCACCTCCGTCGTAAAAGCCGTGGCGTTCGTGAAGGAGGCAGTGGTTGCCTCCGCGTTTGGTGTGGGTTCCTCGATGGATTCATACCTGATGGCTCTGGTAGTCATCGGCTTTCCGTGCGGGGTGCTGGCGAATGCCGCGCAGACCGTGTTCATTCGCGAGTACGTGCGCATCGTCGCAGTGAACGGCGAATTTGAGGCGAGTCGTTTCCTGCGTGCCGCGATGCTCGGAGTCCTTGTCGCTCTGACTGCATTGCTGGTCGCGTGGGTCGCGCTCCTGCCGGCGATCCTCTCGGTCGTCGGGCACGGACTGACGCCCGGGCAGCGAGCCGTCGTGTCGGCTAACGTGTATCGGCTAGTACCCTACTATTATCTCAACGGCATCAATCTGCTGGGCTATGGCGTTCTGCAGTCGCGCAACGCCTTCCTGCGCGCTGCACTGATTCCGATCGCGACGCCGGTATTCACCATAGTCCTCTTAGCGGCCCTGGGTGCGGATCTGAACATGCTCATCGGCGCGCTGACGCTCGGTACCGGCGCCGAGACCGCGCTCATATTCGTCCTGATGACCAAAGCCCAGGCGCGATCCGCCGAGCGTTCGCCGCAAGCGTTTCACGTGCTGCGAGAGTTCGCTTGGGGAACCCTCATCCTGGTGCCCGGCACGCTGATTTCCGGTTTGTCGCCCGTTATCGAGCAAACGATTGCTTCGGGCCTGGGGCACGGGACTATTTCCGCGCTCGGCTACGCCGCCAAGTTGCCGGCGACGCTGAACAGCCTGCTGACGACAGCGGTGGGCGTCACGATTCTGCCGTACTTCTCGCAGCGGTTGTTGCGCGGTGATGCCGCGAGCTGTCGACGCTTCTTCGTTCGCTACGCGGCGATTCTGACGCTGGTGGGCGCGGCGATTGCCGCGGCCGCCGTTTTTGGCTCCGAGCCGTTCGTGCGCGTTGCATTCCAGCGCGGGGAGTTCTCAGCGCAGCACACACTGGTGGTCACGGCTTTGCAGCGGGCCTATCTTTGGCAGGTACCGGGGGCGCTGGTGGGGATCGTAGCGAGCCGGTTTCTAGCGGCCCAGGGACGGTATCGGGTGCTTACGATTGGCGCCATGCTGGTCGTGACGATCACCGGTTTGCTGCAATGGTGTCTATCGGCGGCCTGGGGAGCAGCGGGTCTAGCGCTCGGCACGTCCGCTGGGACTGCGCTTTCAGCCCTTGTACTTTTCTGGCTTGCGTTACGCCCACCGCCCGAATCAGTTCGATGACGGGAGACAGTGAGAGCCGTGTGTGCGTTTCCGCAACCCCGCGGTCGCCGGCCCGTTCCGGGGGTACGAAATCAGCACGGTCGACACCGTCCGGTAATTTGCGGATGTACGAGGTGCCCGCCCATGGAGCGATGCTGCTATGTGACAAGGCTGCCCTCGACGCGCACGAGGCGATCTTGACTCCCGGCGTGGAGGCGGTGTTCTACGACGGCATGGCGGATGCGATCGACAAGATTGAGAATTTCGCGGTGCACGCCGCGGAGGGCGTCGCCATAGCACGTGCCGGTTTCGAGCGCACGAGGCGCTACTACGATTTTGAGGTGGTTCTTAAGGGCTTGCTAGACTGGGCGAGTGTCATCGAGCGTTAGCGGGTCGCGTGCCAGTGACCACCTCTGGCCGAATGGGGGATAGCGGGTGCTGCTAGATATTGAAACCGTCATGACGCAGGTGCGGCACCAGTTCAAACTGTTTTCGCTGCTTGTCGTGGCGGCGTTCGTGATTTCCGTCATCGTCGCCCTGCTGAGTCGGCCTATATACCGCTCCGAGGCCGTCGTCGCTCAGGTGGGCGAAGACGCTCTGAGCAACCTGGGCGGACTTGCCAGTCAGCTCGGCGGACTCGCCTCGCTCGCCGGCGGACCCCTGGGCGGTGGTAGGAGCTGGAACAAGGCCCTCGCGGTGCTGCGTTCGCGGCACTTGATTGAGGAACTGGTCACGCGGGAGAACCTGCTGCCGGTGCTCTTCCCCGAGAAGCGCTCCTGGCTGCTCTCGGCCACAGGTAACGGTCACGGCCGTGGTCCCACGATGGGTGATGCGGTGTATGCTTTTCAGAAGCGCATTCTTCAGATCCGTGAGGACGCGAAGGCCAATCTGGCGACCGTGCGTGTCGAATGGTTCGATCCACAGGTTGCGGCGGCGTGGGCGAACGAGCTCGTGGCCCTCGCGGACGAAGAAGAGCGCGCCCATGCCGTAACCGACGCGCAGCTTTCCCTGAACGCGCTGCAACGCGAATTCGAGAAGGCGGAAGCGGTGGAGCTGCGTGGGGCTATCGCGCATTTGATCGAGGAGCAGCTCAAGGCAAAGATCGTGGCGGGTGTGCGGGGGCAGTTCGAGTACCGTGTCATCGACCGCGCGGTGCCGGCAGACCTCGACAAGCGCGTGCAGCCGACGCGCACGACCATGGTCCTGGCCGGCACGCTAGCGGGTATTCTGCTGGGCGTTGTGGTGGTCGTCACCCGCTTTGATCGCGCGCGCAAGAAGCTGGCACGGCGCGAGGCGACCGGATAGCAAACGGCCCGCGCAGAGCGCTGGCGCATGTCTGCTGCCCGATGAAAATACTACTCGCGATCGCGACTCTGGGGCCAGGTGGCGCGGAGCGCGTGATGACGGTACTCGCGGATGCGTTTGCGGCTCGAGGTCACCAAGTTACCCTGGTGACGCTCGATTCAAAAAGGACCGATTTCTTCGGTGTCAGCGCCGGCGTGGAACGAATAGCTCTCGGACGGTACGGGCCCTCAAGGTCATGGATTGCCCGCTTGTACGCGAACCTTGTAAGAATTCTGGAAATACGAAATGTCGTGGGCCGCGTGCGTCCCGATGTGGTTATTTCCTTCATTACTGAAATGAATATCCTCACGCTGATCGCGTGCGCGGGACGGCGCACTCCGGTCCTCGTCTCTGAGCGCACGGATCCGCGCGTCCACAGGATCGGTCGCTCTTGGAACTGGCTCCGTCGGGTAACCTACCGTCGCGCCGCAGGACTGGTCGTGCAGACGAACGCAGTCGCCGAGTGGTTGACGGCAGCTCGTGCCGGGCTGCCGCCGGTTACGGTGATTCCGAATCCTGTCCCGCATCTGAGCTACGCGCAACCTCCGCTGACGCATGGTGCGCGCGCGTACCTGTTCGCCGCCGGACGGCTGATTCATTCGAAGGGCTTCGATGTGCTTATCCGAGCATTGGCTCTGCTCGGGTGCCAGGGCGTGGACTTCGACCTGGTAGTTGCCGGGGAAGGAGCTGAGGAGAGCACGCTTCGGCGGCTTGCCGGTGAATTGGGGGTATCGGCACGGGTGAGATTCATCGGCCGCGTTGCGGATCTGGATGGCTGGATGGCCGCAGCGTTCGCATTTGTGCTGCCGTCGCGTTACGAGGGATTTCCGAACGTTCTGCTGGAAGCACTCGCCTGCGGTACGGCTACGATCGCTACGGACTGTCCGAGCGGCCCCAGGGAAATCCTCGAGAATGGCAAGTACGGCATGCTCGTGCCGTGCGAGGATCCGGCAGCCATTGCAACCGCCGTGGTGACTTTGCAAACAAATCCCGACATCCGTGCGCGGCTTCGTAAGATTGGCCCATCGGTAGTCGAGCGATTCGGTGTGCAGGCGGTCGCGGCACGGTGGGAGAGTCTGATGCAGCGCGCAGTGTTCCCGTGAGCGTGGCGCTCGCCGAAGATACCGGCATGGGCGCGCCGGGAACGGCGCGACCAGTCGCGGTCCGCTTAGCGCGGCTGTGGGTTATCGTGCTGTTCAGCAATTTCCCTATCTACGTCGGCGCGTTCGTCTTTCCCGCGATCGTACCGCTGCACTGGCTGGTCGTGCTATTTGCGCTCACAGCGGTCACGTTGATTGGCGCCGATCGCAGCGCCCGCGACCGCGCACCCATCTTTCTAGCGGCACTGCTGTGCTATGCCTGCGTATGCCTCGCCTGGTATGTAGCTCAGGGCGGCGGCGAGCCTGTTGTGCTGCGCCAGCGCCTCCTGGGCCTAGCGGTTTGCGGCGCCTCGTACATGGTATTTGCGGCCAGTGCCGCGGCCCTGCAAGCCGCTCGTCGCGCGCTGGTTTGCATGGTCCTCTTCTGCGTGGTGCTGAACATCTGGGACATCACGCATCCGTACACCCTGGTCCCCATTACCAATGAGTTCGCCACGGTAGGACGCGCTGCCGGATTCTTCATCAACCCGAATCAGGCCGGCGCCGCGCTCGTAGCCGGATTCACACTGTCGGTGTCGGTGGTGCCGCGGCGCTGGAGGTTAGCCTACCTTGCCGCCGTGGCTATCGGTGTGGGTCTGACTTTTTCGCGTGGCGCGATACTCGGGTTGGTGCTCGTGAGTCTCGCCTTGGCTTATGGTCGACGCACGCTGTCACTGCGCCAGATCGTGGGCGCCTGGGTGGTGGTAGGCCTTTTGACCTGGATTGCGTGGCTGGTCGTTTCCGCAGAGTTGCAGGACCGCTTCAACATAGACCCAGAGGTGGCTTTAGACCGAGTGCTGTGGATCCTGGATCCGAGCGGCCGGTCTGATTTCAGCCAAGCGGAGCGTTTTGAGCTGCTCGAGCGGGGCTGGGAGCAGTTTCTCGCCTCTCCGCTGGTCGGCAACGGCGTCGGTTCGACGGAGCTGTGGGAAGCGCGCGCGTCCACGCACAACATGTATGTCACGCTGGCCAGTGACTTCGGGCTCCTCGGTCTGTTTACCTTTCCGAGCATCGTTTTGGCCGCAATGGGTGCGCGGGGACGCGGATTCGCGGATCCCACTGTGGCTGGCCTGTTTCTGCTCTTTTGGGGACTGTTCAGCCACAATCTTCTCAGCGAGTTCTACTTGCTGATTACCATCAGCATGGTTGCAGCGCTCAGTCGTCGTGAGAGCGAAACGGCTTGCCACGGGACGTGGGGGGCCTGTAGTGCGCTGCCGGCGACGTGACCGTAGGTCGCGTGGCCCGGGCGCACCTCGGGCAGACGAGATAATCTTGCGGCAGGACGTAACGCACGCGCGCCTGCCCGCCGTGAGCGCCACTGCACCTGCTGTGGCGCGCCGAATCGTCATCGTAATTGGATCGATGGCGACGGGAGGTGCCGAGCGCGTCGCGACGACCATGGCTAACTCGTGGTCGAGCCAGGGTCGTAGGGTCTGGCTTGTCTCGACCTATCTGGACGAGCGCGCGGTGGGCTATGTATTGCACCCCGGCGTCTCCACGGTCTTTCTCTCTGACGTGATCGTCCGAGGCAGGCTCTCGCGGTGGTTTGCCGTGCTCCGCAAGGTTTTCGCTCTGCGCAATGTCGTGCGCAGGATCGGACCAGATGTCGTGGTGTCGTTTCTGACGAACGTTAACGTTCTCAGCATTGCGGCGCTCGCAGCTTCGCGGTTCCCGCTGATCGTGTCCGAGCGGACCGATCCCGCGGCTGATGTCGAGCTGCACAGGATGCTCCGCTTCGCGCGCGTCTTGACGTACCCGTGCGCGGACGCGCTTGTGGTCCAGACCGCCGCTGCGGCCCGGCGCTACCGGGCACGGTTGCGTAATCTGGCGCGCATTGAAATTATTCACAATCCGCTGCCGCGCGAGCTCGAGGCTTCGCCACTACGGGCGCTGCAGGACGATGTGGGTGGCCGCGTAGTTGCCATGGGAAGACTGACTCGTGAAAAGGGATTCGCCAGCCTTATCGAGGCTTATGGCAAGGCGCTTGGAGATAACGGCTCCTGGGCACTGCAGATTTGGGGCGACGGGCCGCTGCGTTCAGACTTGACACAACTGGTTCGGAAGCTCCACCTTGAGGATCGGGTGCAGCTCTGCGGGGCAACGACACAGCCCTGGACGGCGCTCCGCGCGGCGCAGATATTCGTGTTGCCATCAGAATACGAGGGGTTCCCAAACGCTATGCTCGAAGCGATGGCGGTTGGGCTGCCTTGCATCGCGTTTGACTGTCCCTCCGGGCCGCGCGAGCTGGCAGACGGAGGCTCGGCCGCGATTATCGTCCCGCCTGGCGATGTGGGTAAGCTCGTGAGCACGCTGCGGGATCTCGCCGCGGACCGGGAAGCGCGGCGGACGCTTGGAGCGCGGGCGGCGGCGTTCGTGCGGCAGAACTTCGCGGAGCAGATGGTCATGAACGATTGGGATCGTTTGATCGAACCGTTGCTGCCCCACACCAGGAAGCTCGCTGATGACATGTGCGGCACCATTTGACGCGTGTGCGTCGCTGCCGTCTGGCGAAGAGTGTTCGTCGTTCGAAATGGAGAGTTCGTGGTTTTTGGGAGCAGTACCTAATGACTGATTCGCAGAATCTCCTGTTGCGGGAGTCACATTTTGCATTCGGTGAGAATTGGGCGCGTTATGCGACGAGCGTCGGTGAGGCGCAGATTCAGGAGGCCACCGTGGCTCTCCAGAGGTTGGTGGGCGATAGTCTGAACGGCAAGACGTTTCTTGATATCGGATGTGGCTCGGGGATTCACGCACTCGCCGCCATCAGGCTCGGCGCTTCCGCCGTATTGGCGGTGGATATCGACGCAGACTCCGCGGCAACGGCTCGGCGCATGCTGGAAATGCATGCGCCCGGCGCGCGCTGGCAGGTCAGAGAGGTAAGCGTATTCGACCTAGGGCCGGCGACTGTCGGCTTGTTTGACGTCGTCTACTCCTGGGGCGTGCTGCACCACACAGGCGCCATGCATCGCGCGCTGCGCGCGGCGGCCGCTTTGGTTGGGCCCGGAGGCCAATTTGTATTTGCCCTCTACCGGCGTACGCCTCTTTGCTGGTTCTGGAAGATAGAGAAGCGCTGGTACGCGGGAGCGAGTCAGGCAGCTCAGGCGCGCGCACGCTCCCTATATGTCGGGCTATTCAGAATCGTGTATCCGATCAAGAACCGGGGCAGTTTCAGCAACTACGTGGCCACTTATCGACAGAGCCGAGGGATGGACTTCTACCATGACGTGCACGACTGGCTCGGGGGATGGCCGTATGAATCCATCTCGCCTGCGGAGGCCGATCGGTTGATGCAGCAGCTGGGGTTGCGCCAGATCCGGGTCTTTCTGGTCGCGGGCAGGGCAACTGGCCTATTGGGGTCCGGCAACGACGAGTATGTCTACGAAAGGGTATAAAGCTTCGGTATGTGCGGAATCGCCGGATTCATTGATCGCAGCGCTCAGGAGCCGGATGAGTTGTGTCGGCGCATGGCGCGCGCGCTGGCGCACCGCGGGCCCGACGATCAGGGGGTCTGGACGGACCGAGAATGCGGTGTGGCGCTCGGCCACCGACGGCTTTCCATACTCGATCTCTCGCCCGCTGGGCATCAGCCCATGCGGTCACCCCGTGATCGTTTTGTGATCGCGTTTAATGGAGAAATCTACAACCACCTGAGTATTCGCCGGGAACTGCAAACCGCACAATTGGCTCCCCCGTGGCTGGGGCACTCGGATACGGAGACGCTGCTGGCTGCGATCGAGGCCTGGGGTCTGCGTGGTGCGCTCGAGCGCAGCGTAGGGATGTTTGCATTCGCGCTGTGGGACAGAGAGGAGCGGTGTCTGACCCTCGCGCGCGACCGCTGTGGCGAGAAGCCGCTGTACTACGGTCGACAGGGCACGGCGTTTTTGTTTGCCTCCGAGCTTAAGGCGCTGTACCTGCACCCGGCGTTTCACGGTCAGCTCAGTCGCGGGGCGCTCGCGCTGTATCTCAGGCACAACTACGTGCCGGACCCGTACTGCATCTACGATGACATACGGAAGCTGCCGGCTGGCACTTATGTCGAGATCGACGCCCACGGAAACGCCGGCGACGTGACTGCCTATTGGAGCGCCTTGGCGGCCATCGAGGCGAGCCAAGCAGCCCCGTTCCGCGGGGAGCCGGCGGCGGCCGCCGAGGAACTGGAGCGCATCCTCGGCGACGCTATCGCGGGGCAAATGGTGGCCGACGTGCCACTCGGCGCATTTCTGTCCGGCGGGGTGGACTCTTCTCTGATCGTCGCGCTGATGCAGGCGCGGTCGGCGCGGGCGGTGCGTACCTTCACCATCGGGTTCGCCGAGGCGGCCTATGACGAGAGCCGCTACGCCCGTGCGGTCGCCGCGCACCTGCGCACCGAACATACGGAACTCATTGTTTCGCCAGCGCAAGCGCTGGCCGTCATTCCGCGGCTGCCGGCCATGTATGACGAACCCTTTGCTGATTCCTCGCAGATTCCAACCGCGCTGATCTGTCAACTGGCGCGCTCGCACGTCACCGTGTGCTTGTCGGGGGATGCAGGCGATGAGGTGTTTGGAGGGTACACACGCTACGTGCTTGCGGGTCGGATCTGGAACACCATCGGCCATATCCCCAAGCCGTTGCGGCGGATGGCAGAGCGCCTGGTGGGCACGCTTTCTCCGGATGACTGGGATCGACGCTTCCAGGCCGTGGCCCCGCTGCTGCCGCGTCACTGGCGTCAGGCGCGCCTCGGCGACCGCCTGCACAAGGCGGGAGACTTGCTCACCGCGGACACGCGCGCCGAGGTATATCGCGCCTTGGTCTCGCACTGGTCGCGTCCGGGCAGTATCTGCGCGGGCGCTGAGGAGCCGCGCTCGCGACTGATGGAACTCATGGACAACTGTCGCCTGCGGCATTTCGAAGAAGCCATGATGTTCTGGGACCTCATGACCTATCTGCCCGGCGATATACTGGTCAAAGTTGATCGCGCGGCGATGGCCGTCTCGCTCGAAACACGCGTTCCCATGCTCGATCACCGGGTAATCGAGTTCGCATGGCGCCTGCCACTTGACATGCGCTTACGCAACCGACAGGGGAAGTGGTTGCTGCGCCAACTGCTGTATCGCCACGTTCCTCGCGAGCTGATTGACCGGCCCAAAATGGGGTTTGGCGTTCCGATCGATGCCTGGCTGCGCGGACCGCTGCGGGATTGGGCGGAAACGTTGCTAAGCGAGGCGCGGCTGCGGTCCGAGGGCATTTTCGAGCCGCTACCGGTGCGCCAGAGATGGCGCGAGCACGTCGAAGGCAAGCGCAACTGGGCCTACCTACTATGGGACGTACTCATGTTCCAAGCGTGGCACGAGTCGCAAATGACGGATGGTCGCCGCGGACTGCCAGCTGCGCGTGCGGCCTGAGCGCGGGATGTACTTTCCGGTTGCCGGCGCACTGCGTGACCGAACCGCCTGATCGCGACCACCGCTGCCGCCCCCGCGGTTTCCGCGGCGCCAGGGGTTCGCACAGGATTTACCGGTGAAAGTTATTCACGTCATCACCGCGCTGAATCAAGGCGGCGCGGAGGCAATGCTCGAGAAGCTTGTACTGACAGGTCGCCGCTTGAATCCGGAGATCGAACAACTGGTGATCAACCTCGGGGAGCCAGGCGTCGTCGGAAATCGTCTTGGCGGGGCCGGTGTAGTGGTGAAGTCCCTGGGAATGAGCCTGTCACTCCGCTCGGTCAGAAAGCTGTTTGCCTTGGCACGGTGGCTGCGTTCCGGTCCTGCGGTAGCCGTGGTTCAGACCTGGCTCTGGCACGCAGATCTCATCGGGGGACTGTGCGCGCGCGCCGTCGGCAATCGACGCGTGGTCTGGAATCTCAGGAACTCGATGCCGCGCCATGCGGCGACCAAACCAGCGTCGCGCGCAATTGCACTGCTGTGCGGCCGGTTATCGCGCTGGCTGCCGGCCCGGATTGTCTGTAACTCCTCTGCTGCGCTCCAGGCGCACGTGGCGATCGGCTATTGCGCCGAAAAGTGCCTCGTCATACCCAATGGATTTGACCTGCGTCTGTTCGTCGCTAGCGCAGGCGCACGCAGCGAGCTGCGCGCTCGTTGGGGCGCGGGAGCGGACCAGGCTGTCATCGGGATGGTCGCGCGTGTCGATCCCCTCAAAGACCATGCGACCTTTATTCGCGCTGCCGCTAGGGTCGCGGTACGCGTCCCGCGCGCGCGTTTTGTTCTGGTCGGCGAAGGGGTCGCTCGGGACCCGAGTATCCGGGCGCTACTCGCGGAGACGGAACTGGCGGCCCAATTTATTCTTGAGGAGCGGCGTGATGATGTGCAGAGGGTAATGAGCGCTCTGGATGTGTTTTGCCTGGCTTCAAGGAGCGAGGGCTTTCCGAACGTGCTGGGCGAGGCGATGGCCTGCGCAACGCCGGCGGTGGCCACGGACGTGGGAGACGTGCGCGACATTCTAGGGGATGGTCGTCTGGTCGCGCCGGCCGGGGATCCCGAGAGTCTCGCGAATTGCCTCTGTTACGTATTGGAGTTGGGTGAAGAGGGGCGCCGCACGCTCGGGCTCAAACAGCGTTGCGAGGTTGAGAAGCGCTTTGACATTGAACGAGTGTGGATTAGATACCGCGATTTGTACAGGTCGATCCTAGTGTGATGTTCCTATGAATTCCTCCCGCCGGGGCGTTTGGCGTCGCCCGTGCTCGGCTGACCGCCTGCGCCTCCCGCTGGGATGCGAAGCCAGGGCTCCTTCTTCGCGAGCTGAGTCGTGCGGCTAGTCTCGGAGACCCAGCGTATCGGCTGTTAGTTGCACCTGTCCACTCGTCCGCCGCGCCACGACTACGACGTATGGCGACGTCCAACCATTGGGAATTTCCGGCAATCCGACGCGCTGAAGACTCCAGACGAGTTTGCTCGTCCAGGATGCCAGGCGCAGTCCGAGCCCAGGTGGCACGCGGCTGCCGGATCCGCTGAAGTTCATGACGCTAAAATTGGCGGTCATGACGTGTTTGGCGCTGAGTACCAATAGGCCACACGATCGGTGTGCATCAGCGAGCTCCTCCGGCGACAGCGGGACGTGGACGCGGTACACAGTCGGGTCAACCAGATTCTGCAGCGCCCCTAGCACACCGTGCATGTTGGGAACAACAGTTATTAGGTAGCCCGCGGGTTGAAGGAACGCGGCGAGCGCATTAATGATCGAGGCGGTAGGCGAGAAGTGCTCCGCAAGACCAAAGCTGAAGACTACTCGGAAGCGGCCGCGCAGCGCTGCCGGGGGATGCAGAACGTCACCGGAATGAATCATGGTAGGAATACCAGCCCGTCTTGAGATCGCGTTCGACAGCTCGCAGCCTTCCGGGGAGTTGTCGACGCCCTCCGCAGTCAGCCCATACTCCCTGACGAAATAGGGAAGAAAGACCGATCCCCCACACCCGGCCTCGAGCAGCCGATCGCCCGGTCTGATTCCGAGGGACCGGAACGCGTGCGAAAAGAAGCCGTGCCAGTGGCGCACAACGGTTCCGTTCAGACCGCTCGCACGCGGGTTAAGCGGCTCTGGAACCGCCCGACGCGACCAGGTTCTGTCCCAATAGTCCGTATCGGTGAGCGACTCGATGCGGTCGTCTCCCATCTAACGTGCCCTCCGGCAGCGGATGGCGCGCAGCGTTGGGCGGCGGCGCAGTGACGCCAATGAAGCCCCGGGAGCATCCGCTGCTCCCGGGGAGAGTCCCAACCGCGTGCGCACCGGCATCACGGCACTTTGCGGTAGAACTGGCGATTCGCCAACGAGAACCGCTGCCGTTGTGCCCAACCCATTAGCAGCACGTGCAGCGGCCGCGGTGTCATGGCGATGACACGGCTGCGCCATGTGCGCCGCGAGGACGGGGGCTTGTGAGTCGCGGACTTGGCGGAGGCCTGCGCCTCCGACCAGGCGCTAACGTAGTCGCTTTGCAGCGGAGCACGGGCGAACAGGGGTCGGTGATCCAGCTTTCTAGCTTCCACCATCATGATTACGGGCCGCTTCGTCACGAGCCCGACGCGGCGATGCACCTGTGCAGGGTCGGCCACTTCATATGCGACGCGGTTGCGTGTCAGCTCCGGACTTGGATAGCGTGCCTCGACCACTTGCACGGTGCGGATATCGAAACCATTCTCCGGCCCAAAGATGCGAAACATCAGTTCCGGACTGAACTGATAGAACCCGTGTCCGAAGAAGTTGTTAGCCGGAGTTGACATGAACACGCGCCCGCCAACTCTTGCCATGCGCATCAGATTGGCTACCGCAACCGGAAAATTGACTACGTGCTCGAGCGCGCCACCATCGAATACAACATTGAAGCGTCCCCACCAACGCTTCCGGAACAGGTTCGTACATGTCGTGGATATGCTGCGCCTCATCGTAATCGGAATAATCCAGAGCCTCGACGGTGCCCGCGCCGAGGCACGCGCGCAGGAACGGTTCCGCATACGTACCAAAGGCGAAGGTCTCGGGCGGCAAGCTTGCAGCGCCCGCAGACGTTCGCCCACAGGCACTAACGAAGAAGTCGACTTCCGCCGGATGCAGGCAGAGGCTCTGGCGACCAATTGTGAGGACGTTGTCGAAGGACGCACCGGCTGCGCGTGCGTTCCGCATGAGAAGGACGTCATGAAAGCAGATCCCCATCGCTCCCAGCCTCAATCGACACAGGCAATGCCACATTTAGACTTCCGAATACCGTCGGCTGTTCGCGACGCTTGTGAGGTCCGGCAGTCGACAGATCGTCGGTTACACGCTGTCGGATAACCGCATGCGTATGCCCGAACACTGTAACGCGGATTACGCCATGTCGCCGAGGGATCTGGCAATCCGTTGCTGCCCGAGCAGTCAAATTCAGGCTCGGTCATCCGGCGTTGCAGCGACGGACCTCGGTGGCGTGCGGCGGCAGATGCTCGCCTACTGCCGATTGTGCAAACTGCACTGTAAGCGTGCTCGCCGGCGAGCGCCCAGAATCTCGCACCAAGCAGATCAATGATTTACCTCGCAGGGTCGCTTAACATTGGGGCCGCGCGTGTCGCGGGGGAATCGGCCAACACGGGCCATTGAATGGAGCACGGGCTATTGAATGGACCACAATTCATTGCGGAGCTGTCGAACAGCCGCCGCAAGCCACCGCAGATTTGCGCTGCGGCGGCGATAGACTTCCGCACGCTGGACCCGGATCTCTTGCCAGGGGACAAGCAAATGGCTTCCTTGATAACGGTGTCCGCTCCGCAGGCGGGTTGTCGGCCGGCGCGCTCGGGCGGGCGGACCCCCGCCATCATTCTGCAACTCACGGCACTTTTTAGCTGCGCCAGTGCTCAGTCGCAGCCGGTACTGATCGTGTTCGCCGGCACCCACGTCGACCCTGGCTACGTCGGACAGCACGCGGATTGGATCGAATCGCGGCCCATCGACGGCATGGTGATCAACGAGTACTTGGGCAGGAATCTGCTCAATACCCGCCTGAAGGCAGACTCTCCCAACCTCCTTGATGCGAAAACCGGCGCCGTCACCTACGACGCGGCGGCCAAAGACCTGTCGCCCGTCAAGGGAGTATTTAAGAAGTTTCATCACAACTTTGCGAAAGTCAATTTCAGCATGGTTGGACCGCCGCCGCTACTGAACGATGACGCGGGCTGGCAAATCGCCTACGAGAGCGCGACCAACTACGCGAAAGCTGTACAGGATACGGGTCTCAAAGGGGTCTTTTTCGACAACGAGACCTACCTTCATCCGGCCTTGAATGGCAAGAAGGCCGACTACTGGCTTTACGAGGACCAGATTGCTTTCACCGGACAATCGCAGTTGAGCCTGTCATTGTCCACGGAACTGGGCCTCGCGCGGCGGCGTGGCCGCGAACTGATGCAGGCCTTCGTGCGCGGCTACCCCGCCGTTACGGTAATCGTCGCACACGGGGCACACGAGGGCTGTGACGCATGGAAGTCACGGACCGGGCACTTCGGTATGGATCACTATTTGCTCGGCGCTTTTGCCGCCGGCATGGTTGAGGGCACCTCAGGAGCGGCAACGTTAGTCGACGGCGGCGAGGACTATGATCTGCGCAGCGCGCAAGACTTCAGTTTCGCGCGCGCCTGGCGAAAAGGGATCGCACAGGGCGGCGATGGCATCACGAAATGTCCGTTCATGGATGCGACACTTGCGGCGAATTGGCAGACCAAGGTGAGCATCGCGTTCTCGACCTTCGACAAGGAGCGCCCTTCGCTTAAGACCAGCGACTGGACGCCGATCACCGATGTCGCCCGTTTTCGGACGACCTTGACGAATGCACTCCGTGCCACCGACCGCTATGTGTGGCACTACGCGCAGTGGCAAGACTGGTGGGGCAATACCACGGAAGACAAGTTGAAGCCGTGGATCGAAGCCATCCAGGCGGCGCGGCGGGATGTGGGGATGGATGCGCGGCAGTAGCACCGACTAGGCCGGGAGCATGGGTTGGTGAAATTGTGCGCGCGCGGCACTAACGTTCGGATCGCGTCTTGACCTTGGGGTACCTGATCGCGCCTAAGCCGGGTCGCGGTCTGATGCCTCAGCAAGGATCTCGCGCGAGAACCGAGGCAGGGAATCTTATTCGTAGCTCAGAGTTCCGCTAGCGGCATGGGCGTGCGCGACCTGACCCCTTGGTACGTTCGCATGGCCGGGAAGGTTGGCCTGTCCCGTATTCCCGCATCCTATCGGGCCTGGCAAGCGCTGCGCCTCTTTTCGCACGGGGACATGGCGCGCGCTGCCTACGCGTACGGGGTATTTCGCCAGCACCATGACGCCAGCGTATTCCCGCGCAAGAGCGGTGGCTTTGTGGCGCTGGAAATCGGCCCCGGTGACGGCCCGCGGTCGGCGGTCATCGCGGCGGCTTTCGGGGCTGCCGAGTGCTATCTGGTGGATACCGGAGCGTACGCAGTTACCGAAATCCCCCCCTACCAGGAGGTTGCCGAGCTGCTGCAGAGTCACGGCTTGCAGGCGCCGGATCTGGCGGGCGTTAGAAACCTGGCGGAGATTCTGCAGCGCTGCCGTGCCGTCTACCTGACCGACGGGCTCGCTTCCCTAGTCGCCGCTGGGAGGCAGATTGGCTGGCCCGGTCGGGCTTGTACACGAACCGGATACGATTTAGTGAAATGATGCGCGTATTCGCGGCAGAGGGTTTTGATAGTCTCGTAACGAGCCGCTTCGTGTCCCCGCTCCGGCGAACGTCGCTCGCGGTTGAGTTCCGGAATCTGTCGGAGGAGGATCTAATGGTTATTGGATTCCAGGCTGTCCTCCGGGCACCCCTGAGCGAGTTCTGACGGATTGGTGCCTTGACCACTGGTGCGCGCATCACGGCCGTGGACAGCGGCAGGAAGCTCGAGGGTCGCCGGGAGTGGCCGCAAGGAGGCGCAGCCAGGCAGCAAGAGCGCCTGCACCAAGGGACGCTGTTGTTTGTCGTCAACGTTGCATGGTTTTTCCTGTCCCACCGCTTGGCGCTGGCGCGAGCGGCAATGGCGGCCGGCTTTAGCGTGCATCTGGCGAGCGACGTAGAGGACCAGTCCGAGATTCTCGAAGTACAGAAGTCGGGAATCGGATTTCACAGGTTCGGAGTCGCACGCAGTGGTCTCAATCCGGTCAGCGAACTCAGGACTTTCTGGAACCTGCGGCGCATCGTGCAACTTGTGCGACCGGATGTCGTGCACAACGTGACGGCGAAGCCTGTTATCTACGGTACCTACATCGCGCGTGCGCTCGGAACGCATGGTATCGTGAATGCGATCTCCGGGTTCGGGTACGTGTACGGGTCGGGCTCGCGCCACCCATTGCGCGGGTTGCTCAGGAATGCGTACGCGCGCTCGTTCCACGCGCCCAATGTCCGCATCATCGTGCAGAACGCTGAGGACCATGCTGAGGTGCTGCGAATGTGCCCCGCTGCCGGTAGCCGTATCCGGCTGATCCCGGGATCCGGTGTGGATCTTAGCGAATTTCAGCCCTCGCCAGAGCCTGACGGCACCCCTACGGTGCTGTTGCCGGCACGGCTTCTGCGCGAAAAGGGAATCTACGAATTCGCGGCGGCCGCGGCGCAGCTGCGCCGCGCTGGCCTTGCGGCCCGCTTTGTCCTGGCTGGCCGACTGGATCCAGCCAATCGCGGTGCGCTGACGGAACAGGAGGTGAGCGCACTGTGCATCAACACTGGCGTGCTGTGGCTCGGTGACTGCAAGGACATGCCACGCTGTCTCCAAGAGGCCAATATCGTGTGCCTCCCTTCTTACCGCGAGGGTGTGCCCAAGGTGCTGTTGGAAGCGTGCGCGGCTGGCCGGGCGGTCATTACAACGGACAGCCCCGGTTGCCGAGATGTGGTGCGCACGGGCGAGAACGGGCTCCTCGTGCCGCCGCGCGATGCAGGGGCACTCGCCGCCGCAATCCGGCGGCTCGCCGAAGACCCCGAAGTCAGAAGGCGCATGGGGACCGCCGGACGGGCACGCGCGGAGCGTGAATTTGGGGTCGAAAGAGTAATGCAAAGTCACCTCGAACTATATCGCGAGCTCATCGGGAGCGGCGGTGGAGCGGCGTAGCCGTTCGTCGTTAAGCCGCGGGACGCGTGTGGGCGCGCGGGCCGCGGTACCGATGTCTCTGATCCAGTGTGGCAGCGGCCAGCCGTGCCCCGGTGGAACGTGTCACTGCGAGTAGGCAGGATCAGGAACGTCGTCGTGACTGGGGCCGGCGGATTTGTCGGGCAGGAGACCTGCGCAGCGCTCCTACGTGCCGGCCATTCGGTGCGTGCGCTGGCGAGACGCCCCTTCCCAATACCCGCTGAGTGCCCACCGGATTTCACGATGACCGTGGTCGAGGACCTGGCAACGACCGATCGGCTGGAAGACCTGTTCGCCGGCGCCGACGCTGTCATTCACCTCGCGGCACGAGTGCATCGCGTATCGGAGAAGTCGCGCGTTGCCGCCGGCGTCTGCCTGCGCGATGTGCAAATGACACGCACGCTTGCCGTGGCGGCACACCGGGCCGGCGTGCAGCGGCTGGTGTTCTTAAGCAGCATCAAGGCGCTGGGCGATCGGTCGCCGCATGGCGCACTCACGCGCAGCTCGCCCCCCAACCCGGTGGATCCGTACGGTCACTCCAAGCTGGCAGTGGAGCGGCAGCTCGAAGCGTTCAGCGCCTCTACGGGACTGGAGGTCGTTGTGATACGCGCGCCCTTGGTATACGGTGCCGGGGCCGGCGCGAATTTCCGCCAACTGGTCTTGTGGGTGCGCCGCGGCGTGCCGCTGCCACTTGCGGGAGTGCGGAACCGCAGGAGCATCGTCAGTGTTGACAATTTAGCGAACTTCATCGTTCGCTGCCTGGGGCTGCTCGACGAGTCGTTCAACACCTTTCACGTGAGCGACCCGGCGCCGGTCTCGACACCCGAGCTGCTGCGGCTCGTTGCCGCTGGACTCAACGTGCGACCGCGGCTGTTCTCGATTCCGACCAGCGTCCTGGAATTCTTATGCAGAGTGGTCGGCAGAGCAGATGTGGCTGCAAAACTCCTCATGTCGCTGGAATTCGAGACCGAGGATTCGTTCGCTGCGTTGGCATGGCGCCCGGGGATGGATACGCGCGACGGGATCATCCGGGCTGTCCGCGGGATGAACTTGTGACGTCGAGCCCGGCTATTCTTGTCGACGTCGTGCGGCGCTATGCATTGCGCACCCAACTGTATGAGGTTCCGAACGAACGGTGCTGACGTCAGCTGCCACGCCGTAAGGCGGCGGACGGGCGACTCTCATCTCCGCGGGGTCGGCTGATTCGCCGCGATCATCGTCAGTGCCGGAGACGATGACGGCGCACCCCGAGGGGTGCGCGGCTGCTGGTGCGTAGGCCATGGCGTGTTCCCCGGGTGCGATCGAGAAGGTCAGGACCACAGGCTTGCACGGGGGTCCGCCGTAGGTGCACTTCGCAAGGGGTGCGAAGAATACCTTGACGCTATGTGGGCCCCGATAGGCTGTGCCCACGAGAATGGGATACTGATTCTGAGACAGATATCCGGAGCCGCTGTCGACCACGCGTGTGTAGATCTGCGGAGTCCCAGGCGGGTGTACTTGGATTACCCGCCCGTATTGATTGCGCTCGCCATGGGGTCCAACCACCTCGACACTGAACGAGCTCGGCACGGGCGTCTTCGTCGTGTTGATGTAGTACGCGTGAGTGGCCGCTTCGGGGTAGATGAAGTCAATCTTCCCGTCGCCATCAAGATCGGCCATGGTCATGCCTCCACCCCCGCCCTGCACGCCGCCCGGCTCGCTGGCGGGAACCTCGACGAATCCACAGCCGTTGTTGCGAAAGATCGCGCTGCCGGTACTATCGCCACTGGTCAAGACGTCTTCTAGCCCGTCGTTATCGAGGTCGTATGCGTTTATGCCAGCGGCAGGGCTCGAGGTGGTGAGGGGCCTGCTCGACTGGAAGAACGCGGCGGGCTGGGTTGCGGGCTTCTGGCACGTCGCGGTTTGGCTGTCCAGGGCGTAGAGGCGCTCGACGAATTGCGAGCCGTTGAACTCGAACAGGCGGGCGCCGTGCGCGGGCCCCCACGCCCAGCGAAACAGCAACAGGTCGAGAAAACCGTCGTTGTTCCAGTCGAGGAACTTCACGCCTTCATCGGTAACGAGCCAGTTGTCCGGAATGGCGTCCGTCGAGTCCCAGGGAGGGGTTTGCCGCAATACGGTCTGAGTCAATCCCCAGGTGGACGCCATATCCTTGAAATGGGGAACACCGTTGGCGTCGACCCCCTGATTGATGAACATGTGTCCGCCCACATACAGATCAATCAGCCCGTCCCTGTTGAAGTCCACAGCCTGCGCACCCTCCGGTTGGTTACCCTCAGGGTCGGTCGATTGCGGTGACAGCCCCGAAAGCGTGGAATGCATGCTGATCCCGGCCGCCACCGCCTGTTCGCTGAAATTCCCGCTGCCGTCGTTGAGTAACAGGAAGCTCTGGTAAGCGTTGTAGACGTTCGGTGGCGGACCGCTGTGAGTGAACGCAGCAACTCCCGAGAGATCGTGAACACTGTCCAGGTAGGTGTAGGTCGGCAGAAAGACATCGACCGCGCCGCCATTGTTGAAATCAGCAACGACAACCGTTTCAGTGCGGCCACGGTAGCCGACGCCGCCGGTGTCATTGACGTACTGGCTGCCGAAGGTCACATCCTGCGAGAACAGCCCGGACGCGCTTCCAAGGTACAGCTGGGCAGATGAATCAATGTGGGTCGGAGAGTATACGGCTGAGATCACGTCTGGCAGGCCGTCGCCGCTGAAGTCAGCGGTGCCGAGGCCGTAAGCCACCCGGGGGGAGTGGTAGAGTGATTCGAGGCCGATCGCGGTCAGGTCGAGTACGGTCAGGTTCCCGCTGCCGTCATTTGCCGTGCCCACGACATACGGCGGGGTTCCGGACGCAACCGCCACCGGTCCCGAAAAGCCATCGAGCGGGTGACGCACAAACGCAATTTCCGAGGCCGCAGTCCCGCGCGCATTAGTTGAAGGGTCAGCCGGGCCACCGAAGGCGCTTCCGCTACCGCTTCCACATGCAACGAAGACGAGGAATCCGGTCACCAGTCCTACCGGGTGGATCTGGCGGGTAAGCAAGTTCAGCACGGAGGGCACCTCAAGCGTCGAAACGACGAGTTGATCCAACCATCGTCCTCAATGGCGTGACAGTGCTGAAGGGGCCCAACACGCAGACCGACAGTTGCTTAATCATGGGATTGTAGTGTAACGGCGCAGGTCACGCTCTCGAAATGATAAAGGTAATAGATCGTAAAGGGTCCGGGCGCTGCGCTCACGCCAGTCGCGAGGGTCCTAAGACTTAATGCCCGGCGAGATTAATGGCTGTCGCGCGGCGTTGCCAGGTTCGGGACCTGCATGCACGGTGGCGGCAATAACCGGTGTCTCCTGCGACGGAGAGGGATTGGTCCGCAGACGCGGCGGGCTGCGAACTCGCGGATTCCTTTCTCGCGTAGCAGGCGCGCCGCGACGCCAATGCATCTGGAGAGCAGCTGGGCAGCCGCACCTCGCGCCCCGGTGCCATGTGGCGACGCGGCTAGCGAGCCTGCACAGCGTCGTTGCTGGTCGAGGACCTGGCCACAGCGGGCGATCCGGCCCCGGTGTCGACGCCGGAGCTGCTGCGCTATGTCGCCGCCGGCCTCGACGTGCCGGCACGACTGTTCTTCGTTCCGCTACGCCTTCTCGAATCCCTGTGCAGAATGGCCGGGAGGGCGGACCTGGCCACTAAGCTCCTCTGGTCGTTGGAATTCGAGACGGCGGATTCGTTTGCGCAGTTGGCATGGTGGCCCGGCACGGAAGCGAGCGAGGGCATCGTCCGGGCCGTACGCGCGATGAAATTCTAAGGCTGCGACAGCGAGACGCGCTGCCCTCCGTCGACAGCCGCTCAGTGACCCGCGACGATGGCGACCGTCCCCGTGGGGTGGGCGGCTGAGGGCGCGTACGCTGTGGCGTGTTGCCCGGGCATAATCGAGAAGCTCAAGACCGCCGGCGCGCATGGCGGGCCGCCATACGCGCAGCCTGCCAGGGGTGCGAAATAAACCTTGACGGTGTGTGAGCCAGTAAAGGGTGTGCCGACGAGAATCGGATACTGATTCTGCGCCACATACCCCGAGCCGCTATCCACCACGCGCGTGTAGATCTGCGAGGTCCCGGGTGGAAAGACCTGAATTACGCGTCCGTACTGATTGTGCTCGCCGTTTGGTCCATCCACCTCCACGGTGAAGGAACTCGGCGTCGGCGTCGGCGTCGTGTTGGTGTAGTAGGCGTGAGTGACGGCTTCGGGATAAATAACATCGATTTTCCCGTCCGCATCCAGATCAGCGAGGGCCATGCCCCCGCCACCGCCTGGCGTACCGGTGAGCCCGCCTGCGGGAACTTCGACAAATCCGCACCCGTAATTGCTGAATACCGATGCGCCACTGGCGTCGCCGCTGACCACTACGTCTTCCAGCCCGTCGTTGTCAAGATCGTATGCGTTGATGCCCGCGGAAGCGCTGTTAGTGGTGGTCGGTCTGCTCGACCAGAAGAACGAGGTTTGCTGTGTTGCGGGCTTCTGGCACGTCGCGGTTTGGCTGTCCAGGGCGTAGAGGCGCTCGATGAATTGCGAGCCGTTGAACTCGAACAGGCGGGCGCCGTGCGCGGGCCCCCACGCCCAGCGAAACAGCAACAGGTCGAGAAAACCGTCGTTGTTCCAGTCGAGGAACTTCACGCCTTCATCGGTAACGAGCCAGTTGTCCGGAATGGCGTCCGTCGAGTCCCAGGGAGGGGTTTGCCGCAATACGGTCTGAGTCAATCCCCAGGTGGACGCCATATCCTTGAAATGGGGAACACCGTTGGCGTCGACCCCCTGATTGATGAACATGTGTCCGCCCACATACAGATCAATCAGCCCGTCCCTGTTGAAGTCCACAGCCTGCGCACCCTCCGGTTGGTTACCCTCAGGGTCGGTCGATTGCGGTGACAGCCCCGAAAGCGTGGAATGCATGCTGATCCCGGCCGCCACCGCCTGTTCGCTGAAATTCCCGCTGCCGTCGTTGAGTAACAGGAAGCTCTGGTAAGCGTTGTAGACGTTCGGTGGCGGACCGCTGTGAGTGAACGCAGCAACTCCCGAGAGATCGTGAACACTGTCCAGGTAGGTGTAGGTCGGCAGAAAAACATCGACCGCACCCTCATTGTTGAAGTCAGCGACGACGACCGTCTCGGTGCGGCCACGGTAGCCGGTGTTACCCGAGGCATCGACGTACTGGGTGCCGAAGGTCGCATCCAGGGAGAAGGGTGCGGCGGCATTTCCGCGGAAGAGGTAGGCAAATGAGTCAACGTTGGTCGGAGAGTACACGGCGGAGATTGCGTCAGGCACGCCGTCGCCGTCGAAGTCAGCCGTGCCAACCCCGTAGGCTACGCGCGGGGCTCGGTAGACCCCTGCAAGTCCGAGGGCAGTCAGATCGAGCACGCTGAGGTTGCCGCTGCCATCATTGGCCGTGCCGACGGGGTGGGGCGGAGTATCGAATGATACCGCCGCCGCGCCGGTAAGGCCTTGGAGTTCATGGCGCACGAAGCTAATCTGCTTGGCGGCGGGGTCAAGCGCGGCCAAAGGATCGGGGCCGACGGTAGCGCTTCCTTTACTTCCGCAGCCGCCGAGCAGCGGCAAGCCCGTCACCACGCAAACGTACACAACCAGCTCGCACCGGCGCGAGAGAAGGGTCAGCACAAACGGCACCTCAGGTATTCAGATGACGACATAGACCAGCAGGTTGTCATCCGCTTGTAGTGTACCGGTGCCCCCACGCTCCGAAGAGGTAAAATCGTAAAAAATGGTAAGGTCTGGGGAGTTACCGCCACTAAACACTTTCTGCCCTTGCGAGATTATGGCTGTCTTGCAGCTGTGCCGCGCTTCTTGAGTCGCATGTGGTGCGCCGTCGGGATGCGAACCGGGGAATCCACTTACGGGAAGCTGACTGCAGTGCGCGCCGGCATCTTCCCAGGCCACCTGCGCTCGGCTTGCTCGGAGGCATGCTGACTTGCGTGTGCAACTTTTCCTTCTAAGCCTGTTGGTGTTGGCGGGCTCGGCATTCATGACCGGGGTGGCACGCCGCTTCGCGCTCTCGTGCGGTCTCGTGGACGTACCCAACGCGCGCAGTTCGCACAAGCGCACTACCGCAAGAGGTGGCGGGCTTGCGGTGGTGCTCACTACCACCGTGTGCTTGGTTGCGCTGTACACCGCTGGTGTCATTTCAGGTGATTTTCTGCTCGCCGTAGCGGTCGGCGGTGGCGCGGTGGCGCTGATCGGCTTTCTCGACGATCGCTGTTCCATTCGGCCGGGCATACGGATCACGGTGCATACGGCGGCGGCGCTGTGGGCTGTCAATCGGCTCGGCGGTTTGCCGCCGTTGCAGTTCGGCGATCAACTCATACAGCTCGGCTGGGGCGGCTACGCGCTCGGCGCGCTGGGCATTGTGTGGCTAGTGAATCTATTCAACTTCATGGACGGTATCGATGGCATTGCCGCGACTGAGGCAATATTCATAGCCACGGCGGGTGCGCTGTTGGGATCGGGTGGCCCCGGCGCGCGCGACGTAACAGCGGCCTCTTGGGTGTTCGCTTTGGCCAGCCTCGGCTTTCTTTTCTGGAACTGGCCGCCGGCGAAGATCTTTCTCGGTGACGTTGGCAGCGGTTATCTGGGCTACGTTATCGCAGTGCTAGCGTTGGCCGCGACGCGCAGCGACCCCGCTGCGCTATGGGCTTGGCTGATTCTGGGAGGCGTGTTCTTCGTCGACGCGACGATGACCCTGCTGTGGCGCCTGCTGCGGAGGGAACGAATCTACGAAGCGCATCGCAGTCACCTCTATCAGTCGCTCGCGCGTCGCTGGGGAAGTCACGCGAAAGTCACCCTCGCGGCTCTGGCCGTCAATGTACTCTGGCTGTTCCCGTGTGCGGTGTTTGCCATGCGACGGCCCGAACTCGCCGCCGCGACCGTGGTCTTTGCACTGGCGCCGCTGGCGCTGCTCGGCGCTGCTCTCGGTCGTACGGTGACCCGCCACCGGGCCTCCTAGCAGTCGGCCCCAGCGGTAACCCGGTGCGCGCTGCCGGGACACCAAACTGCCCCGCTTCTGCCCAGTTCGGCAGCAGCGTAAACAATCGTAAGGCGCGGAGCCTGCCCCAAGCAGCATGCTGCGTGAACGTCAACTGAATGAAGGCTGCGACGTTGAAGTTGGGTCGGAGTTGCCTCGCGGCATTTGTCGCAACGCGGCAGCAGCTCAGAGAGAGTCGCCTGAGTTGCGTGTTTCATCTACAATCCGCAGGCGTTTGGGATCGGACCTACTGACAGCGTCACAGGATCCGTGACGAATTGGTTCGTGGCGGAGGTGGCATGAAGGACAGACACGCGGCCGGAAGGCCCCAATCACTGGGAGTCTCCGCCGCCGCTGCCATCCTCGCACTCCCCCGTGAAACCAAGCGCCTCATCATGGCGACCGCCGATGCGGTCGCAATCCCGACCGCGCTGTGGGCGGCTCTCGCGCTGAAGTTCGATCGGCTCGACCCGGCGCTGGAGCGCACGCTGGCGTACTTCCTGGTCGCAGTAGCCTCCGCGCTGCTGTTCTTCTCGGCACTCGGTCTGTACCGCGCGGTGATCCGCTTCGTCGGGCCCAAAGCGATGCTTACCGTGGTCGCCGGAGTCAGCCTCTCGGTGCTGGTGCTCGCCGGCTTCGACCGCTTTGCCGCCAGCCACGAGATTCCACTGTCAGCCTTCGGCATTTACTGGGCGCTGGCGTTGCTGTATGTGGGCGGCAGCCGCTTCGTGGCGCGCTACCTGCTGTTCTTGCACACCGGGGCGAACGGCAAGCCGGTCGCGCGGGTGGCGATCTACGGCGCCGGCGATGCCGGGGCGCGCGTAAGCTCGGTGCTGCGCGGCGGGCCGGACTTCGAGCCGGTGGCATTTATCGATGACAAGAAATCGTTGCAGGGCAGCAATATCAACGGCATCAGGGTGTACGGCTCCGATTCCCTGCAGGAGCTGGTCCGGCAGCGCAAGATAGACCGGATCCTGCTGGCACTGCCGTCCGTCTCCCGTCGCCGGCGGCGCGAGATCCTCACGCAGCTGGAACCCCTCGGGGTGCATGTTCAATCGCTGCCCAATCTGTCGGACCTCATTTCCGGCAAGGCACAGATCAACGAGCTGCGCGACGTGGATGTGAGCGACCTGCTGGGACGGGATCCGGTCCCGCCGAAGCCGAAACTCTTTGGCTCTTGCATCCGCGGCAAGTGCGTGCTGGTCACCGGGGCGGGCGGGTCCATCGGCTCGGAGCTGTGCCGGCAGATCATCCGCCTGAGCCCCAGCCGCCTGGTGCTGTTCGAGATGTCGGAGCTGGCGCTGTACAACATCGAGCGCGAGCTGGAGGAAGTCGCGGCGCATGAGAAGTTGTCGGTGGAGATCGTGCCGCTCCTGGGCAACGCGCATCACCGGCACCGGGTGCGCGAGGTGCTGTCCGCCTTCGGCGTGCAGACCGTCTATCACGCCGCCGCTTACAAGCACGTGCCGATCGTCGAGTACAACGTGGTGGAGGGCATTCACAACAACGTGATCAGCACCTGGTACACCGCGGAGGCGGCGCTCGAGACGGGGGTTGAAACCTTCGTGCTGATCTCGACCGATAAGGCGGTCAACCCCGCGAACGTCATGGGCGCCACCAAGCGTCTGGCGGAGCTTGTGCTGCAGGCGCTGCAGGAGCGCACCACCCAAACGCGCTTCTGCATGGTGCGATTCGGCAACGTGCTGGCTTCCTCGGGTTCGGTCGTGCCGCTGTTTCAGGAGCAGATCCGTCGTGGCGGGCCGGTCACGGTCACCCACCGGGACGTCATTCGCTACTTCATGACCATACCCGAGGCTGGGCAGCTGGTGCTGCAGGC
>Ga0137418_10000693_pt1 | contig 30523 bp, 23 predicted proteins | sample CZODoug3_1_2_16f_FD_122242 | JGI IMG/M metagenome (GOLD analysis project Ga0137418, IMG submission 122242) | Vadose zone soil fungal communities from Angelo Coast Range Reserve, California, USA - CZODoug3_1_2_16fungal (Hybrid Assembly) | ecosystem: Environmental > Terrestrial > Soil > Vadose... | reverse complement strand
CCGGCCTGCTCGGCGGCCGTGGTCTGTTCGAAGAACTGAACGTTCCCGCGCAGAGCGCGCCGCGATGGGCACGAAGGCCGGCAATAGACCCCGGTCGTGGTCACCGCATAGACGAAGCGGCCGTCGTGGGCCGCGTCGCGGTCGAGAACGGCTTGCCATTTTTCGGCATCGTTGAGCTTTTGCGTGGTGGCAGGGGGAATGGCTTTCGTGGTCATATCCGAATCATCCGCAACGAGTATCGCATTGGTGGTGATGTGTGTGCTCATGAAAGGAAGTCTAGGAGCCCCGCGCCAGGGCGGCTATCCGGATCTTGCGCTGGAATTGCGGGGCCCGATTCCGGGCTCACAGGCCCGCTGCAAGTGCGACAATGGGCTCGTGGCCTTTGCCCGCGCCAAAACGAAACTGATGTCCGAGGCGCCCCTCTACGAATACGCCATAGCCGCGCTCGGCCGCCGTATGCGCTCGGTCGCCGAGATGCGGCGCTTGCTGCGCAATCGGGTGGAGATGGATACGGAGTTAGGTCCGGCGTTGGTGGACTTGGTCGTGGTCCGTCTCAAGGACGCCGGCTACTTGAATGATGCAAAGTACGCCACCGCCTTCTCCTCCTATCGCCGCGACAACGAGAAGTTCGGCCGCCGCCGAGTCGAAACCGACCTCAAGATCCGCGGCGTGCACGGCGACGTCATTGCCAGGACGGTGGGCGAGGTCTTCGATGAAGTCAGCGAAGAGAAGCAGGCCCGCGAGTACTTGCGGCGGAAGCGCTTGAAGAAGCCGGGGGACCAGAAGCAGGCAGCGAGGATATTTCGGGCTCTGCTGCGAGCGGGGTTTGGAGCGAAGACGATTTTTGGAATTTTGAAGAAGTGGGAGGTGGACGAGGAAGTATTGACGGCGCTGGAGGGTGAGCAGAGCGAGGGGTAAGGTCTTCCCAAGGTTCCCTGAAAGTCCCGCCCTTCGCCGGGGCGACAAAGGCAGGAGTCCCGCTAGGTACGGATGGCTCTAGGCTCTGATAGCGGTGAAGTTTCCGTTGCCGCTGCATCCGGTTCCCCCGGTGAGCGTCCAGGTTCCGGTAATCGTATTGCCGTTCACATTGCCCATGAGGGTGAGCATATTATTTGTGGCGGGGAACATGGTGGTAATTGTCATGGCGAAAGAGCCTGAGGCGTTTCCGTTGTAGTTCCCACTGAGGCTGACCGAGCCGGTTTCCGAGAATGGCCCGGTGGCGAAGCAAGTGCCCGCTGTCGTAAATGTGAAATTGGTGAAACCGAGCATACCGCCGCTGCCCTGCGTGAAGGTGGTGGCGAACGCGAAGACAGGCGTCGCACCGGGAGGACTGAGTAGGGTGGCGGTCCAGTTGCCGTTGACGTTGCCGGAACTTTTGCCGCAACCTGCCAGCATGAACCCCAGCAAACAAACCACGACCATGCCAAGTTGTTTAAACATAGAATCTCCTTCAATACCGAGTTAGCGAGGGCTTGTAAGAATAGAGTCCCCCTTGTCCCCCCGAGTTGCCCGACTGCACAAACTAAGTTTGAGGCGCCATGGCAGCGGATCTCCCGCAACCCTTCGGGCCAGATCAGCGTCTAAGCCAACCGGTCGGTGAGGACTGTCGTTCCCACGCCCGTGCGGCAATTGCTGATTGCGGTTCCTGCTCCGGAATCCAATGTCCGGAATCCAATGTCCGGAATCCAGGGCTTTGCGTGGAGCAGCTTCACAGGTTTCGAAAATACGAAAGGCTGGCCGGCTCTGCGGAACAGAGATCTTTCCTTCAGGCTGCGATCTCAGCGCGGCCATGAATCCTCCCGCGTCTCATCCTCTCAGCTCGGGTTAAGTCGATGCGGCTGAGTAGTTTAGAATAAGACCTGACTCATGACAGGCTCCCACATTCGCCGCAAGTTTTTGGACTTCTTTGTGCAAAAAGGCCACAAGGAAGTGCATTCCTCGTCGCTCGTACCCCAGAACGACCCGACCCTGCTCTTCACCAACGCCGGCATGAATCAGTTCAAGGACGTGTTTCTCGGCCTCGAGAATCGCGGCTACTCGCGCGCCACCACCTCTCAAAAATGCGTCCGTGCGGGCGGCAAGCATAACGACCTCGAAAACGTCGGCTTCACCAATCGCCACCACACGTTCTTCGAAATGCTGGGGAATTTTTCCTTTGGTGATTACTTCAAGAAAGATGCCGTCGCCTATGCCTGGGAGTTAATCACCTCGCCGCAGTGGTTTGGCATTGCGCAGGAGAAGCTGTACGCCACGATATTCAAGGGTGAGAACGGCGTGCCGCGAGATGCCGAGGCCTACGACCTGTGGGTCGCAGTGGGTGTACCGAAAGAACGGGTCTTCGAACTGGGCGCGAAAGACAATTTCTGGCAAATGGGGGACACGGGACCTTGCGGACCGTGCAGTGAAATTCACTACGACATGGGTCCGGCCGCCAGCGACGCCGGCCACACCGACTGCAAGTTTGGCTGCGAATGTGGACGTTACGTTGAAATCTGGAACCTGGTCTTCATGCAGTTCGATCGCGATGCCACGGGAAAACTGAACCCGCTGCCGAAGCCTTCCATCGATACCGGCATGGGCCTCGAGCGGGTCGCGGCGGTACTGCAGGGAGTAATTTCCAACTACGATACCGACTTGTTCACGCCCCTGATCGCTCGGGCGGCCGAGTTGACCGGTGTTTCGCTGGCAAAAGAGAAGCAGAAGGAAGAGAAAGCTACGGCGGCCGCGTCGCTGCGGGTGATTGCAGACCACGCGCGGGCGGCGACGTTCCTGATTTCCGACGGCGTGCTTCCGGGCAACGAGGGCCGCAACTACGTCTTGCGCAAAATCATCCGGCGCGCCATCACCCACGGCCGCCTCCTCGGCCAGACGAAACCTTTTCTTCACCAGATGGTCGCTGCCGTCCGCGATCTGATGCAGAACGCTTATCCGGAGCTCAGAGAAACGGCCGAGCGCGTGGCGAAAGCAGTATTGGCGGAAGAGACGCGCTTTCGGAATACCCTGGATTTGGGATTGAAGAAGCTGGAAGAGGCGATGCAGGCGATTCCTTCCGCGCCAGGCGCGGCTGCGGACCGCAAGCTGTCCGGTGAAGACGCATTCAAACTCTACGACACCTTCGGTATGCCCCTGGACTTCATGCAGGACGCCGCGCGCGATCAGGGAATAAGCTTCGATCAGGCCGGCTTTGACCGCGCGATGGAGGAACAGAAAACCCGCGCCCGAGCATCCTGGAAAGGCGCCGCCAAGCAAACCGCCAACCCTGTCTACCAGCAGCTTCCGAAATCGGAATTCGAAGGATACCGCCAGACGGAATCGGACGGCTGCGAAGTCCTGGCCCTTTTGCAAGCCGGGCAAGGCGTGCAGGAACTAAAAACCGGCGACGAGGGCGAGGTTATTCTCGATCACACGCCTTTCTACGCCGAATCCGGCGGACAAGTCGGCGATCGGGGAGTGTTTTACAGCGGCGACCACAACACGGTCGTCGCCGAGGTGGTTGGCTGCTACTCCCCGGTGCAGGGGGTGCGTGCGCACAAAGTTGTAGCCAAGCAGGCGATTCGCGTCGGCGACGAGCTCGATGCCGTTGTCGATACGGAAATCCGCAACTCCACCATGCGCCACCACACGGCCACGCACCTACTCCAGGCCGGTCTGCGCGAGGTGTTGGGCAAACACGTGAAGCAGGCGGGTTCGCTGGTCAATCCGGGACACCTGCGCTTCGATTTCTCCCACTTCGCGGCCGTCGAAGACAGTGAGTTGCAGGACATTGAAGACCTGATCAACCGCGAAGTGCTGCGCAATGAAAAGGTCGATGTCCTCGTGGATGTGCCCATCGACCAGGCCATCAACGAATACAAAGCCATGGCCCTGTTCGGCGAGAAGTATGGCGACAAGGTCCGCGTGGTAAAAATCGCAGACTTCTCCACCGAACTCTGTGGCGGCACGCACACCGGCGCCACCGGTGAGATTGGACTGATCAAGATCCTCAGCGAAGGCAGCGTCTCCTCCGGCGTCCGTCGCATCGAAGCCGTAGCGGGCGAGCGTTCGCTCGAACAGTTCCGCAAAGACCATGAACTAGGGGGCGTAGTAGCCACCTTCGCCAGCCGCGGGCCTGGCACCACCCAATCCCCCGCGGAGGCCTTAAAAGCCGAACTCGACCGCAAAGATTCCGAGATCAAACGCCTGACGCGCGAACTCGATCAAGTGCGCATGAAGTCCGCTTCATCGACGGTAGCCTCGCTCGAAGATAAGATCCGCCAGGTCAGGGGCGTCAAAGTCCTGGCGCATCGTGTCGACAACCTGGAACGCGCCCAGCTCCGCACGCTGGTCGATCAACTCCGCGACAAAATCGGCTCCGGCGTGGTCGTGCTGGGCTCGGCCAGCGAAGGCTCCGTCTCCCTGATCGTAGCCGTCACCAAAGACCTGACCGCCCGCGTGCAGGCGGGGAAAGTCATAGGCCCCCTGGCCCAGAGAGTAGGTGGCAAAGGCGGGGGTCGCCCTGACATGGCCGAAGCCGGCGGCAAAGACCCCTCCGCCCTCGATGCCGCGCTGGCCGATGCCTATCAGCTGGTGGACGGCCTCATCTAGTTTCAATGCCCAAAGGTCCATTACTTCAGTCATCTTCCGCAGAGTGCCCAACAGCGTAATGATACTGACACTCGCCTGAGGGCGAATTTTGCCAATGAACATTGATGATCTTCTACGTATAGCCACCGAACGCAAGGCCTCCGACTTGCACCTCAAAGTTGGCAATTATCCGCATCTGCGGATTGACGGCGAGTTGTTCCCGCTGACGGATCAGCCAAGGATTGCGGCGGAGGACATGTTGAACATGGCGTTCAGCATGATGTCGGCTCGGCAGAAGTCGAAGTTTAAGGAAGTAGCCGAGATTGACATGGCGTACGGCGTGGCGGGCTTGGGACGGTTCCGTGTGAACGTGTTTCAGCAGCGTGGAAACGTTGGGTTGGTGCTGCGCGTCATTCCCACGAAGATTCGGGCGCTGGACGAGCTCTATTTGCCCAAGATTGTGGAACAGATTTGCGAAATGCCCAGAGGCATTGTGCTGGTGACGGGCGTGACGGGTTCGGGTAAGTCGACGACACTGGCAGCGATGCTGGACCGGGTCAACTCCACGCGAGCGGAACACATCATCACGATTGAGGACCCCATCGAATTTCTGCATCGCGACAAGAAGGGGTATGTGAACCAGCGCGAGATTGGCGTGGATACACCTTCGTTTGGTACGGCGCTTCGAGCTTCTCTTCGTCAAGACCCGGACGTGATTCTGGTCGGCGAAATGCGCGACCTCGAAACGATTGGAACTGCGTTGCATGCGGCGGAGACGGGCCACATGGTGTTCTCGACCTTGCATACGCTGGATTGTATTGAAACGATCAACAGAATTATTGCCGTGTTTCCGCCGCCGGAGCAGAAGCAGGTGCGGCTGCAGTTGGCGGCTACTTTGCGGGCTGTCGTGAGTCAGCGACTCGTGCGCCGCTGCGATGCCGAAGGGCGCGTTCCAGCGGTTGAGGTGATGATCAATACGGCTTATATCCGCGAATGTATTTTGGTGCCGGAAAAAACGCGGTCGATTCGCGAGGCGATTGCGGCGGGCACCTCGCAGTATGGGATGCAAACGTTTGATCAGTCGCTCTGGGATTTGTTCCAGGCTGGCTTGATCGCCTATGACGTGGCTTTGGAGAACGCGTCCAACGCGGACGACTTCAAGCTGCGGGCACAGGGCATTGCGTCGACGAGCGAGATGTCGCGGCAGTCGATGCAGACAGCGGGCTTTGGCAGATAAGTTTCTTCATGGTGTTCCTCCTAAAACGGCTGGGGCGCGTTCTCCGACGCGCCCCTTTTTTTCGTGGATTCCGACTTCACGCCCAGAGGCGTTTCACGCCCCCATGACGGCATACCCGTGAAGGCGCACCCCTGGTACGAACCTTCTCAGAGACGAGCCTTCTCAGAGATGAACCTTCTCACGAGAGCTCACAAGAGAGGTTTTAGTGGTTGTATTTGTTGGGAGCCCCGGGCGCGCTCGGGGCGGAGGGCAGGCCGGAGCGCAGGCGGAGTTCGTGGAGCAGGGCTTGGGCGGCGTTGACGTAGGTTTGTTCGGGGTCGGAAGTGTCGGCCCAGACGGCGTCGTAGATGATCTGGGCGGCGTCCTTGGGATCCATGTGGAGAGCGGCTTCGAGGCGGTCGGCGGCTTCCTGGGCCTGGTCGTAGCAGTCGCGGCAGATTTCAGCGTTACTGTTTTCCGAACCCGGAGCGTGCACGGACTGGCGGGCGCAGGCAGTCAGGTCAGCGGACGGCCGGGCGGCGAGACCGGCGTCGAGCTGGGCTTTGAGTTCGCGCAGAAAGCGTTCCCGTTCTTCCTCGAGCGCGGCGGCGTCAGGAATGGATTCGAGGGTGCCGGCGGCAATCGGCGGAAGGCTCTGCGTGGGCGAGGTCAACACGCCGGGTTGCGTCTTGATGGCGCGCGGCGCGACGCGTTCCGGAGATTTGCAGATGGGGCAGGCCGGCAAGGCGGCTTCGTAGTACATGCCGCAGTTGGCGCAGGGCAGGCCGTAGGCAGAGCGGCGGGAAACTTCTTCCGGAGCAGCGGAGACGGGGGAAGGGCTGCTGACGGCGGGAGCGCTCGGTCGGCCTGGACCGGCTTTGGGCTGACTGGGTGCGGTTTGCGAGCGGGCTTGCATAGAGACTTGTGCGTATTCTAGCCGCTGGTTGAGCGTTTGGGGTGGCACGCTGGTGCATGACCTGCAGGTGAGAGAGCGCAGAACTGTTGGCCGGAAGAGGGGAAGAATTTCCGCCTCTTGGCCGACCGGAACGGGTTAGACTGGAAGGGTAGTCTTTCAAGATTGGGTGGAGGTTGCGATGGGTGAAGGGTTGTTTCAGCCGCTGCATTTGCTGGTGATTGTGATTGTGGCGTTGTTGGTGTTTGGTCCGAAAAAGATTCCGGAACTGGGGAAGGGACTCGGTGAAGGGATCAAGAATTTCAAGGAAGGCATGAAGCACGCGTCGGACACGACCAGCGCTAGCGCTAAAGACAAAGGCGAGGTTCCTGCCACGCCGAAGAATCCAGAAGTATAAGGAGGACTTCGTGCCCGCGGGTAGGCGTGCCGAGCGCCACAGCGGCTGGAGCCTCTTCGGCAGGATCCCTTACCCTTCTGTCCGGGTGAGGATAGAAAGCGGATAGAAAGTCGACAGAAAGCGCAAAGCTGGGGCCTCCCATCCTCTCAAGATTTAGGCCCTCAAGATTTATGCCCTCAATGGAAAAACCCCGTCCTGTCGCTACTGCGACAAGGACGGGGCTACCTACCTACCATTCGTTCTATCTCCTCAACAGAAACCCCCTAAACAAAAACCCCATGGACCCGGGCTTCGACCAGGGCTTCCTACCTACTACATCGGCGAGAACTGTCCGCTGACGCAACTGGTTGGCGAGGGCGGCGTCGTGCTGGCTCCGATGTTGGAATCGGCACGGATCTGCGAGTCTTCCGAGGTCATGCAGAACAGGCGCACGCCGGTGTTGTTGTAGGCCAAGGGCGCGGCTCCGGCGGCATAGCTGGTGTTCACTCCGTTGATGGGGTTGCCGGGCGTTACAACGAAGCGATAGCCGCTCTTGGAACCGGCGGACAATGTGGAATCGATCAGGCAGGCGTGGTCCGGGCTGGGAGCGCAGCTGACGCCATTGGCAAGACCGCCATTGCCCAACGCGGCAAGGCTATCGGCAAAACCCTTGAGACTATAGGTGGTGGAATACTGCGTCTCCGCCTGACCAATCTGGCGCAGCGCTCCCGCCGCGGCGGCTTCGTTGGCGCCGATCTTGGCGGAAGTAATTCTGGGCAGCGCCATGGTGATCAGAATCACGATGATGGCGACGACGATGAGCAATTCGATGAGGGAAAAGCCCCTCTGCTTGTTGCGAGAGGTTACTGGAGTGGTTACGAACGGTGACATATGCGAGCTCCTGTCGTGGACCATTGTCTCGTGGCACGTGGGATTCCACAAGTGGGGCCCTTTAGGCTGAGGGACTTGCGGGCAGGGGTGCCTAAAGTAGAACGGGGCGTGTGCAAGGACTTGCAGTCATTGGAGGATGGGGGCTTTGACGCGAGAACAGCAAAAGGCCCATCGCCTTGTTTTCTAAGAAGATGGTCCTGGAAGAGCTACTGGGTGGGATGGTTTAGAAGATGAACTTAGCTCCTAATTGGAGGATACGCGGCTTGTGAGCCGCGTTGGGCCGCAGGAAGGTCACTTGGTCAGCAGATTGGCCGTATGCTCCGATAGTGTTATTGGTACTCCCGGCGTTGGCTGCGGCTGAGCCTGCATCTCCTCCCAGCCAAAACCATTCTGTGTGGTTGAAGACATTGAATCCCTCAGCCCGGAACTCGAACGCCATGTGCTCCTTGAACGCAAAATGCTTGAACAAGGCCATATCGAAGTTCGTGCGGTTGGGATTGCGCAGGAAGTTCCTCGGCGTATTGCCAAAGGTCAAACCTTGCGGCGCGGCAAAAGCGTTGGGATTGAACAATAGAGGCCCAAAACCGGGGATTTGGCCTCCGGGAATACCCGATTTCGGATTGCTCACCAAATCAGGATAAGACTGCGCGCCAGTGTTAGCAGCGACCCCGTTGGCAACGCCGGCATTGTCCGCGAACGGAAATGCGTTGCTGACGCTGAAGGGAGACCCGGTCTGGAAGGTGGTGATACCGGAAAACTGCCATCCACCCAATAGAGTCCTGGTGACGCCTGGCGTCTTGAAGAACGGCAGGTCATAGACATAGCCGAGATTGAACAGGTGGCGCTGATCGAAATTGGAAGTGGCGCGCGCCGAGCCGAGATTGTAGATGTTTATGACGCGGCCGTCTCTGGCGGAGGAAGAGTCATCAATGGAGTGGCTGAAAGTATAGGACAGGCTGAGTTGTAGCCCGCCGATGCTGCGTCGCACTGAACCCTCGAAGCCGTGATAAATGGAGGACGCGGTTTCTTCCAGGCGCGAAATCGAGCCGACGCCGGGAAAAGGAGCGAAGAACGTAGAGAGTGCTCCGCCGCAGCCTGTGGCCAAGGCGAGGTTGACGGCGGGACCTGAGGGTGGACCACCGCCCGTTCCCGGAACATAAGCGATAGAGGCGTTGCTCGGGGTGGTGGCTGCCGTGGGAACACCCCATTGGTCGAACGCTGTTCCGCAGTCGTTGTGGCCGTTCGCATCGATTGCTTCGCCTGGCAGGTATGGAGTGACCGAGGCGGGGCGAACCTGGTTGAGGTCAAGGAAGCGAGTGAGGTGCGTGCCCTTGCTACCTACATAAGAGAGGGTGACGATTGTATTCCTGGAAACATCGCGCTGCACATCGAGATGCCATTGCTGAATGTACGGCCACACTACCTTGGTGGGAACAGAAATGGCAGAGAACGGAGATGTCAATCCGGCTGGAGGGGGCAGGATATTGCTGTACCCGAAGATGTTGGAGATTGTCGTCGTCGTCAGGTTCGGGTTGGTGGCGGGCTCCAGAGACTCTACATTGGCCTCGTTGCCGTTGGTGTGCTCGAAGAAGATGCCGTAGCCGCCGCGGATCGCAGTCTTGCCATCACCCAGCGGATCCCAAGCAAAGCCGATACGCGGAGCCGGATTCAACAGGTGGCCCTTCATGCAACCGGGATAACGGTTACTGCCAATAGAGGCGCCGATGAAGCCAGGAACCGTGGACAGCCCGGGACCACCGCATTGAACGACACCATTGAAGGGATTTCCGACGACCGTATTGGTGGGATCCACGCTACTGCCTCCCGCGACATAAGCGCTAGGATCGAAGTTGAATTCTCCGTGGTAGCGCTCGCGGTAGGTACCAAACAGACTCATGCGAAGACCAAGGTTAAGCGTCAGCCGCGAAGAGACGTGCCAGTCATCCTGGAAGTAGGGTTCGAAAATCTTGTACCGATTGTAGAACTTCGGCTGACCGCTGGCTTGAGCGAAGGAGGCAATATTCCCGGCCAAAAGGTCGGCGACAGGATTGCCCGTAGACACGGTTTGGTTTGTAGCATCAAAGGTCAGAATGCCGTTGGGGGCGGTTCCGGGCTGAGCCAGCTCATTTTTCTGTGCAGCGACGAAATAACCTCCGAATTGCAGATTGTGATGTCCAATAATTTTGTTCACATTATCGCGGAAGGTGTAAGTTGGGTTCGAGTTATAAGGACCCGGCAGATATCCAACGTCCTCGGCGAAGTTGAATAAACTGCCTCCGCTGAGACTGATACCAGGCAGTTTGCCGCCCCCGAAACCGTTAGCGTAGATCCCGGGAATGGTCAGGGTATCGGGGGAAGGACGATGCCACGCACCGACAGGGGTCAGCGTAATGTGGTCGGTAGTGTAGCTGGCAACAAATTCATTTAGCAACGTGGGCGTGACAGTCGCGGTCACGCGGGCGACCATGCTGAGGCCCGGTCCTTTGAAGTTGGTTTGGATGGTGGGGAATGAGGTGCCATTGGTCCACAAGGGAGCCGGATCAATCGTGTCCCAGGAGTCGTGGATGTAACGGAAGGTAAGCCGCGTTTTGGAATTCAGATCGTGGTCCACGCGAAAGAGTTCTTCCCTCCAGCTCAGGGGCAGGCTTGAGGCAAAATTCCAAGTACGGGTATCGGCGACGGTTGGCAAGGGAACCATGGTCAGCAGGGGCACGGCATTGGCCGTGTCCACCGGCACCTGGTTTCCCGGGAAAGTCATTGGGGCTGATCCGGGAGTTGAGCCGGAAGGGCAGTCAGGAAATGCCGCACGGTCAATGGGCAAGACCAGTCCGCCGGTGGCATCGGGACAGGTGGCAACGCCGCCAACGGTACCGCTGAAGTCACCCGAACGTTCCGCCGCCGTAGGAACGAGGACGCTCGCAGGAGAAGCGGCCTCACGCTCTTTGCGCCACTCCTGAGACCAGAAGAAATAAGTCTTGTCTTTGTTCGTGTTGTAGAGACCGGGAATGAAAACCGGGCCACCGATGGTGTAGCCGAAATCATTTTTCTTGTAGCCGGGTTTCTGATCAGGGGCGTTATTGAAGTAGTCGCGCGCATTGAACTTGTCGTTGCGGACAAACTCGTAAGCGCTTCCGTGAAACTTGTTCGTTCCGGATTTAGTTTCGACTTCCACGGTGCCGGAGCCGCTGCGTCCATATTGAGCGCCGTAGTTGGAAGTAAGCACCTTGACCTCGGAGATGGCGTCGAGGCTGGGATAGACGTTGAGCGTCGTGTTGCTGCCGTTATCCATGTTATCGCCGCCATCAATTTCCCAGTTGTTGTATTCGGTGCGGCCACCATTGACGGAATAAGCGACGTTCCCGCCAACGCCAACACCGGCTTCATCCTGTCCGGATTGGTTGCTAACGCCTGGGACAAGAGTGATGAGCTGGGTGAAATTCCGCCCATTCAACTCCAGTTGGCTGATCTCCTTGCCGGTGACGACGCCGGCAAGATCGGAGGACTGGGTCTCAACCTGCGCGACAGACGTGCCCTGGACGACAATCTCCGTACCCGTGGAGCCGACCTGCAGAGTGACATCGACGCGCGACTTCTGTGCGACATCAAGAATGACATCCTTGGCCTCATACTTCTTGAAGCCCTCGGCGGTTACGGTGATGTTGTAGCTTCCCTGACCCAGTCCGGCCGCGAGGTATTCGCCCTGGCTATTGGTGGCCGAGGTACGGGTGACGCCCTTAGTTGGATCGATCACGGTGACCTGCGCATTCGGCACTACGGCGCCCGTGCTATCTAGCACCGTTCCTGTTATGGAACCTGTAGTTTGCGCCCAGAGGAGAGCGGGCAGGCAGAGCGACAAGGCCAGGACAACGTGGGCACTACATCGAACGTCGAATCGGAAAAATCCGGGAACGAAACGCATGAAACGGCACCTCACCGGGCGAGTATCAGTTGCCGGGACCGCGGGACAGCGATCCGGAAAACTTAGGTATCATAGCCTAGCTTGTCCTTTATTAAAAGCATTTAATAAAAGTTTCGGTTATGAGTTTTGGTAGCGGCGGGTCTATGGATTTCTGTAGTAAGCAAGGTAAACCTTACCTCTGCGGTTAAAACCGATGTTTTCCAGATGTGCTTGCGACGCTGAGGCACTGCTCCACCCAAAAGCAGGTCCCTCCACTTTGGTCGGGATGACCAACTTCTTTAAAATTAGCGGGATTTTTACCGCACGGCGCGGGTCGAGTCGCGGACGATGAGTTCGGGCATCATGCGCTGGTGGACGGCAGTGGGGTGACGGTTATCCTGCGCGACCGTAATCGCCTCCAGTAAAACGCTTACCGCAGCCGCGCCCATGCCCTGCATGGGTTGGCGGATGGTGGTCAGGGCGGGGTTGTAGAAAGCGGACTGATCGATATCGTCGAAACCGATGATGGAGCAGTCGGCGGGGACGCGGAGACCGTTCTTCTCGAGGGCGCGGATGGCGCCGAAGGCGGTGAGGTCGTCGAAGGCGATGAGGGCGGTAAAGGCTTTGCGCTGGCGCAGGAGTTCCTCGGTGAGTTGCAGGCCGGCCTCGAAACTGGAGAGTGGGTTACGCGAGTCGGGCAGATCGACCATGAGCTTTTCGTCCAGGATGACGCCGGCAGCCTGGGCCACTTTCTTCATGCCGCGCCAGCGCGGGGCGCTGTCGCCTAAAAGCTTGGGGCCGCGGAAGATGGCAATCTTCTTGTGGCCCAGCGAGACCAGGTGTTCCATGGCCATGCGGCCGCCGGCTTCGTTGTCGAGGATGACGGAGCTGATGGAGTCAGACTTGAGTTCACGGCTGATCATCGCCGTGGGAACGCCGTTGCGTTCCAAATCCGCGAGCAGATTGATGTCGACGAAGAGCCAGTTGGCGAGGATGATGAGGCCGTCGACACGGCGGTCGAGCAGCATTTCGAGATAGCGCAGGAAGCGGGCGCGCTCGTTTTGCGCGTCGGTGAGGATGGGAAGATAGGAGCCCTCGTAGAGGGCGTTCTGGATGCCGCGGAGAATGGGCGTGCAATAGGGGTCGGTGATGTCGAAGACCATGACGCCGACTTCGCGATTGCGTTTTCCACGGAGGGAACGGGCAAAAAGGTTGGGGCGGTAGCCGAGCTTCTTGGCAGCCTGCTGGATGCGGGTCTTGGTGGTGGGAGGAATGTAGCGGGCCAGCGGGGCGTCGTTGAGCACGATGGAAACGGTGCTGGAGGAAAAGCCGCTGGCTTTGGCTACGTCGCGAATGGTGACCATAGAGGTGGCGCTCGACCGGTACGAACCCGGTTGAGCCCTCCGATAATAGCGCGAAATTGGCCGAATTGTGGAATGCGGCTTGCGCTGGGCGGGGAAAGTCCGCGAGACTGAGGAGAGATGATGCGGGGATTGGGAGTCCGGGGAGTACTGCGCGCCGCGGCGCTCTACGCGCTGGCGAGCCTGCCCTGGGCAGCGGCGCAGGGTGCTGCATCACAGAGCGCGGCGACCGCTAAAACGGCGGCTCCCGGGCACATGGCTGAGGTTTTTCGCGAGGGGGCCGAGGCGCTGCACGCGGGGGATCTGGATCGGGCGGAGAAATGCTTTCGGCAAGTTTTGGCGGCGGAGCCGGGGTCGGCGCCGGCGCTCGGGAATCTGGGCGTGGTGGCGATGCGGCGGCAGCATTGGGGAGAAGCGGTGCGACTGCTGACGCAGGCGTCAAGGGCAGCGCCCAAGGTGGCGGGGATCCGGCTGAATCTTGGGCTGGCGAATTACCGGCAGAGCCGGTACGACCTGGCCATTGCGCCTCTGGAATCTGTGGTGCGGGAGAAGGCTGCGAACTTGGGCCCAGCCAATCTGACTCCGGCGAGCCAGGGGCAGGCGCGCTATCTTCTGGGGCTTTCTTATTTCTTTACCGGGAGGTATACGGACGCCGCGCATACGCTGGAGTTTCTCTGGCCGGAACAGGCGGGAAATTTCGCATACCTGTATGTGCTGGGCGTGGCGGCGCAGCATGCCAAGCTTCCGGATCTGGAGAAGCGGGCCTTGGATCACCTGGTGACGATTGGCGGAGACTCGGCCGAGTTCCATCTGTTCATGGGCAAGGCGCACCTGAATCGCGATGAGAATGTCGAGGCCGTAGGAGAGCTTTCGCATGCTGCGCAGCTCGATCCAAAGCTGCCCTTTGTCCACTACCACCTGGGCGTGGCATATCTGAAGCAGCAGGATTATGAGCGCGCGAAGGCGGAGTTCCAGAAAGACATTGCTCTCGAGCCGGATCTCCCCTTCAGTTACGACCAGTTGGGGCTGCTGCTGTTTCAGGCAGGAAATGATACGGACTCGGAAAAGAGCTACCAGGAGGCCCTGCGCCACGATCCGAATTTCCTGAGCGCCCACCTGGGGCTGGCTCGGGTTCGGCAGCGGCAAGGGCAATATGCGGAGGCGCTGCAATCAGCCCAGGCAGCGGAAAAGCTCGCGCCGGAAAGCGCGCAGGTGCAGTCGTTAAAGGGACAGATTCTGGAGAAGCTCGGGCGCCATGCTTTCGCGCAGGCGGCGTTTGCCCGTTACCGGAAGTTGCTGGAGCAGGGACGCGCGCGGCGGGAGCAACAAATGGAAGGGCCGCCGGATCCGGAGCTGGCGGGGCAGGGCAATCTGCAATAATCCAAAGCAAAAGCTCCGGCTTCGGCCGGAGCTTTTGCTTTAAGACTGCGTCTTGGATTTAAGACTGCATCGCGGGTTAGTGGCCGGCACCTGCTGCCATGGCACGTTCGGGAGCGTCGGCTTCCATGCGGCTGGCATACATCGTGTACGAACGGTACACGGCGTAGGCAACTGCGGCCGAGGGAAGCATCGAGATCCAAGCCGCGGTCTGCACCGAGGCTACGATGGCTGCGACTCCGGTTCCGGCTGCGTAACAAGGAAAGGTCCACAGAAAGAAGTCGGACCAAACCTTGGACACTTTCTGGTTCTCGGAGAGAGCGATGACGGTGGCGACCGGAATCGTATTCGCCAGGAAACACATCGCCGCTGCCGCCGCTGTCCAGATTACGACGTTCCCCATGTTGCCCTCGAAGCCAACGTGGTGAAACACCAAGGAGGATGCAGCGACTGCATTGACCAGATTGCTGACGCTGAACAGCACTTTCACCGGTTCCGGACGGCTATGGCCGCCGAGGCACTGGGCTAGGCCGGCTGCGATGGCTACGAGCGAGGCTTCGAGCAAGTTCAGCTTCGCTACCGCCAGGAGCAGGAACGGCAAGTTTACGGACATGGTGCTGGTAAGGCCTGGCAACTTCACCTTCAACTTCGAAGTCAGGACCGTTACCGCGAGCAGACTCAGCATGGGTAGCAGGTTGTGCGACTGCCACCGCAGGCCTCCGGAGATGACCGGGACCAGGCTGACTGCCGTCACCGCACCGACGAACATCTTCGCCGAATTGGGTAATGAGCGTGTCATGTGGTTTCTCTGAATAGTCTCCCGGTATCTGTTAGTTCTCGCCATCTTCGTCGCTGCTCAGGGCCTCGGACGCTGCATTGCCCCAAACCACGCTGTTGCCCCAAACCACGCTATTGCCACTCAGCAACGTGTTGCCCCAGACCACGCTGTTACCCCAAACCACGCTGTTGGACGATAACGCTGCGTTGCCCCAAACCACGGAGTTACCCCAGACCACCGAGCTGCCCCAAACCACGGAGGTGTTGGTGACAAGGGTGTTCGACAGGGATACGACACCCGTGGTGCTGTTGCGCGTCGCAGTCGGGGAAAGAGCAACACCGGAAGCCAGGTCAGTATTGTTGAGCGCCGCCGATACGTCTAAGTAACCGGCGCCATAGCTGAAGATGTCGTCCTGGTTGGAATACGAGTTGTTATGCACGTCCAATGACGAAGTGTACGTGCTAAAACCCTTCCATGCCGTCTTCATCAACCGGGCTTTCACCTGGTCGGGTGTAAGAGCGGAGGATTTCTGCAGCACGAGCGCGACCGCTCCGGTGACGATGGGAGTTGACATGCTGGTGCCGCTGAGGCGGAAATATTGGGAAGGGCCGCCGGCGACGGGGCCTTCCCGGAACTGCGGGTAGCTCGTATCCAACGTGCTGCCGGCGACGCGCAAGGAACCGATGCGGTTGCCGGGAGCGACCAAGTCAGGCTTCACGATGTGGTCGCCCAGAGACGGGCCTTTCGAACTGTAGCTGACGATGGCATCATCGACTCGGGTTGAGGTACCGCGTGTACGAGTCGCGCCCACGGTGATGGCGTAGGGGTCGTTGCCGGGTGCGCCGATCGTGGCATAGCCGAACGTGCCCATGGAGTTGTCGCGGCCGCTGTTGCCAGCCGCCACTACCACCACGATGCCAGCCTTCCAGGCCGATTCGACCGCCTGGCAAAGAGGATCGAGCGTGTAGCTCTCCCAAATCCCGCGGCCCAAAGACAAGTTGATGACGCGGATGTTGTAGGTGGACTTCAGAGCGATGGCGCGCTGAATCGCGGCGATCGTCTGGCTATCCGTTCCCATTCCGTTTTGGTCGAGCACGCGCAGGTTGATGATATTGACGCCCGCAGCCATGCCGACGTGGCGCACGGCATAGCCGGACGCAGAAGCGGAACCGTTGCCTGCGATGATGCCGGCAACGTGCGTACCGTGTCCGTACTTGTCACTCGTGCTGGAGTCGCCGGTCACGAAGCTTTGGCTGTAAACGACGCGCGAAGCGCCGGCTGCGTTGTGCAGGTCGGGATGGTCAGAGACGCCACTATCGATCACAGCCACACCGACGCCGGTGCCATCGACGCTAAATTGCGTCGCGGCCACGTCGCGGGTGGTCGCGGTAATCGGATCCTCGTCCGTGTCACGCATCTGCACCGGACGATCCGGCGTGATATAAGCGACGTTCGGATTCTTGGCAATCTGCGGAATCATCCAAGCTGGCACGCTCATGACCACGGCGCGGATTGAGCTGAAGCGCGTGTGCAACATTGCGCCCTGATTCTTCATCTCGCGCTCGCCAGGAGCTTCTTGCGAGGTGAGCACGGGCTGCTTGTACTGGATGATGACCTTGACCAATCGGCTGGAGCCCTGGTCAAAGCGGCTGGAACGAAATTCAGCCGCCATTCTGCCTTTGGCTGCGCGTGCCGGGTCGAGCGACAGCGGAGCGGCCGCCAGGGCGGAAATGGGAATGCAGAGGGAACTGAGAAGCATGAGCCACCCGGATGCGGCGCGCGAGCCACGTCGTTCGTGGCTTCCGGCGGGGCCCCTAGGTCGCACTGTACGGATGAGTTTCATAATCCTCTCTCTCGGTCCGCAGAGCGGGCCGTGCCTTCTAGGAAGCACGCGGTTGTCCAGTTGTCCGCACAGCTAAGATGTGTATTTACTTATAGTTACGGGAAACCAAGCAACCCGACAGCGGACAACTTGTCGGGGCTGGAATCGCTCGGGTGCAGTAACCAGGGGCCTAAGTTACTGACACTAGGGCGGTTCGGTTAGGGACTTAAGAATTGGACAAGTTGTCCAAAGGGACAGGGTTCGATACGACGGAAGGTCTAGACCGTCGCCGTACCGGTGATGGCTACACCGAGATCCCAGCCCTCGGCTTGCGCTTTTTGCAGCAGCCATTGGCCGAGGCTGCGCCGGGCCGTAGCGCTCAAGCTGGTAAAGCACAGTCCGGCACGTTTTCTTTCCACCCAAACGACCTGGGCGCTGGTGTCGATGGTGGTGGCACCGGCGGTACTAGTGCCGTTGAGTCCGAAGCGGAGATGAGCGGTGGCACCCATCTTGAGGATGGTGGGGCCGACCAGCGCCACACCACCGATGCTTACGTTGTTGATTTCACAGGAAACACTGGGACCTGATTCGACCTGGAGCTCAGCGGGGATGCTGACCGCCACGCGGAAGTAGCGCTGCTGATCGGAGTTGACGCGCCCTAAAGTGGAAGCGTCAGCCGCGTCCTCCTTCTCGTACTGCTGGAGTTTACGGGTTAGGGTGCGGCGGGAGATGCCAAGTTGACGGGCTGTTTCGTCGCGGTCGCCGCTGCACCGCGCCAGTTTTTCGAAGATGGCCTGGCGCTCCATATCCTCGAGGTTGCCTTGAAATGGATGAGGTGTGGAGGTGACGTTTTGGGAGCCGAGCCAGGAGACGAGGTCGGCGGCGCGAACTTCGGTGCGATGGGAATCCATGTGCATGACGGCTTTTAGGAGGACGTTACGCAGGTCGCGGACATTGCCCTTCCACGGGGAGCGGCGCAGCAGTTCGATGGCTTCGGGCGTGAAATGGGCTCCGGGAAGGCTCTGTTGCAGGAGGAATTCGGCCAGTGCTTCAATGTCGTCCGGACGCTCTCGCAGCGGCGGGACGCGCAACTGGAACTGATTGAGCCGGTGGAAAAGATCGCTGCGGAAACGGCCTTCGTGGACAGCCTGTTCCAGATTCATATTGGTGGCGGCAACGATGCGAACGTCGACGCTGACCTTGCGGCTGCCGCCGAGGCGATAGTAGGGCACGCCGTCGAGCACACGCAGCAGCTTGACCTGGACCTTGGCGTCGAGTTCGCCGATTTCGTCGAGGAACAGCGTGCCGTGATTGGCCATCTCGAAGAGGCCGGATTTCAGGCTGTCGGCGCCGCTAAAGGCGCCTTTTTCATGGCCAAAAAGCTCGCTTTCGGCGAGGTTGTCGGGCAGGGCGGCGCAGTTCACGTCGATGAAAGGCCGGCTGCAGCGCAGTGAGTACTGGTGGATGGCGCGGGCGATCATTTCCTTACCAGCGCCGGTTTCACCGATGACGAGGACAGCGGCGTTGTTGCGAGCGACCCGCTCGACCATGCTGAGAAGCTTGCGCATGGCCTCGCTGCGAACGACGGCGACCATGTCTCCGATTTGAACCCGATCGGGCGCGGCGCAGTCGGGGGAAGGCAGCGCTTTGAGCTTCGGGCTTACACCGAGAGCTTCCCCAGCCATAGAAGCAACATTCTCCCCCGGCCCTTCATATCATCGTTTCCGATGCGGAGAAAAGTTACCTTGGTGTGGCTCTTGAAAACAAAGGGGTTCAGGAAATGGCGGCGCGACCGTCCTCGCCAGGTGCGGGACCGTCAGGAAATGGAAAACATTCCGGCGTTCGTCGGGGCGGACAACTCTGCGACCTCGTCGGGCCCTCGTCGGGACCTCGTCGAGGACGAGAGCGCCCGTTTCGACATGAGCCTGAGCTGCACACGCGCTCCGAACTTACAAATCTTTTTCTAATCTAACTGCCCCAAATGGCAACGCTGGTTTGATTCTTCACGGGTTTCTCGCTCCTTGCGCCGTTTTGGGTGCAAGCAGCCTGCCACACGGCGAGAGCCATAAGCCTTTTCGATTCAATGCGGCGCCTTTTGTGGAAACGGACGAGGGTGCCAGATTGTCAGGGGCGCGGCCGCATTTGCCGCTATGGGAAGGGGCCAAACCACGTGACTGCAACGATTTCCATGCTTGCGACAAGTTCGCGGACAACTTGGCCGGCGAATGCAGCCGAGTCTCGTTACCTTGGTACTCTGCCCTTTCGTTCGGGGGTGGGCTACGCTGGGGTCGAACTGTGTGTGTTCCACAGTGGGAGGCCGTTTGGAGCGACGTGCACAACCCTGGAATGCCCTGCCTTGGCGGGCCCGGCTGTTTATCGCGTGGGTGGGAATCGGCGGGCTGCTGCTATTGAGTTATGGCATAGCCAATTGGAAAAGTCACGACCCGGCGCAATGCCTTTCCTATCTTGCGATTGCGGTCATCGCCTCGCGGCTGAAAGTGAAACTGCCGGGCATCGCGGGCACCATGTCGGTGAACTTTCTGTTCATTCTTCTGGGCATTGTGGAACTGGGATTTGGGGAAACTCTGGCCATCGCTTGCGCCGCGACTTTGGCGCAGTGCTTGTTCTCCGACCATCCGCGCATATTTCAGGTCTTCTTTAATATCTGCTCGGTCACGATCGCCACGGCCATCGCCTACGGCACATTCCAATGGACGCTGCTCGGCATGCCGCAGGCGGGAATTGCCGTTCCGCTGCTGGCGGCGGCCTCGGTGTTCTTTTTTGCGAACACGCTGCCGGTTGCGCTGGTCATTTCACTGACCGAAAACAGGCGCATTCAGAACTTGTGGTCCGATTTCTACTTCTGGACATTTCCTTATTACCTGGTGGATGCAGGCATCGCGACGCTGGTGGGATGGTTGAACCGCCGACTGCCTTGGGAAACGTCGCTGCTGGTGTTGCCGGCGGTATATGTGGTTTACCGGTCGTATCGTCTTTATCTGGCGAAGCTCGAAGACGAGAAGCGGCATGTCGAGGAGGTAGCAGGACTGCACATGCGAACCATTGAGGCCTTGGCGCTGGCGATTGAGGCCAAGGACCACAACACGCACGCCCACCTGCAGCGCGTGCGCATCTACGCGGTAGAAGTGGCGAAGAAGCTGAAACTGCCGGAGGAGGAGCTTGAAGCCATCCAAGCGGCAGCGCTCTTGCACGACATCGGCAAGCTGGCCGTACCGGAACACATTATTTCGAAGCCCGGAAAGCTGAGTCCGGAAGAATTCGAAAAGGTAAAGATTCATCCGCTCGTGGGGGCAGAAATTCTGGAGCGAGTGAACTTTCCCTATCCCGTGGTTCCCATCGTGCGGGCGCACCACGAAAAATGGGACGGCACCGGCTATCCCATGGGATTGAAGGGCGAGGAGATTCCGATTGGCGCGCGGATCCTCTCGGCGGTGGATTTTCTGGACGCGCTGGCTTCCGACCGCCAGTACCGCAAGGCTTTGTCCATGGAGGACGTGATTGTCCGCGTTCACGAAGAGTCGGGAAAGTCGTTCGATCCCCGCATTGTGGAAGTGCTCTGCGCAAGTTGCGCGGAGCTGGAGGCGCATGTGCTGGCGCAGGCGCCCGCGGCGAATTACAGCGGCCTTTCGGTGAATGTGAAAGTGGAGAGAGGGTTGACCCCGGCGGCAGGGTTTGAATCCACATCGGTGAAGGAAGTGCCCAAACATCACGAAGGCGGATTCCTCTCTTCGATTGCCGCGGCCAGGCACGAAGCACAAACGCTATTTGAGCTGAGCCATGAACTGGGCGCGTCGTTGAGTCTGGACGAAACTCTCTCGGTGTTGGCGGTGAAGCTAAAGCGTCTGGTTCCGTACGATTCGATCGCGGTCTATGTGTGCGAGGACGACCATTTGCGCCCGCAGCACGTGACCGGCGACAACTTCCGGCTCTTTTCTTCGCTGCGAATCCCGCTGGGAGAAGGCGTTTCCGGATGGGTGGCGCAAAAAGGGAAACCGATCGTCAACGGCAATCCGTCGGTGGAACCTGGATACCTGGACGATCCGACGAAGTTCAGCACGCTGCGTTCAGCTCTATCGGTGCCTCTCGAAGGGTTGACCGGCGTGATTGGCGCGCTGACTCTCTACCGCGCCGAGCCCGACGCTTTTGACACGGACAACCTGCGGATTCTGCTGGCCATCAGCTCGAAAACCGCGCTTTCTCTGGAGAACGCCTTGAAATACCAGCAGGCGGAAAGCTCGGCGACTACCGACTACCTTACGGGACTCCCGAACGCGCGCTCTCTGTTTCTGCATTTGGATCAGGAACTGGCGCGTTGCAAACGCAGTGACAGTTCGGTGACCGTGATGGTGACCGACCTCGACGGATTCAAGCAGATCAACGACCGCTTTGGCCACCTCGAAGGCAATCGTGTGCTGAGGCTGTTCGCGCAAGCGTTGAAGGATGTTTGCCGCGAATATGACTACGTGGCGCGCATGAGTGGCGACGAGTTCGTGCTCGTGCTGCCGGGACTCTCGGGCGATGCCAGCCTGACTCGGACCGGCCAATTGAAGGACCTGGCGAAGGCGGTTGGCCGGGAGGTTACGGGAGAGGACATTCTCTCTCTCAGTGTGGGGCAGAGCAGCTATCCGGGCGACGGCCTGGATGCCGAACAGTTGCTGGCGGAAGCGGATCGCCGCATGTACGTGGTGAAGCAGGACCATCATCGGGAGACGGGGCTGGCCGCGCATGCGGCGCGCTCTGCTTCTTCCTAACTACCCGAAAGAGACGCGGCGTTATGCGACCCATTGCGGTTTTACTTGCGAAACACGCTGCCAGAATCCTCGCGATCACGCTGACGGGAGGATTTCTGGCGCTGGCGTTGACGCGCTTGGCTCCGGGCGTGGATGAGCGTGAACTCGATGCGCGCCTGAGCGACGAGAGCCGCGCTGCGATCCGGCAATCGCACGAGGCGGAGCGAAATATTTTTCATTTCTATTGGGCGTGGCTGCGCGGATTCGCCCATGGAGATTTGGGCGTCTCCGAGGCGCTGAACCGTCCGGTAACGGAGTTGCTCTCCGAGAGGCTGCCCGTGACGGGGCGGCTGCTCGGTTGGGGACTCCTCATCGGGTGGGCTCTGGGTCTCGGATTGGCTGTGCCCCTGGCGTTTCTACGCGGGCGCGTTTTCGACTTGGGAGCGAGTGCTCTGGCTGCATTGTTCTTGTGTTTACCGGCAGCTGTGCTCGGGTTGTTGTTTGTTTTGCTGCGGGCTCCGGCGGCGTTGGCTTTGGGTTTATTGGTATTTCCCAAGATCTTTCGTTACGCCCGGACGCTATTGCAGCAGAGTGCGACCCTGCCGCATGTCTTAACCGCGCGGGCTAAAGGCTTGGGGAACGTTCGCGTTTTGCTCTGGCACTATCTGCCGCCTGCGGCTGGTCAATGGCTCGCCCTGCTGGCAGTTTCGATTCCTCTCGCTTTGAGCGCGGCTGTGCCCATAGAAGTGGTGTGCGACCTTCCCGGGATTGGACAGCTGGCCTGGAAGGCGGCGCTCGCGCGGGACTTGTACTTGTTGGTCTGTTTAACCGGCATCGTGACCTTGACCACCGTCCTGGCAAAGTCAGCTTCGGACGTGCTGGGCGAAAGCCTGAGGCCGACCGCATGAGATGGCTGCGCTACATTGCAATCGGCATCCTGGCGGCCGTATTTCTCGCGAGCCTATTCGCAGGAACTCTTGCGCCTGCGCCCTATGCCAAGCAGTTCCGGGATGAGCCGGAGGCCGCGCCTTCACGCCAGCATTGGCTGGGGACGGATGATCTCGGCCGCGACCGCTTTTCGCGGGTGTTGTACGGAACCCGAATTTCGTTGCTCCTGGCGCCGGCAGCGGCATTGCTGGCCGCGGCATTGGCCGGGCTGCTCGGCGGGGTGGCAGGGTATCTCGGAGGATGGACCGAGCGCGCCTTGATGGCGGCGGCCGATCTAGTGCTCTCCTTGCCCTGGCTGTTCCTGCTTCTCGCCGTGCGCGCGCTACTTCCGCTGAACGTCGAGCCCCTGCAATCGGTGACGATTACGTTCTTGATCCTCGGCTGTTTGGGATGGGCGGCGGGAGCGCGGGTGGTGTGCGCGGGAGCGGGAGCGCTGCGTAATTCCGATTTCGCCCTGCAGGCCCGGGCGCTGGGATGCTCAGAGTCCCGCCTGCTGTTGCGGCACTTGGCGCCGAACCTGCGCCCGCTATTGCTCGCGCAATTTTGGATCTCCGTGCCAGTGTTCATCCTGGCCGAGGCCAATCTCGGAATTCTTGGCCTGGGGGTTTCCGAGCCTCTGCCCTCGTGGGGCAGTTTGCTACGCGAACTGGAAGGCCTGACTGCGATTTCGGGCAAGCCCTGGATGTTCGTGCCTTTGCTGCTGCTGATCGCCTCGGTTACCGCCTTTCAGGTTCTGCTTGTGGATCAGGAGATGCCATCATGAGATCGGGCGCGATCTGGTTCGCATTGCTGTTGCTAACAACGGCTGCTGGAGCCCAGGGCGGCGGCCAGTTGCGCTTCTGCCTGCACAGCGACCCCAAGACTTTCGATCCGGTCCTGGTGGAAGACGACGCCTCGGAGCGCGTCCGCTACATGACCGGCGGATTCCTCACGCGCGTGAACCGGCTGACGCAGGAACTGGAGCCGGAGCTTGCGACTTCATGGAAGCTCTCCAAAGACGGCCGCACAATTTCCTTCCAACTGCGTGAAGGCCTTCATTTCTCCGATGGAACACCGTTTTCAGCCGAGGACGTGGCCTACACTCTCCAGCGCCTCATGGATCCCAACCTGCATTCGCCCACTGGCGACGCCTTCCGCTCGGCCGACGGCAAACTCGAGACACAAGTCACTGGCCCTAATAAGATCACGGTGACGTTCCCCGCGCCGGTAGCCAGTCTCGATCGCAAGTTCGACCAGGTTGCCATGCTCTCCCGAAAGTCACCCAAGAAAGAGATGGCCGTTCTCGGCCCCTTCTACGTCGCCGACTACAAAGCCGGCGCCTACCTGCAATTGAATCGCAACCCCAACTACTGGAAACACGACGAGCGGGGACGCCCGCTGCCGTATCTCGATTCCATCCGCCTCGATATCCAGCAGAACCGCGACGCCGAGATGCTGCGTTTCCTGCGCGGCGAAATCGACTTGATCGATACGGTCGACGCCGAATACTTCAATCGCGCGCAATCCGAGCAGGCCGGCAGCGCCCACGATGCCGGCGTATCTCTCGATCCGGAACAGCTTTGGTTCAACCAGACCGCAAAGTCGCCCATTGCTGCCTACAAACGCGCCTGGTTCCGCTCGACCAACTTCCGTGTCGCCATCTGGGAAGCCGTCAACCGCGACGACATGGCCCGCCTGGTGTATCGCGGACGCGCGCAGGCCGCGGTCGGCATGTTATCTCCGGCAGACAAGTTCTGGTTCAACTCTTCCCTCGAGACGCGACCCTACGACCCGCAAAGTGCGCTCAGGCTTCTCGCGCAAGACGGATTCCACCAGCAGAACGGCCAGCTCATCGACCGCGACGGCCATGCGGTGGAGTTCTCCGTGGTCACTGGTGCCGGCAACAAGACGCGCGAGCGCATGGCCACCATGATGCAGGAAGACTTGAGCAAGATTGGCATCAAGCTGAACGTCGTCACGCTCGACTTCCCTTCCCTGATCGAGCGCATCACCCGCACTTTCGACTATGAGGCCTGCCTGCTCGGCCTCACCAACATGACGCTCGGCCCCGACGCGCAGATGAACGTCTGGCTCAGCTCGGCCGAAAACCACCAATGGAATCCCAGCCAGAAGCAGCCGGAAACCGCTTGGGAGGCGGAGATCGACCGCCTGATGCGCGCGCAAGCCTCAAGCCTCGACCCGAAGAAACGCAAGGTGGCCTTCGACCGCGTGCAGCAGATTGCCTGGGAGCAGGCGCCATTTATCTACCTGGTGAACCGTCACGCGCTGTCCGCAGTTTCGCCCAAGCTTCATAACGTACAGCCCGCTGTCCTGCAGCCCTACGTGTATTGGAACATCGACCGCCTGGCGCGGAATACGGAATCGGCGAGCAAATAAATTGGACACCCTGCTCAGCATCAAGCTCTCGGCGCGCTATGGCGGCCAACCCGACGTCCTGCGCGATGTCGCGTTCTCCATCGACCGCGGGGAGATTCTCGGGCTGGTCGGCCCCAGTGGCTGCGGGAAAAGCACTCTGTCGCTGGCGATCCTCCGCTTGCTGCACTTGAAGCGCGGCCAAGCGCGCGGGTCGATCGCCTTTCAAGGCCGCGACTTGATGCAACTCGGCGAACGCGACATGCGAGCCCTACGTGGAAAGGAAATTGGCCTGGTCCTTCAGAGTCCGCTCGCCTCTCTGAATCCCGCGCTGCGCGTCGGCACACAACTTGAGGAAGCCTGGCGTGCTCACGTTCGCGGGCCGCGGGCCGAGGGCCAGGCTGCCATCCGTCAAATGCTGGGGACGGTAAGCCTGCCGTCCGACGAGGAGTTCCTGCGCCGCTATCCCTCGCAGATGAGCGTGGGCCAGGCCCAGCGCGTCCTCATTGGCATGGCTGTGTTGCACCGTCCCGCATTGCTATTGGCGGATGAGCCCACCAGCGCGCTGGACCCGGTCACGCAAGCAGAGATCCTCAAGCTCTTCGCCGATCTCAGCCGCCGCTTGGACATGAGCATCCTCTACATCTCGCACGATCTGCTATCGGTCGCCGCCATCAGCCATCGTGTCGCCGTCTTGTCCGCCGGGCAAATCGTGGAATGGGCAGAGACGGCGCAGGTGTTCCGGAATCCTCAGCACCCCTATACGAGAGCGCTTGTGGAGTCGATTCCCTTGCAGGCTTTGAATGAACTGGCCGGGCGTCCGGCGGCGCGCGGCGCGGCTTCTGGACAGTCGTTCTGACAACCGAGGTGCCGAACGAATGTTTTCCCGACCTGGATTTGTCGTCCCGACCAACGGCAGAGATCTGCAGTTACGCTTGTGGGTGCGGAGGACTTCAGTCCCGCAATATCTTCTGCGTAGGTTCTTAGGCTACGGTTCTTTGTCAGGTCCGCGGCACTCTCTTAGGCCACGGCTTTTTCTTAGGGTGCGGCTCGAGTGGCTGAGGGGAAGGATTCGGGTCAACTCAACAATCGCTTCTCCGCCTCCTTCATCGCTTCGTAAATCTCGTCAAAGCTCTCAATCGCAAACAACAGCTTGTGGATTTCGTCCACCTTCACCGGCGTTGCCAACACTCGATCCAGGGTAAAGTCCCTCACTTCACATCGGCCGCTAATCACGTTTTCGCACTCGCCATGCGAGCTGATCACGCCGCTGCCGTACACTTTCACTTTGCCGTCCTGCCGGATCAACCCGAATTCCACCGTGTACCAAAAAAGCCGCCCAATTTTTTCGAGCACGTCCTTGTCCTTGACCCGCGCGCACACGGCGCCGTAATGCTGCAAGAAATCGCCAAAGACTTTGTGCGCATGCATGGGCACATGGCCGAAAACATCGTGAAAAATATCCGGCTCCGGCGTGTAGTCAATCGAATTGCGATCGCGCAGCCAAGTGGTCGTGGGAAAGCGGCGCGCGGCCAGCATTTCAAAGAAGGCGTCGGGAGGCATAAAGCCGCTGACTGGCGTCGTCTCCCAGCCAGTCCTCGGAGCCAGGCGGCGCGCGATCTCAGGCAGGCTGGGAATCTGATCGGAGCGCAGACCAATCGCGTCATAGCCATCGAGATACTCGCGGCATGCCCATTGTTGCAGTTGGGGCAGGCGACGGCCGACCAGCTCAGCCCATACCGACTGATTTTCGGGCGTGTATTTGCCGTAGTCCTGCTCAATCAGAAACGGTTGCGCGAGTTGGAGCGTCGTACTGGTCATGCCGGCAGCAGAAACCTGCTTCAAGTCTAGATGGCGCGCCGTCATGAAAACAGGCAGAACGACTTGTGTGGCAAAGATTGACAGCTATAATCATAGACAAATTGCTATCTTCACTTTATGATCGTTAAGTCCATGATCGTTAAGTTCAAAGATCATTGAGTCCAAACAGATATTGCCGTGTCCTTCGCCAATCCTCAAAAACTGCTCGACGACCTGGGCTGGAGCATTCTCGATCTCCTGCAACAGGACGCCCGAATTTCCTTTTCAGAACTCGGCCGCCGCATCGGCCTCTCCACTCCCGCCGTCACCGAACGCGTGCGTCGCATGGAAGAAGCCGGCATCATTACCGGCTATCACGCTTCCGTCAATCCCGCGAAAGCCGGGTTCCCGCTCGTGGTTTACATGCGCCTCGCCATTTCTGGCGGAGAGAACATGGTCAGCCGCGCCACGGTCGCGCTCCAGCGAATTCCGGAAATCGTCGAGTGCCATCGCGTCACCGGAACCGATTCCTTCATCCTGCGCGCCGGGCTGCTCTCCGTTGCACACTTGGAATCGCTGATCGATCGCCTGACCCCTTTCGGCATGACCTCGACGTCAACGATCCTGTCGTCCCCGGTGCCTTATCGCCCTTTACGAGCCGACCATGCTGGACCTGTGCCCAATGCCGTCAAATAACTAGGCTGCCTGACCCGCGCAAAACCCCGAAGCCCACGCCCACTGGAAGTTGAACCCTCCGAGGTGCCCGGTGACATCCACCACCTCGCCGATAAAAAACAGTCCCGGCACTTTGCGGCTTTCCATGGTTTTGGCGGAAAGTTCACGCGTATCCACGCCACCTACGGTCACTTCCGCCTTGTCGTATCCTTCCGTACCCGCAGGAATCAGTTCCCAATGGTGAGCCCTGGATTCCATGTCAGCAATACCGCGATTGGTCCAGTCAGTTGGCGGATGCAAGTCCACCCAGCGGTCGGCTAGCCGGTTCGGCAGCACTCGACGGAACGCGGCCTTCGCCGCCGCTGCATCTCGGCGCGCGTTTCGCCCCCGCAAGGGCGCAGTGATGTCCCGGCCCGGCGCAAGATCAATGGCAATCTCCGCAGGCGGCTTCCAATACGATGAAACCTGCAGAATCGCCGGTCCGCTCAGCCCGCGATGCGTGATCAAGAGCTTCTCGCGAAACGATGGCGCCGCACCGCGCGCAATCGAGACGACCGCCTCCGAAGAAACGCCCGCCAAGTCGCAATACCTCTCGCGGTCCTCCGGATTCATCGTGAAAGGAACCAGCGCAGCCCGGCAGTCCACAATGCCCAATCCAAATTGCCGCGCCAGCTCATAACCCAATGCCGTCGCGCCCATCTTCGAAATCGAAAGCCCTCCCGTGGCAACAACCAAAGATGGGGCACGAAACTCATGGCCTGAAACCTGCACAATAAATCCGTCGGCCCGCCGGATTTCTCCTGCCTTCGCATTCACCAGGATTTCCACCCCCGCATCCCGGCACTCTCGTTCGAGCATCTCGACAATCTCCCGCGCCGAGCCATCGCAAAACAGCTGCCCCAAAGTCTTCTCGTGGTATCGAATTCCATGCTTCTCCACCAACGCGATAAAGTCCCGGGGTGTATAGCGGGCCAGCGCGGATTTCGAAAAGTGAGGATTGGCGGAAAGAAAGTTCTCGGGCTGGCATTCGAGATTCGTAAAGTTGCATCGTCCTCCACCGGAGATCAGAATCTTTTTCCCGATGCGCTCAGCGTGTTCCAGCACGAGCACATGGCGTCCGCGCAGTCCCGCTTCGCGGGCGCACATCAGCCCCGCGGCGCCCCCACCCAGGATGATGACATCGATGATCTTTTCCCGCAGAGCCATCGTCCTCCGGCCGCCGCTTCAGCCATACCAGACTATAGGCGCGCCCACTGTTATATTGGATGGGGCTTTCCCACGACGATTGCATGCGAACCACCGCAACCACTCCCAATCAGCGCGAAGCCGACCTCATCGCCCGCATCAAGGCGGGTGAGCGTGACCTTTTTTATGAGCTGATTCAGCCCTATCAGCGCACCGTCTACGCAGCTGCATTTTCAGTCTTAGGCAACGCCTCCGACGCCGAAGATGCCGCGCAGGAGGCTTTTCTCAAGGCGCTCACCCATCTCGGCCAGTTCCGCGCGGAAGCGAAATTCAGCACCTGGCTCGTGCAAATTACCCTAAACGAAGCCCGCCTCCGCATCCGCAAGGATCGCAAAGGGCTGTACTCCTCGATCGACGAGGGCGGGCAGGACGACGACGGCGAATACTTCCCCATCGACTACGCCGACTGGCGCGACATACCGTCAGAGACGCTCCAGCGCAAGGAACTCAAGGAGGCTTTGCAGCGGGCGCTCGCCTCGCTCAAACCGATTTATCGTGAGGTGCTCGTCCTGCGCGACATCGAGCACCTCAGCATCAGCGAAACCGCCACGGCTCTCGACATCACAGAAGCTTCGGTGAAGACGCGTCTGCTGCGGGCCCGCCTCATGATGCGCGACGCTTTAGCTCCTGGGTTTGACGGCAGTTGGAGCGTGGGCTCCCCAACCTATAAGAAAGTACGTCCGTTCTAGAAGGGAAAATGCAGCTTGGACGAACACCACATCATCGAGATCAGCTGTGAGCACGTGATCCAGGAAATCTCGAATTACATTGACGGCGAGATCACCCCGGAGTTGCGCTCCCGAATAGAAGAACACATCCGCGGCTGCAGGCACTGCGCTGCTGTTCTCGACGGCACCACCAACACCTTGCGCTTAATCGCTGACGGCCGCGCTTTCGACGGTCTCTTCGATCTGCCCCCCGGCTTCAGCGAACGCCTGCGCCAGCGCTTGGCCACCCATCCGGAAAGCGCGTAACCGCCTACTGCAACCCAGACTGCGTCAACTTCACCGCACAAAATAGGTTCGCGCCGCACGGAGACGCCGCGCCCTTCGCCAGCGTGCCAAAGTAAATGCTGGCCGCCTGCGGGCTGGCGCTCGTGTTGTCGATCGTAATCCCGCTAGTTCCGCCCAGCTCGTTCGCGGCCGTCGCCACGGGCGCTGTAGTGTTCACTGCAATCCGTGCATTGATGTTGAACATCGCCATGATGTTGTTGCCGGTCGTTACTTTATTGGCTCCTACTCCCACAAACAAGCGGTCATTCGTGCCGTCGTAAAATGACGTTATCGGCGAACAGATTCCGCCTGGGTTCGCAACGCCATTAAAGGTAACGTCGTTCGCCATGGCAGGCGTCGTATTCATCACGCCCGCCGCGGTGAACGACAACGTGTACAGAGCGGGCTTGGCCCCCGAATTCGTCTGGGTCCCGCACGCGTAGAGCGAGCCCCCACTGGGCGCGTTGAAGTAGGCGTTGTCAAAATCACCCACCCAGATGTAGGAGTTGCTCTTCAGCCCGATGGCGGCGTCGGTGTGCGACGCCATCGTCAGCGGAATCTGCGA
>Ga0137418_10000692_pt1 | contig 30531 bp, 21 predicted proteins | sample CZODoug3_1_2_16f_FD_122242 | JGI IMG/M metagenome (GOLD analysis project Ga0137418, IMG submission 122242) | Vadose zone soil fungal communities from Angelo Coast Range Reserve, California, USA - CZODoug3_1_2_16fungal (Hybrid Assembly) | ecosystem: Environmental > Terrestrial > Soil > Vadose... | reverse complement strand
CGCTGGTGTTCGCAGACCTGCACGTCACCGACGGCGCGAACTTCGAGCCGGATGTGTCCATTCAGGTGGAGCCGATCAACCAGGGCGATCCGAACCTCTACGACAGCGGGCGGCAACTGCGCGATTCGCTGATCGACCGGCTGGCCGCCGAAGGTTCCATCCCTTTGCCGTTCTACCCGGACCTCGCGCGCATCGACGATCCCACTTCCGGTTTTCTGCTATCTGTTTACTCGCCGCGCTTCTCGACGGGGTATTTTCCGGCACGCAATCGCTTCGCCGTTCTGGTGGAGACGCACTCCTGGAAGGACTATGCGACCCGGGTGCGGGTAACACGCAATGCGATCGTGGGGCTTGCGGAACTCGTCGCCGAGCATGGCGCCGCGTGGCGCAAGGTGGTAGAGCGCGCCGACAGCGATGCCGCTCGCCTGGTCGGATCCGAGACGCCTCTGGACTACTCGTCGGGTTGGCGAGAGACCGGCAAGGTCGGCAAGACTGCCGCCGAGCCGGCGACCGATGAAGGCCACCTGATCGACTTCCGCGGTTACGCGTACACGCGAACCATCTCGCCCATCTCCGGTGCATTGGTGACGACCTACGATCCCCAAACTCCGCAGATCTGGCGCGTTCCGTTCCGCGACCGGGTGAAGCCAAGTCTGCTGGCTACCGTACCGCACGCCTACATCGTGCCCCCGGCCTACGCCGAGATCATGGCGGCCAAGCTCGACCTGCACGGAATCCGCTTCGAGCGCGTGGAGCGCGTCATCCGGGACTCGACGGTAGAGGCTTTCAGGGCAACCAGGGTTACCTTCTCCAAGGTCCCATTCGAGGGCCGTTTTCGCGCCGAGCTGGAAGGAACGTGGAACGTTCAGGCGTTCGACATTCCGAGCGGCTCGTTGATCGTGCCAACCGCCCAGCGGCTCGCGCGCCTGATCGTTGCGCTGCTCGAACCGCAGGCACCTGACTCGTTCGCCGCGTGGGGCTTCTTCAACGCTCACTTCGAACAGAAGGAGCACATGGAACCGTACGTAGCAGAGCAGATTGCGCGCGAGATGCTCGCCGGGGATCGCGAGCTGGCAAGAGAATTCAGCGAGAAGGGTTCCGAAGATTCCGCGTTCGCGGGCGATCCCGCGGCGCGTCTGGAGTTCTTCCTACGCCGGCACGAGTCGTGGGACGAGCGGTTTAACCTGTACCCCATCTGTCGCAAACGACAGCAGGTAGAGCCTGGGCGGTAGCGGCCGACGCTGGATACCGAACCCGGTAGTGCGCGCGCTGGCCGCGCACCTCATCATGTGCGTCACCAATCGCTGCAATGCATCCCATCGCGCGGTCGGACCCCTTCTGATTCGCACACGGAGCACTCATGGCACAGCTCTTTCCGTCGGCCCTTGCCCGACAGCCGTCCGAACTCTCGCAATTTCGCGCGGGGGCGTTTCGAACGGCTGCATTGATCAGTGCGATCGCGTTGGTGACGCCGGTGATGGCGGTCGCACAGACCAGCGGCGCGGACGCTGGATCTGCGCTCTGGGGCGCGTTTCGCGCGGTCCTGTACGGGCCTTGGGGGCTGGTTGGATCGGCGGTTGTAGTCGGGATTGGCATCTACATGTTTCTAGAGCGCGGCTTTATGCACGCGCTCGGCGTGATGGCAGCAGGCGCCCTGCTCTTCTTCGTTCCGCTAATCGTTATCTCCATGCGCAATGCGGCTCAAGCTATGGGAGGCGCTGGGTGAGGACAGTTCCCCACTTGATAGATCGAAACAGCCGCATAGGCGAGTATGCGATGTGCTTCATAGTGCCTCTATTCATGTTGAGAACCATCGATCCGTTGTTTGCGCTGGGCACGGCCGCCTTGCTGGCCGGTACCTACATTAAGTACGCGTTCGGCAAGCCACAAGGCCACCTCGTTCACCTCGCGTACCGTTTGGGTTTCCCACTGCGTGGCCTCCTGAATAAGCGCGTGCGGCGCTACGTCGCCTAATCCTTGCTCTGCGTCGGGACGATGACTGACTTCATCCGCTTGGAGCAAGCAATCCAGCGGTCGACAGTATTGGCAGCTGGTGTTTGCGCAGTGCTGCTGCTAATAACGATCGGTAGCCTAACTCTTGCGGCTTGCACCGTGTGGGGCGAGCGTCAATCGTCGGCGCGCATGCCGGTACTGGTCGTGCCGGGCGCCATTGCCGGCGTTTACTCGCCAGGTCTGACTGAAGATAACGTGCGCGCTGCGGCGCGCTATTTGACAGGACTCGGAACAACCTTTAGCGGCGTACGCGGGATGGATCAGCGTTTCGATGAGTTGGAGTCCTTCGCATCCCCCGAGTTCCTCGCGCGCCTTCAAGCTGCCCGTCTCGCGCTGCGACGCGACGTCGAAACGCAGAACCAGGCTCGCGTGTTTTATGGCGTACCGAGTAGCGAGCGATTCGCGCAGCGGTCCCCCGGCAGGTTCGAATATGCAATCGACGGTCAGCGTGTCGTGTACGCAAGTGGCTTGACAATGGACAGCCGTGGAGCTGTGGTCAGCCTGAAGCTAACGCTGGGCGCCCCAACCGAGAGGAATCGAGTCGGGGTTCTGCTCAACGGATTCGAAGTCAGTGATTCGCCGGCGACAACGCGCGCAGCTATTCGACAATGATTTCCGATTCAACCCGAGGCGTGGCGGCCTCGATGCTGGCTGCAACCCTAGCGAGCGTGCAAGCGGCTGGCATCGAGTGGGATGGAACTAGCTACTTGCGCGTGCCCGTCAAACTCGGGGCCGACACTAGGCTCGTGATGCCTGAGCCTTTCGACGACGTCTGGGAGCACGACGACGAGATTTCGGCTAGCCTGCTCGACGCCCGGACGTTGATTATCCGACCACGCATTGCGAGGATCGAGCAGCGTTTGACACTTCGCGGCCGCGATAGCGGAACCCTTTACCTCGCGCGCGTGAGCAGCTCGCTACCCTATACGCCACTCGTCACGGTGCATGCACCAAACTTTGGCCGAGGCGCCACAGAGCTTGGTGGCAGACCTTCAGTTCCGGCGCTGCTGCGCGCCATGATGCTCGGGGCCGTGCCGCCCGGCTTTCGCGTCGAAAAGACGTCGCGCGTGCTGCTCGATCAACCGCCCTACAAGGTCGTTGCAGAGCAACTTTGGCAATCCTTCGGTCAAGCCGGCGTGATCGCGCGCATAACGTCTACTCTGCCGCAGAGGACAATTCCCATCGTTCCGGCAAACATACAGATTCAGATTCCGCAGCTTGGTGCGTTGCGTGCATTTGCCGCCGACGACTACGAGCTCGGCCCCGAGCAAACGTCGTCGCGGGTTTACCTTGTCTATGGACGCTGACGATTCTGGGAACTCAGCTTTCCGCGTGGCGCGCATCGCAGCTCCAGTGCCGAGGGCACGGACGGCGACCCTGATGTTGTCGGTGCTGATCAGCCATAGTACGACTCCGTCCATCGCGGCCCAGCAATCTCCTACAACCGTCTTGCCAGATGCGGCCGCCACCGACTTCGGCGCGGCCTTGCCAAGCGACCGATTCGTACACGAATTTCAGCGCCAGGTGATCCAGCAACTTCAATCTACGCTGAATCAAGCGAGCCGCGAACAGGATGAACGCTTGCACCGCTTCGAGGAGCAACAGAACCGACGGCTACGTGAACAGTCCGAAGCAGTGCAGCGGTCGGTCGAAGAACTCCAAAGCCGTCTTTCCGAGCACCCATCGGAGGATACATCGAACGCACCGCATGTGAACGTGCGTCAGTTCCGGGAGGACTCGCTGCACAACAGCACTTCGTTGGAGACTGACCCGCGAGCGGGGGATCCACCTTTGGCGCCACCCGCTTACGGCGGCCCGGAGCCCGCGTTGCGTGCCGCACCGCTCAAAGGGACAGGTGCCAACCTTTCGCCCCATGGCTTCGTCGAGGGACGACTACTCAACGGCGTGGTTGCGGTGGTCGGCGGCGCCGAACGCGAAAGCGTTGTTGCTTTGACGGGCACATATCAGGCCGCCAATGGATTCGCCACCGATCTCGACGGCTGTTTCGCGCTCGTTCAGGGACGGCCCGAATTGCCAGCCGGCAGGATTGATTTCAAAGTTAGCCGCTTGACCTGCAATTTTCCAGGTGGCGCCTCCAAGACCTGGGACGTGTCCGGTTGGTTGGTCGATACCGACGGCATCCGTGGCCTGCGAGCCCGGATCGTTGAAAACGCCGGACGCAAGGCAATGGTGGCCGCCGCCGGTGGAGCCTTGTCTGGATTCGGACGGCACCTAAGCCAGCAGCAATACCAGATTAACGCCGGTCCGTTGGCGTCCTCATCCACGTTTATCGGCAACGCAACACACGATGCAATCGGGGGCTCGGCCGAGGGCGCCGCCAGCGCATTGGAGCAGTCGATCGCTAACTACTACAACCTCTATGCACCTTCGCTGCAGGTCGGCGGAGGGACTCCGGCGAGCCTGGTGATTGCGAATGAACTGAAGTTTCCGCCCAGCGGGCGCCTTTCGACTCAGACGCACACCGCAACCCCGTGACTTGTCTCCTTTCAAAACATACTGTCGGGTCACTGCTCGCCGGAGTGCTGCTCGGGGGTTGCGCGATTCCGGCGACCCAAGTAGCCGTTCCGACTGAATCGATGCGCGATGCCTTGCAGCAGGCTCGTTCAGCCCACCAGCCCGAGCCGGCCAACGACGCGCCCCTGCACCGCCCCTTGCGTTCGGCAGCTCCACCGGGTGCACCGCGGCCGATGCTGTCCCCTCCTGATGTCAGGATGGCCTACCTTTACGAATGGATCGATGAGGAGCGCAACAAGCATTTTGGCGGATGGGTCGCGATTCCGTTGGCCGGCTTTGATTGGGTGATGGACGACGGCTCGAGTCCACCGGTAGGCACTCCCAGTACCGAGTCGGCAGGACCTGGATCGCCGCGATGATCCGCAGCGGACGTTCCTGGCTTACGCACTGGATGCAGCGAGACTGCCGACCTCTGGCGAGCCTACTGCCATACTTGATGTGCGGCCGAGTAGGGAACCTCGAACCGCTTCACCTTCTAGACGACGGCGCGCTCGGCTTTGCGATCGAATTCGACGTTCCAGCTGTTGACACCAGAGTCGGCGGCGAAGACGCTGTATCCGCTTTGATCGACCACGCACTGAGAGTCCTTCCGGACGGCGTGCAGTGGCAATGGTTTGTGCAATCAAGTTCTTTCGTCGAGCCGCAACTGCAGAGGTATCTTGCTCAGCCTGGTGGTGACCCGGTTGCCAAGGCCCTCACGTCGCACTACGCACAACGCTGGCGGGAGGCGCAGCGTGAGGGCTTTTTCCCTGACGATGAGGCGGTCAACTTCTTTCCTCGGTCGCAAACGATCCTCGTGGCACTGAAATCGGCGCCACTTCCTTCAGCGCAGACACCACTCGCGGCGATCATCGGACGCGGCGGCGCGTCGGGCGCGGTGTTCTCTAGCTTCGTCGAGGCCGCGCGCGACCTGAAGGCTGCGATGGCCAACCAAGGAATTCAGGTAACCGCCGTGGATGCCGACCGCCTTGCCAATTGGGTCGTTGATCTACTCTTTCCATGGCGGCGCTTCAGCCACCCTCCGGCGCACACCGGGCTGCACAGCGTGCGAGAGGCAGTCGCCTCCTTGGGACAGATCGACCTGGTCCAGTTGCGCGGCTTTCGTACCATGAGCGCCGGTGCCGAGGCACACCATCGGGTCGTTTCGATGCTTTGGCACCCGCGCGCGGTTCAGCCCGGGATGTTGAACACCTTGCCGCTCCTTAGGCCTTGCTTGTCCGTCTGCTTAAGCGCCTGCGTGCTGCCCGTCGCATCCTCGACGATTCAGCTGAAGGTACAAGGTCTGCTGAATGCACGCTCGGCAAATCGCTTTAACGAAACTGAAACGCAGGACAGAGCGCAGGCACTGAGTGATGTCGAACACCGGCTGTTTTCCGAGGGAGAGAGGTTAGTCGAAGGTCGATTGCAAGTGCATCTCATCGAGCCGACCGCAGAGCAGGCCGAGGATGCGGCGCGCATGGTGTGCGATCATCTGCGCGAATTGGATATCGAGGCTGCGCTCGAAGAGGACATCGGATCGTCGCTCATCCTGCGCGGCTGCCTGCCGTTCGTGATTTACGAAGCGACCGAACGCAAGTTACGTCGTCGCCGCCGGTTTTTGTCGCGCGATTTTGCGGACATGCATCCGGCCGGTGGTTGCTGGAAGGGCATGCCTCCGGCGATCAGCCAGTGTGGCTCCGCGTCTGTGCCAATCGTGATGTACAGCAACCCTGTTGGCGAGGCACTCTTTGTCGATCCGTCCAAGGCGGAACGCAACCCGCACGCGCTGGTGGTCGGCCAATCTGGCTCCGGAAAGAGTTTCTTTGTGCATGACTATCTGCTCCATCTATGGCGGCTACCGGACATTCGCCTTTACCTGATCTCGATAAAACCCGATTACCGCAAACTTGCATTGCTACTCGGACGCTACATTGAGTTAACGCTGGACAGCGCGGAATCACTGAATCCATTCTTTGGTGCACCGACGCTGGAGAACCAGGCGCGCTGGGTCGCCGCCTTGTCTTTGATGATCACCGAGGGCCACGTCGATCGCCATCTATCGCATGAACAGGAAATCGCACTGCAGGAATCGACACTCGCAGCCAGCGCCCGCAACTGGGATGCCGAGCATGATCGCCCGATCCGGGAAACAATTCTTGAGGACGTCTGCCTGGAACTCGAGCGTCGTGCGGGGGTGCTAGGTCGGGATCTGTCGTTTCAACTGCTGCCCTATCGCCGCGGGCCGTTCCGACGCCTTTTCAACGGAGAACGCACCCTCGGAGTCGAAGACCGCTTCGTATTTTTCAATTTAGGCAGCATCTTGCGTCAACCCTGCTCAGCCGCCGTGTCGTTTTGCGTCTTCAGCCTGATCGACCAGGTAATGCATGACCCGACCTTGCGCGCCGTACCGAAAGGCTTGATCGCGGACGAGGTCTGGGCTCTGGTACAGGACCCATTCGCGGCAGCGATCCTGGAGCGTTCACTGAAGGCATACCGCAGCCTAGGGGGCTTCGCGCTGCCAATCGTGCAGGACCCGCGCGATCTCGACACGCCGGCCGGTCGGGTGATCCTCGTGAACACGGCAACCAAGGTGGTACTGCCGATGGACCGGTCGGGTCAGGACGAGATCGCACGCTTCGTTCGCCTGAACGAGCGCGAGCTAGATCTGGTTCGCGACTTGCGGCTGGTCAAGCGTCGTTACAGCGAATTCTTCGTGTCTATTGAAGGCGTTCAATCCGGCAAGGGTCTGGTGATCCCAGACCCACTTCGCTACGCGATCTCGACTACCGATCCTTCCGACGAAGCGGAACTCGATCGTCTTTATAAGCAAACTGGCAACATGCTCCAGACCGTGTGCCAATTCGCGCGCGATAGGCCGTATGGCATCGGCACGCATGAAGCAAGCGCTCGCACCTCTCGCGGAAGTGCACGGAGAGCACTCCTCATCTCGATTCTAGCCATGGCCGTCGTGATTGTCTCGTTGCTCCTTTGGCTGCGACCGAGTACGCGAACGCTGCCGTCTCCCACTTCAAAGTCTCAGATCTCGGAACGTGAACAAGCGGCGGAACAGGCCGCCCGATTGCTGACCTCGTCCGCCCCTGTCGATTCCCAAGCATCTGCCGCATCCGGGCACGAGCGCGTCTCGAGCAGATCGTCCGTTGGCGCCACACCGACACCGAATCCGGATCAGATGCCCAAAACAATCGATGAACTACAGGCCTTGGCCCGATCCTTGTCAGTCCCAGCTAATCAGCCGCGCGAGGACTCTGCAATTTCAACTGAGACCCGACCAGCGCCCGCGCGCACGCTCTCGGTCGCACGGGCTGGCGCGAGAGTGGGCCCGAGGCCGCCGATTCCGGATCGCATCGAGAACGACTCCGCCGCATCAGACAACGATTCGCTGCAAGACCTTTCATTGCACGCGAATTTGGTGACGTTTAGTCCAACACTGTTTCCTTGGGAGTTGCTGGAAATTCGGGCCGATCAGACCCCACCTCAAGCGCGCCTCGGAAAAGGAGGTAGCGCCACCCCTGGTGAGAGTGGGTGGTTCGAACCGGGCGATTCACCTGTCTCGGGCTGGATGCTGATAGCTATTGGAGCTGACTTCGCGACTCTGATGTCTTCGCGCGGCAGCCTCGTGCACCTTGCGGTCGCCGTCCCCTCCCGAGGGGCCGCAGCGCGCGATCGGAGCGAGCACTAGTCATGTTGCGTGCGATTTTGGCCGCTGTCCTTTCGTTTGTATTGCCGATTGGTCACACCACGCAGCAGTTTCTTGTGCCCGGCGCGCTATCGACCGGCTGCCGTTCGGCGCTGAGAATTGGCGTCGTGGCCTGCAGCGAGCCCCTGGGCCACAACGATAAGGAGTGGTCTATCAGCGAAGCGCAGGTGGACGAATACCTTGCGCAGTACGGAAAGCCACCACGCGAAGCCGTCCGAGCCCTACTCGATCCGAGCGACGCCAACATCGCGGCATGGATCAAAAAGCAACGTCAAGTCGTCTTGACAGCAAGCTACGTGGCCAAGCGAATGACCGAAATGCAGTCGCAATCGAAAGCAGACTTCCCGCTTGACCCGCTGACGCCGCTATCCGAGATGTCTGGGATGATGCAGATGCGCGCCACGCTCTACCTGAGATCAACCGACGCCTCGTCGCTTCGGGCTGCCCACGCTCTACAACAGGTGGTCGCGCGCTATCCGTCTATCGACGGCCAGATAGTGCAGCTTGGACCACCTTCCGACGGACACCCTTCAGACTGGCTTGCCAAGCTCGATACTTTGCTGCCGGTGTCCATCCTGGCGTTTCAACCCATCGATGACAGTCCCTTGCCGTCCCTGCTTATCGAAGATGTCAGGCATGGATCGAGCCTGCGCCTCGATATCGCCGACGTGACTCCGCGCCGCATCCGAGATCAAATCATCGCCCTGCGCGCGGCCGCGGAAACGCGCGTCCGGCCATCGACGCCGGCCGCATCTGCGCCATGAAGCAGTTGCTTGAGATCTGGCCGGGCGCCGCCCTACTTACATTTGGACTGAACTTGGCTGCTCTGAGCGTTAGTACGACGGCCGTAGCCGACGACTCGTTCTCGATCGACGATGCCCGTTTTGCGTCTCAAATTGAGACCCCTGCGGCATCAAGCGTTATCTCCGGAGCGATTTCGCCGCCGCTCCCGCCAGCCCAATTCAGAGGAACTAGCGGGCAATCCTGCGGCAGTTTCGACCTCAATACGTTCCTGCATCAGTTCGATCCGAAAGAGCTCCTCGCCGAACTACGTCAGTCCCTTCTTTCAGGAACGCAATCAGAAATATCAAACTACCTTGTTGCACTCTCGTATTCGGCGCCGACGCTGGCTTCCGTGCTCGACATGACGGACCGGCAGCTCGCTGCGCGCTTCACTGCGTTCGCACAGACCTGCGCCAATCAGCAAGTGCGCACCCGTGGATTGCTAGACGGCGAGCATAGTCTTGCGCGCGCGGTGGAACAGTGCTTCGCGCGCGAGATCACCCGCGGCACGTCACCCACAGCCGCATATCGCCGGTGTAATGTAGCCCGAAGCTTCGACGCACTCGAACTGCCCGCAACGTTGTCGACAGTCGACTTCTTGCGCCGGCATTCGGATCTCGCCGTCACGCGGCACATCGAGTCGCTGCTGGCGCTGTTGCCCGACGAGCGGGTCTCAGGCGGCAGCTACCAGATGCGCTCCCCAAAAACAAGCATTGGGACGCTATTGGACGCGCTTCAGGCACGATCTCGAGTAGCGCTGGACAAGATGATTGATGATGTTCCACAAGCGATTATCGCTGAGTGCGCACTCGATTCGATCCAAGATCCGTCCGGACCCCCATGTCTGCCGCGCTCGGCTTTTGCTGTAGTGGATTCGCCCGCGTTTCGTGGCGCGCGCCTGCTTGGGCCGGCAGCCCGTTCGATGTTCAAGGACGCCCTATCCCGCCAGATCGCCGTGACAGCTGTCTACTCGGACCTGCTCGATCTAGCGCAGCGCATCTCGCGGATGAATCTGCACAGCACTAGCGACGCCAGTGCCGAGGAGATACTATCGCGCCAACACACTCTGCAGGAGCAGGTGACGCGCCTCCTCTTCGAAGCAGATCTGCGGCTCAAGCTGCACGAATTGGAGCTGAGATCGGCCCGCACACAGCTGTTGGCGCTGGAGCGAGGACAAGCCGAGTTAAAGGCTGCCGGCGACGCGCTGCAAGTCCAGCAGAAAATGCCCACATTCAGCGTCAGTGGTCTCTTGCGATTGTTCCAAGACCGCAACTGAGCCAGCACCCTGGCCGATTCGGACGACGCAGCGATGGGCGAGCAATACGTCGATCTGTTCGCAGCCGGTGCATACGCGATTGAAGCGAAGCTGCTTCAGGCGCTCGCGCAACCGTCAATGGCGCCGATCTTCTACCTCCTGGCGGCTGCTGGAATCATAGTCAGTATCATCCAGAGTGCGCTTGAGGGCGCGACATTGCTGTGGTTGCGTCATCTTGTCACGGTTGCCGTAGCCAGCGTTCTTATTCTGACGCCGCACCGAATTGAACTCTCGGACTTGACGTACGCTGCGCCCGGCACCGTCGAGGCTTTGTTCGGCACCCGCACCGGCGCCGCCCCTCACTTGACGTATCTTGTCGAACGATTCGGCGCGATCGTAGCGGGCCGCGTCCGTGATTCGATGCATGGTCAGCCGATTCTAACGGTGCCGTCGGTCGCGTCGCAGGTTGAGGCTCTTGCATCGGATCCAGCCACCCTCAACGATGCTCAACTACGAGCAAATCTGCAGATTTGGCGCGAGGCTATCGTCCCACTCCTCCTGAGCAGGCACCCCGACCTAAGGGCTGCGATACTAAACGCGAATCTGGTGTCATCGCTTCTGAACCCCGCACCCTCGGATGAGAGCTGGGTCGGACTCGAAATGTCTCGCCGTGCAAGCGCGGTACGAGTCTTGTTGGCAACCAGCGGATTTGATCTACCCGCAGCAGTTGCCGATGAATCGGCGCTGCTGCGAAAGATCACGGACGCGGCCGCCGCTGACCCGTGGATTGCCGTTTCTGGCGTTGCGAGAATCCGAATGGCGCTAGATCCGCCGCCGATGGTCGATCCACCGGCCAGTGGCTCGCCAGGCTACTACGACGCTGTCTCGCGCGGCGACGCGTTGGCGACGTCGATGATCGGGCAACTCCCCCAGACGAACGGCCTCACCGACGTAGAGCGGATCGATCAACTGCACGATTTGATCGGCCGCAGTATCCTGTACGCGGCCGGCGTGAATTACCTGCGTGAGGACTCGCGTCTGGCGACGTTAGGAAGTCACTGCCAACGTCTAGGTGAGGCAGCCTGCCACGCCGCGCAAGCGCCATTGATCCAAGCATCCGCGGCGCTACGCGTGCCCGCAGCCGACCGCTACAACACTGCCAGTTTCACGACCTTGCTGAAGCAACCGTTGTCCACGGTTCTGCTAGCCGTCGCCTCGTTGCTTCTCGGCGCACTCGCGTCGTTGATCGTGGCGGTACTTCCTTTCTTGCTTGGTGTCGCCAAGGTGATTGCTATCCTGATGTCCAGCATCGGCCTGTGGATGATGTTGTGGCCTGGAAGGCTGCGAGACGCAATATCGTGGATGGTCCTGCCGGTCGCGTTCGTCGGCCTCTGGAGTCTGCTCTTCACCCTCTGGGGCGACGTCGAGACTTTTCTTAGCGCCCTCGGCTCCACTGTGAGCCACTCCGACTACGGATCCTTTTCGGCAGGGCGGATCATGTCCATTGCAATCTCGGTCGGGTACTTGGGTCTTCCGGCGGTGGCGTTAAGCATTCTGTCGGGCAACGCCCTCCGAGCGCTGAACCATTTAGGGGCCCGCCTCGAGACGGCATTGCTGATGGCGTGGCGCACGCGCCGCACCGCCGTATCGTTCGGCCGCCGCTGGCTGACGAATTCGCCGCTGGCCCGCCGCTGGAACCAGCGTGTTTATCGGGCCGTTGGCCTCGGTACCCTGCGCAGTACGCGGCCGTCGGCACCGCGGCCACGGTCATCGGGCGCGTCGGCGACGGCCACGTCATCCGCATCCGGCCGCACGCGCCGTGCGTCAGCCGCGAGTGCGAAGGCGCCGAAGAAGGCCACTGCCCCGCCCGACGATTTCAAGCTGGAGTGAGGCTCTCCGCCGGTTTGATGCCCTGCCCCTTCGACCGCCGCGACAGACGTGGATCAGCGCCGGACGCCAGAGCACGCACGACCGTCAAATTAAGACGCAGGCAAGGCTCTTTGGCCGGTCCGGCAATGCGCATTCCTCCGATAGTCGGCTGGCTCATCTTTTTGCGGTAGGCGCCAATCTGGATACGGAATGTCGATGTGCGTATGGGCGCGCAGCAAGGCTCCGCAGCAAACGCAATAATGGGAGAACCTGCTCCCGCAGCCGCTGGAGCTCCCTGTCTAGCCTTCGTTAACTCAACCCAAACTTCGTTGAGCGTCGCGAGGTTCGGGCTTGCCTCCGAGTCCAAGGATCTGGACCACTGGGGAACTGACCCTAAGCCAAGAATCTTGGCCGCTGACCCGTCCCAAATAGGGTGTATCCGACTGACGCCACAGTCGCACTGTGGTTAGCATCCAGTCACTTCTGATGACCGGGGGACGGGCGGGAGGAGCGGCGATGAGCGTCGTGCAATTTGTTTTTCCGTTGGGTCCAATTGCACGCGCTCTAATCGCCGTAGTCCTTGGCGCTTCGGCGGCGAGCCTCGCCCCGAGCGTCGAAGCGCGGATTACGAAAATCGTGCTCACCGGGCCAACGCCCGTGTTCGCAAACGCAAGCTTCGGCACCGTCGGCGCGTACGAGCAGTTCGACGGCACCGCCTATGGCGAGGTCGATCCGCTGGATCCGCTCAACGCGCTGATCCAGGACATCGCACTGGCGCCGCGCAATTCGAATGGGAAGGTCACGTATACGACCCGCGTCGTGATTCAAAGGCCGGTGCAGCTGAACCGAGGCAATGGAAGCATGCTGCTGGAGATCGTCAATCGCGGCAACAGACTCAACCCCACTTTCTACAACGTCGGCGCCACGACGGCCACTCCCCAGGGCGACGGATTCCTGGAGAACCAGGGCTTCACGCTGGTCTGGGTCGGCTGGCAGGCAGACCTGGTCGCACCGACCGGGGTGGATCTGGTCACGATGTCGGCGCCGGTCGCCCACTCCGTCGGAGAAGACGACCCCATCACCGGTCCGGTGCGCGCGGAGTTCATCATCAGCAGCCCGGCGCCGTCACTGAACATCCTGGACGACTCCAGCTCCAACACGCCGGGCTACGCGACCGCGCACTCGGACAACTCGCGCGACACGCTGACCATGCGCGGTCATCAGAACGATCCCCGCGTGCCGATTCTGAACTCGAACTGGGCTTACGCGGACTGCTCGACCACGCCGTTTCCCGGCACGCCCGATCGGCGGAAGGTCTGCCTGAAGGGCGGCTTCGACTCCGACCACATCTACGAGCTGCTGTACACCGCCCGCGATCCGATCGTGATGGGTCTAGGCTTGGCTGCGCTCCGCGACGTCGGCAGCTTTCTTCGGTATTCGGCGACCGACGACCTGGGGGTTGCCAATCCGCTGGCCGGCGGAATCCAGTTTACGTTGCTCAACGGTATTTCGCAGAGCGGCAGGCTGCTGCGCACCTACCTCGAGCTGGGCTTCAACCAGGACGAGGCGCATCGTCCGGTGTTCGACGGCATGCAACCCCACATCGGGTCGGTCAGAAACTACATCAACGTTCGCTTCTCCCAGCCGGGTCGTCTGGCCGGAACGCAGCACACGGAACAACAGTACCCGGGACCGGAAGGGCCGCTGACCTACGGCGACAGCTTGGATTCCTTCACCGGAAAGCAAAGCGGCTTACTGGATCGGTGCCTTGCTACGAAGACCTGCCCGCGAATCATTCATACGATGACCGACACCGAGTACTGGGAATCGTCGGGAGCCTTCGATACAGTCGCGCCGGATGGCAGCGCCGATGTGCAGATACCGGACAACGTCCGTATCTACCAGTTCTCGAGCACACAGCACGGCGGGTTCTCGCCCGTCGCACCGCTCACCGACGCCGCCAAGAACAATATTTGCACCCAGCTGAAAAACACGAATTCGTATACCTATAACATCCGGGCGCTGCTGGTTGCCCTCCAGCAGTGGGTTGCCAGCGGAAAAACTCCGCCCGCCAGCCGCTACTCGAGTCTGGCGCGGGGCACCCTTGTGAAGCCGGGTGCGCTGGCATTCCCGGTCATTGCCGGCGTGACCGGACCGAACGGCCTCTGGAACACGCGCTTTGTCTACGACCGAGGATCGCGCTACGTTGCGGCCGACGTCTCCGGAATCATCTCGACCGAGCCGCCGAAGCAACTCGCGGTGTACCCGACGCTGCTGCCGCAGGTCGACGCGGACGGCAACGACGTCGACGGCGTGCGTTCGGTGACGCTGCGAGCGCCCTTGGGGACCTACACCGGATGGAACGTGCGCCGTGCCGGCTTCAGCCAGGGAGACTCCTGCGATCTGACCGGCGCCTACATTCCATTTGCGGCCACCAAGGTAGCCCGCGTCGCGTCGTCCGATCCGCGGCTTTCGCTGCAAGAGCGCTTCGGAAGCCTGACCGTCTACACGAGTGCCGTCATTGCAGCTGCGCAGGAATTGGCTTCCGAGGGCCTGCTCCTGCCGGCGGACCAGGCGGCCGCGATCGCATCGGCGGTCAGCCAGGCCACGCAGGCCGGATTGAAGTAACGCCGCACGGCGCCACGGCCAATGGCCATTGGCGCCGCGCTAGGACCATCACTGCGCTCTTGCGGCCCCCGGCCTGATGGGTCCGAAGTGGCGCATGCCGGCGTGCTGTCGCATCTGCGCCTGCGCACTCTCCGAAATGACGAGCTCTTGCACGACGCCCTGCGCCTCGACCGCCCCATCTTCCCGATCCCCGCCAGGAACCAGCAGGACGGCGTGCAAGGTGGTCGTGACCACTCCGTTGGAGACGAGATTGGCCTGGGCCGCGATCTCCCCGAGGTCGTTGATGCCTCCGGTCGATGAAATGTAAAAGCCCGCCTGGTCGCTCTTCGACAGGAGCTGGTTAAGGGGCGTCATCATGCCGTTCTGGTAGATGAAGGCGCGCGGGTTGCTGAAGTCGGTCCCGCCGTACGACACGCCGACCACCTGGCCTGCATCGTTGATGTCCGTGGCCTCGCTGATGGCGTCACCCGTCAGCGTGTGAAGCCCCTGGATACCACCTTCCTGTGTCCACAGGAAAGCCTCCGGAAGGAAGGCGAGCGACCCGTTGGACACGTCGTTGGGTTGATTGGCGAACCCGACGACTGCGCCCCGGTTGTTGATGGCGGCCGGAGTGTTCCAGCCGTGGCCTCCGAGATTGCGCAGGTCGATCGGGTGGCCGTCCTCCCAGAGCACCGCGTGGATGGCGCTGTACCCTCCGATTGCAACGCTGCACAGACCGGAGATTCCGACCACCTGGCCGGCGTCATTGATTGCGGTGGCCGCCGAGTCCGGATCGCCGGGATACGGAGGCAGCTGCCGCACCTGCCACTGGCCCTCGTTCACTTCCCAGATGACCGCCTCGAACTGCAGGACCTGCACCAGGCCCCGGCGGCTTACGCAGGTCGGGTCGTGAATCGAGTTTTCAGCCCAGCCCACGATCTGGCCTCGGTTGTTGACGCCTGCGCCGATCGAGTTGTTGCCGCCCAGGCCGGGCAGTTGCGTCATCCTGCCGTTCTTCCAGGCGAACGCGACGCAGGAGTTGCCGCTGCCGAAGCCGAACACCGGGCAGGAAAAGGTTTCGTTCAGAGGATCGTGTGACCCGTTTTCCGTCACGCCGGAGATCAGCCCGGAGTTGTTCTTGACCGGCCACAGAACGTTGCTGCTGGGACCTCCGAGCGTGCCGAGGGGAATCTGCTGTCCGGGCAGCCAGAGCGTGGCGAGCTGAACGGTATCTCCGGTCTCGTTGGAGCTGCCCATGACCCAGCCCAGGTTGTTGATCGTGTTGCCGCTGCTCACGGTGCCGCCCAGCGTGCCGAGGTCGATCACGCGGTAATGGCTGGGCGGTTGCGGCGACGCCTCTTGCGCGCCCAGTCCAGGCGAAGCGCTCACAGCACTGAACAGAATACTCACGGTCGCTGCTGCCCATACTCTCAGATCCATGGCACATCTCCCTTTGATCGTACTGTCCGTCCACAAGCGTCGTTGCCGAACTGCGCGCGGCAAATCTAGAGCAGGGCGGCGCGCTCGGTTGGACGTTCACGGACCTCGATATGAGCGGTGCCTATCGACGTCCGGAAACGTCCAACGCGCGGGGATAGGCTAGGATCGCTGAGCGGAGCGTATGGAACTCGACCAGCAGGTGTGTTCGCGCGCGCGGCTTTCCCGCGATGCGCGCTTTGACGGCAAGTTCTTCATCGCCGTGCTGACCACGCGCATCTATTGCCGGCCGATCTGCCCGGCGCGCACCTGCAAAGAAAGCAACGTCGTTTACTACCCGACCGCGGCTGCTGCCGCCGAGGCGGGCTATCGGCCGTGCCTGCGCTGCAGGCCCGAAAGCTCGCCCGGGTGCCCGGCGTGGACCGGCACGCAGACCACGGTCTCGCGCGCGTTGCGTCTGATCAGCGAGAGCGGTCTGGAAGACGGCGGGGTGGATGCTCTGGCGGACCACCTGGGAGTGGGTGCGCGGCACCTGCGACGTTTGTTCCTCAAGCACCTGGGAGCCAGCCCCAGCGCGGTGGCGCATACCAGGCGCTTGCACTTTGCCAAGAAGCTGATCGACGAAACGGCCTTGCCGATGGGTCAGGTTGCGATCGCGTCGGGCTTCGGCTGCGTGCGCCGGTTCAACGAGGCGATCCGGAAGGTGTATCGACGAACGCCGACGCAGATCCGTCGGCTGGCGCGCCAGAGGTCCGAGCAGGCGGAAGACGCGTACCTGTTCCAGCTCGACTTCAGGCCGCCCTACAACTGGAACCGCATCCTCGAATTTCTGGCCGCTCGCGCCACCCCTGGCGTGGAGGTCGTGCAGGCGGGCCGTTATCGGCGTTCCATTTCCTTCGGCGGCCACCACGGATTTGTGGAAGTCTCCTTTGAGGAGGACAAGAACGCGCTCAGGGCCGGCGTCCAGTTCGACGATCCGCGCTCGCTCATCTTCATCATCGAGCGCATCCGCGCGATGTTCGACCTGAACGCCGACTGGTCGGTCATCGCCAGGGCGTTGCACGCTGACCCGATGCTGGCCAAGCCGATTCAAACCGAGGCAGGGCTGCGCGTGCCCGGGTGCTGGGATGGCTTCGAACTGACAGTCCGTGCGATTCTTGGACAGCAGGTGAGCGTCAAAGGAGCCACGACGCTGGCCGGCCGGATCGCCGAAACGTTCGGCCAGCGCTTCACGCCGGCACCCGGTCTGACGCATCTTTTTCCGACACCCGAGATCCTCGCTGGCGCCGACCTGACAAGCATCGGGCTGACCCGGGCTAGAGGCGAAACCGTGCGGGCTCTGGCGCGCGCGGTCTGCGACCGGCGGATCCGCTTCGAAGGAGTGCTCGATTACGGCGCGCTGCGGGCCCAGCTTTGCGAAATTCCCGGCATCGGCCAATGGACCGCGGAATACGTCGCGATGCGAGCGCTATCCGACCCCGATGCGTTTCCGGCCGGCGATCTGCACCTGCGCAGAAGAGCGGGCAACTGCACGCAGCGGGAGCTCGAGAGACGATCGCAATCCTGGCGCCCCTGGCGCGCGTACGCGACCATGCTGCTCTGGCAAGGCGTTCGCGACGAGCCGCCGTCGTCGCCGGTTCGAAGGCGAGGCTTCAGTCCTGCGGGAGTTGCAGGTTCGCCTGCGACAGCAACGGCTGGCGGCAGCCGCTCGCCGACTTCGTAGCACCAGTTTTAACCTATTCTAAGCTCCCCTCCCACCCGCTTGAGTTTCGGATCAGGTTTATCTGTTGGCTCGACCTCGGACACTTTTGAAAGCTCGTATGTTTTAGCGAACCAATACGTGGAGAAAATCCAAATACCGAACGCTTCGACCCAGATCCTCCACTGCCCCTGCCTCGAGATCGCGAACGCGATCAAGGGAGCGACGACCATAGCGATTGCGAAGACCCTGTAGGTCCGCAACCAACGCAACCGCACTCGATCATCGATACCCTTAAGAAGCGTATCGCCTGCGCAAAACCAGATTGTTGCTGCGATCAGCATGAAGAAAATGACTGCGGCAGCGCCATGGACGCTGAATGTCCCTGTGTCGTTGCCTGTCGTTGTCCACGGCATCGGTTCGAGCGCAACGACAATAAGCGCCCCACCAGCAGCGTTGAGGAGCAAATTCTCCAAGCGACCGTAACCCTTGTAAATAATGAGAGCGATCCCCACTGCGCACAGGGATCCCACAAACCAATCCCGCAACGGCAGGTTATCGCCCGTCGCCTCGCGCAACCAATAAAAGGCGCTTATCGACGTCATCCGAGGCCACGAAATCCCGAAGCTCAGTCCCAAAGACACCAGGATGATCGGAAGGAAAAATCCAATACCCCCGAGCCACAATCGAAGTGCGACGTAGGTGCGTCGAACGTCGCTGTCCAACTCTCCATCAGGGAAGGAGAAATTCCTCAGCCGATCTTCAAGAGTTGTCATCCGCTACGCTCAGCGTGTCGATTGACAAGGGACTTGCAACAAACACTTGGACATGCACGCCATAGTAGCCGAACCCAGCCGGCGCAGACGACACCTTAAATAGCGTCCTTGTCGTCTCGCTCTTTGTCATATTCCATGACACGAGAGCTTCGACCGAGAAGAAGCCTGTGGAATCATTCGCTTTGACGCAGGCGCGCCGGGGTCAGCGACCGCAGCGCGGCCCAGCAGTCGGGCTGCGCGATGGACCGCGTCAGGCCTGTAGCGCCTGCAATTGCAATGGTGAAACTTCCCGTCTCGGCCCGAGTAGGATGCAGGTCCCAACCGGAGCGGGAAGGCAAACGTGTCACTGAATCGAAGATCATTCCTGGCCATCGGCGCCGCCGGCATCGCGACGGCTGCGGGTTTCCGAGCGTCCGCGCAACAGTTACCCGGCTCGGCCCAGATCAAGGCGCTGGCCTTCGATGCGTTTCCGGTATTCGACCCCAGACCTGTGTTCCTGGCGTGCGAGAAAGCATTTCCCGGCCGCGGAACAGAGCTCGGAAATCTGTGGCGCACTCGCCAATTCGAATACCAGTGGCTGCGAGCCCTGGGCGGACGCTATCAAGACTTCTGGCAGGCGACCCGTAGTGCGCTCTACTTTGCCGCCCGCTCCTTGAAACTCGAGCTCTCAGGCGCCAAGGCCGACTCGCTGATGGAGGGATACCTAGCTCTGAAGACCTGGCCCGACGTGCCCGATGCGCTTTCGGGGCTGAAGCACTCGGGCCGAAAGCTCGCACTTCTGTCAAACGCCACGGCGGCCATCCTCGACGCCGGGATCCGCAACTCGGGGCTGTACGGTGTGTTCGATCAGGTGATCAGCACGGACCGGATCAAAACCTTCAAGCCCGACCCGCACGCATATCAACTCGGCGTCGATGTGCTCGGCCTGCGCAAAGAGGAAATCCTGTTTGTCGCGTTTGCAGGCTGGGACGCCGCAGGGGCCAAGTGGTTCGGATATCCGACCTTCTGGAACAATCGACAGCGCGCAAGCCCAGAGGAACTGGACGCGCCGCCGGACGGCACGGGTGAGTCGTTGGCGGACGTCGCTCGGTTTCTAAACGTACGCCCGGACAATAGCGCCTGACCCCGCGTGGGGTGCAAGAACGGTTGCGCCAGGATCGTCCGAACTCCTAGCTGTCCAGCGTGAGTCCGGAGTCCGGCTCGGAAGGCCCGATTTCCAGCAGATCGCTGCGGTCCTTCAACCCGACGCCGCTCAATTTCAACTGTCGCGCCTCCCGGCACAGCCACACCAGCTTGTGCGCGGCCTGGGCGTAGCCGAGACCCTCGGGCCGGATGTTCGAGATGCAGTTGCGCTCCGCGTCCGAGCGCCCCACCCGTGGATGCCAGGTGACATAAATCCCCAGGCTGTCGGGGGAACTGAGGCCCGGGCGCTCGCCGATCAGCACCGCGACCATCTGGGCGCGCAGCCGCTCGCCGATCTCGTCGCCCAGCGCCACGCGCGCCTGCGTTGCGATCACCACCGGTGACAAGCGCCAGTCCGGCGGCGCCACGCGGAGGATCTCCGCAAGCACCGCCGGCGCGTGGCGCTGCACTGCCAGCGACGACAGGCCATCACCGACCACCAGCGCGAGGTCGCATCCGCCGCCGGCGGCCCGCTCCAGGGCCTCTGCACTGCCTGCATCCAGCCGCCGCCCCAGGTCGGGCCGCATCAGATAGATGGCGCGGTCGATGGCGCGGCTCGCGACGTGCACCGTTGCGAGGCCCAAGGTCGCGAGATCGCGTTGCAGAGCATCGCTGTCGAGGCGGACCTGCACCGCGTCGCGCGCCTGCGCGTGGTCCCATCCGAAGCGCAGCACCTCACCGGTCGGCAGGCTCGCGCCGGCGCGGCCCAGCGCCAGGCGCGCCGGGGTCAGCGAGCGCAGCGCGGCCCAGCAGTCGGCCTGCGCGATCGAACGCTTCAAGTTTCCGTCTGTACTGGGCACGGGCAGGCAGCTGTCGTAAGTCGCGATCGAACAGGCATCGTGCGCTTTGCCGGCTCGAGGCGAGTGTCCATCGGACGATACTAGATCAAGTCCTGCCACCCGCGGTCGGCGCGCGCCATTCGTCGGCTTCGGACGTAAACAATTCGCGCACCGTCGATCGCAGCCAGCGGTTGCGCGGATCGCTTTGAAATCGGCGATACCAGTGCTGCCTCACCGGGGCTCAAACGGCGTATTGACCACAAGGACTTCAGATCTTTCGTAGCCCGTGACGCGTTTCTCCGCTAGGCTCGCCGCGAGAAAAAGAAAGACCCCAAGCCTGCCTGGCGAGGCCTCGCTGCCCGCCGCACTGCGTCAAGGAGAAGCCAATGACGATTCGAACTGTGGGCGCTTCGATAGGAGGAATTTGCGCGCTGGCGGTTGGCGCGGTGGCAACGGGATTCGCGCCGACGCCGGCCGCTGCCGCCACGAATTGTGCTGCCCTGGCGAGCGACCCCGCGGGTGCAATTGCCGGCAACACGGCGATCAAGTCGGCAACCGGCGTCGTGGTCCCCGCCGCGGGGTCGAACGTGGCCTATTGCAAAGTCAGCCTGCTGTATGGCACCAACCCTGGTCAGAACATCAACATCGTGATCGGCCTGCCGCTGAGCGCTGCCGACGGAGGCAGCGGCGGCGTCCAGGGTGCCTGGAACGGCAGGACGGAAGGCCTCGGCGGCGGTGGCTGTTCCGGGAATCTGAACCCGACCGCGGCGGTCAACGCCGGATACGTCGGCTCCGGCAACGATCTGGGACACAGCGGGGGCGACTGCGAGCCGGGCGTGAATCCGGACGGCAGCTACAACGTCCAGTTCATCGAAGACTTCATCCGCAACGGCATCAAGCAGCAAGTTCTATGGGCCAAGAAAGTCGCCGAGGACTACTACGGCATGGCGCCCGTCTACAACTATTGGAACGGCTGCTCGACCGGTGGCCGGCAGGGCTACCTGCTCGCGCAGGAGCTCGGGGGCGAGCTCGATGGCATCCTGGCAAACGCCCCGGCCATGTATTGGACGCGGTTTCAAACGGCGCAGATGTGGGGCCAAATCGCGATGAAAGAGCTGGCCGGTGGTCCTATTTCGGCGGCCAAGCTCGCGCAGGCCGGGGCCTCGGCCGTGGCCGCATGCGATGCGGCCGATGGCGTTATCGACGGCGTGATCGACGATCCGCGCTCGTGCCATTTCAGCGCCCGGGCCAATATCTGCGGCGCCGCGACGGCGCCTGCCAGCAACTGCCTGACGCCGCAAGAGGCCGACGCCATCGATAAGGTCTGGGACGGTCCGCGTAACGAGGAGCAGCACAGAATCTGGTTCGGTCTGGATCGTGGCAGCGGCTTCGGCATTCTCGATGGGCCGACGCCGTTTGCCCTCGGCGTCATCCAATTCCACTGGGACGAACACGACCGAGGCTTCGACTGGCAGAAAGTTTCCCTGGCACAGTATCCACAGGTGGCTCAGGACGGATCACGAAATATCGCCGATGTGACGGACACCTTCGGGTCGCTCGATACCTTCAAGGAGCACGGCGGCAAGATGCTCACATACGTCGGCGCAAACGATCAATTCATCTATCCGCGCGGCGTGATCAACTACTACCGGCAGATGGCGTCGCGGTACAGCGAAAGCGGCGAGCCGGACTTCAAGGCCCTGCAGCGCTTTTACCGGTTGTTCCGCGCCCCGGGCGTCGGGCATTGCGGAATCGCCAGCACCGGACCGGTTCCGGTGGATCCGTTCGGCGCGCTGGTCAATTGGGTCGAGCACGGCGCTGCTCCAGACTCGCTGCTGGCTTCCGGCGGTTCCGCGGCGCCGCCCTCCGGCCGCACCCGTCCGATCTGCCCGTATCCGCAAACCGCGATCTACAACGGCACCGGCAGCACGGACGTTGCGGCAAATTTCCACTGCGGCGGCAACCTTGAGAGGAGCGCCGTGGTGTGCGCCGACGTGCTGACCAGGTACAAACACGAGGTCGACGGCGGGCTGGATTACCGGGGCACGGGGGTCAACGGACCGGAATGTACCGATCGTGGTCCGGATCGCGACGGCAGCCGCTAGGATTGTCGAGGCCTGACCCAAAGGCGTTGAGGGCCCGGGCAGCCAGCAGAATGGCAAACGAGCAGCTCACCTCCCGCGCTGCCGAGTGGACCCGCGCGGTCGAGCTCGAGCGGCTGCAACCGTCGCGCCCGATCGCGGTGAAACTCGCCGGCAAGCAGGTCGCGCTGTTCCTGCTTCAAGGTCGGATCGTTGCCTGCAACAACCGCTGTCCGCACGAAGGCTATCCGCTGGTCGAAGGCACCTTGGACGCCGATTGCGTGCTGACTTGCAACTGGCACAACTGGAAGTTCGATCTGAAAACCGGGACGACGATTCACGGCGGCGACACCCTGCGCATCTATCCGGTGAAAGTGGAAGATGGCGCCGTATGGCTCGATACGCGCGACCCGCCGGCCGAAGAACGCATCGAGCTGGCGCTGCGGCATCTCGACCAGGCGATGGCCGAGAACGACACCGCCCGCATCGCGCGCGAGCTCGCGCGTCTGGGCAGTGCGGGCGCCGAACCCGAGCTGGCCCTGGCCCGCGCGATACAAGACACGCACGCAAAGCTGCGCGATGGAATGACGCACGCCTACGCGGCGGCCGACGTCTGGATGCGCCTGCGCGATACGCTGGCCGGCGAAACGGCGCGCCTGGCCTGCGGTGTCGAGGCGCTCGACTACCTCGCGTTCGACACGCTGCGCGAGAAGACCTATCCGTTCACACCGCGGCGTGCGCCCTGGAATGCCGAGGCTTTTGCCGCAGCGGTCGAATCACAGGACGAGGACGGCGCGATCGCATTGGTCAACGGGGCACTTGCGCAGGGACTGCATCCAGGCGACCTCGAATCCGCGCTGGCCGAAGCGGCACTGGCGCACTACAACGATTTCGGCCATACGCTGATCTACCTGATGCATGTGCGGCGGCTGGTCGAGCGGCTCGGAGTGGAAGTGGAAAGGCCGCTGCTGCTCGCCTGGCTGCGGTCGCTGATTCTCGCCACCCGCGAGGACCTGCTGCCGGACTTTCGCTGCTATGCCGAGGCGCTGGCGGCCTGGCCTAAGGAGGCGACGCCACGCGGAGCGCCGCCGGGCGCGGATTCATTCGAAGGGCGATCGGTGCGCCAGGCGCTCGAGGCGACCGTGTCTGCCGCCGGCCATGCGCCGCTCGACGTCTATTTCGCGCTGATGGAAGCATCGGCGCGACACCTGCTGCGCTTCGATGAGCTGCACGCGCTGCGCACCGACAACAGCGTCGCCGACAATGTCGGGTGGCTGGACTTCAGCCATGCCCTGACGTTTGGTCATGCGCTGCGCTCGCAATGCGCACGCCAGCCTCATCTGTGGCCGCGCGGTCTGCTGCAACTGGCGATGTTCGTGGGCCGCAACAGCGGTTACCTGGATCCGGATAAGTTCGCGTACACCGCGATCCGGCAGTGGACCGTCACCGACGAGACGCCGTTTCACGAGCGGGCGATCGCCTCCATTCTCGATCATGGGGTGGGACAGCCGATCTTCCCCGCGCATTGGCTGAAAACCTGGAGCGCCGTACGCGATGAAGTTGCGGCCGGCCTGCCGAACGCGGCGCGCAGCGCGATGCTGGCTGCGGTGAACCGGCTGCTCGCGGCACGCTTCAAGCAGCGGCACACATTGCGCACCGCCCATCAGGCGCTGGCGTTTGTCGGCAAGGAAGGCGAGGGTTTGTAGTACTGGCGGCACGGGAGAGATCATGCGCGCAGTCGCCCCCTGGTTCGCGGCGCCGGCTCTCAGAGCGCGGGGCATTGTCTGCACCCTGTTGACGGCGGCGTCGTGGAGCGGCTGCGCCGCGGCCCAAGGCCCCTCGCGTGGCCAGCAGGTCTTGTTCGCTCCCTCGGTTGCCTGGGTGTCGGGCCCCGATCAGTGGACGGTGCAAATTCAGGGGCGTATCTTCGAGCCGGCCGAAAGCAGCCCGGGCCGCCGAGCGCTCATCGACGGTCTTGCGCTAGGGCTCGGGGCCAATTCCTCGGACCCGCTGTATCGGGAGCGCGCCGGCTATTTCGTTTCCGACAGCATCAACAAAGCCCGCATCTCGGTCGCTCTCGGCGATCAAGTCGTGCAACTCGGGCCTTCCAATTCGTCGGGCTACCTTTCCACCACCGTCACACTGACGAACGATCAGGTCGACCGGTTCGCCCGTGACGGCGTCATCGCGTTTGAATCGCTCCCGACGCGGGACAATCCCAGCCGCTTCCCCGGATCGGCGGTTCTGGTTGCCGAAGAAGGCGTAATCGTCGTCAGCGACATCGACGACACGATCAAGGAGACCAACGTCAACAATCGCGCCGCGGCAAAAGCGAACACGTTCCTGCGTGCGTTCAAGCCGGTACCCGGAATGCCGGAAGCTTACCGCGCGTGGAAAGAGTCCTCTGGCCCACGCGTCCACTTCCATATCGTTTCGGCGGGGCCGTGGCAGTTTCATAAGCCCTTGCGACAATTCACAGAGGCAAGCGGCTTCCCCGACTTCACGTGGGACATGCGGTCCGTGGATACGACCAACCCGGAAACCCTGGTCAAAGAGTTGCTGGTGGCGGACCCGAAACGGCTATACGACTTCAAGGTTCAGGCGATACGGGTCCTGATGAAGCGCTTCCCGAATCGCCATTTTGTGCTGGTCGGTGATTCCGGCGAAAGGGATCCTGAGACCTATGCAACCATCTTTTCGGAGTCCGCCGACCGCGTTGACGCCATTTTCATCCACGACGTGACCGGGGAGCGGGCTGACGCGTACCGCTACGAGAAGCTGTTCCCGATCCCGACCGCAAAACTGCACGTGTTCTGCGAACCCGACGAGCTACCGCACAGTCTTGCCGATATGCACTAGGGCCACACCGTTCGAGCGCTGGCAAGCCCTCAGGCCTGCAGCTTCTGTTGAGCCAGCAATGGGTGGCTGCGAGCGACGGACTGCAACCGGCCCTGCGTGTCGGTGATCTGCATCTTCTGCAGCCATTGCTCGAACTCGGGTGCGCGCTTCAAGCCCAGCAGGGTCCGCAGGTACAGGGCGTCGTGGAACGACGTGCTCTGGTAGTTCAGCATCACGTCGTCTGCCCCCGGCACCCCCATGATGTAGGCGACGCCGGCGCAGCCCAGCAGCGTCAACAGGTTGTCCATGTCGTCCTGGTCGGCCTCGGCGTGGTTCGTGTAGCACACGTCGCAACCGAGCGGCAGCCCGAGCAGCTTGCCGCAGAAGTGATCCTCCAGCCCGGCCCTGATGATCTGCTTGCCGTCGTACAGGTACTCGGGGCCGATGAAGCCGACCACCGTGTTGGTCAGCAGCGGAGAAAACTCCCTGGCCACTCCGTACGCGCGCGCCTCGCAGGTCTGCTGGTCCACGCCGAAGCTGGCATCGGCCGACAGCGCCGAGCCCTGCCCCGTCTCGAAGTACATCACGTTGTCGCCCAGCGGTCCGCGCGCCAGCGACTGGGCCGCCGCGCGCGCCTGCGCCAGCAGCGCCAGGCTCACGCCGAAGCTCGCGTTGGCTTTCTCGGTCCCCGCGATCGACTGGAACACCAGGTCCACCGGCGCGCCCTTCTCGATCGCCTCGATGGTGTGCGTCACGTGCGTCAGCACGCACGACTGCGTCGGAATCGCAAAGCGCGCGATGACCTCGTCGGCGAGCTTCAACAGGTCGATCAGCACCGGCAGGTTGTCGGACACCGGGTTGATGCCGATCACCGCGTCGCCCGCTCCGTACAGCAGCCCGTCCAGGATCGAGGCGGCGATGCCGGCGGCGCTGTCGGTGGGGTGATTCGGCTGCAGCCGCACCGCCATGGTGCCGGGAAGGCCGATCGTGTCGCGAAAGCGTGTCACGACGCGGCACTTGCTGGCGGCGATCACCAGGTCCTGGTTGCGCATCAGCTTGCTGACGGCTGCCGCCATCTCCGGCGTGATGCCGCGCTTCACGCTCGCGAGCGCGTCGGAGTCGGCGGCCTCCGACAGCAGCCAGTTGCGGAATTCACCCACCGTCAGGTGCGCGAGGGGCGCGAAGGCCTGCGCGTCGTGCGTGTCGATGATCAGCCGCGTGACCTCGTCGCTTTCGTACGGGATCACGCATTCCTGAAGAAAGGTACCAAGCGGCAGCTCGGCCAGGCACATCCGGGCCGCCATCCGCTCGCCGTGGGAGCTGGCCGCGATGCCGGCCAGGCTGTCGCCCGAACGCGGCGGGCTCGCCTTGGCCATCAGGTCCTTCAGATCCCCGAATGCCCAGACCTGGCCGCCGACGGTGTGACGAAACGACATCGAGGTCCCCGTGAGTTTGACCGATACGCTGTCACCGATTCCTGTCGGAATCCCATTCGAATGATGCCAGCGCGGGTCCGCGTTTCAAACTGTTGCACTTGCGCTGTACACCGGCAAGCCGGACGCGGCGTTGGCGACTGAGCGTGTCCGGGCACGGCGACGGTTGCGGCGCCGCGTTTCCGGTGCGACGTTACGCCGTGTTTACGATCAGGACACTCCGATGACAGAACCGCTGACCCGTACCGTAGCAAGGCTCCTGGCGTCGATGGCCGTGATCGGCGTGGCGCCGGGCTGTTCGTCGACACCGCCGGTTCCCCAGGGCAAAGTTGAACCTCGTGCGCTCGGCCCCGCCTCGCACCTTGCGGTAGTGGATCAGTACGCATTGGTCGATCGGATCACCTGGGGCGCCACCAGCTCCTCGCTGCAGGAAATCCGCTCCGAGGGCACGCAGCGCTGGGTCGAGGAGCAGCTGCATCCGCCGCCGGATCCGCCGCTGCCGCCGGCCGTCGCGCAGCAGATCGCGGCCCTGTCGATCGAGACGACCCTGATGCCGCAGCGCGTGATCAACGTGGCGCAACGCAACCACGATATCGACAAGATCGTCGACGAGGAGCAGCGCAAGTCGGCGCGCAAGGACCTGGGGGAAGAGCAGAACGGCATCGGCCGCGAAGTGGCCACCCGGATGCTGCTGCGCGCCCTGTACTCGCCTAACCAGCTGCAGGAGCAGATGACCTGGTTCTGGTTCAACCACTTCAACGTGTTCCAGTACAAGAACGACGAGCGCCTGATGCTGGCCGACTACGAGCAGACGCTGCGGGTTCATGCGCTGGGCCGCTTCCGCGATCTACTGGGCGCGGTGGTGCGGCATCCGGCCATGCTGGTCTATCTGGATAACGCCCAGAACGCGAAGGACCACATCAACGAGAACTACGCGCGCGAGCTGATGGAGCTGCACACGCTGGGGGTCGATGCCGGCTACACGCAGCGCGACGTGCAGGAGCTGGCGCGCGTTCTGACCGGTTTCGGCGTGGACCGCCGGGATCCGGCCACCGTTGCGCCGCCCAAGTTCAGGCCCGAGCTGGCCGCGCAGTACACCCGGCAAGGCCTGTACGAGTTCAACCCGAACCGGCACGACTACGGGGACAAGCAGTTGCTCGGGGTCACGATCCGCGGCTCGGGGCCGGCCGAGCTGAACCAGGTGATCGACCTGCTGAGCCGCCACCCGGCCACCGCGCGCTTCATCAGCCGCAAGCTGGCGATATTCTTCGTGTCGGACGATCCGCCCCAACCGCTCATCGACCGGATGGCAACGCGCTTTGCCCGCACCGACGGCGACATCGCCGCGGTTCTGCGGACGATGTTCGAATCGCCCGAATTCGTCGGATCGCTGCACGCGCGCTACAAGGACCCGGTTCACTACGTCGTGTCGGCCGTGCGCGCCGCGTACGACGATAAGCCGATCCTGAACGCCCGCCCGATGATCAACTGGCTGAACCGGATGGGCGAGGCGCCCTACAACCGCCAGACTCCGGACGGCTATCCGCTGAACGAGGCATCCTGGGCCGGGCCGGGTCAGCTCACCACGCGCTTCGAGATCGCCAAGGCGATCGGCTCGGGCTCGGCCGGCCTTTTCAAGAGCGAGGAGCCGACACCGACCGAGCGGCCGGCGTTCCCGCAGCTTTCCAACCCGCTGTACTTCGAGGCGATCCGGCCCAAGCTCGCCGACGCGACGCGCCACGCGCTGGACCAGGCCAATTCCCCGCAGGAGTGGAACATGCTGCTGCTCAGCTCTCCTGAATTCATGGTGCGATAGGACAAGGGGGCCCCCGATGAACCGTCGACAACTGCTTCGCCTGGCCGCCTCGCTGCCGCTCGTTTGCCGCAGTTCGCTGCTGTGGGCCGCGCCGCAGTCAGGCGGCACGCGCTTCCTGCTGGTGTTCCTGCGCGGAGGACTGGACACCCAGCACCTGCTGGTTCCGATCGGATCTGATTTCTACTATCGCGCCCGTCCCAACATCGCGATTGCCCGCCCCGGACAGGGCGAACACGCGGCGATCGCGCTGGATTCCTACTGGGGCCTGCACCCGGTTCTAGAGGAAAACCTGTACCGGCTGTACCAGGCGAAGCAACTCGCGCTGGTGCCGTTCGCCGGCACGGACGACGAGTCGCGCAGCCACTTCGAAACCCAGGACAGCATCGAGATGGGCCAGCCGCTGGCCGGCTCGCGCGACTTCCAGTCCGGTTTCATGAACCGGCTGGTGCAGCGGCTGACGGGAGCCGAGGCGATCGCCTTCACGGACCAGGTGCCCCTGTCGATGCGCGGGTCGCGTCAGATCGCCAATTTCGCGCTGCGCTCGGTGGGCAAGCCCGCGGTCGATGCGCGCCAGAGCGCGCTGATCGCCGGCATGTACGCGAACACGAAGCTGGCTGCGGCCGTCAACGACGGCTTCGGCGTGCGCGAGGAGGTGATGAAGCAACTGGCCACCGAGATGAGCGACTCCTCGCGCGGGGCGCTCGGCCCGAAGGGCTTCGAGCTGGAGGCGCGCCGGATCGGCCACCTGATGAACGAGCAGTTCGATATCGCGTTCCTGGACGTGGGCGGCTGGGACACCCACGTCGGGCAAGGCGCAGCGACCGGTTACCTGACGAATCGACTGGAGGAGCTCGGCAAGGGACTGAGCGCCTTCGCCGACGAAATGGGCCCACGCTGGAACGACACGGTTGTGATCGTGATCAGCGAATTCGGCCGCACGTTCCGCGAAAACGGCAACCGCGGCACCGACCACGGGCACGGCACCACCTACCTGGCGCTGGGCGGAGCCGTACGCGGAGGGCGCCTGGCCGGAGATCAGCAGGCCATCGAGGAGTCCACGCTGCACCAGAGTCGCGACCTGCCGGTGCTGAACGAGTACCGCAGCGTTCTGGGCGGCGTCTTCGGGCGGCTGTATGGACTGAACGAGAGCGACCTGGCGGCGATCTTTCCGGACGCGAAGTCGAAGGACATCGGGTTGGTTTGAGGGGGCCGTGCGAAGACGAGCAAGTGCGGCGCAATCGCGAGCGGTTCCCCGAGGACTTCATCTTCGAACTCACGCCCGAGGAATTCGGGAACTTGAAGTCGCGATTAGCGACATCAAGTTGGGGCGGCGAGACTCGGTGTATCGAGTGCAGTTGTCGGTGATGTACGGCCCATGAAGGGTGTTCAGAGCGCCCTGAACTTGCTCGGGCTAAGTTTCGTCCACCGCTTGAAGGCGCGGGAGAAGGCGGTCGGATCGGAGAAACCAACCAGATAGGCCGTCTCGTCCACCGAGACCTTCTTTCCGTTCATATAGTCGAGCGCCATCTTGTGGCGCAAGTCGTCCAGCACCTTCTCGAAGGTCGCATCTTCCGCCTTCAGCAGGAGAAAAAGCGTGTGGCTGTTGAGCCCCATCTTGCTGGCGATCGTATCGATGTTTGCGTCACCGGTGTGCAGGATCGGCATCAGTAGGGTCTGGACGCGGCCCCAGGTGGACTTGGAGCTCTGCAGGCCCTTGAGCAGATCGTCCGC
>Ga0137418_10000691_pt1 | contig 30532 bp, 30 predicted proteins | sample CZODoug3_1_2_16f_FD_122242 | JGI IMG/M metagenome (GOLD analysis project Ga0137418, IMG submission 122242) | Vadose zone soil fungal communities from Angelo Coast Range Reserve, California, USA - CZODoug3_1_2_16fungal (Hybrid Assembly) | ecosystem: Environmental > Terrestrial > Soil > Vadose... | reverse complement strand
CTTTTGGCTATTGTCCTGATGTTCGCCTCTGCTATTTGTGCTCTCTTGTACTTAGACACGGTGGGCAAGATAAGCGGGTGGATTGGACTTCGCGAATATGAGGGCTTTGTCCCGAGACTCCAATGGCACGCAGGACTATGGTCAGGCCTCGCCGTAATCTTTCCATTTCTTGCTGCGTTTCTCCTTGGGCTTGGTAAAGGCGCTGGACCACGTCGAGCAGAAACCAGTCGTCAGAGTGTTATCACGGCCCCCGATGTGTCCCATGAATGGACTGCGGTCACCGCTATTCTCGCGTACTTGCTCCGGGTAGCCGTTTCGGCGCTTGCATCTTTGGCTTTCATCGTCGTGTTCATCTTGGTCCTCTCTCTGCTCGAAAAGCTGGGCGTGCGGGCGCACTAGTCTTTCGTGACCGGCTTCCATGGCATAATTCCATAAACGATGCACAGGAAAAGGCTTCAACACGTAGCAGATACGATGTGCTAGATGTTCTGCGGCTGTCGTCTCATTGAGTCCAAGCTGAATCTGTTAAAACTTGGGTCCGGCACGCTTGAAATAGACGCCATCACTGGACAATGCGTGTTTCAAGGCAAGACTACAGGCCAGCTGACTATTGCAGAAGAAATACGTGCCTGGCTGCAACAGGACTTGGAGACAAATAAAATCTCAATTGCAGCGCTCCACACAAGTTGCTTATTGGAGATTTTCTCTCATCCCCCGTAATCCATTTATTAGATTTCGTGCGCCCTCTTCGCACTCGTTAGCGGCTTTCAATAGAGTCTCGCGCAGATGTGCGTCCTCCATCTTTGTGGCCTCGTCGCGCATAGTAGCGGCCTGTTGGATGAGTTGGCGGGCCGTTTCCTCTAGCGCTTTGATTTGGGCAATCTGTGAGTCCGGCATGCTGTTACCCTTGGTGGTTACAATTATTCGACAGTCCAGGTCTGGTAAACGCTTAGCGCGTTTTATCGCGAGTTAGGGGTCTAGGACTGACTATTGTTTTTAAAGGCAACAAGGTTTATGTTACCGGCGTGTTGAGAGTTAAAGTGGAAATCCTGGCTAAGGGCATACAATCCCCCGGCCATTTTCTGGAGTGACAAATGAAACCAGTCCTGAAGGTTTTTCCGCTCATTCTTTTTGCCGCCATTCCAGCATCCGCCCAAGACCCGGAACTGCGTCGCGAAGCGGTTCAGTTGCTGGAGCGTGCCAACGGGGTCAGCCTCTCGCCCAAATTGCCAAATCTAGAGCGCATCGACACCTTCCGCTTCTTTGACTCCAGCTCTGGGCCACAAGAGGGCACGTTCACGCGTGTGGTTGTGCAGGGCACGGGAAAACGCGAGGAGTCCCGCTTCGGTCAGTATCACTCACTCGATATCTGGACCGGTGGACGCCTGGCGACCGTCAGAACCAGCGAATTGCCTCCCCCTGAAATTAATACCGTCATGCGACTGACCCCCATTTATTTGCTGCGATTCGCTGACGACGATGTGATCCATGCGATCGTTGATAAAGCCGCAGGTGGGAAAAAGATTCGATGCATTGAATTCGATACCATCCGAGGCCAGAAGATCGACAACAATGAGATTTGCGTAGATCAGAGCAATGGGACATTGGTTTCACAAAAAGCCGACAACGAACTCATCGAAAACAGCGAGTTCTTTCCTTTCGCAGGCGAGCTACTACCGGCCAAGATCACCTACACCTTTGCCGGCGTTCGAAAGATGGAGATTTCGCAGGTAGTGACGGAGCTTACGGAAGTGAGTGAAAACGTTCTCGCCGCACCGCCTACGGCGGAGGTCCGTGATTTTTGCAAAACTGTGCGGCGCGCGACCGGAATTTCCATGCCGCAACCGAAGGAAGGACATGGCGGCAGAAATGTCGATGTCGTCATTCGAGGGATTATTTCGACAGACGGAAGAGTCCATGAAGCGGTTGTGCAGAGCGCGGAGAATCCTGATTTGGGAACTGAAGCGCTAGCCCTGGTTCAGCAATGGACATTCAGGCCCTGTCTATGCGATGGCGATCCAAATAATCAGGAGGCGGAGTTCATCGTCCATTTTCACGGACGGTGATGCGCGATGCCGTTAGGAAATGGCGCACATTGAACGTTTGAGTCCTTTACCAAGGCTTCCCAGGATTATTGTTTGGCAGCGATTGCAGATTGGAAAAGACAGTTAGGCCTCGCCGCCTTCGTCGCCCGGCTCCAGAAAGCAAGTGTGCCAGTTTTCATCCTCGGCATGCGCTGCGCAGAACCAACGCCCGCAGATGCCGCAATGGAAAGATGCGTTGGAATCGCAGGGTTCATCCATTGGGGAAACGGCCTGACAAGACCACTCGAGGTCTCGGGCTTCTGTCTGATTCACTTGTTGCAACATGGTCCCTCCTCTTGCGGGCAGTATACACCTGTGAAACAACTCGGGGGGCCAGGGAAGATCGCTCGCGCTCGTGAGTAGAGGCGAAATCGGAAATAGATTTGGCTAACGGGATGAGCCTTGCAGTCATGCTCCCGGCGGCGTAGCATTCCTACATCTTTACTCCTCGCAGGACCTCCCTAGCCCATTCCCGAGGTGTATCAGAAGGAGAATCCGAATATGCCAACGATCAAGGAGTTCACCATTCGTTTAGAAGACCGACCTGGAACACTTGGCAAGCTCTGCCAATCACTCGCCACTGAAAACATCAACATTCTTGCGTATCAACAATTCCCTAACGAGAAGGGCCAAGGCTCTGTGCGCCTGGTAGTGGACAATCCGGACAAAACCAGAACGGCTCTGAATAACCGGCGCGCTGAGTTCACCGAGACTGACGTCGCAAAGGTGATGCTGTCGAATCGTCCCGGGGAACTCGCTCGTGTCGCGTCGCGGCTCGGCGACGAGGGAATCAACCTCAACTATGGCTACTCCGGAGCCGAGCCGGGGGCCAATGCATCGTTCGTGATCCTTGGGGTCGCCGAAGTGGGCAAAGCGTTAAAGTTGCTTGAACAGGCGGCCGCCGCGGGCGGGAAGAACTGACCTGACTCTCGTTGAGATTCAATTCCGCCAATAACTTCACCACAGGCACCCTGGCAATTCATTTGCGTTTACCTTGAATGGGAGTCGCTAACGAATCCGCCTTCCGGGGTGCCCAATTCATCCAAATTGATTTGGCGAACCTTCGCGCTGCTGAAGAGCGTGGGCAGGAGACGGACACCCTTGTCTGCGGAGGAAGACCATTCCCACATGAGTTTCCATTCGATGATCAGATCTGTGTGGGTGTCTGGCAGGAAGGGAAGAGAAGCGCCATCCATTTTGCCTGAGGTGATGCGAAGTTCTGGAGAAGAGTCATCGAACTCAAGCGGGTGGACGGTACCGTCGGCCGTGACGACGCAATTGAATGTTCCGCTGCCACACGCGTTCTTTTCTGGAAGTCGAGAATCTTCCGCTGGGTGATTTGGCACTAGACGCAGGCGCAACTGACGATAGACGCCCGCGGGAACCAGAGCTATTTTCCCGAATGGTGCTGGAACGGTCTGATCGGCCTCGCTTTCCATAAGATCGAGTTGGAGTGGTTTTTGTTCGAGATCCGGCGGCAATAATTCCTGCCAATCCGGGGAATCATCGCGCGCAGTCGCGCTCGAATTGAGCTCGATACCTCGGATGGTCAGGAAAATGTGCTGAACCTGGCCGGAACCAACGCAGGAACTGCAAACGGGTTCAGCGGCTAGTTGAGGGCGGACGGCAGCGGTCATTTTGGGAAGCGTGCAGGCAGGTCTTGGATCACTCGACACGATGCCGACCGTGCCGGTGGGCGGGTTGGATGTGAATGTAACGCAAGTGTTGCAACCGGTGAGTGCGACGGCAGACTGCAAAGCGACACAAAATCGCAGTTTCCAACCATTGTGGCAAATCATTCGAATTTTTCTGGCAGAAGTTAGTCCCATCCGACACCTCCGGACAGGCGGCAATTTTGGGAGGAGTAGATTTTACGCCAAAGGTGGAACTCCGGCTACTGCGCACTTAAGGGGAAGAACCGCCGCACCAGATTGCAGGGTGGCAGGATTCGGTTTTTAGGGGAATGCGCCCGCCGCGGACGGCGGCCGCTACAAAAGCAGGCGGGGCCACCAGAGGGTGGCCGCCACGGCGGTGAGGGAATGCCGCGAGGAAGCTTCTTATTTGGGAGAGAAGATTTCGGAGTTGGCGGGTTTGGAGGCGGAGGTGGAGGCGACTACGTTGAGGGTGGCGTCGACATCTTTGGTTACGGGGGGGAGGCAGATTTCGGTGCTGCAGGCCTGGTATCGCAATTTCATGGGAACGTGCTGGGGGCCGAGCGGGGCGGTGGGGAGAACGGTTAGCGGCAGGAGGATGGTGACGTTGCCGGAGTAGACGTTGAGTTTTTTGTTTTTGGAGAAGGTGAAGGTTTGGAGCGTGCCCTTTGGATAGGCGACTGGGCCGAGTTTGAAGCCGGCGGGGATTTCGGCGCGAAGATCGGTGGGGATCAGGTAGTCTTCGGTGACTTCGCGGGCGTTGACGTGAAAACCGTTGCGGATTTTTAGGACGACGGCAACCTGGAAGGACATGCCGCGCGCGACGGGATCGTGCGAGGTGTAGGCTTCGGGGGCGACGACGTCTTTGCCGGAGGGAGTTTGCGAGCCCACGGGCAAAGCGAAAAGCAGCGGAGCGGCGACAAGCGTTGCCGCGAATCTGGAGCTGAGGCTGCTCATACCGTTACCTGGGCGCCGAGTTGTTGAGAGACGACGCGGCTCATCACGGCGTGAAGATCTTCGCCGGTTTTTTCGAGGACGAAGGCGTTGCGCGTTTCGGACCAGCCGAGCTTGAAGCTGGTGGAGAGAGCGGAGATCCAGATTTCGCGAATGGGCGTGTTGGGCGAGATGACGAATTTAGCCGGCTCGGGCTCTTCGAAGATGACTTCGAGTTTGCCGCTTTCGCCTTCAACGTCGAAGCCGTGTTCATCGCCGAGATTCAGCAGGCGTTTTTTCAGGTCTTCGAAGGCGAGGTCGGCCTTTTTTTGGAAGTCGTGTTCGGAGAGCATGCGGACGCGCCTTTTTAGAGTTGCGACTCGATGGCCTTGGTGAGTTCGTCTTCACTCTTGAGGCCCTGGAATTTGGCGACGATTTTGCCGTCGCGGGAAATCAGAAAACTGCTGGGATAGCCGAGGATGCCGCCGAATTTGTCGGCGGCTTCGTCGGTGCCAAGAACGATCGGATAGTTCATCGGCAGTTTTTGCCCGTCAACGTCGAAGCGTTCCTTGTCGAGAAACGGCGCGACGACGGACTTGCCTTCTTCATCCATCGCGATGCCGACGACGGTGAAACCCTTCGGGCCGTATTTATTCTGCATGGCGATGAGCCAGGGAATTTCCACGCGGCAGGGGTCGCACCAGGTGGCCCAGAAATTCACGAAGACAACTTTGCCCTTGTAGTCGGCGAGCAAGACTTCTTTGCCGTCGATGGTTTTCAGCTTGAGGTCGGGCTCGGGCGTTCCGGCCTTGATGCCTGTTGCGGGATTTCCAGCGATATTTTGCGCCAAATTGGATTTACCTTGGACGCGCGTAGCCCGATCCGCGTAGATGGTGATGCCGATGAGGACGACTACAGTGAGAACGATGATTGCGACTTTTTTCATGACGAGTTATTCCACCAATTTACATTGAAAAACGGTTCAAGAAGGTCAGTTTACCCGAGAGCCATGTCAGCTTGTTGAAGAAGACGAGGCCCCCGACGAAAAGGAGCAGCGCACCGCTGAAGAGTTCCACGGCGTGCAAATATTTCCGGAAATTTTTGTAGAAGCGGAGGAACTGGCCGAGGAGGACGGCGGTGAGAAGAAAAGGAACGGCGAGTCCGGCGGAGTAGACGGCCAAGAGAAGAACGCCGCGGGAAACGGTTTCGCTGGCGGCGGCGAGAGTGAGAACGGTGGCGAGTATCGGGCCGATGCAGGGCGTCCATCCAAAGGCGAAGGCAAAGCCGAGGAGAAAACCGCTGAAGATGCCGGGCTTGGTGTCCTGGCTGCGGAGATGGACATCGCGGTTAAGCCATCGGGCGAGTTGCGGGCCGAAGAAGCCGATGAGGGAGAGCGAAAAAAAGTGGCTGGCGCCGAGTCCGGCGAAGAGCGGGCCGTGGTGCAGCAGTGAGGCGATGCCGAGGGCGACGAGCACGGCGCCGAGGATGAGGCCGGCGCGAAGGTTGATGCGCATCAGGCCGCCGAGGAGGTGAAGGCCAAAAAGAATGATGAGCGCGCCGGCTACGGGCGCGAGCAGGGCGCGATTCTGGCGGAGGAAGCCGCCGACGGCGCTGGCGGATGCGCCGAAGCCGATGAACACCACGGAAAATCCGAGTACGAAGGAGAGGGCGGAAGAGAAGAGGCTGGATTTCGGCTGCTCGCCCTGGCGAAGCTGCTCGACGCTGATGCCGGAGAGCATGGAGATGTAGCCGGGGACGAGGGGAAGGACGCACGGGGATAGAAACGAGATGAGCCCGGCGAGAAAGGCTCCTGCGAGAGAGACGTCGGTCATGGTTGAGAGGCTCGCGTAAGTGGCATTCGAAAGTTTGCGCGCGGGGTGCTGCTCGATCCCCTGTCTCTATTCTCGCACAAAAGGAAGGGCGGGGTTGTTGAGAGGGGCTGCATACACATGGATTGGACGCAACAGTTGGAGTAAGGGAGGCGACGGCAGGTTACAGGGACAAGTGGCGGATTTGGCTGGCGGGTGGGGGTATAGGCTTGCTGCGCACTGCTTGCAGAGCATTGAAAACGAGCAGGTTGCCGGATGGCCGAATGGCAGGGCCGTTGCTATGGATAAGGTTGCGGAGTTTGGTGCGGGCAGGTGCGCATGGTTTGGACGCCGAACAAAGTGACGCTGCTGCGAGTGGTGGTGGGATTTCTAGCGGTGAGCGCGTTTGGGCATGGGGCGTGGATGAACCTGCTTGGGGTGGCGCTGACGGTGGCGGCAATCGCGCTGGATGCACTGGACGGGCACATCGCGCGGCGGAGAAAAATGGCTACGCCGGTGGGAGCGCAACTGGACATCCTGGGCGACCGTGTGATCGAGAACATGTTTTTCACGTATTTTGCCGTGGTAGGGATGGTGTCGCTGTGGCTGCCGATGCTGTTTTTTGCGCGGGGGGCGGCGACGGATTTTCTGCGCGGGTTGGCGATGAAGGCCGGGTATTCGGGATGGGGCGCGAACGCGATGCTGCAGAGTGGTTGGGCGAAGGCGCTGGTGGCGTCTCGCTGGAGCCGGGGATTGTATGCGGCGATGAAGTGCGCGTGCTTCTGTTATTTGGGATTGGAGCTGGCGCTGACGCACGGGCCGGTGGCGCTGCTTGGTCCGGTGACGCTGGACATGCATGCTGCGATTCGCGCGGGTGCGCAAACGCTGGCGTGGATGACGGGAGTTTTTTGCGTGGTGCGAGGATTGCCGGTGCTAGTGGAGGGATGGAGATTTCTGGCGAGCAATTTGTCAGCTACGAGCGCGGGGGAAGAAGCGCGGGGAGATACGGGATGAGTGGGGCGACAGAACAAGAGCGGCGCGTGGCGGCGTTTTTCGATATTGACGGGACGCTGGTGCCGGAGCCTTCGCTGGAGCGGAGATTGTTTCGCGAGTTGAGGCGAACGCATGCGATGCCGTGGACGAATTACGCGCGATGGGGAATGGAGGCGGTGCGATTGTTGCCGCGGGGGCTGACGGCAATTGCGCACGGGAACAAAAGTTACCTGCGGGGATTGCGGGAGGAGCAGATTTTGGAGGTAGTGGAACCAATTGCGTTTTTCGAAGAGGGAGTGGCGCGCGCGGAATGGCATGGGCGGCGCGGACACGAGATTGTCCTGGTGAGCGGAATGGTGAAACCGCTGGCTCGGATGGTGGCGATGGCACTGGAATGCGAATTGGAGGCGCGGGGGCTGGAGCGCGAAGTGCTGGTGAGCGCAACGCGGCTGGAAGAGCGAAACGGAATTTTTACCGGATGTGTGCTGGGCGAAGCGAATTATGGGGAAGCAAAGAGGCGAGCGATGGAAGTGGTGGCGCGGGCGATGCAGATCAATTTGCGAGAGTCGCACGCTTACGGAAACACCCTGCTGGACCGGCCGATGCTGGACGGGGTGGGGCACGCCCATGCCGTGAATCCGGGGAAAGAGCTTGCAGCGACGGCGAATTTGCGCGATTGGGCGATCTGGCACTGGCACTCGGAAAAGAAATTCGCTTCGGAAAACTCGCTTAAGGATAAAGTAAAACTCCAAACGATTGGGACACATCTATGAAAGGTGAGAAGGCACGGGCGGTTGAAACGCAAGGAGCCGCGCAAGTTTTGGCGGTTTCAGATGCGTTTCAGAGGGAGGCTGGTTTTTTGAGTGCGACGCAACAATTGAGCGCGCCGGCGCCGGGTTTGCTGCGGAGGGAAGCGGCGGCGGCGTGGGCCGCGTGCGGTGCGTTTGAGCGAGCGGCGTTCGCGTATTTTGGCGCGTCCAGCGTGTTGATCGCGCTGTTTGCGGAGCATTTGCGGCACCCGCTGCGGTTGCTGGGAGTGCGGGCGATTGTAGTTTGCGTGGTGCTGTTGCTTTGCCGGATACAGGCGCAGTCAGCGGAGCGCAGCCGCGCAGAAGGGTGGTCGCTTGCGGGGCAGTGGTGGCATTTCTGGCGGCACTGGTATCCGCATTTGTTTTTCCTGTTTTGTTTTGAAGAGCTGGCGCAGCTGATGACGCTGGTTACGCCGAATTGGCAGGATGCGAAGCTGATCGCGTTCGACCACTGGATGACCGGTGTGCATCCTTCGATCTGGCTGGAGCAGTTTGTGACGCCGGGGCGGAATGAGTTCATGCAGCTCGCGTACCTGACGTATTTCGTGTATTTGCTGGTGCTGGGCGGGATTTTGTATTTCCGGCGCGAGTGGAAAGCGTACTGGTCGGTGATGACGTATTCGATGGTGGGCTATTCGATCGGCTATATCATTGCGATGCTTTTTCCGATTGAGAGCCCGTGGTTTTCGATGGCGGGAATGTGGAAGGCGCCCCTCGACGGCGGGCCGATCACGGCGACGATTAATTTTATCGAGCATTACGGACGCGTGCGGGGAGCGGCGTTTCCGTCGGCGCACGTGGCGGGATCGATTGCGGTGCTTTGGGGAGCGTGGAAGTTCCGGCGGTGGTTGTTCTGGGTGATGGCGCCGCTGGTGTTTCTGATGTGCGTTTCCACGATTTGGGGAAGGTATCACTACATCGCGGACATTTTTGGGGGGATTGTTACGGGGACGGTGGGGTATGTGATTGGGAGTTGGGTGATGGAGGGGAAGAGGGCGGTGACGACGGATAGCGCGGGGATGATGAATTTTTGAACTGCTGTCGAGGCAGGGTTACGCGAGACGACCTAGGTTACATTTTTTAATGAGTTGACAGCTGAGGTCCTTCGGGCGCAAACGGCGCGCCCCTCAGGATGACAAACTTCTTAAATTTACAGCCACGCGGAGTTAGTAGTTGAATTGGGAACGAACGCGGCCACCTGAAGGTGACCGCTACGCGATTATTCGAGGGAGCTTAGGTCGGGGCGGGCGTTGAGGGGATGTGCCTGTTCGAAGCGGGAGGCTAGATCGAGGAGAAGGGATTCGCCGTTGACGCCGGCTAGGAATTGCAGGCCGGCGGGAAGGCCGGAGGGTGTGAGGCCGCAAGGAACGGAAATGGCGGGAATGCCGCCGAGGTTGGCTGGGCGATTAAGGCGCAAGAGCAAGGCGCGGGTGGAGTGATCCTTGCCGGCGATGGAAATGGTTTCTTCGCCGATGAGCGGAGCGGCGATCGGCGTGGCGGGAGTGACGAGGGCATCCACTTCGTTTTCGAGAAGCGCGAGGTGGAAACCGGCGATGAATTTTTCGCGCAGGTCGAGGGCGCGCAGATATTCGAGCGCGGAAACCTTTTCTCCCATTTCGAGGCGCGAGCGAACGTCTTCTCCATATTCGGCCGCGTGGAGCGGATACCAGCCGGCTTGCTGGTGATAGTGCGTGGCTTCGGCCCAGGCGATTTGATTGCCGGCGTGCTCGGTTTCCTTCAGGTAGGGCAGGGATACTTCCTTCAGTTTTGCTCCCAATTTTTTCAAGGTGACGAGCGAGGATTCGAATGCCTGCTGAATTTCCGGGCTGACGACGTCGAGGAAGAAGTGTTTGGGAATGCCGATGCGAAGATGTTGGCCGCGAGGGACGCGTGGACGGCCCTTGGTTTTCTCTTGATTGGCGATGGCATCGAAGAGCAGAGCAACGTCGGCGACGGTGCGGGCCATGGGGCCGACGAAATCGAGCGTGGTTGAAAGAGGAATCGCGCCTTCGGCGCCGACGCGGCCGAGGCCGGGCTTCAGTCCCACGACGCCGCAGAGCGAAGCAGGAATGCGGATGGAGCCGCCGGTGTCTGTGCCGATGCTGCCGTAGCAAAGGCCAGCGGCGAGCGCAGCCGCAGAACCTCCGCTGGAGCCGCCGGGAATTCGGTCGAGGTCCCAGGGATTGCGGACCGGGCCGAAGTGCGGATTGTTGCTGGTGACGCCGTAAGCGAATTCGTGGAGATTGGTTTTGCCGATGAGGATGGCGCCGGAATTTTTCAGCGATGTGACAACCGCGGCGTCCTGAAGAGGAAGAAAATCGCGAAGAAAGCCGGAGCCGCCAGTGGTGCGAAGGCCCGCGGTGTAGAGGTTGTCCTTCAGCGAGATAGGTATGCCGTGAAGCGGGCCGAGGTCGCGGCTGGATTTGCGTTGAGACTTGCTGCAAAGGGCGGCTTCCGCGGCTTTCGCGTCCTTCAGCGCAATTTCAGGATTAAGCGTGAGATACGCATTCAGGCGGGGGTTTAGGCGGCCGATACGATCCAGAAAAAATTGGGTGAGCTCGACGGGGGAAAGTTTGCGACTGCGATAGAGTTTGCCAATTTCAGCAATCGTGGAAAAGGCGAGACCCGCATCGAGACTCATCAATAGATCCGTTCCTGACGGCGGAGATTTCCGAAGCTGCCGAGGTTGGCGAGGATGAAGGAGACGCGAAACTGGTTTTCGTTGCGCACGGTGCCAAGATTGATGCGGCGGTATTCGACGGCAAGACCGCAGCAGCCGCCATTGTAACCGAGTTGGACGAATTGATTTTGCAAAGTGCCGCTGTTGACGTCGTAGCTGAGGCCGGCGGAGGCATTCAAACCCTTTCGGTTGAAATCGCCGTAACCCAGCATGGCGCGAATCTGCTGCGTAAGCGGCTGGACGATGGGGTCGCCCTGAAGGCGGAAATGCGCGACGGTGAAAAAGTATTCGCGGTAGGGCTTGAGTTTGAGCAGGGTGCCGATGGTGGTGAGCTTGTGGAGTTGCGTGTCGTATTCGAGGATTTGCTCGGCATCGTAGCGGCCGCCGGGAGTGAGCTTGACGTCGCTGACGATTGGCGACCAGTTGCGCGGGGTGGTGGCGAAAGCGAACGCGGTGATGGAATCAAGCGCTTCGAAGACGTTGCGCTGGCCGGGAACGAGCGCGCCGCCGAATGTGGGATCGAAATAATGTTTTTGAACGACGCGCCAGGAAAGGAAATCCACCGGCTGAGCGTCGCCGGATTTTACGTAGAGATGCTGGACGATGCCGTATTCGATTTCGTTGGTGTCGGTGAGGGTGGAGTTGCTGTCGAAACGGACGAAGTCGGAAAAGTTGTGGACGCCGGTGACGTAGCGATAGGTCGCCAACGGCTCAATCGTGTGTTTATAGCGGTGATGAGTTAGCGGCCGGTCGAAGAAGCGTTCGAGGGTGGCGGGGCGAAACTCCAGCGCGAATTCGCCGGTGTTGCGGGTGATGGAATCTCCGGTCAGCACGGAATGGGCGTTGAGCGAATCGCCGTAATAGGTGGTGCGAAAAGCGGCGGAGGCGGTGAGGCCGAACAGGTCGCGGAAGTGGACGGGAATAGTGACTTTGGGCGCAAATTCAGTGCGCGCGACAAAATTCGGCGTATCGAGGAACTGATCCTCGCGATGAACCGCTCCCGCAAAGGAGTCGAAGGAGAAATAGATTGGCAGCTTTTGCCAGGGAGCCTGCTCGACGGAGCCGAAGCGCGCCTCCGGATCGCTGCGGAGATACACGCTGTTCTGCGGGCTGAGCTCCAAATAGCTGCGATCGCTGAGGCCGGCGACGTTGAAGCTGAAGCCATGGAAATTATTGGTCAGGAAAACGGAGCTGCGAATTTCCGAATTGATGGAGTCTCCGTAGGTGTCGGAAAAGGCGAGACGGAATGTGAGAGAAGAGAGTTCGTTGACGTCCGCGACAAAACGCCAGCCGTGATGCCAAAGGGATTGCACTTCCAGGGTTTGCTGATGGCCGCCCTGTTTGATCGGCGGGCCGCTGGCCTGCGGAATGCCACGGTCGATCACGCCGAAATAGTCATAGTGAATGGACGTGTTTTCGAAGGGGCGGGCGCGGACTTCGGCGCGTTGGGCGGTGCCGCGGCGGCTGAAGTAGTCGAAACCTAGTGTGGTATCGAACCAGGTGCGCGGCGCCCAATAAAAGGCGTCGCCGATGACGAATCCTTTTTGATTGCTGTTGCCGATGAGCGGCAAGAGGAATCCGGATTCGCGAATGTGCTCGCCGGCGGGCGCGGTCGCGTAAGGCAGCCAGATCAGCGGCACGCGGAAGAGGCGGAAATTGGAATTGACCATCGCGACGTGGTGCTGGACGGTGATTTTGGCGCGCGGAGCGTAAAACTGCCAGGTGGGCTGCCGCGGATCGCAGATGGTGATCCACGAGTGCTTGATGACGTAAACCTGCTCGGAGAGGCGGTCAACTTCCTCGGCTTCGAAGTAGAGCGGATTGCGGGAGACGAGGAGGCGGGGATTGGGCCGGCGCTCGAGCTTCAGGAAGCCGCGGACTTTTTTGAATGTGCCGCGGCCCGTGGCGACGTTGTAATTGGCTTCGTCGGCTTCAAGATGTTGCGATTCAAAGTCGAATATGATGTGGCCGCGGGCGATGACTTGTGAAGTTGAGTCATTGTACTCGACGTGATCGGCGCGGAGGCGCATGCCGCCGTAGGTGACGTCCACGTCGTCGTCGGCGATGTACATGCTGCCGACGCGGCGTTGCGCGCCCTTCGCCGTAATTTCCGCGATGCTGCCGGGGGGTGGCTGAGCGGGGACCTGCTGGGAGAAAACCGGGACGGCAAAAAGAATGAATACGAGAAGGAGCGAGCAGAGGCGTAAGAGTTGTCCCGAGGCGGGAATGGAAAGAAAAAGGTTCACGCGGCGAATCAGTCCATGAAGTCCACGAAAATGAAATGCTAGCCTAGCATGGGGTTCGATGGAATTGTAGAGAAGGAGCAAACAAAGTTGGATGCAGGCGGAACTGCGGACGAGCGGAGCGGCTAACTGACTACATCCTTGGTCTGCGCATCCTTGGCGTGGTGAGCCTGATACCAGGCGTAGGTGCGTTCGAGGCCTTCTTCGAAAAGGACGGCGGGCTCGTAACCGAGGAATTCCCTGGCAAGGCGGATGTCGGCGAGGGAATCGCGGATGTCGCCTTCGCGAGACGGCTCGTATTTTGTCTCCAGAGTTTTGCCGGAGGCTTTCTGGAGCATTTGCAGAACCTGGTTGAGAGAAACGGCGTGGCCGGTGCCGACGTTGAAGGTGCGTCCCGAGGCGCTGGGAGCTTCGCAAGCGAGAATGTTGGCAAGCACGGCGTTATCAACATAGGTGAAGTCACGGGTTTGCTCGCCGTCGCCGAAGACGACCGGTGGAGTGGAGTCGAGAAACGCGGCGGAAAAGCGAGAGAGCACTCCGGAGTAGGGAGAATCGGGATCCTGGCGCGGGCCGAAGATATTGAAGTAACGCAGGCAGACATTTTCCAGGCCGTAACACCGGCCGAAGGTCTGGGCGTAAAGTTCGCCGACGTATTTCGAAACGCCGTAAGGAGAAATCGGCACGGGTTGCATGTCTTCGGACTTCGGAAGCGTGGGAGTGTCGCCGTAGGCGGAGGAAGACGCGGCGAAGACGACGCGCTTCACTTTGTTGTCGCGGGCGGCGACCAGGACATTCAGGGTGCCGTCTACGTTGATGCGATTGGTGTCAACGGGATCCTTGACGGAACGCGGAACGGAAGTGCGTGCGGCGAGGTGAATGACGTAGTCGGCCTGGACCATTGCTTTCTGGACGGCTTCGATGTCGGTGATCGAGCCCTTCATAAAGGTGATCTTGCTGCGCACTTCGGCAAGGTTGTCTTCCTTGCCGGAAGACAGATCGTCGAGGACGACGACGCCATGGCCGCGGCGTACGAGTTCGTCCACTGTATTCGAGCCGATAAATCCGGCGCCGCCCGTAACCAGGTAGCGCATACGATCCGCCTCCTGCCGCAAAAGTCATCTTATTGTACGATGGGAACGGCACGCGGAAGCGCTGAAAATCAGGAGCGTCGCACAAACGGTATGGGGAAGAAACTTGGAGTGGGGCTGCTGATTGTGGCCGGCCTGGCTGCCGGTGGCGTTTGGACGTATCGGCGGTACGAAGCGACCAAGCCGAAGACGTTGTTTCCCGGAGAAGCGGGGACAGTGGTGGCTCCGCACGAGTCGGAGCCTGCTGGCGGGGGGCCGGCCGGCAAACCGGAGTCGGCTTCGCCTGGCGGGGTCAAAGGAGCGAGCAGCGGGGCGGTGGGATTTCAGCCGCGGACCGGGGAGACGTTGGACTTTATCGCCAATGTACCCAAGCTCAACAGCGCGGTGGCGAATCTGCGAGTGAAAGTGGGAGAGCGGCGGAATATTGAGGGGAAGGATGCGTGGCATCTGCAGGCGTTCGCGCATACGGAGAATCCCTACCGGATGGTGTTTGAGCTGGACGACGAGTTTGATTCGTACAGCGAAAGTTCGAATCTGGCCAGCTTGAAGTATGAGATGCACCTGAATGAACGCGGGCAGAAGGTGGATACGGTGGAGAGGCTGACGTCGTCGAGCAGGGAGCCGGCGCCGGCAAATGAGGTAGCGGCGCGCGTGCTGCCGGGGACGCGCGATCCGATCGGGATGCTGATGTATCTGCGGAGCGTGGATTGGAGCAACACGAGGGAAGTGAAGTCGCCGGTGTTTGACGGGCATAAGCTTTATGATGTGCGCGCGGTGCTGGTGGGAAAGTCGCAGAGCGTCACGGTGGCGGCGGGAAAATATACGGCGACGAAGATCGAGATTCATGTGATGGACAACGGGACAGAGATGAAGGACGCACATTTTTTGTTGTACCTGGCGGATGGAGCGGAGCGGTTGCCGGTGTTGATGGAAGCGGTATTGCCAGTGGCGACGGCGCGGGTGGAATTGGTGAAGGCGCGGTAGATGAACGAACGTGGCCGCTACGGGCTTAGTTGGCGGCTACGAGTTGCTCGATTATGGAGCAGGCGATATGGCCGATGGTGATGTGGGCTTCCTGGATGCGCTGGGGATCGCGGGAGGGAACGTCCAGAAGGATGTCCACTTTGCCGGCGAGCGCGCCGCCGGTTTCTCCGGTTAGGGCGACGAGGAAAGCACCGCGAGCGCGTCCTGTTTCGATTGCTTTGACAATATTCGGACTGGTGCCGCTGGTGGAGAGAGCGACGACGATGTCGTGTGGGCCGACAAGCGATTCCATCTGGCGGGAGAAAATTCGTTCGAAACCGTAGTCGTTGCCCGCGGCGGTGAGCACCGAAGTGTTGGTGGTGAGGGCTAGCGCCGGCAGGCCGGGGCGCTCGGTTCTCAGACGGACCACAAGTTCCGCGGCCAGGTGCTGGGCGTCGGCGGCGCTGCCTCCATTGCCGAAGAAGACGAGCTTGCCGCCGTGGCGAATGGCGGCGGCGGAGCGCATCGCAAACTCAGCGATGCGGGCGACCAGCGCGTCAGAAAACGCTTGCTTGACGCGCGCGCTTTCCCGCAACTGGCGCCGTATTTCTTCGATGTGCGCGGCCATGAACTCCTAACAGAGAACGATTTTCGCGCGGTGACGAATCACCCGGCGGGTGGCGTTACGCGTGTCAATGACGAGCTTCGCGGCATCCACGATGGCGCCATAGTCGTAGCTGGAATGGTCGGTGGCGATCAGGACGGCGTCGTATTTCCCGAGCGTCTCCGCACTCAAGGGCACGGATTTCATATCTGAGTAGTCGTAGTGGCGCATTTTGTGGAGTTGCGGGAAGTAGGGATCGTTGTAATCGAAATGGGCGCCGCGCTTTTTGAGAATTTCCATGATTTTCAGCGTGGGGGATTCGCGCAGGTCGTCGACATCTTTTTTGTAAGCTACGCCAAGGACGAGCAGTTTGGAGCCACTGAGGCTTTTCTTGTGCATGTTCAGCGCCTCGGAGACCGAATCCACTACGTGGTAGGGCATCGAGGTGTTGATTTCGCCGGCGAGTTCGATGAAGCGCGTGGAGAAATCATACTCGCGCGCTTTCCAGGAAAGATAGAACGGGTCCACCGGGATGCAGTGGCCGCCGAGTCCAGGCCCCGGATAAAACGGCATGAAGCCGAAAGGCTTGGTGGAGGCGGCGTCGATCACTTCCCAGACGTCCACGCCCATGCGCAGGCAGAGAAGTTTCAGTTCGTTGACCAGGGCGATGTTGACGCATCGGAAGATGTTTTCGAGCAGCTTGGCCATTTCCGCGGCGCGAGTAGTGCTGACGGGAACGACGCGGGCAACGACCTGACCGTAGAGAGAAATCGCCGCGCGGCCGCTGGGAGGATTGATGCCGCCAACGACTTTGGGAATTTGCGCCAGGCCGTACTGCTTGTTGCCCGGATCTTCGCGCTCAGGTGAAAAGGCGAGGAAGAAATCGAGCGGCATGTTTTCGTTTTCAGGCCCGGTAGCGATGGGGCAACGGAGGCCGCTCTGTTCCAGAATCGGGAGGACGAGTTCCTCGGTGGTGCCGGGATAGGTGGTGGATTCGAGAACGACCAGTTGCCCGCGGACGAGGTGCGGTTGAATGGACTTCGCCGTGTTTTCGACGTAACTGAGGTCGGGCTCGCGGTATTCATTCAGCGGCGTGGGGACGCAGATGATGATGGCGTCCGCTTCCGCGAGCTTGGAGAAATCCGTGACCGCGTTGAAGTGGCGGCTGTTCACAAACTGCTGGATTTTCGTTTGCTGGATATGTTCGATGTAGGATTTGCCGGCGTTCAACATGCGAACTTTTTCGGGATCAGTGTCAAATCCGGTGACCTTGTGGCCGGCTTCGGCAAAGCGAAGGGCGAGGGGAAGGCCGACGTAGCCGCAGCCAATGATGGCGACTTTGAGTTGGCCGCCTTTAAAGAATTCGGGTCGTCTATCCGTAGCCATGAGGGGAAGCAAGCTCCTAATCTTTGAATATGATGGTGACGGCCCGAAGGCCAAAGGGCCAGAATGCCCACTTAATATAGCAGTTTCCGGGTTAACCGCAGAATCGGAGAAGGAAATTTTGCCAGAAATTAACGGTTTGTCTCGAGTCTAGCGAAGAGAAGCGGATTGCTAATGCAGGGGAAGAGAGGGCAAGATATGCGCGCACAAACTTTTAGGCCAACAGGCGTTGCCAAGCCTTTGAAGCGATGACAACCGTCCTTATTGTTCTGCTGAGTCTTACCGTCGGGGTATTGGTGGGGTTGCTGGGCATCGGCGGCGGCGCGGTGCTGGTGCCGGCACTGGTATACCTGCTGCACTACGACCAGCACCTGGCGCAGGGGACTTCACTGTTGATTTTGTTGCCGCCGATCGGGCTGGGCGCGCTGAGGGAATATTGGAAGAACGGGCAGGTGGATCTGCGCGCGGGGATTTATAGCGCGTTGGGATTCCTGATTGGCGGCTATGGAGGCGGAAAAATAGCCGTGCCGATGCCGTCGAATGTTTTGAGGATGATCTTTGGTTGTTTTCTGATGATGTCCGCGGTCTTGTTGTGGCGGAAAACGAGAGTGGCGACCCTGCCCGATCCAGCCGATGTAGGTTCCCAAAAAGAAAATGCGTTGCGTGCGCTTGGAATTTTCTGTACGGGGGGATTTTGCGGAGTTGCGGCGGGGATGGTTGGCATCGGCGGCGGGGTGTTGCTGGTGCCTCTGTTGAGCCTGCTGTTCGGATTCAGCCAGCATAGAGCGCAGGGGACAAGCCTAATTGCGCTGATCCCGCCGACGGGGCTTCTGGCATTCCTGGCTTATTGGAGGGCGGGATACGTGGATTTGCAAACCGGCGTGCTGCTGATTCCCGGCGTATTTATAGGCGGAATTTTGGGAGGCATGATGGCGCGGCAACTGAACGCGCGCCGAATGGCGGAAGTATTCGCGGGGCTGATGTTTCTGCTGGGAGGCTGGCAAGTCTTTTCCGCATGGCGCGGATGACGCATACTACGTAGACATGGTTGATCTACATTGCCACATTCTGCCGGGAATCGACGACGGAGCCCAAACAATCGAGGATTCATTGGCGATGGCGGAAGACGCCATCCAGGACGGAATCACCTGTGTGGTTGCGACGCCTCACGCGAGCACCGAATATCAATTCGATTACAAAAAGGTGCGGGCGGTGCGGGATGAATTGCAAAGCCGGTTGGACGGACGCCTGACGATCGCGACGGGCTGCGATTTTCACTTGAATCCGGAGAATTTTCAGGAGCTTAAGAAAGACTCCGCGCCTTTTTGCATCAACCAGAAAGACTATCTTCTTGTGGAATTCAATGAGTTTTCGATTCCACCGGCCATGGATCAGACGCTGCATGAATTGCACCTGATGGGATTGCGGCCGATTATCACGCATCCGGAGCGCAACGGAATCCTGCGCTCTCAACCGGAGCGGTTGCGGGGCTGGGTGCGATTGGGATGCTACGCGCAGGTGACGGCCGGTTCGCTCACGGGAGTGTTCGGGCCTGGACCTCAGGAAGATGCGTGGACCTGGATTGACCAGGGCCTGGTTCATTTTGTGTCGAGCGATGGCCACAACACGGCGCGACGGCCGGTGAAATTGCGTTTTGCCTATGAGGCAATCGCCAGGGATCGCGGCGCGAAACTGGCCAAGGCCCTGCTGGTGGATAACCCGAAAGCGGCGTTTGACGGCGCGCCGTTGCCCTATGTGCCGGAACTTGCGTCCAATCTGGAAGGGCGAAAGAAAAAGCGATTTTTCTTTTTTTGAAGATTCCAGGCGTCAGGATTTGGCAGGCTGCAAGGGAAGTCCCGCCCAGACATTCAGCAGGCCCAGAACTTCGCGCACAACATCCAGGGCATCGCCGGTGTTCCGCCACCACAGCATGGGATCATAGCCGTCACCGGGGGCGCCACGGACGATTGCCTCGCCGTCTTTCGCAGAGAGACGCTTCCAGAGGGCGGCTGTACGACGCGTGTGAACTCTGGAAGTGACGAGGATGATGCGGTGCAGATTTTCCTTGCGAAGGGCCTGCCCAAAGGTGCGCATTTCATCGGCAGTGTTTACGACGGGCGGCGCGAGAATGTGGATGGCGCTGTCGGGGACACCCTGATGGAGGAGCAACAAGCGGTCGTAGAATTCTTCACCGGCGTAAGGGACGGAATACTTTTCGAGCGCGGCGCCGGGTTCGACGGAATACGAAAGCCAGATTTGCGGCGCATAGCCCTGGTTGTAGAGCCGCGCGGCTTCGAGCGCACGGGAAGGCATGCGGCCGCTGAGAACGGCGATGGCGGCTGCTTTTTGCGGCGGATCTTCCTTGTCGAGCCAACGGCCCAGGTCCAGGAAGGCGAGCAGCAGAAGAAAAAGAAGCGAGCCGATAATGGAAAGCCAGAGGCGAGGTTTGCGAGCCACAGCATTGGGCAGAATGGTTGCGAAGATCATTTGGATAGAGAAATTATACGCAGCAAAGTGAAAAGTTGTGTGATTTCATGCTAATCCGCGGCGGCCAGCGGGCGCAAATGGAAGAATTGCATTGGCCAAAGGTTCACGGAGCAGGCTAAACTTACGGTTTTTGGAGCAGCACGGAGGCGGAATGAGAGCGGTGGTCACGGGCGGAGCGGGATTTCTGGGGTCACATTTGTGCGACCGGTTGCTGGCGGAGGGCTGGGAAGTTCTGGCGCTGGACAACCTGATTACGGGCAGCGAAACGAACATCGCGCACCTGGGCGGAAATTCGAAATTCCGGTATGAAAGAAAAGATGTGAGCGAGCCGCTGCGTGTTACGGGAGAGGTGGGTTACGTTTTTCATTTTGCATCGCCGGCAAGCCCGCCGGACTATCTGAAGTTTCCCATCGAGACGCTGAAGGTCGGTTCGATAGCGACGATGCACGCGCTGGACCTGGCGCTGGAGAAGAACGCGAAGTACCTGCTGGCCTCGACGAGCGAATGCTATGGCGACCCGGAGGTTTCGCCGCAAAGCGAATCGTATTGGGGCCGTGTGAATCCCGTGGGGCCGCGGAGCGTGTACGACGAAGCGAAGCGGTTCGCGGAGGCGACGACGATGGCCTACCACCGCCATCATCATGTGGATACGCACATCGTGCGGATCTTCAACACGTACGGGCCGCGGATGCGCTTGAACGATGGCCGGGCGCTGCCGAATTTTGTTTACCAGGCGCTGAGCGGGCAGCCGATCACGGTGTATGGAGAAGGGAAGCAGACGCGGAGCTTCTGTTACGTGTCGGATCTGATTGATGGAATTTTCCGGTTGAGCCAGTCGAACGAGCATTTTCCGACCAACATCGGGAATCCGGCGGAGCTGACTATTCTGGAATTCGCGGAGCGCATCCGCGCCGAGTTCCCGAACGCGCCGAAGATTATTTATGAGCCGTTGCCGGAGGACGATCCCAAGCAGCGGCGGCCGGATATCTCTAAGGCGAAGAAGTTGCTTGGTTGGGAGCCGAAGGTGAGCCTGGAAGAAGGATTGCGGCACACGCTGAAGTATTTCAAAGAGCAGTATGTAAAGATGACGCAGGCGCGTTAACGTCTATTCCTCGACGTTAAAACCGTGCGGGCAGGATCAGTTGAGGTCCTTCGGGACGCAAACAGCGCGCCCCTCAGGATGACAAGTTTTTGCTCCAGCGTTGTGCGGATAGAAAGACAATCAGGAGCGGCCGAACGAATAGTAGTCGAAGCCGAGCGACTGCATTTTCTTGTTGCTATATAGATTCCTGCCGTCGATGACCAGGCGGCGGCTCATCAGGCGGCCGGCTTTTTCCCAATCGAGATCCCGGAAGACAGGCCACTCCGTGCAGACGAGCGCGGCGTCAACGCCATTCAGGGCTTCGTAAGGATCTTCGAAATAGGAAACCTTCGGGAAGAAGTGTTTTGTCCTTGCGATGGCCTGCGGATCGGTGGCGTGCACCTGCGCGCCTTCTTCGAGGAGGCGGCGAATCACTTCCAGAGCGGGGGCGAAGCGGATGTCGTCCGTATTGGCTTTGAAAGCCAGGCCGAGAACGGCTACGCGCTTTCCGCGAACCACCCAGAGAGCCTTGTGCACTTTTTCGAAGAAGCGGTCGATGCGCTGCTTGTTGACGCGCTCGGCGGCTTTCAGCATATCGAACTCGACGCCCACCGCGGCGGAGAGATGTATAAAGGCTTGAATGTCCTTCGGAAAGCAGAAGCCGCCGAAACCGAGGCCGGCTTTGAGGAATTGCGCGCCGATGCGGGGATCCAGGCCCATTGCGCGGGTTACTTCCTCCACGTCGGCGCCGATGCGTTCGCAAAGATCGGCGATGACGTTGGCGTAACTGATTTTCAGGGCCAGGAAAGAGTTGGATGCGTGCTTGATAAGTTCGGCGCTGCTGATGGTGGTCAGGAGAAGTTCGCCGCTGGTTGCACCCGGGCATTTGCCGGCGTGGACCGGGCAATGAAATTTCTTTTCGAGGATGGGACGATAGATCTCGCGGAGGGTTGCGGCGCTTTTTTCGTCCTCGACGCCGACGACGATGCGATCCGGGTGAAAGAAATCCGCGACCGCTGTGCCTTCGCGCAGGAATTCGGGATTGGATGCGACTTGAAACTTTATGCCGCCATCCGGGGAATAAGCGGTGAGCGCTTTCTGGAGCTGGACGCCGGTCAACGCCGGAACGGTGCTCTTTTCCACAACGAGTTTGGGGGTGCGCGCTTCGGTGGCGACTTGCCGTGCGACATGGTCGATGGCGGAGAGATCGGCTTCGCCTGAATCCTTGGGAGGAGTGCCTACGCAGATGAAGATGACTTCTCCGGCGCGGATGGCCTCTCCGGCGTCGGAAGTGTAGACGATTTTCTTTTCCTTCGAGGCGCGCTGCAGGACATCCTCGAGGTGCTCTTCGTAGATGGGAACTTTTCCGGCTTTCAGCTGGTCGATACGATTTTCATCGATGTCCGTGCAGAAAACCTCGTGACCGGCGGCTGCGAGGCATGCTCCGGTTACGAGTCCCACATAGCCACACCCGATTACCGTCAATCGCACTTGCGTATCTCCTTTTCAGTTGTGGACCGGTAGAATCACACGTAGTCCAGACAGATGTAGTTCCAGTATGCCGAAATCCACGGGCGAAGAGGCGCCAAAGAGACTGCCTGTGCTCATTATCTCTTTCCCAGAAGAAGTCCGCGAAGGCCGAGGAGAACGAGCTTCGGCTGGCGGCGGATGACGTTCCAGAGAAGCCGTGTGGATTCGTCGCGATTGATTTCGCCCAGCGATTCGCGCGTCGAGTCATTGAGCAGGTCCACGAGTTCGGAATAATCGGCTTGCTTGAAATGATGGAGCGCGCGGCGGATCAACCAGTGCGTGCCCAGTTCGCGGCGAAGGGTGCGAAGTTCGGAAGTGCCCTTTCGCAGAATCGCGTCGGCCACGCCGCGCGCGCCGCGAAATCCAGTGACGATGCCGCCGACTGTCGAAACTTTCACTTGAGCCGCGGCGTCGCCCACCAGATAGACCTCGCCATTGCCGACAGTGCGTTGCACGGGGACCCATCGGTTGTAGACGGGTATGCGCGCGCCCTGCCATTCAAGCGGCTCGAAACCCTTCTTTTCCAGGAAGCGGTCGAAGAAAAGCTTCGTGGCGCGGCCGTGTTCTCCGATGACGCCGACAGCGGCGCGCTCCGGGGATTCGGGGATCATCCAATAAAAATAGGGAGTATCGTCGGGCACGAACCAGACGCGCGTGGTGTCCGGCGGGCAATTTTTGGGAAGCTTTATGACGGCCTGAACGAGCGGAACGGTTTCGACGGGCGGCCAACCCGCGGCGCGAGCGACGCGGCTTGCGGCGCCATCGGCGCCGACGACGCTGGCAGCGTGCAACTCCTCACGTTTGCCGCCCTCGTCGACCTGGACGTGGAGGCCCTTGGCGTTCGGCGAGAGATCCAGAAACCGCGTGTCGTAGCGGAGTTTTGCGCCGGCGTGGACGGCTTCCTCGGCCAGCGAGCGGATCAATCGCGACCGCTCGATGATCAGGTCGGGCCGCTTGAGGGTAACTTGCGCGGAGCGTCCGTCGGTGAACAATTCAAAGCGGCGGATTTCATTCAGGATGCTGGAGCGAGCGGCGGAGCTGATCTGGTTCTTGAAATAATCGGTGACAATCAAGGTGCGAGGCGCGGGATCTGGCGTCGCTTTCGATTCCAGCACGCTGACGCGGCGGCCGCCACGGGCAACGCGCGCGGCGGTGTATAGCCCGGCCGCCGAGCTTCCAATCACAACTACATCTTCGGTATCCCCTTTTTTGGGGGACATGTGCTTTAAGTCTTCACCCAACTCGCGCAATCCTGTTAATGGAGAGCTCTCTCGTTCCATCAGGCTAGAACTGTTGCGTAACCAGCCAGGCGGGTACTTGGATGCAGGCAGGCAAGCAGACAGCGAACAAGATTATAACGAATCCCTCTGCGCACACCAAACACGGGTGAGAGAGGAAAGTTCCGTGGAGAGAATTGCGATAACAGGATTCTAAGCGCTTTCATTGCGCGATTGTTTTTCGTAGGGGGCGCGCTCCAGCCAGGCGATGGCGAGGAGCATGGCAAGAAGCACTGCAATGCCTACAAGACCTGCGGCAGCATTAGAAAGATATGTCACCAGGAGGGCAGCGCCGCCGCTGATCGCGCCCACCAGGTAAATGGTCAGGACTGCGCCGCGCTGGCCCAGGCCCAGATTAGCCAGGCGATGCGCGGAATGATCTTTTCCCGGCGTGGCGAACGGAAGCAGGCCGCGGCGAGCGCGGGAGATGGTGACGAGAGTGGTGTCAAAAATCGTGGCGCCGAGGATGAGTACCGGAGCGAGCCAGGTGGCGAGCGAGGAAGCGTGGTCCAGGCGGAGCTTGAGGGCCAGCGTAGCCATCAGGAAGCCGAGAAACATTGCGCCGCCATCGCCCATGAAAATTTTCGCCGGTTTGAAATTCCAGCGCAGGAAGCCGGCGGAGGCGCCGAGGACGGACGCGGCCAGCGTGGCCACCAGGGTCTGGCCGTTGAGATACGCGAGCATGGTGAAGAAGACGGAGGCCATGGCAGCGACACCGGCGCAGAGACCGTCCATGTGATCGAGAATGCTGAAGGAGGCGGTGATTCCGACGACCCAGACGATGGTGAGGGCGGCGTCCAGCCAATAGCCGAGGCTGCCGCGAACGACAAGACTGAAGACCTGGGCGTGAATGCCGCTGATAAGAAGAATCACGGCGGCGAGGGGCATGCCGGCAAAAAGTTTTATCTGATGATGCAGCCAGCCGCGGTCGTCGAGGAATCCGACAACGGTGACCAGCGTGGCGCCGCTGACGATGCCGATAACCTGGGCGCGCGCGGCGCCGTCGAAAACAATCAGGATGGAGAGCATCACGCCGCCATAGATTGCCAGGCCGCCAAGAAGTGGAATGGGTTTCAGGTGAACTTTACGGGGTCCGGGCAAATCCACCATGCCGACGCGAATAGCCAACGCCCGCACGGGCACTGTCAGAAGGAGAGATGCTGACGAAGCGATCAAGAAAGCCAGCAGGCCCGCACTCATTCATCCTCATTGCTCGTTCTGAGGAAACTGGCATCGGGCTGGTTCGCCAGTCAATCACAGAGACGCTGCCGGTTTGGGATCCGGCTCCCAAGTGACGCCTAGGAATGACGGCTTAGAGAGAGCCGTCGGTGCTGCCCCACGCAGCAGAATTAAATTAGCGCGAAAGGATGCGAACCGCCAGTTGAAAATTGAAGTTGGCGGGCCGTGATAACAAGTTAGTGAATGGAATCGTAACCAAAATGCAACTAGGCTCGGTGGGCGACCGCGCATTTGGCCCTTCTTTGAGAAGGGCCGTTCCGGTGAAGCGCCTTTTTCACGTCTTTTCGCTTGTAAGAGCGATGCGATGACATTGCTTTCATAGCGGAAGAGTCGCACCAGGCACGAGTGAGCGTGTCAGGGCCGCACGAAGTGCGCGGCGGAGCGGGCTCCGAGCCTTGGCTCGCTCACGGCGGGTGCGAGACTTACACGACAGGAAGGAATGTTGTTACGAGGAGGGACCCTCTGATCTAAAACAAGTCAGCATGGATTTATCGTTGATTCAGTTCGGCAATCCGTTTGGTGTAGAGATCCTTTAGGCAGTCCACCCACCACTTATAGATGGTGCATTCCTTCTCGCGCCGGGCCAGCCATTCGCGTTGTTGGCCTTGAAGCTCCTGCTTCTTGTCCGGTGGGAGTTGTTGCAGGACCGCCCGGTAAGCTTCCCCCAGCTGGACATCCAGGGTCGCCACGCTCGGCGAGTAGCAGATTGCACGATCCAATTCTTTCGTAGCTTTGGCGCAGTCGTAGCTGGTCGGAAACGGGCCATCGACTTTCATGTGGTCCATGACGAAGTTCTTGCCGTCCCACTTATACCAAACAACTAACGGAGCTTCGCGGTCTGAAGAATCGCTCCAGCGAGCCACCAGTTCGCCTTTTTCGACAGCGAGCCCATAGTTTGCATTGCCGAAGACCGGAACCTTCCAGCCGCTACGGTTAAAAAAAGGATCCCCCTCGGCGTGGCGAAAAGGAAGCTCGACGACTTTGCCGCCGGCGTCACGCTTGTACACCGCATGAATGTCCGGCCCGGCAGTTCCCGTCATGCACGTGGACGCAATGACTACGGCTTCCTGTTGGCCATCGCCGATAAAGTCGTGGTATTCGAGGTGGACGATGTAGATCTGGTCAAGACTCTCGCATTCGTCTACATCGGATCGGCTGTTGATGGCACTCTTAATCTCGGCTTCCGTGATTTTCTTTGCAGACTCCTGCTGTTGGACGTTCAGCACGATCCCATACCCGCCGAACAGTATTGTAGTAAGGCCCAGCACCGGGATCCCAAATCGCATAGTTTCCCCTCCCAAGTGTTCTCGCGGCGCATTTTAATCTTGCACTACGGCGAAACTAAATGGCCCGGATATTTCGTCTTCACGTTCTGCGCATGTAACCCGAACAGGGCAATCCGTGTTCTTGATAATTCTGCATTACGCCCTGCTTCTATCCGCGCTCTCGATGAGCCTTCGTTGGCTCGGTGCATGTTGGAGCGCTGCAATCTTGACATCGGCCTCGGACTGGCGAAACAGCCCAGCCGAGCCAAGGGCCTTCTATGAGAAGGGGACTATTTGCGATTGCTTCCGTTGTCGGCCACTTCGCCGATGATCTTCACTAGTTTTTGGAGTTCCTTGGACCGCTCGTACCCTGGGGCGGCGGCATGGGCGGCCATTCCCATTTTTTGCAGGGCGTCCGGATTTTGGGAGAGTTGACGCGCGAGTTGGGCAAATCCGGCGGGGTCGTCGGGGTCGGCGGAAATGGAAAAGCCTTTTTCTTCGCCGAGGGAGACGACGTCGCATTCGCGGGGCGCGACGGCAACGATTGGTTTTCCCGCGGCGAGGATGCCGTACATTTTACTGGGAACGACCACGCCTTCTAGGCCGCGTTTAATGGTGATGATGTGGGCGTCGGCGGCCGCGAGGACTGAAGAAACCTTGTTGGCGGGGAAGAAGGGCAGGAAGCGGACATTGGGAATATTTGCCGCGGCGGCTTCGAGGCGGGGACGCTGGGCGCCGTCGCCGACGAAGACCAAGCCGATGCCGTCGGCGGCTAGCGATGCGGCGCCGGAGAGCAAGGTGTCCCAGGCGCCGTAGAAGCCCAGGTTGCCGGCGTGCAAAAGGACAAATCGAAAATTGCCGCGAATCGCGTCGATTACTTGTTGGTCGAGCGCTGGGGTGGCTGCAGTGCTGGCGGCGATTTCGGCGCCGTCACGGACTATGACGAGAGTGGCCGGATCGACTCCCTTGGCCAGAATGCGACGGCGCATGTCTTCGCCGAGGACAACCACGCGGGTGGAGCGACGCAGCGCCCAACGGTGGAGTTTTTCCCAGACGCGCGCGAGCAAACCTGGCTTGACGATGGAGCCGCCGACGGCCATGTCCGGATAGAGGTCGCGGATGTTGTAAACGTACGGCTTGCGTTTCACGAGGGCGACGAACGCGCCGACGATTCCCTCGAAGGGGGGATCGGTCATGGCGAGGATGACGTCGCACGGAAGAAACAACGCGCGCGGAACGGCCAGGAAAACATAGCTGAGATAATTGAACACGCGCTTTTTCATTTGCGTACGCGGGTAATCCGATGAGCCGACGCGAAGAATCCGCACGCGGCCGGACTGTTCGGATTGAAAGAGACGCCAGGGACGGCGCTCGGTGGGGTCGTAGGATGGCCTGCCGCAGAGCACGGTGATGTCGTGCTTTTCCGCGAGGGCTGCGACAACGGTTTGCGCCATTTTTGCCGTGGCAGAGGTGTCCGGCGGGTAGTAGAGATTCAGAAGCAAGACGCGCACGGGAAGATTGTACAGGGGAAAGCGAAGCGTCGAAACGCGGATGCGCTCTGGATTGCGCGATTGCTGCTTCGCATGGTGCCGGAAGCGGCCAAGTCTCCGATTACGCGGCTTCGCGTCCACCGTTCTGGTTTATGAGATGAGGTGGATGAGTTATATTGAGCTTTGAGTCGAAGAGCTCGTCGGAGGACTGTACCATGCGTAATTTTGTTTGCGGACTTGGATGTGTAGCGCTGCTTGCTGTTGGGTGCATGTTTTTCTCGTTTGCTGCTTCGGCGCAGCAGGTGCCGCAGCAAATCCAGGCGCCCGCCAATGAACAACTTCTATTGCAGGTTCATGCGAAGGGGGACCAGGTTTACACCTGCAAGGAGGGCGTCACGCAATTTGCGTGGACACTGAAGGCACCCGACGCGCAGCTGCTTGATAAGGATGGCAAACCCTTCGGCAAACATTTCGCGGGGCCTTCCTGGGAAGCGAGCGACGGTAGCCGTGTTACAGGCAAGGCTGTTGCCACCGCGCCTTCGCCGGACGCCGATTCGATTCCGTGGCTGCTGGTGAACATCGTGAACCACGAAGGCACAGGCGTGCTTTCGCGGGCTACGAGCATCCAGCGGCTTAACACCAAGGGCGGCAAGGCGCCGGCTTCGGGCTGCGATGCCGCGCATGCCGGCCAGGAAGTCCGCGTGCCGTATTCGGCCGATTACCTCTTTTACGCGCCGAAGTAAGCTTGACGAGGGCCACGGTCTGGATAATTGGCGGCGCCGTTGCGTTCTGCTATATCTGAGGCGAAAGACTTTGCTGCAGGGAATTTCGGCGTAAGAGTTGAGGGGACGCTGCGGTTCGCTCCGGGACGGAGACTTCGATGGAAGTTACGGTAGAGCATCTGGGTTCGGTGCAGTTTGAGATCCGCACGCGAAATCACAGCATTATCAGCGATCAGCCGATCAACGACGGCGGATTTGACGAGGGTATGACTCCGCCGGAGTTGCTGCTGGCTTCGCTGGGTTCGTGTGCGGGATATTATGCGGCGCAGTATCTTCGGAAGAATAAGCTGGCTACCGAAGGGACGCGGGTGCGGGTGACGTGCGAAAAAGTGAAGGACCCGCTGGCGCGCATGACGAATTTTGTGATCGAGGTGGACGCTCCGGTGAAATTGAGCGACGAGCAGCGGAAGGGCGTCGAGGAGTCGGTGGAGCACTGCCTGGTGCACAACACGCTGCTGCATACGCCGAAGATTGCGCTGAAGGTGGCGGGGGCCGTTGCGGCGAAGAAATAGGCGGCGCGTTTCGCGCCATGCGATTTTTCTGTTGCTTTAGCTTCAACTGATAAGGCTTGCAAGGTTTTGACGTTGAGGTCCTTCGGCTATCCTCGTCGGATAGCCTCAGGATGACAACGCTTTGTGCGTGGATGGCAGCTTGTTTCCTTGGAATACTATTACGGGTGAGCCGTCGGCGATGAATGCTGAGGCGGGAGTTTTTGTCAGCACCCGGGAAAGTTGTTCGCCGTAGAGGTCGCGGGTGTCGCCGGAAAATTCGGCGTAGGTGGCATGCCAGACTTTCCAGGGGACGTGCGAGACGTGATATTCCACGGTGCCGCCGTTTTGCTGGCGTGAATATCCCCAGTAGTGCTCGGTGATGAATTGTTCGAGGCTTCCTTCCGCGGGCAGCGACGGCGTTCCGCTGGCATGCGCCTGAAGTTTGCAACTTTGATTTGCCGTTCTCCACGAATATTCCACTTCCACTTTGGAGTCTTTTGAAAATACGCGATGGGCCATCGGCCGGCGAACGTAATTTTCGTTGTAGAAGAGTCGCGCGGCGAACGCGATAGCACGCTTGGGAACAATTTCCGTGACAAAGACTACGCCCCGGCGGGCTTCACCGTCCTCGGAACGCCGGACGTAAAAACGGAGATTGATCTCTTCGAAATCGGTGTGAAAGGGAATCGGGATAGTTCCGAGAAGTTTTGTGCGGCGGAATTGGAACCCGACCAGGCTTGCGTACGTCTTGCCATCGAAGGAATCGAGTTCCGTGCCGGCCGGAACGTATTTCTGCAGGCAGGCGGGGTCCACTTCATAATTCAGCATCAAAAGATCTCGCCACTCCGCGGAAAGAAATATTTTTTCATGGCGAGGCATCGGGATTTTGCTAACCGGCAAGCATCTTGCCGAGGAGTTCTTTCAGGATTTTTGCGGCCACCATGGCGGTGAGGCCGGTGGCATCGTGCACGGGATTGAATTCCACGATGTCGGCTCCAATGATCGGGCCGGGCAGAGCGTGAATGTAACTGATGGCTTCGCGCGTGGTGAGGCCACCGGGTTCCCAATGGGAGACGCCGGGGGCGAAGGCGGGATCGAGCGCGTCCATGTCGAAAGAGACGTAGATGGGGCCGGCGAGGTTGAGATGCGTTGGGTCGGGCAGATCCTTTATTTCGAAAATTTTCACGCCGTATTTTTCCGCTTGCTCGTACTGGTGTGCGTTCAGGGTGCGGATGCCGATCTGGATGAGGCGGTGGACGAGTTGGGCTTCCATGATTCGGGCGAATGGGCTGGCGTGGGAGTGGGGATTGCCTTCGTAATCGGCGTAGAGATCGGGATGGGCGTCGAAATGGACGAGCGTGATGCCGGGGATCTGCTTGCCGATGCTGCGAAGAATTGGGTAGGTGATGGAGTGATCGCCGCCGAGGCTGACTGGCCGTTTGCCGGCTTCCACGATTTTTGCGATCGAATCTTCGATGCGCGCGAACGCGTCGGCCGTCTCCATTGTCGGCAAATCGCCGGCGTCTTCAAAAATTCCAGGAATGCCGAGGTCGACGCGGGTTTCGGTGGTTTTGTTCCAGCCGTCGGAGTGCAGCGCTTGGCGGATGAGCGGTGGGGCCTGGGCGGAACCGCGGAGAAAAGAGGAGTTGT
>Ga0137418_10000690_pt1 | contig 30540 bp, 23 predicted proteins | sample CZODoug3_1_2_16f_FD_122242 | JGI IMG/M metagenome (GOLD analysis project Ga0137418, IMG submission 122242) | Vadose zone soil fungal communities from Angelo Coast Range Reserve, California, USA - CZODoug3_1_2_16fungal (Hybrid Assembly) | ecosystem: Environmental > Terrestrial > Soil > Vadose... | reverse complement strand
CTGTGGCAGAACCACATCGAGCGCATAATGGCCGGTTGGGTCGGCGCGATGGCGGTGCCGATCTACCGCGGGCGTGAGGTGACGGGCTTCGCACAGGACGACACCGGCGTCAACGTGCAGCTGTCCGACGGCGAGTCGTTGCGGGCGGAGTATCTCGTCGGGTGCGACGGAGGACGCAGCCTAATCCGCAAGGCAGCCGGCATCGATTTTCCCGGGTGGGATCCCACGACGAGCAGCCTGATCGCCGAGGTCGAGATGGCCGAGGCGCCGGAATTGGGCATCCACCGCAATGCCTTTGGCGTCCATTCCTTCGGCAGGGTGGAGTACGAGATCCGCGACGGCGAGGTGGTCTACAAGGATGGAGGGCCGGTAGGGGTCATGGTGACCGAAGAGCACGTCGGACCCAGGACCGAACCCACCCTGCGAGATCTCAGCGAGGCGCTCATCGCCGTTTACGGGACCGACTACGGGATCCACAGTCCCACCTGGATCTCCAGGTTCACCGATATGACTCGGCAGGCCGCGGCCTACCGCGACAGACGGATCCTGCTGGCCGGCGACGCCGCACACGTGCATGCCCCGGACGGTGGACAGGGCCTCAACACCGGTGTGCAGGATGCGGTGAATTTGGGGTGGAAGCTGGCCCAGGTGGTCAAGCGGACAGCAGCAGAAAGCCTCCTCGACACCTATCACGTCGAGCGCCACCCGGTCGCTGCCCGCGTGCTGCGCAACACGATGGCCTCAGTCGCGCTTCGGCGTACGGACGACCGCACGAAGGCCCTGCGCGACACCATCGCCGAGCTCCTCGGCATGGACGAGCCTCGCAAACGATTCGCCGCGATGATGTCTGGACTGGACATTCACTACGCCCTCGGCGAGGGGCACTCGCTGCTCGGACGCCGCATGCCCGATCTCGACCTGATCACCGACAAGGACCCGCTGCGGGTCTTCACCCTGCTTCACGATGCCCGGCCGGTGCTCCTCAACCTCGGTGAGCCCGGCGGCTTCGACATCACTCCATGGGCAGATCGCGTTCAGTTGATCGACGCCCAATACGTCGGTACCTGGGAGCTTCCGGCGATCGGGGCGGTCACGGCTCCCACCGCCGTTTTGGTTCGGCCCGACGGATATGTGGCCTGGGTGGGCGACCTCACCCAGGTGGGGCTGGCTGACGCGCTAACCACCTGGTTTGGACCGCCTACTGCGGCATAGCGCACCTTCCAAGATCGTCCGCTTAGGGGTTCTTAGGTAACACGGCCTAGTCGACGGCGTTAGAGGTGGGCGAAGACGTTGCTGGCCGCCAGCACGGTGTTGCAATGGATCGTGACCGTGTCCTCGAGGTGGCGGGCGTAGCCTCCGGCATAGGTGACCATAACGGGGATATTGCGCGCGCGCGCCACCTTAAAGACAAGTTCGTCGCGGCGTTGTAGGCCTTCCAGAGTAAGCGCGAGGCCGCCAAGCTGGTCGTCCTTGTAAGGGTCGGCCCCCGCGACGTAGGAGATGAGTTCAGGCTCAAACCGTCGCAGGCCGGAGCTGAGGGCGTTGTCGAGCCAGGCGAGGTAGTCGTCATCGCCGATGCCGTCGGGGAGATCGACATCAATGGAGGACGGCGGCTTCCAGGCCGGGTAATTGTTCTGTTGGTGAAGCGAGATCGTGAAGACGTCGCCATCGTGGGCGTGGCGGACAATGGCTTGCGGGTCTTCCGAATCGAACACGTCGGATTCTGTTGCATCTTCACCCGCGCTGGTAGACCTTCCCAGCACCGGCGCGGACCAAGAGGGCAGTGGCCCGGTGGGAATTCGCATTCCAGCGAAGATCGACGCCGTCCCGTTGCCTTGATGTACGTCGCAATCCACGATCATGCCGCGCCGAATCTTTCCGTCGTGCTGCATGCAGCGGATGGCCACGGCCACATCATTGATCATGCAGAAGCCTTCGCCGTGATCCGAAAAAGCGTGGTGGAAGCCGCCGCCGATGCTGATGGCGACGCGGTCTTCGAGCGCCCTTCGTGCAGCCAGAATCGAGCCTCCGGCCGCGAGCCAGAAGGCCTTCACCAGCGCCGGAGAGTAGGGAACCTCGAGTTGTGTCTCCTCGCGGGCGGAGAGCGTGCCTGTTTTCAACTTTTGAACGTAGTTTGGCTTGTGGACGAGGAGAATATCTTCGTCCGTAGCGGGCTCGGGTGTGAGGAAGTCCTCAGGTCCGGCAGCCTCCGTTTTCAGCAGACGGTCGCGGATGCGGCGATACTTTTCGGCAGGGAACACGTGCTCGCCGATAGGAAGGTAGTAATCGTCGCTATAGATGAGCTTAAAGGGGAGCATGTTGGTTTCGGGTAGTCGAATCGCTGCAAAAAGTGGCCTTGCCCGCGAAATCGTCGAGGGGCAGAATTCAGGGTTTGGAAAAATCCAGCGTCTTCAAACTCTCTTCCATAGCGCTTATTTTCGCCGCAGAATTTGACACGAATACGAATGCAACGAGTTGTCCCTTGCAATTCGTTGTGAAGATCTTCGCGTGTTTTACGAGCGGGGGTTCGTTAAGCTCAAACTCGGAAGCCACAAAATTGCGCCCTGAGATAACCGCGCTTTGTGGTGGCCCGATGGCCGTCGCTTTTGCACCCGCTGCGAGGGAGTTCATTTTTGCTGTGGCAGCAGCGTCGCTCAATGCCGGCCATGTCGCGCGCGGCAAATTAAAGATCCACACCTGGTGCCATGCAGCAGACGCGTCGTCCTCATCTGAGGACAGATCGAGCAGGAGCTCGAATCTTTTACCCGTATACGCCGCCGCATGGCTCCGAGCCTCTTGGCTGGAAGCAGAGGTCTTGTCCATCATCCCTGGTGGCGGAGTGTAACGGAATCCGAGATCTGGCACGGCGACAACTTTGTTGTCGGATGGGCTGGTCGCGGCAGTCTGGCAAGACACCCAAGTAATCGCTAGAAGCGAGGGCGCGACGGTCTTGAAAAGACTTGTCATGCTTGGCCATTCTAACGAAAGCGATTCCCAAAGACCACGGCCATGAGTGCGGTTTGCCGTCCCCGCGCCGGGCGAGAATCGATAAAGTTTAGGGGATTACGGCAGCGAGTCGGGGCGGGCCATCAACGGCCTCGCACCACGAACTTGGCAGTTCCAAGGTTGTCGTACCGATCATAAACGCGCACGACGACGACGTGTTCGACAAGGCCTTCGTTCTTGGCGGCATTCTTCTTTGTTCCGCCAGCAGAGGAAGGCTCACCAGCCATGACGGCCATCCGAAAATCGTAGTCTTCCGTCTTCGCATCCGAAAGCTTCCCCGCAGGCTCAACGAACTGCCATTCTCCAGCATCGAGCGAATACTCGGCGCGCTTGATTGGCGAAAAACTATCGACGGCGTGGAAGGTCACGTGCAGCTCGCCACTCGATTCCGCAGATGCCGTCAGGCCCTCGATCCGCGGCGGCGTGGTATCGATTTCCACGCGTGAGCCTTCCCTCTCGTCCGTAAGCGCGTCGCCGGGGCTGTGCGAAGGCGCGTCCGAAGCGACGACTTTGAAGGTGTAGCCATCATCAGGTAACAGACTGGCTTCAAACGAATAGAACTTGTCGGTGAGATTGTCTTTCAGCAACTGCCAGCGCGATTCGCCATCGCCGCGATAGTAGAGCGCGTAGGTCAGTTGGTCGTCGTTGTCGTCGTGTGCGGTCCACTTCACGCCAATCGAGTCGAGATCGCGGACGGCCGGCACGGGCTGTTCAAAGTGCGGCTGCGGTGGCCCGTTTGGGTTGAAGTTGGGAATATCGGTGTTAGGCAGCTTGGGGATGACCTGATAGTGCACGCCAATTTGAACGCCGACATCGTCCACTTCCGGGGCGACGTTGTTGGGCAGGTAATTGACCAGAACCTTGTCCAACGCGGGCGCCGGGGTTCCGGGATGAAGAACAGCCTTCCACTGCAGGAAACGGGCAGCGGGAGCATCGATCGCGTGATTCGGGCCTAACTTCTTCCAGGCGCTCCAATTGCGGTCGGGGTTGTCGACGTTACCGGCACGCATCCAAAGTTCGACGTTGCCAGAGCTGCGGACTTCCGCCCGTCCCCAGTGCGAGAAGATATGCGCATCGAAAACGTCGCTTTCGTATTCTCCGTCGCTTGCGGCCGAGGTGCCCAGCGAGAACAGTTTCCCGAGGTTGCTGGTAGCGGCATAGAGGCTGCCGTTCGGAGCCGGAGCGAATGCAGTGACTTGCGTGGCCGCAGTTTTTTGCAGGTCGCTATAGGTGCCGCCGGTACCCGGATTGACGGCGAAGACATGGCCGCGATTGCCCGTTCCGGCAAGCAGGCGTCCTTGCGGGTCGAAGGCGAGGGCGTAAACGATGTCTTCGCGCGCGGACCAAATCTTGAGCGGAGCGCCATCGGGCGCAATGCGGTAGATTTCAGAACCGCTGGTCGCGCCGAGGGCGGGAAAGGGAAACGGTCCGCTGGGCATCGGTGATGCGGACCCGCCCATGGTAACCGTGCCTGGACCGCCGGCGGAGGTGCCAAACGTGGGTGTCGCGACAGGAGAAGGGTTCCCAAAACCGCCGAATTGCGGGGTAACACCCCGCTTCTCGCCCACGCCCGCGGCGTAGATGTTGCCTTGGTCATCGACCGCGAGAGCCGTGATCTCCCGTTTGGCCGCGCTGTAGAGGACAAAAGCTTCGCCGGATGGCGTGATCCGATATACGAGGCCGCTGCCGTCGGAACCCGCGATGAGGTTTCCCTTCCGGTCAAAGGCCAGCTTGCGGATGTGGTTTTCGTCGCTCTTGAAGAATACGGAATGCTCGCCGCCGGGAGTCACTTTCAAAATCTGGCCGCCGTCTCCCGTGGCAACGAAAAGGTTGCCGCTCCCATCGAGCGCGAGATCCCACAGGTAGCGGGTCGCGGGATCGAAGAAAACTGTGGCCGTCCAGTTGGGATCGGTGGGAAGCGTAGCCTCGGTTTTCGCTTTGCTCTCAGCTGTTTTCGCCGCGCCGGGTTTGTGCTCGAGTTTGAAAATCTTGCCGTCCGGATTGGTGGCCGCGTAGAGCGTCCCGGACTTATCCGCAATGATGCTTTGGACCTGCAGTTCTTTGGCTTCAAAGATGATGGACGCAGTTCCGTCTGGCGTGATGCGATAGATGCGCGCAGGCGCTCCGGTGGCAGCGTAAATCACGCCGGAGGCATCGGAAGCGAGCGCCCAAATGTAGGTCGAAGGAGTGGCGAACAAGGGCTTCAGGGCAGGAGCGAGTTCGAGGCCGCCCGTGCTGCGGATGGCTACGCCCCTCGCGGTGCCCTTGCTGAGTTCGTCAAATTTCGATTGTTCCCAGGTACGTGTGCCTTCCCCGGATGCCCGGGTTGCGGCCAGGCCTGCGGCGAAGAAGAGGAGCAGAAAAAAAGCACGAGCTGTTTTCGACAAGTTCATACCTCGTGAATGGATCAAGTGGGCTGGCGAAGGACGCGCCAGGGGCGATTTCATTATCATCATCGGAAAATCATTATCGGAAAATCATTTGACGGTGACAGTGAGGACTTGCGTACCCGAGACTACGTAGTCGAGTTCAGCCGAGGCCTCCCCGACGGCGGATTCGCCCTGCACGGACATCTCTTGCGTCGAGCGCATGCCGTCCATCACATTCATCACCGAGAGAGGAAGGCTGGGCATGATCTTGTCGCCAATCCGGGCCTCCGGTTCTGATTCCAATAATGAAACGTAAATCCGGTTGCTCGAGTGTTCTTGGTTGAGTTGGGCAATCGTGGACGCCAAATCCAGGCGCTGGCCAAAAGCGAAAGGCCCGCGGCGCATGCGATCGAGCGTGTCGCCGTCGCTGACCACAATCCGCAGAGGTCCCGAGCCGACAGAAGTCGGTACGCGGACGGGAATCCGGCGCAGCACACGTTCGCCGCGATAAGGGCGCACGACCGCTTCCACAACGATTTCCTGTCCCGGGCGCACCTCGGTGAGATCAGCGTGGGCCGCCTCCAGGACCGCAGAGCGGCGTTCCGGAACCAGATTGAACTCCAGCTCGACCGCATGGACGTCTGCGGCTCTGAAGGGGTTGTCAAAGATACGTCCGAAGCGATCACCCACCGCCAATGCGGCCTGAATCGCCGCGGGCCGGCCGCCATCCGAGGGCGAGAACAGGCTCTTCAGGCCTACATCCGGGTATCCATGGATGCTGATGCGGCCGTTCATTTGATAACTGACTTCCTCGCCGTACTCATTCAGTCCGCGCAGCGCGTTGAACGTGGTCGCCATCATCGCCAGCGGGCTGATACGCGGATTGCTCAGTACCTCATAGTGAAAGACTTTGTCGCCGGCGTCGCCGTGGACGGTCAGCTTGACAGGAATCATCTTGGCATCGCGATCGAACACGCCCATGATTCCCGAGTGACGGTCCTGCACGAATACCCCGGCAGGTTCGGTGGTGTCGACGATCTTGAAAGCGTTGGCGGGGGAGGGCAACGTGGCCAGCACATTGGCCTTGCTCATCGGCAAGTCCGTGCTGCCAAACTGCATCAGTGGATGCCCGCAGGCCAGCAAGCGAGTCTGGTCAATATACGTGACCGTGCAAGTGGCCGCGATATCCATATCGCCGCGAACCAGCAACGCACTCACAGCCGAGCCCGGCACCAGGGGCTCAGGCTGCTTGCCCCCACTGACTGACCCCGCGCCCATAACGGGAAGAATCCCCGCAGCGGAGAATTGCGGAGCGAAGAGCCGTACGGCCTCTTCGGTAAATCCGCTAAAAACCAGAGGCGTCTCAATCGGCTTCAGCGCGCTCGCAAAATCGCTCACCGAGTCAAGTGGGACGCCGGGACCCGATGTCTTCGTCGAAACCTCGGAGGCAGCCTTGCCGACCGAACCCTCATTTCCAGGCGACCGGTCCAGCTCGTTGATCTCCAGCATTTCACCGATGGGAGTAATGCCGGCAATCGGCTCCTTCGAGAACTCTCCAATGCGGAAAGCGAGGGCGCCGGCCAGCTTGCCGTCAATGTAAGCCGGGCTGCCGCTCATGCCCGCCACGACACCGGTGTATTCCACTTTCTGTCCGTGGAGGCGAATGAGGATGATATTGGCTTTGGGGCCATTGAGGTTTCTCAGAATCCCCAACACCTCAAATTCCATCGGCTCGGGCTGCGTTCCCTGAAACACGGTGTAGGCGACGCCCTGCATTCCAGGATGGATCTGCTCCACTGGAATGGTCTTAAGACCGGAGGTGGAAGAAGGATTTTGCGCGACGGAAACACTGCAAACCAGGAAGAAGAAAATGCTAGCTGCGCCGGGAAGGCGCCGAAACTCCCTCATGAGATCTACCAATCTGCCCCAAGGAATTCTGCGGCGGCATTACCTGTCGTTGAACGCGCTGCGGACTAAGAGCAAGGCCGCTTACGCGTGCCCTTTTTGGGCGACTTTGCATCTATACTAGCATAAGGTTTCTGAGGGGTCCGATGGCACAGAAGTGGTTCGCGTTGGGGTTTTTTGGTGGAGTTTTGGGCGGAGTTGGGGTGCTGGCGGTGGTCCTGGCCACCTCGGCTCCCGCGGTAGCGCAAACTCAGGATTCGCCCAGTGCACAGCAGCCGGACAAGAAGCCCGAAAAGAAGCCGGACCAGGCGCCCGATCAGCCTCGGGACCAGCAGCCCGGTGACACGGCTCCGCCCTCCGAAGCCGGCGGGCCCGGCGGCGATGTTGGCCCATATGTCGTGCCCAAGAAGAAAGAGGAAGCCCCGGCTCCGCCTCCCAGCAAGCCGAAAAAGATTGAGGGGATGCCGGATTACTCGATCCGTGTGGACGTGCCCTTGGTCAACGTGGATGTGCTGGTGACCACGAAGGATGGGCAGTTTGTGCCTGGCCTGAAGAGAGAGAACTTTCGCATTCTGGAAGACGGTGTCGACCAAAAAGTCACGAACTTCAATCAGTCAGAAGCGCCGATTACGGCGGTGATGCTGATCGAGTTTGCCTCGACGTACTACGCCTACCTGCGGGACGCGCTCAATTCCTCTTATACCTTTGCCAGCCAGCTGAAGAAGGACGACTGGGTGGCGGTGGTCGAGTACGACATGAGAACGCATATCCTCGTAGACTTCACGCAGGACAAGCGCGAGATCATGGACGCGCTGAACACGCTGCGGATCCCAGGTTTCTCCGAACGAAATTTGTTCGACGCCCTCTATGAGACCCTGGATCGCTTGGAAGGAACCGAGGGTGGCCGCAAGTACGTAATTCTTGTGTCGACGGGGCAAGACACGTTCAGCAGGATCAACTACGACGCGATTTTGAAAAAAGTGAAGGCCACACAAAACGTCACGATTTATCCGGTCAGCATTGGCCGTGCGCTGCGGGAAAGGGCGGATGCGAGCGGCCGAGTTGGCCCGATCGCAAACCTGGATTACCTTCAAGCCGACAACCAGATGAATACTTTCGCGCGCATGACGGGTGGGAAGGCTTATTTTCCTCGTTTCGATGGGGAGCTCCCGGAAATTTTTCACGACATCGGGTCCGCGATTCGCAACCAATACTCTCTCGCCTACAAGCCCACAAACGCCAAGTCCGACGGCACCTACCGCAAGCTCAAAGTGGAGCTGATTGCTCCCGATGGTGGGCCGCTGAAGATTCGCGACCAGCGCGGCAAGGACGTGAAGGTCAACATCATCGCGCGCGAGGGTTACACAGCCAAGCACGTGGTCGATTGATCCCCGGCGTGATTCCTGGGGCTCGGCCTGCGGCCGCCCTCTGCTATGCTAGGCAGCTTGCGTCGTCAGGCTAGCCCATGAACCCGATTATCCTCAGCCTCCTGCTTGGCTTAACGGCCGCTCTGGCCAACGTCTTTGGGGGCGCCATTATCGTGCAGCGCAATTGGGAGCGTTCTTACCTCCGCTACTTTGTGGCGTTGGGGGCGGGCTTCATGCTCGCAACTGCCCTCATGGAGATGGTTCCCGAGAGCCTGGAGCGCGGCGGCCGTTTTTCAGCCTTCCTGGTGCTGCTCGGCTACCTGATCGTTCACTTCTTCGAGCACACCGTTACCCCCCACTTCCATTTCGGAGAAGAAACGCATTCCAGCGAATTCATGGAGGCGCACAAAGGCTACTCGGTCCTGGGCGGCCTCATGATTCACACGTTCTTTGACGGCATTGCGATCGCGTCCGGCTTCATCGTTTCCACCTGGCTCGGATGGCTGATTTTCTTCGCAGTGTTTCTTCACAAGGTTCCAGAGGGCTTCACGATAGCGTCGGTCATGCTGGCGAGCGGGCGCAGCCGCAAAGTGGCGTGGTTCGGTTCGGTGTTGCTGGGCCTAGCTACGATGGCGGGAGTACTCACCATGGCCTTGTTCCGGCACCACGTGGATTCAGGGTTACCGCTGGCTGCTGGTGTCACGATCTATGTTGCCGCTTCCGATTTAATCCCCGAGGTCAATCGCGAGCCCGGGGTGAAGATGGCGCTGGTGGTTTTTGTGGGTGTGGCCATGGTGTTTGGCCTGGACCAGTTGTTTCACGGGCACTAGCCGCAATCGCCAGTTGCTCAATGCCCTGCCGCAAAAGCGCTGATCCTGTCTAACAGCTGGTCCAAATCTTGACGGGTCAACAACCGCCCATTCAGGAAAACAGCCCGGACCTTGCGTGTGTTGCGAATATCCTCCAAGGGGTTGGCGTCCAGCAGCACGAGATTGGCCGTCTTGTCTTTCTCCACCGTGCCCGTTTCGCTGAGCAATCCAAGAAACTCGGCGGGATTCCGAGTGGCGGTCTGAAGCGCCTCCATCGGTGACAGGCCCGCTTCCACAAAATACTCAAGCTCGGTGTGCAGGCTGAAGCCGGGCAAAACGTCGACTCCAGCGGCTGTATCCGTTCCCGCCAGCAGGGGGACGTGTGCATTGCGCATGGCCCGGATCATTTCCAGCTCCTTATGCACAAAACGGCGGCGGTCTCGGACTGGATCGGTGTCAAGATCGGCTAGGATGCCCTTGGTGAATTGCGGCCACGATCTCTGCTGCCAGGACAAGGGCGCATATTTCAGATTCGGGTCACGGCTGATATCCGTGACATCGATGAGCCACTGCCCGCGCTCCCACACGAGCGTGGGCACTTGCCAGGTGTGATTGCGGGCAAAGGTTGCGATGAGCGTAGCGCATCGAGAAGCATCATAGGTCTGGAGAAAACGCAGCGGCCCTTTGGTCCCTTGCAGGAACTTGTCTTCGGCGGTGGAGCAGCCTTCAAATACTCCGGTCAGGTGCTCGATGCTTTTCTGCCCGGCCGCGACCGCCTCCGATGCGCGTACGGCATCCGGAACGTGGCCGGCCAGAACCATCCCGAGTCTCTTCGCCTCGTCGGCTACGGCAAAGTAGGCGTCGCGCTGAATGAAAGACTGAACCTTGACGAAATCAACAGCTTGGGCTTTGAGGTCGTCGACCGCTTTTCTGCCTGCTTCCGGACTGGTGATCGAAAGGGAACTGGGAAAGCGCGATTTTGGTCCGTCGAGCATCGGCCCGGCAATCATCATGCGTGGCCCCAGCAGCGCGCCGGCTGCAATCTGCGCGCGCCACTCCAGCAGCGTTTCCAGGTCGCCGCCCATGTCTCGTACGCCCGTGACCCCATTGGCTACGAACAGCGGCAGCGAGACTTCTTTGCCGCCGGGTATCCAATCGCCGAAGACGGTGTGGACATGCATGTCCCACAAACCCGGAATCAAGAACTTGCCCTGGGCATTCAGGACTCTGGCATTGGCCGGAGGCTTGGCTTTTCCAGATTTTGCGATCCTGACGATTCGATTGCCCTCGATGGTGACGGACATGTCCCGCTGCACCGGAGAGCCGGGGGCATCGATGATGTTGACGTGGGTAATTACTTGTGGAGGCGAGCCTAGAACGGTTGAGCTCGTTGGAGCAGAACCGAGAACACCTGGCACGCCCAGAGCCATCAGAAGTGCGATGAGGGCATTTTTCACATGGGTCCTTAAGCGACCGGAAGCGACCGGCAATGGCGTGGAATCTTCTGAACCTTATCGGCGGAACCTTATCGGCGGAACCGTATCGGCTGAACCTTAGCCGCTGAACCCTATCCGCTGTGCCGGATGTGCATGACGTCGCCATCCTTGGCGATATAGTCTTTGCCTTCAAGGCGCAAGATTCCCTTGGCCCGCGCGTTGGCTTCCGAGCCCGCTTCGAGCAGCGCATCCCAAGCGATGGTTTCCGCGCGGATGAAATGCTTTTCAAGGTCGGAATGAATCGCTCCGGCAGCCTGCGGGGCCTTCGTATTCACGGGAATCGTCCAGGCCCGACACTCGTCCTCGCCCACGGTGAAGAACGACATCAGGCCCAGGAGCTTATACGAAGTGCGCACCAGGCGAGCCAGGCCGCTCTCCGTCAGCCCGTAGCTGGAAAGAAAATCGGCCGCGTCGGTCTCGCTCATTTCCGAAAGCTCAGCCTCGACCTTCCCACAAATCGCGGTGGCGCCGGCATTGGGTTTCGCCGCCACCTCTTCCAGCTTATATTTCGTGACCGCCGCCTCGAGATCCTTCCCGAGTTCCGTGCTCTCGCTGATATTCAGCACATACAGAATGGGCTTCTCACTCAGAAACATGAAGCCGCGAATCAGTTTCTTTTCGTCCGGCGAGATCATCATCTCCCGCAGAGGCTTCTCGGTTTCGAGATGCGCCTTGGCCCGCTGCAGCAACGCAAATTCCTGCTCCAATTGCGGGGTGCGTCCTTTCTTGAGGTCTTTTTCGAGGCGCTCCAGACGTTTCTCCGTCTGTCCGAGATCGCTGACGATGAGATCGAAGTCGACGTTCTGGATGTCTCGCAATGGGTTGTTTTCGCCCACGTGCGGAATGGAAGGATCATCAAATGCACGCAGCACGTGGGCCAGGGCATCCACGGTGCGCAGGTGCGTGATGTAGGTTGTGTCCTTGAGCGCGTCCTGCCCAATCGCGCCCACATCCACATATTCAATCGACGCATGCACCAATTTCTTGGGGTTGCACTGTGCCGCCAGCCGGTCCAGCCGGTCGTCGGGAACCTTGGCCACGCCAATATGAGCCTCGCGCGGGTTCGAGTTTGTGGAAGCACCGGCCTTGGTCAGAATGCGAAACAGGGAAGTCTTACCGACTTGGGGAAGTCCAATAATTCCGGTTTTCATAAACACTTCGATGATAGCAGGGGACGCACGAAACTTCGGTGCGAAGGGCCGCCAGACAGGCTCAGTAGACGCGTTCTCTGGAGACTAGATAGACCGCGGCCAAGCCCAGCAGCAGCACGCCGCCCTCGATGCGCGTGGACCACTGGTGCAGCGCATCGAACCGCACGCGCACCTCCGCGGGCGCCGTATCCATGAGCGGCGTTTCCCCGCGAATCTTCGCCAGACGCGGCGAAAGCCCGAACTGCGAAGCGCAGGTGAGCGTCAGCATAAGCAGGACAAGAACATTGGCGGGCGTCCAAAACCGCGCATAGCCGGCGGAGATGAGTGAATAGGCCCAGGAACTTACGAGGAAAAGCACGCCTGAAATCATGCCAATCCAGTGCAGGCGGCTCAAGGCGGGGCTTACCACCGATCCCGCCAGGTGCCGCGACGGCAGGACGGCAAACAAAATCGGGGTCATGGAAACGAAAAACACGATGCCGCCGACCCACGCGACCAATGACAAAGACATGATATAGCGGAAAAAATTCATGACACCATTATGCACGGAGCCAGTCGGAAGAGGCGTTTGACTAGATGGGCACTCGCACGCTGGCCGCGATTTCGCTGAGGATGGTTTCCGCCTGCTCCGATTTCCTATGGGCTGAGGCGTAACCGGCAGCGACCACCACACGATGGGCAAATACCGGGACGACTAACTGCTTAAAATCATCCGGCGTGCAAAAGTTCCGTCCATGGAGAAACGCCATGGCCTGCGCCGCATGGTAGAGCATGAGCGAGCCGCGCGGCGAAACGCCCAGCGCAAGCGCGTCTGATTCCCGGGTGCGCCGGACAATGGCCAGGGCATAATCCACGAGCGACTCGTCTACGCGGACCTGATCCACTGCATTCTGGAGCGATCGAACCTCTTCGGCGGTCAACACCGGCCCCAGGCTGTCGAGGCGCGCCGCTCCGGCCTGACCTCGCAGAATATCGCGCTCGCTTTGGGGCTCGGGGTATCCCATGCGCACGCGCATGAGGAAGCGATCGAGCTGCGACTCCGGCAAGGGATATACGCCGTGATGCTCGACCGGATTCTGCGTGGCCACGACCAGAAACGGCTGCGGCAGCGAATGGGAAAAGCCGTCCACCGTGACCTGGCCTTCGCTCATGGCCTCGAGCAATGCGGATTGGGTTTTGGGCGTGCTGCGGTTGATCTCATCGGCCAGCAATACATTGGCAAAGACGGGCCCGCGCTTGAACTCGAATTTCTGCTCGGCGACGGAGTAGATGGACACGCCCAGGATGTCGCTGGGTAGCATATCGCTGGTGAACTGGAGGCGCTGGAACCCGCAATCGATGACTCGCGCCAGGGCGTGCGCGAGGGTTGTTTTGCCCACGCCCGGCACACCTTCCAGCAACAGGTGTCCGCGCGCAAAAATGGAAACCAGCGCCAGGCGAACGACGTCCGCCTTGCCGCGAATCACGGAGCGTAAAGCGCTTTCCAATTGGCCCACGCGGGTAGCGCGGCCGGCGGCTGAGCTGGGAGACATTGCAGAGATTTTAGCTGGATCGGCGCGGCAAACGGAGTTACCGAAGTTACGGTCGCGGGGTTGCCCAAACGGAGTCTTTCGACTTAGCTCTTCCTCGACTCCCGCTGGATCGCCCGCGCCAGAGTTTGATCGAGTGCCGCCTTGGTGGACTTGTACTCCTCAGCAGAAATCACGGCCTGATGGCGGTCAATTTCCAACTGGAACAATTCTTCCTTCATGGCCTGCATCAGGACGCTGGCACTGCTGCCTGACGAAACGGCAGGAGCGGCTGGAGCCGCAGCGGTTGTAACTCGAGGCGTGTCGACCACGCGCGTTACCGGCGCCGGATAGGCGCTGGTGGTCGGCGGCACCGGCATGCTGCCGCCGCCTGCCGCGGCCATCGCAGGAGCGTTCTTGCTGCGCTGCGTCACATAGTAACCGCCAACCGCCAGCACCACGACGAACCCGCCCAGAATCCACCAACGAGAATTCTGCAATGGATCGGGTGCATCACTGGGGGGGCCGAGGCCGCCGCCAGGACGGCTGGACATGCCTTCTCCGGATGCACCGCCGTTATTGGGCTCAGAATTCGAAGCTCCGGTTCCGACGTTTTCGGTCTCCGGAGGCAGCGTTCCTGTGCCGGAAACCTTGAATGCCAGGGACTGCCCTGCCTGAGCGTTGGTGGCTACCTGCACGTTTGCCTGGCCCGCCCCCGGGCCGTCCTTCACTGTCGAATACGAGGTCGACTTCGCTTCGAACGTCATCGACTTCGGCACCATCACCACAAAGTGCTGCAACTCATATTTCGATTTCGGATTCAGCTCCAGCGCCCCGGAATAGGGCAGATGAAAGGCCACTTGCATCTTGGTTTCACCGGGGCGAATCGGAAACGAGATGCCATACAGGTTGCGTTCCGGGCGCTGGCTGGCCGCGACGTTCACCGATCGGCCCCCGGGTCCTAGAGCTTGCGCGGAATCAATTTGAGCGCCATCGGGCAGGTAAAACTCGAACGTGGCATCGCTCATCTGCGTCTTCGGCGGCTTGGACTGGTTGTCCATCACGAAAGTCCGCGTAGCATGAATCTGATCGCCGGCCGTTTCCAGGCGCAGAAAATCGACGGTATAGTGAAGGCCCTCGACGTTTTTGGAGGAATCGTAGACGGTAAGATCAGCGGTAGGGGTGCCCGGAGGCGCCATCTTGAAATACTGGGCGCCTTGGAACGTGGCTCGAACCAGATGGGGGCCACCGCCGTCATCGAGCTTGAAACTGAACTTACCCTTGGAGTCGGCCTTCGTGCTCCCGGCCTCCTCCATTCCATTGGCCAGTTTGATGAGTGTGACCTCGGCACCCGCAGCGGGCTTATCGGACGTGCCATTCGTCACCGTGCCGGAAAGATTCTGAGCGAGCCCCAAGGTCGTGAGGCCTGCGCCCAGGATCGCGGATAGAAAAATACGGGAGAACGAAAAACCAAACGTACGGGAGAGCATCAAGCCCTGCCTCCTTTCAATTTTGTGGGGGTGACGCCAGCACCGGCGGCGCCCTGGAGACGTGCTGATTCCGCCAGAATGCCGGCGGCTTCCTCTTCGAGGCTTGCTTTCAGCGACGCGTAGTCTTCTGCCGAAATCTTGCCAGCATGGAATTCAAAATTCAAGTCGCGCATGTTTTCGTAGACCACGTCCTTGCGCTCCTGCAGGTAGTTCAGCCGCGTCTTTTCGGGGCTGGTGAAGACGTTCGCCGATCCGCTGAAGACGAACCATAGCGTTGCCAGCGTAAGCAAGCCGCAGATAAAGTAAACCGTTGTCATAAGTCCGTCTCCGAGCGAGCCTGTTCGCGGAACTTGTCCAAGTCCGCGCCGGTGGCGGGCCGAATCCCGCCGGGCAGTGCGGGGATCGGGCGCCCGCGCCAGCTGCGCACCACGTAAACTGCCAAACCCGTTCCTGCCAGCAACACCATAAACGGCATGACCCAGGCCACAATGTTGAATCCCGTCACCGTCGGCACCGCGATCACCGTGGGCCCGTATTTCTGGACAAACGATTGCAGGGTCAGGTCGTCGTTGTCACCACGGTCGGTGGCCTCGACCAGTTCGCCGCGCATCCTGTCGGAGTACGAGCACCCGACGTGATTGCATTCCAGCAGAATCTGGTTGCAGCCGCAGACACACATCAACTGATGGCCCAGTTTTCTGAAACGGGTGTCGTCCCCCGCACCGAGGAATAGCGTGGTGGCGAGCAGCAACACCGCCATCTGGGCAAACCGCCACCGAGACTTCAACCCAGTTGATTTTAACCAGGTCTGCACTAGTCGCCTGCTCCGACCGGAACCGTTTGTACCCGCGTGGCCGCCGCGGCCGGCGACGGAAGAGTGTTCGGCATCATGGCCATGACTGTGCCGAGGATCATTGTGATCACGCCGATCCAAAGCCAGTTGACCAGCGGGTTGATGTAGACCTTGATGATGGGCCGGCCCGTATCCTGATTCAGGCCCTCGTAGACGACGTACAAGTCTTCCTTGAGCGACGAGCGGTTGGCTACCATGGTCGACGTCTGCTGGCTGGCTTTGTAAAAACGCCGCTCCGGATAGAGCGTGTCGATCTGTTTGCCGTTCTGGAAGACTTCCATGATGGCCCACTCGCTGCCGTAGTTGGGCTTGTCTTCCTGCGTGTAGGAGCGGCAGACCAACTCGTAGTTGCCGAGTTGAACCTTGTCGCCGTAGCCCATTTCTTTCTCAACGTTGCGGTTGAAGGCGGAACCGGCGATGCCGATGAACACGATCACCACGCCGATATGGACGATGTAGCCGCCGTAGCGGCGTGTGTTCCTGCGTCCGAGTTGTGCAATCGAAAGCAGCAGGTTCTGGCCGGAGTGTCTGCTGATGACACGCCCGCCGCGAATGAACTCGGAGGCGATCGTGAAAATTACCAGCGAGGCCAGGGTCATGGCCAGCGCGGAGTAGAAGTGCGTCGCGTCCTGCCAGGGACGAACGCCGAAAATTAAGAGGCCGAAGAAGACTCCCAGCGCACCCAGCGCCGGCCACAGGAAGTTGCGCTTCAAGCTGTCGACCGAGGTCATGCGCCAGGCGAGCAGCGGGCCGAGAGCCGTCAGCAAGAGCAGCAGCAGAGCAATCGGAAAGGCTTCTTTGTTATAGAACTCCGGGCCGACCGTGACCTTGGTTCCAACCACCCATTCGTGGAATACGGGGAAAAACGTCCCCAAAATAATCGTAAAGCACAAAACCAACAGGAGGAGATTGTTGAAAAGAAAACTCGATTCCCGGGAGACCAGCGCTTCGAGCCGATGCTCACTCCGCAGGTGGTCCTTATTCTTAAAGAACACCACGAGGCACACGCCGAGCGTGAGGAGCCAGAATACGGCAAACCAGCTGCCGATGGAGGACTGCGCAAACGCGTGCACTGAACTCACGATCCCGCTGCGCGTCAAAAAGGTTCCGAGAATCGACAGCAGGAAGGTGGAGAACACCAGCCACACGTTCCAAATCTTCAACATTCCGCGTTTCTCTTGCATCATTACGGAATGCAGAAACGCGTTTCCTGTGAGCCACGGCATGAAGGAAGCGTTTTCCACCGGATCCCACGCCCAGTAGCCGCCCCAGCCGAGTACGTTGTAAGCCCAGTGCGATCCGAGGAAGATTCCAACGGTCAGGAATGCCCAGGTCACCATCGTCCAGCGCCGCGTGATGTGAATCCATTTCTCACCCGGGTAGCGCATGATGAGCGCGCCCAGTCCAAACGCAAAGGGCACCGTGAACCCGACGTAGCCGAGGTACAGCATGGGCGGATGAATGACCATCTCCGGGTACTGCAGCAGGGGATTCAAACCGCTGCCGTCGGGCGGCAATGCGCCCTGCGTGAGGCCAAAAGGTTTGGCCGCGAAATTTACCAGCAAAAGGAAGAAAATCTGCACCCCCGCGATGATCACCGAGGCATGCGCAAAAAGCCGAGTGTCCGTCTTGTGTCGCAACCGTAGGACCAACCCATAGGTCGAGAGCAGCATGCTCCAGAACAGCAAGGATCCTTCTTGACCGGACCACAGCACCGCAAACTTGTAGGGAAGCGGCAGATCGCGATTGCTATGCTGAAAAATGTAAAAAATCGAAAAGTTATCCTGGAACGCGGCAGTGACCAGGGTTAGGGCAGCGAGGAAAACCATGAAGAAGACTGCGATTCCCGCGCGCCGCGCCGTTTCGCCGATTCTTTCCGACAGCGCATCGCGACCAAACAGCGCCAAACCGCCGAACAGGAAGCTGTACACGGCCAGCAATAAGGCGACCAGCAAGAAGTAGCTGCCAAACTTGGCGGCGTGGGCCGCAAAGAACGCCGCCCAAACTCCGCCTGAGGTCGGGGCGCCCTGTAACATCACGAGCACTGCGGCCATGCCGCCAAACTGGGTCAGATGTGTCATTTTTGGATGCTTCTGATGCTTCTATTGTTTCAAAGGGTCCCGCGTAAGGCAAACCTATAAGGGCAAATTCTTAGACATTCGATTGGACGGAAAAACGCCACCGAAGTTACAAACCCGGAAGTACCTGTCCGCAGTACAAGGCCCGCGCCGTCGCCATTGGCCGCACCTAAGAATTCTACGCCTACTTGGGCTTCCTAGGCCTCGGCTTGTTGGCCAAAGTGGGCGCGCACTTCCCGCTCCGCCACATCCCAGTCCTCATGTGGGTTGCCGGGAGAAGCGCCGCGCGCGAGGTAAATCTCGTAGGCGCGCAGGCGAATGATGTCTTCGATGCTGACCTGCAATGACTTAGCCTTCGTCCCCGGTTTGGCCTTCGGTTTGGCCTTCGAAGGTTGGCCGTTCGAAGGTTGGGCGTTTGCAGTATTGAGCGTGAGCGGGGTTGCTGCGATGACTGGAACGATGATCGGAACAAGGCTTTCTTCAACCTGCGGCCTTTCCGCTGATTTCTTCGTAACACCTTTGTTTGCAGCAACTTTGCGTGGCTTCTTACCCCGTGGCATTTCTTCCGACATTGGAGGAACCTCCTGCGAGTATGAATTAGGAATGGCGCCCCACCCGCTCTCGGGATATGTCTTCGAGGGAAAGAGGGGAGATGCTCCAACTATAAGGCAGCCGGCGCGGCAAAAATGAGGGATGGACCAAGACTAGTTAACGGGAATAGGCCCTGTATAATCATCCGCTTACCCCGAATGACGACCTCGAAACCAGTCCCAGCCATTGCCCTCGCCGTCGCTCTGTCTTTCGGCGCTTTCTCCGGAGAGGTTTCAGCGCAAGCTGCAGATTCGTCGCAGGCCGGCACCGCTCCAGCAGCGCAGCAGGCACCGCCCAGCCAGCCCACCGAGGACAAGACGGTCATCGTCGTAACCGGCACATTCGAACCCGCACCTCTTGAGGAAGTTAACCGTTCCGTGGAGGTCATCCCCGTCCTCGATACGGCCCCCCTCCACCACCACTGGACGGAGGCCTTGCAAAGCGACGCCTCGGTGGACCTGCGCCAACGCGGCCAGAATGGCATACAGGGCGATCTCTCGATCCGCGGCTCGACTTTCGGCCAAACGCTGATTCTGCTGGACGGCCTGCGACTGAACGATGCCCAGACAGCCCACCACAACCTGGACGTGCCGATCCCGCTCGACGGCTTGGAGCGAGTTGAAGTTTTAAGGGGCTCAGGTTCGACACTTTATGGAGCCGACGCCATGGGGGGCGCCGTCAACTTTATCCCAGCCGTACCGAGTGCCACCGAAGTGCGAGTCGGTTCCGAGGTGGGGAACTTTGGCGTGAATTCCGAGAATCTGGACGCATCGTTCTCCGAAGGTGAAGTGAGCGAACGACTGACGCTCTGGCGAGACTTCTCCACGGGGTTTCGCCCTGACCGCGAATATCGCAATACCGCCGCGTTTTCGCGCAGCGGTTTCTCCACCGCTCTGGGCGATACGACCATCCTCCTCGGGATCAGCGACAAGCCCTTTGGCGCGGACCAGTTTTATTGCAATTGCGACTCTTTTGAGCGCACCAAGGCCTGGTTTACTGGGCTGCGGCAGGGAATCGGAAAGAATACGGAATTCGACTTTGGCTACCGCCGCCACAGCGATCGGTTTGTTCTGCTTCTGAGCGATCCCGCCTTGGTCCCGGTCAACAATCACATCGATGAGAGCTATCAATTCGCGCTTCGCCGTCGCCAGGAACTCTCCGCCAATACGAAACTCTCGTTCGGAGGAGAAGGTTTCCACGATTCCATTGACAGCAACGATCTCGGCCAGCGCTCGCGCGCCCGGGGTGCGGGCTACGCCAACCTCGAGGCCCGTGCGCTGGGCCGACTCTCGCTATCGCTGGGGGCGCGAGAGGAGTTTTTCGGCAGTGACGCCGAGTTCACGCCTTCTGTCGCCGGAGGGTATTCACTCACCCCTGGATGGAGGCTCAAGGGTTCCGTCAGCCGCGCCTTTCGCATTCCCTCCTACACCGACCTCTATCACAGCGACCCATTTAACAGCGGAAATCCGAACTTGAAACCGGAATCCGGATGGAGCTACGAAGGAGGAGTCGTATGGAATCCCGGCGGTCGTTGGCAGGGTGAGGCGACGGTCTTCCATTCGCGTCAGTCCAACGTGATCGACTACGTGCGGGCCAATCCACCGACGAATCCGAATGACCCGTACGTGGCGGCGAATCTCGAAAGCCTCAACTTTACCGGCTTCGAAGGATCCCTCCATGCCCGCTTGCCGCACAACCAGCAAGTCAGCATCAGCTACGCCGCGATCCATGGGGTACAAGGAGTTCTGCAGGGTCTAACGGCCCGGTACACCTCGAACTATCCGACCCACCGCGCCGTTGTCGCCTGGCTGGGCGAACTTCCCGGGCACATTCAGGCTCGGAGCCAAATCGGCGTCGATCAGCGATTTGGCGCCGACCCTTACGCCGTTTGGGACGCGGCCCTGACGCGAGAGTTCTATGGTCGGGTGCGCGCCAATCTGGGCTTTTCCAACCTCGGCGGTACTCGCTATGAGGAGATCACCAACGTCGCCATGCCCGGGCGTTCTGTCATCTTTGGGCTGGATCTGCTGCTCTGGAGAAAGCGGCACTAGCACCATTGGGTGGGTCAGGCAAAAAATCACCTCAACAGGCTGATTCTAAAGGGATTATTTCTTCCCTTGCGCGAGGGAGATTCGTGCGAAAATAGTTAAGTAGTCATAAGTTCAGTAGTCAAGGAGAGCTAACACCATGGCTTGGACCACACCTGAGTTTGAGGAAGTGATGCTGAACTGCGAAATCAACTCGTACGCCAGCGCTGAAGTCTAGTTCGCGTCTCGTCGGAGACCGTTGAAAGCCCTCCCCCGTTTCCTTCCCGTCAGACCTCCCGTCGTAGACCGCTTGGATTAGCAGACCGCCCAGATTAGCGGACCGCCTAGATATTTGAAGGGCATTCCTCCGTCTTTACTGTTTCCGTAATCGCTGCTGTTTCCGTAAATCTTCATTGCTTCAGTAATCGTGCCCTGCTGCGTCTTCAGATATCCTTCATGCAAACCCGATAGCGTGCTTTGAGGGAGACCACCGGACTGAATGACAGAACGCGGCGAAGCGCTGGCAGTGAAAGCTGTGCGATCGGAATACTGGCTGGCGCGGCATTCGCGGTCGGTGATTTTTCTCATTGCCGTGGTTGCCCTACTTGGCGGCTACCTTGCTTCCACCATCCCCGTATCCGTTTTTCCCGCTACCAACTTTCCGCGCATTTTGATTGCCGTCGATAACGGCGTCATGCCGATCGATCAAATGAGGGTGACCGTCACCCGCCCGCTAGAGGAAGCCGTGAACAGCGTGCCCGGCTTGCAGTCAGTCCGCTCGATTACGAGTCGGGGCTCGGCCGAGATCGATTTGTTCTTCAGCTGGGACGTCGACATGTTCCAGACTTTGCAATCTGTAAATGCTGCGCTAAATCGCGCGCAGGCGTCTCTGCCTCCAACGGCACAAGTGGACGCTCACAGGCTCACCTTCGCCAGCTTTCCCATCATGGGATACAGCCTGACCTCGGATAACATCACGCAGACGCAGCTCTGGGAGTTGGCTACTTACGAAATCAAGCCGCGCCTCAACCGGCTGGACGGCGTTTCGACGGTGCTGGAGCAAGGCGGCCAGGAACCGGAGTTCCATATCACGCCGGCCCCGGCGAAGTTGCTTTCTGCGGGAGTTACCGTGCCGGATATTCTCGAGGCGGTCCGCCGCACCAACCTGATCGATTCTCCTGGATTGATCGAACGGAATCACCAACTCGTTCTTGGCTTGATCAACGGGCAGGTGCACACGCCGGAAGAGATCGCCGCGATCGTCATCAAGACCACTTCCGCCGGAATTCCGGTGCGAGTGGGTGACATTTCCGAGGTCACAACTGGAGTTAAGCCGGTCTACACCATCGTCACCGCGAACGGAAAGCCCGCCTTGCTGCTGAATATCAACCGGCAGCCTGACGGCAACACGGTGCAGGTGGCGACGGAAGTGCACAACGAAATCGAGCGCATTCGCAAGACGCTGCCACGCGGAGTGGACATCCAGCCGTTTTACGATCAGTCGATCATCGTAGGCGATTCCATCAACAGCGTACGGGATGCGATTCTGCTCGGTCTGGTGCTCGCTTCGATCATTCTGGTCGCGTTTCTCGGCGACTGGAGAACCTCCATTGTTGCTGGGCTGGTCATCCCGGTTACCGTGATGGTGACGTTCATCGTCCTCAAACTGCTGGGGCAGAGCTTTAACCTCATGACGCTGGGCGGACTGGCCGCAGCGGTTGGGCTGGTGATTGACGATGCCATTGTGGTGGTGGAGAACATCGTGCTGCACCGTGACGCAGGACAGTCGCCACTACAGGCGATTCGCAGCGCGCTGAGCGAGATCACGATTCCACTGACGGGTTCTACGATTACTCCGGTAGTCGTTTTTTTGCCGTTGATCGTCATCAATGGAGTGACGGGGACGTTTTTCCGCGCGCTCGCGGTGACTTTAGCTGTTTCGCTCTTTACGTCACTGATTCTGGCTTTAACATGGACGCCCACTCTGAGTTTGTTCTTGATCAAGGGCAAAGAGGAAGGCGCCGGCGGAGAGAGCGTCGCTGCAGCTCCCGAAGCCGCTGTGGATACCGAAGAAGACACCATCCGTCGTCTGATGGCTGCCGAGGAAGCATCTCTGAAGGGCTTCTTCCTGAAAGTTGTCAACTTCCAGGAGCGCTGGCTGCGCCGCGCGCTGCAGCATCCGAAATGGCTCGTGGGCCTAAGCCTGGCCCTTATCGTGCTCTCTTACGCATCGTTCCGATTCCTTGGCAGCGACTTGCTTCCGGAAATGGACGAAGGCGGCTTCATCGTCGACTACATCATGCCGGCGGGGAGTTCTTTGGCAGAGACGAATCGCGTCATCACGCATATAGAGCAAATGTTGCACGAGATTCCGGAAGTCGAGAGTACGTCGCGCCGCACCGGCTTGCAGCTTGGTCTGGCTGCGGTAACGGAAGCGAACACCGGCGACATTTCAGTGAAACTAAAAGCCAAGCGCAGCCGCGCGATTGACGACATCATGGCCGACCTCCGCACCCAAATTGCCGCTGAGGAGCCTGCCATCAATACCGAGTTTATTCAGGTTTTGCAGGACATGATCGGCGATCTGACCAGCGCTCCCGAACCGGTGGAGATCAAACTCTTCTCGCCGGATATGGCGCTTTTGCAGGTCTGGGCGCCGAAAGTGGCGGAAACGATTCATAACTTGAAAGGCGTCGTGGATGAGCGCGACGGCATCGAAAACACCATTAGCGGACCGGCCGTTGTATTCAGGATCAATCCCAGCGTGGCGTCGCGCGCCGGGTTCAGCCCGGAAGAGGTGGCCACAGATGCGGCAGCGATGCTGGGCGGAGAGCCTGCACCCACACCGATCATCACGAACGACCGCGCCTATACTTTGCGGGTGCGTTTCCCCGAGGCCAACAGGGTCTCGCTCGAAGCCATGCGCGACACGCTACTGACCAGTTCCACGGGAAGAACCGCGACCCTGGGTGCGCTTGCCACCATTACAGAGTTACCCGGCCAAACCGAAATTCGCAGCGAGAATCTGCAGCGGATGGTGGCAGTGACGGCCCGCTTCGAAGGTGTGGATTTGGGCACCGGCATCGCCAACGTGCAAAAGGCAGTGAGCGACCTTCACCTACCGTCGGGTATCCGCGTGGAGTATGGCGGGACATTCAAGGAGCAACAGAATTCCTTTCACGATCTCATGCTGGTGCTGATGCTCGCGGTCTTACTGGTGTTTGTGGTGCTTCTTTTTGAGTTTGGAACGTTTGCGGCGCCCGTGGCCATACTGTCATCCGCGTTGCTCTCCACCTCCGGTGTTCTGTTCGCGTTGCTGGTGACGCGCACGACCTTCAACATTTCGTCCTTCATGGGCATGATCATGGTGATCGGGATCGTGGCGAAGAACGGAATCTTGCTGATTGATGCAGACCAGAAATTTCGCCGCGCCGGCTTCTCCGCGGAGGATGCCATGCTGCAAGCCAGCCGGAGGCGCTTACGTCCGATCGTAATGACAGCCCTGGCGACCGTGGCGGGCATGTTGCCGCTGTCGTTCGCCATTGGAGCGGGTTCGCAGATGTTGCAGCCCTTAGCTATCGGGGTCATCGGCGGGGTGCTGATTTCGATGGTGCTGTCGCTGATTATTACGCCGGCTGTCCACTACTACTTGACCCGAAACGATTTCTCCGAGGCGTCGTAAGTCTTAGCGTCGCCCGGGCACGGTTCCGTGCGCTACCACCGGTGTGGCGATTTCGTCCACGGCGCTGGGATCGCCGGCTGCCGGTCCGTGCCATACGCCGCCGCCGAACGTCGTGATGTAGATCAGGTCCTCGTGCTGCGGGTCGGGAATTACGCGGTTCGCCCATTTGAAGTTGAATCCTGGAATCCTCTTCCAGGTCTTGCCCCGGTCGACCGAGCGCCAGATGGCAGACTCATAGCCAGCGGCATAAACGATCTCAGGGCGCTTTGGATCGACGCTTATGTCATAGACGTGCTGGTCGCGGGTCCAACCGGCTTTCCAGGATTTCCCGCCGTCCTCGGAGATATAAATGCCCCCGCCTTGCAATGGATGCGGTAGGTTGCGGCCCCAAGCGGCGAGATAGAGGCGCTTCGGATTCTTCGCATCCAGGGCCAGCCCGCGTGGCCCGTTGACGCCGGAGGGTAGGGTGATTCTCGTCCAGTGTTCAGCCCCGTCGCTGGAGCGAAACAGAGCGCCGTCCTCGTCATTGCCAAAAGAGCGGTTGGTACTGCGGCGGGCGACGACGAGGTACAGAGTGCCCGCGGTATCCAGCGTTAGCCGGTAGGCGAACGGTTCTTTTCCGGGGATGCCAGAGTTCTTGAGCGCCCAGGTCTTGCCCCCGTCGGTTGACTTGTAAACGCCGTGTCCCATGGCTGCAACGTAAAGCACGCGCGATTCCGGCGGACTGTTCGGGTCGAGGAGGATGTGGGTCGTTGCGGCGGGCGGCATTCCGGAATTCGAGGGGCGCCAGGTTTTGCCGCCATCTTCGCTGACGCAGATTCCCCCTGCCCAGGCGCTGGGAGATTTCTTGCGCCAGGTCTTAGGCTCGGGAAGATCGTGCTGACCGCTGGTGGCGGCCCACATGCGCCCGCGCACGGCGGGATCGAACACCATCCAGTAGGTCGTGTTGCGCCACTTTGCGGGGATGCCGTTTTTTGACGGTACCCAGCTTGCGCCACCATTTTCGCTGCGAAACGGCCCAATGTCGGTGTAAGAAATGAACATCCTCCGGGGATCGAAGGGGTCGAAGTGAACGCCGTAGTTGGTGGTGTTCTCAAGTCCTCGGGTGGCAAAAGTGCCGTCGTCGCGGCGCGTAGAATAGACCGCTTGCCAGCTCTTGCCTCCGTCGGAGGTGCGCAGGACGCGGCCGTAATCCGTGGTGTAGACCAAGTCGGAATCTTGTTCCGAGACAGCCATGTCGAGCGGGCTATCGGGATTACCCGGGCCGAAGAAGGGGCTCATCCAGGCTTCGTGGATATTGGCCGCAGGTTGCGAGGACTCGTTCCACACCAGTTGCCATGTTTTTCCCTGGTCACTGGTGCGCGCCACGCCGAGTGAAGTGGTTTTGGTGAAGAAGCCATCTTGAAGATTCTTATAGGAAACATAGGCGATGCGCGGGTCCTTGGGGCTGGCGGCGACGGCGCGGACGGTTGCGCCCGTGCCGGGGAGGTCGGACTTGCCCCAGGTTGCGCCGCCGTCTCGAGAAACGAGCAGACCTGCGGGGCCGGCGGCGTAGAGAAGGACGGCGGCTGGCGCCGAAAAGCCAACAGATACTCCGGCCGAAGTTGAAGCCAGGGACTCCACTCCTGGTGGAGGGGAGCGCTTCAGCCACTGCCCGTGTTCGCGCACAGAAACGAAATTCGGGCCCACCACGTACAAGGTGCGATCCCCGGCGGGCGAATGCGGGTCCACCGCCACGCGCAGCGCCGGGCCAGGAAGCGAAGCCAGGTTCTGCCAGCTTTTGCCCCAGTCCTCGGACTCGACCGCGACGTAGGTTCCGGCCTGCTGGCGAGCGGCGTAAAGAGTCTTGGAATTCTCCGGGTCCACGGCAAGCGCGGTAACAACTCCATGCGGACTCGCGGTGACCAAGGAGACCTCTGCGTCGTCAGAAGTTTGCCGCATCGCGGTCACACGCGCGGGGTCGGGATCGATAAGGTTCCAGGTCTCGCCGCCGTTGCTGCTGCGCCAAAGGCCGACGCTGGCGGCATAGAGCACATTCCGATCCTTGGGATCGAATACAAAGAAGCGCACCTGCCCCTGCAAATTGAACATGCGCCATGATTGTCCCGCATCGTAGGAGATGTAGGAGCCGGTCATGTCGCAGGCGACAAGCAGGCGGCGGGGATCGTGCGGGCTGATGGCGGGCGCGAAAAGGGCGCCGCCACCGCCCGGGCCTACCGGGCGGAAATGAGGATCGAGTGACGGATTGGCAGGGGAAGCATCGACATGGGTAGCGGCTGATCCTGTTCCGGACCAAGACTTGGTCCGAGACCGGCACTCCACAAGCCAGGGCAACACCAGCACCAATCCCAGCGCGGCCTTCAGCCCCAAACGAACGTCCATGCTTCCGATTGTAAGTGGGCGTGACGGTGCGCCGATTCAACACTCCACCCTGGAGCGCCACAGGAGGCTCTCGCCGCCGCTACTGAACCGCGCTCAGGTTCTGGTACACGAACAAACCGCCAATGGCCAGGACCATCACGCCCGAGGCCGTGCCAAACACCTTCAGCATCGGCCTCAGTTTGTTCATTTTGACCAGCAATTCTTCCTGCTCCCTGTGCCGTGGTGAATCCGGGTCACTCAGGAAGAGCTGGTCCTCTTCGTGCATGGAAAGGGTGCCGCGATAAATCAGCAGAACCGCCAGAATGGCGGTCAATACGCCCCAAATGGAAATCAGCCAAGAAAGAGGAGTCATGGTCCCCTCCAAGACGGGCCCGCGGGTCGCTCCCTCTCTCCAGGAAGTCCTGAACGTGGGGTCTGGAGAAGTAGGAGTTGCTTGAGCCTAGTATAATCCTCTTGGCAAGGGTTTGCTCCCTTCGGCCGCCTGGCAGCATCTAAGTACTTGTAACTGCTCCGGTTTGTGAGGGCTGCTATAATTGCAGGAGCTCGCAATTAGCTCATTTTCACCCGGTTTTTCAAGGAGATGCCCATGGCGACCACGACCACCCCAGAAGTAACGACGCAGCCCCATCCCGAGACTGCTCCCAAGGCGCTCCCGGTTAATCTGACCCCCAATGCCATCGCCAAGGTGAAGGAAATCATGGCAGGCCAGACCCCCGCGCCCTCCGGCCTGCGCGTCGGCGTGGTTGGCGGCGGATGCTCCGGCTTCTCTTACTCCATGCAGTTTGAGAACGCTCCGGGCATGATGGATAAAGTGTTTGAGTTCGACGGCCTCAAGGTCTATGTCGATGCCACGTCCGTGATGTACCTGAACGGCTGCCGCGTGGACTACGTCGAGACGCTGGAAGGCGCCGGCTTCAAGTTCGAGAATCCGAACGTGAAGAGTACGTGCGGCTGCGGCTCGTCTTTCAGTGTTTAATCTTTACAGTGTTTAATCTTTCGGTGTTGAGTTCCGCAGTGTTGAGTCCTGGGTCGTGCTGAATCCTGGCGTTGGTATTTAAGGTTGTTGAGGCCCGGTATTTCAGGCTCACTTTAGGAACCATCGTGATTTCGGAACCAAAAACCCCACCAGGAGATGGTGGGGTTTTTTGCGCTCGTGCTCTCTCATCCGGGACTTCGCTATTGTTGCGGAGGTCCGTTCGGCACCGGATTCGCATCGTTATTCCCGGCGGGCTGACCCACCGGACTGCTGATCTGATCTGCTGCAGTTCCCACCGGCTTCTGCGCGCCGGCTTGCCCCAGGAACGTCGCCGGCTGCCATGGACCCGTGGGCAACCCGCCGCGGTCGGCTTGCGGGTCGTACATGAACTGCCATTCGTTGTAGAGGTGCTTCTTGTTGAATTCGCGGACGGCGGGGTAGAACAGGTTTGTGTTCGTACTCGCCACGCCGACCATAGCACCGCCGCCATAGAGCGGATTGTCGCCAGACTTGCCGCTGCCCGTCTGATTCGCTCCGGCTGCCGTGCTGTCGCCGGTCGTCTGCCCGGTGGCGGGAGCTGGATTTCCGTTCGCGTCCAGAGCAGGTGTATCGGGATTCGGGTTCGGGTCGCTCGCGTCGGGTTGTGGAGTAGGGTCGGTTGCAGGGCTGAGACCACGGTTGCGCCCTTTGGAAGAGGCGGCGGCGTTCGGATCGGCACCGGCCAAGCCCTGTAGTCCTTGCCCAGTTGGAGCCTGCCCCCCCGCCAAGCCCTGTAGTCCCTGCCCAGATTTACCCTGCCCCCCCAAGCTCAGGTTGTTGACGCCCGGATCTCCGAACCGCAGAATCTTGAAGTCCGCCTCGGGCGCAGAATCCTCGCCTTTCACCGTGGGATCTTTGTACCGTTTGCGCAAAAAGCGCTGATTGTTGGTGTTTTCCAGGTCTTCGATCTTGGCCGGGTAGCGCCCGTTCTTCTTGTAATAGAGGCGAATGGCGCGTGTGTATTGCGTCCCACGGTGGATCATCTCTTCTTCGCGGTCCCGCAAAATCTCCTGCCTGATGCTGGGCAGAATCGTGGCCAGGCTGATGGCCAGCACGGCCACAAAAAAAAGGAGCGTTAGCAAAATGTATCCGCGCTCGTGACTGCGGCAAAGAGCGGGATTCACGACTGGGCGTCGGCTCGGCATGGCTAGTTCTGAGTCAAAGGGATGCTCTGGCTGTGGTTGTAGAGAACATCCTCGATTTCGGCGGAGCTGGGGTTGATGTGGATGACTTTATAGCGCCGATTGACGATATCGCCTTCGGCCGCGATAAAGACGTCTTCGTTCTCCGAAAGGAAGATTCGCTTCGGTTCTCCAGCTTTGTTCGCGAAGCCAAAGAACTTCAGGTTGATGGCCGGCGGCGGCGGAGGGGGCGGCGGGCCTTGAGGTGTAGTGTCCGCCGGCGCTTGAACGGGAATTGGAATCGGCGGGGCATCCGGCTCGTCCACAAAGATATTCCGCCCCGAGCCGCCGTAGTTAATTCCCTCCACCGCGTGCAGCAACTGCAGGCGCAGCGTCGGGTCGAGCGACATATCGGCGGACGCTACCAGCCGGGCGTTGGCTTTCGACTCTGGGGCCCGGCCCGACGATGCGGTCGAAGTTGAGGATGCGGTCGAAGTTGAAGTCGAGGAGGACGTTAGAGCCGACGAAGCCGCTGCCGGCGGGACCGCCGGTCCACTCGGCCAAATCATGAATCCCACGCGCACCAAGGCCAACAGTCCGAGGGCGCTGGCGGCAATGACTTTCGTCCGGTTCTCGCTTCCGATCGTCACTTAAGCCCCCGCCTTCACAAAAGCTTCTAGCTTCATTTGCAGCTTGACATCGCCGCTCTGGGCTTCGCCCACATTTACGCTATCAACGAGAAAGAAGGTCTTCGCCTTCTCCAATTCGTTCACAAAGTGCATCATGCTGGGGTAGCTACCGGAGAAGGACGCCTCCATTTGAACGCGTCGCAGACCCACGGCTTGCGCATCTTTTGTTTCGCTTTTTTCGTTGCGGTCATCGGCCTTGGAGTCATACTTGGCGCTGTCAATCTTTACGTTATTTTCGGCAGCCACTTTCCCGAGCGACTCGGATAGGGACGACTCGACCTCGGGGAAGCGGAGGTCATAGAAGTCCTTGATTTCGCCGCGAGCTTCCACAATCTTCTTGTCAATGCCGCGCAGGGGTACGACTTCGTGCGTTTTGACGCGCAGTTCATTAGAAAGCAAGGTCAGTTCACTGCGGCGTGACTCCGCCGAACCCACCAGCGGAGAAAGCAATACCACCGCTGCCACCAGGCTGAGAACGCCCAGGGCGATCAAGGCGGTCGATACCTGTTTTTGCGTCTTGCGCAGGTCCGCCATTAGTCAGCCTTCCGATCCGCCGGGAGGGCCGACTTCAAAGCGGCCGGGTTCGGCAGGCCTGCCTTCGCGGCCGGCGCCTTAGGACCGCCAGGCTTCGGGCCGCCGGTTTTCGCGCCCCCACCCTCGGGCTTTGGACTGCCGGATTTCGGCGCATCCGTCTTGGCAGGAGCCGCCGCCACGTCCACTTGCGGGATATAGGCGGAAGCAATTTCAAAGTGGGTCACCTCACCGCTCTGCGCCGTTTGATGGCTCTCTTCCTCGATCCGCGGCTGGTAGAAGCGGGGCGACTGTTCCATCCGGTGCACCAGTTGGAACGCTCGGTCGCGGGATTTGCCGACTACGCTCAATTTGATCTGCAGCTGGTTATCCTTGGCTACTTCGGGGTGAATCGCGGTCACGTGCAATTCCGGTGGCATCATGTGGTCCAAGTCGGCAAAAACCTGCGTCCAGGAAAACGACTTCCGGCG
>Ga0137418_10000689_pt1 | contig 30566 bp, 32 predicted proteins | sample CZODoug3_1_2_16f_FD_122242 | JGI IMG/M metagenome (GOLD analysis project Ga0137418, IMG submission 122242) | Vadose zone soil fungal communities from Angelo Coast Range Reserve, California, USA - CZODoug3_1_2_16fungal (Hybrid Assembly) | ecosystem: Environmental > Terrestrial > Soil > Vadose... | reverse complement strand
ACCAACGACGTCACACTCCTAAGGCGGGCGCGGTGAGCGCCGAAAACGGCCGGCGGGGACCACGGCCCGAATACCGCGCTGCGCCGTGCATCACGCGCCGAAGGCGCGCGCAGTTACAGATCTCTTAGGGAGGTGAGGGTGTCCTCGCAGGCGCTTTGCAAAGCGAGCGCGAGGAGGAGACCCGCGACCGAGCAGAGCGAGGGAGCGCTGTTAGGGGCTCCGACCAAGCGAGCGTAGCGCCGGAGAGGACACCCTCACCGACCCCGTACAGAGGTGCCAATCGAAGCGCGCGCCAACCGAGCGCGAAGATGTGTAGGAGGCGGCGCCGGTTTTGCGCTACGATCCAGAGAGACCGAGATCGGCCGAGCGCGCCTGCATAGAGGCGATAACGAACGATATGTGCTCGTCGAGATCGACACCGAGCTCGTTCGCGCCGTTCACCACGTCTTCGCGGCTGACGCCGCGCGCGAAGGCTTTGTCCTTCATTTTCTTGCGCACGGACCTGGCGTCGACTTCGTGGACGCTTTTGGTTGGACGGACCAGAGCGGTCGCCGTGATCAGGCCGGTCAGCTCGTCGACCGCGAAGAGAGTCTTCGCCATCTTCGATTCGCGCGGCGTGTTCGTGTACTGCGCGTGGCCGAGGATCGCCTGCAGAAGGTCCTCGGGATAGCCCTTGGAGCGCAGAACTCTCACCCCCTCCGACGGATGCTCGCCGGTCGGCGAGTGGGCGTTGTTCGGGAAGCGCTCGTAGTCGAAGTCGTGAATGAGCCCGGTGATTCCCCAGCGCTCCACGTCCTCGCCGAACTTTTGCGCGTAGGCGCGCATCGCGCCCTCCACCGCCAGCATGTGCTTCCGCAGCGATTCGCTTTGCGTGTATTCGTGCATGAGGGCGAGCGTGTCGGCTCGCGACGGCGTTTCATTCGTTGTCATCGTTTTCCCGGCGGATTCGGCGTGGGCGTGTCTCCCATTCTCCCGAAATCTATGAAACCCTTCTTCGGATTTGTCGAGAGGAGCTCCACGTCGATCTCATCACCCACGTCGACGCCGCGGCCGCCGCGCACCAGCATCCCTTCCACCGGCGGGTCCACCACCCGCACAAATGTCCCGCTCGGCTTCTTGCCGGTTACGATCGCCTTGAAGCGCTGGCCGATCCGGTCACTGAAGAGAATCGCCGCGGCGATCTTGCGCACGGTTCGCTCCACTTTGCGGGCGGCGTCTTCCTTGAGCGTGCAGTTGCGCGCGATGGCCGTCAGCTCGTCGTCGCTGTACGGCGGTGGATCGTTCGAGAGCACCGCCTTCAGGACGCGCTGAGTAATCAGATCCGCGTAGCGCCGGTTGGGCGCGGTCGAGTGTGTGTAGTCCTGCACCGCGAGGCCGAAGTGCCCGGGCTCCTCGACGCCCGGCTGGTCCAGAATGTATTCGCCCGGACCAAGTAGCTTGACCACCGCCAGCGAGAGATCGGGAAAGTGGTCGGGATCCGACGCTCTGCGCTCGAGCATGAAGTCGTGGAGCGCCATCGGGTCTGGCGCGGCGGGAAGATTCCTGCCGTATTGCTTTGCCAGCTCGACGATCCTCTCCCAGCGTTCCGGGCTGCGCACGATCCGTCTGATCGAAGAGACGTGATGCGCCTCGAGAAATCTCGCCACCGAGCTGTTCACGCCGATCATGAAATCCTCGATCAAGTCGGTGGCGGAATTCTTTTGCGTCCTCTCGATCGCGGTGACCTTTCCGTTCTGCGATACCGCGCGCGCCTCTACTGTCTCGATCTCCAGTGCTCCATTGTCGAGGCGGGTTTTGCGCAATGCGCCCGCGATTCCCGCCTGAAGTCGGAGCTGCGCCTCGAGCTGGGGAGTCTTTGAAACCTTCTCCGGCGCTGACGCCCCTGAGTCGAGCCAGGCACCCACCGCGGAATAAGTCAGCTGCGCCTTGTTCGTGACACGGGCCCGAAAAATCTCTGCCGATTTCACCACGCCGTCGGCGCCGACGATCATGGCGACCACGATTGCCTTCCGGTCTGCGCCCTCGAACAACGAGGTGGCCCCGCCAGAAAGCTCGGGCGGAATCATCGAAAAGATCGCCGCGCCCGTGTATACGCTGGTCGTCTGCGCGGCGGCGTGTGCATCGATGGCGGATCCCTTCGGCACCTTCGAGTCGACGTCCGAGACTCCGATGTAAAGGCGCCATTCTCCCCCGCTCACCTCCTCGGCGAACTCGATCTGGTCGAGATCGCGCGTGTCGTCATTGTCGATCGATGACCAGAGGAGATTGCGCATGTCCCGGACGGGCGCGCCGGTGTCGGGATGCTTGCCGATATTCTGTAGCTCGGCACGCACCGCGGGATCGGGGTCGGGGTCGAAGCCTTCGTCGATCATCGCCTGGCGGGCGATGTCTCGAAGATCAGGCGTCAGCACTTGGGAAGTGATTTCATCAACAAGTGCGCAATGTCGATCGTAAGCTGGAGAGACAAAAGGGCGCCAAGCATAATGGAGACATCAACCCACGGACGCCGGCGCGCGGGAAGGGTCCGTCCATAGAGCAGTGCGCCGGCGAAAATCACAATGCCTTCGGCCAGGAAATCCGCGAGTGGATGATCGTATAGCTGTAGCCCGATCATCGGGCCGCCAGGCCATGTCGGTTTATAGCCAGTGATCCAGTCGAGCAATAAGTGAGACAGGATCACCGCGGCGATCACGAAAGCTCCGGTCCAGTCCCGGGTTGCGACGGCGTATGCAACGAAACCGATGAGGGCGAAGAGCAGCACTGCCGGAATCGAGTGTGACAGCATCTCCCGCGAATTGTAGACGCCAGCGACGCACAGGCCCGCGTCGACCCAGTCCGGAGCGTAGGTGGCGACGAGCAGCACCAGCAGCCCGATACTTCTGCGCACGCGCTTCGCTGCCAGCGCGGCGCCAACGTGGCCGATGTACATCTAGCGGTGGAACCGGCGATCGATCAGCAGCGGAACCAATGTTGCGACCAGAAGCGCTCCGATGAGTCTGAAAGCGTACAGGAAGCGATCGGCCGGGATTCCGGCGAGCATGAGGAGCGACGCGCTGGTCGTCGCGGCAAACTGTTCGAACGCCATGTAGTTGCGTAAAGTTAAAGCACGCATCGTCAACGCGCCCGCACCCGAGTCTTCCCCAGCAGTCCGCGACGAAACCAATGCACGTCAAGAATCTCCAGTGCTCCTTCTGTGGTCGCGAATACGAGGCGAGACGCCTCCATAACGTCTGCACGGAGTGCGGCAAGCCGCTGTTCGTGCGCTATGACTTGAAGCGCATCGGCAAGTTTCTCACTCGCCAATCTCTCTACGCCCGACGATCAGATCTCTGGCGCTATCGGGAGCTTCTACCTGTGAGGCGCGAGGACAACATCATCACGCTGGGCGAAGGCTGGACACCTCTTCATCACGCCAGAAACCTTGGCACTGCGCTCGGCATGGGCGAATTGTACATCAAGGACGAGTCCCTCAATCCCACCCAGAGCTTCAAGGCGCGCGGAATGGCGGTGGCGGTGTCGATGGCGAAGGAGCTGGGGGTGAAAAAAATGGCGGCGCCATCTGCCGGAAACGCGGCCGCGGCTCTCGCCGCCTATTGCGCCAAGGGAGGACTCCAGGCTTTTCTCTTCATGCCGCGTGACACGCCGCGAGCGAATCTCATCGAGTGCGAAGTCGCCGGCGCGCAAATCACGCTGGTCGATGGTCTCATCACGGACTGCGGCGCCGAAGTGGCGAAGCGAAAGGACGCGGAAGGCTGGTTCGATGTATCGACGCTCAAGGAGCCGTATCGCGTGGAAGGAAAGAAGACCCTCGGCTACGAAATCGCCGAACAGTCGGCGTGGACGCTGCCGGATGTCATCGTGTATCCGACGGGCGGTGGAACCGGGCTCGTCGGCATGTGGAAGGCGTTCAACGAAATGCAGGAGCTCGGGTGGATCGACGAAAAGCGTCCGCGCATGGTGTCCGTTCAGGCAGCGGGATGCGCGCCGATCGTTCGCGCGTTCGACAAGGGAGAGCGGTTCGCGGAAGAGTTTCCGGATGCGACGACGATTGCCTCCGGGCTCCGCGTGCCGAAGGCGATCGGAGATTTTCTCATTCTAGATGCGCTTCGCGAATCCAATGGTGCCGCCGTCACCGTCACGGACGAGGAGCTGATTGCCGGGGCGAGAGAGATGGCGCGGAGGGAAGGGATCTTTGCTGCTCCGGAGGGAGGCGCGTGCATCCCTGCACTGCGCAAGCTCATCGAGCGCGGGAAGGTGAAGCCCGACGAAAGAGTTGTGCTATTCAACACCGGTTCCGGCATCAAGTATCTCGATGCGTTCGACAGCGAGGTGAAAGAGCGGACGCCGAGGAGTCAGCGTAAGAGCGCGCTCGGCCCGGCCCTGAGGACCTGAGAAACAACTGCAACTTATGACGACCGGCCGGGAGCCGTGGGCTGGACGGCGGTGGGCTCCGGGCGGGCTATTTGGTGCGCGCGAGCCGGCGCAGGGGTTTGCGATCATTAACGCCAAACCACTTGAATAGTGTCCCACGGAGAAACAGCCCGCACGTGGCCCAAAGCCGGCCGGCCGAAAGCCCCTGGCCGGTAGTCATAAGTTGCATTTGCTTGTCCGCTATCTCAGACCGACGAGCTTGTGGGTCTGAAGGCTGAGTCTCCACCGCGGGTGGCGCAGACAGTACTCGATCGCCCGCTCAGTGTTTCGGGCGGTGTCGGGTCCATCCATCGGCTGAAGAAAGAAGTGGCGGAAGTGGAGCTGCTCGAACTTTTCCGGCGGTGCGTTGTCCTGTGGGTAAACGAGCTTGAGCTCGCTGCCCGTCGTCTGCACCAGCGGCGCACCTGCCTTCGGACTGACGCAGATCCAGTCCAGCGATGGCGGCGCTGGTCTGGTGCCGTTGGTTTCGACGGCGACCTCGAAGCCGCGCTGATGCAGCGCGGAGATCAGATCCTCATCCACCTGCAACAGCGGCTCACCGCCGGTACAGACCACGTATTTCTTCGGCATGCCGATCGACCCATTCGACAAGCCGGCTGAGCGCAGGGAAGAGACGCCCTCATTGGCGTCACGACCTTCTCCTGCCCAGCATCGATCGATCGCGTCCGCAAGCTCCTTGGCGTTCTTGAATTTGCCGCCGTCTGGTCCGGTTCCCACGAAATCGGTGTCGCAGAACTGACAAACAGCCCTCGACCTGTCCTCCTCCCGTCCTGACCACAGGTTGCAGCCGGAGAAGCGGCAGAACACGGCGGCGCGCCCGGTTTGAGCACCTTCTCCCTGAAGCGTGTAGAAAATCTCCTTCACCGTATAGGTCATCGCGCGCTCGCTCCAATGACGCTTTTCGAGGTCACATACCCGATCGGATCCTCGAGGCCAGCCTCACTGAAGCCCTTCAGTCGGAGCTGGCACGCGTCGCATCGTCCGCAGGCTTCGCCATTCGGCCCCGGATCGTAGCAACTCGTCGTCTGCGAGTAGTCGACTCCCAACGACGCGCCGAGCTTGATGATCGCGGCCTTGGAGAGAGAGATGAGCGGTGTCCGAATCACAACTCGCGTTCTTCCTTCGACGCCCGCCCGCGTGGCGAGATTCGCCATCTTCTCGAAAGCTTCGATGTACTCCGGCCTGCAGTCAGGGTAGCCGCTGTAGTCGAGGGCGTTGACGCCGATGAATATGTCGGCGGCGCCAATAACTTCCGCGAGGGCGAGCGCGTAGGAAAGAAAAATCGTGTTGCGCGCCGGAACGTAAGTAGCCGGAATCTCTTTCGCGTGCGACGAACGTGGGGAGAGATCCCGATCCTTCGGGACCGGAGCCGCCGTAGTGAGCGCGGACCCCCCAAAGACAGTCAGATCGATGTCGATGACCTTGTGCTCAACGACACCTCCGTCACGCGCGATTCTCTTCGCTGCCTCGATCTCGGTCGCGTGGCGCTGACCGTAGCGAAAGGTCAGAGCGTGCACCGCGAAGCCCTTGTGCTTCGCGATTGCGAGCACGGTCGTCGAGTCGAGGCCACCGCTCAGGAGAACGACAGCTGTCGGTGCGGTTGCTTTGTCGGTAGAAGATGATGGGGTCACGGAATTAGTCTCTCCCGTGAAAGTTACACGACCACGCCCAGAAGGAGCGCCCCCTCGTTGCTCGGGGGCCTTGATCTACGACCGACGCGAAGAACCGAAGATGACTCTTAGACTGCGCGACGGCTTGTCTTACTGTCGCGGACCCCCACGCCGACCGACCGCGCGATGAACTCCAGGTCGAAACGGCTGAGGGCTCAAAACTAGAAAGGTCGCTTACGCGACCTTTCTTGCTAGCGGCGGTTGAGGATTCGGCGGCGTCAGCCTTGGGTGCGGCGACTCCTCCGCCACGCCCTCGGTTGCCGGCGGAGTTACCGAAGTCTCGGTCTTGAGCTCGCCGACTAGATCTCTCAACGTGTGGCTGCCGTGGAACAGCTGGGTGGATGCCATGCTCATCTGCTCGCACGCCGCACTCTGCTCCTCGGTCGACGCGCTCACCTGCATCGCCGCCGTCGCGTGGCTCTCCGCCGTGCGCGCGATCAATCCGAGATTCGCGGCGGCAGAATCTACCGCGCGCGCGTTTTCGGTCGCGGCCGTAGTCACCGTCGCCGCGGCGGCTCGCGTTCTCTCGGCTGCGGCAAGAATCGTCGATAGCGCGCTATCCAGCTCGCGGCTCACCCGCTCGATCTCGCCCACCTGAATCACACCCTGCTCCATTGCCTTCGAGGTTGCCAGCACGCGCGTCGTCACACTCTCGGTCATCTTCACGACGTCGTCGGCGGCGGCCTGCGTCTGATCGGCCAGCTTTCTCACTTCACCGGCAACGACCGCAAACCCACGACCAGCCTCGCCGGCGCGTGCCGCTTCGATCGCGGCGTTGAGCGACAGAAGATTCGTCTGCTCGGCGATGCGGCTGACCGAGACAACGAACTTGTTGATCTCGCTTGCGCTCGTGTTGAGCTCGCGTACCTGGCCGGCGGCCTGCTCGACGATCGTGCGCACGTCGAACAGAATCTTGAGCGCGCGATCTATTTCGATTCGCTTCGCCTCGGCTTCCGCTTCGATTGCGCTTGCAAGTCCGTGCACTTCCTGCGCGCCACCAACCAGATTGTCGCCGCGGGTGCGGATTCCATCGAGCGCCTCATTCACCTGGCGCAGCTGCGCCACCTGTGACTCGGCACCGTGGGAGACTTCTTCAACGGCGTCTGCTACTTCCCCTGCCGACGCCGAGATCTGCTTCGATGCCGAGAGGAGGTCGCTTGCGGACGCCGCTACTTCGTCGGCGGTCCTGGCCGCACCGGAGGCAATCTTTGACAACGCAATCGTGGCGTGGTTCATCGCGTCGGCAAGTGTGCGGAACTCGCCCGGCATTTCGCCTTCGGTGCGCTGTTGGAGATCGCCTTGGCTCAATTGAACCGCATGCCTGACGAGCAGACGCAGAGGACGCCCGACGGCGCGCCCGGTGCGCATGACGATCATGATCGCGAGGAGCGTCGCGACGAGGATGACCGACACCAGGACGCGGGAACGCGCGGTCGCCTGACTGCGGAGGTCAGACGACATGGCGGCCAGTTGCTGCGCCCGCGAGTGCTCCAGCCCGGTCAGCTGCTCCAGCAGACCCGGCACCATCTTGCGCGCCTTCTGCGCTTCTACATGCGCCTCGTCGAGACGCCCCAGGTCTGTCAATCTGTGCGATAGCGCAAAGGACGATTCAACGCGCGCGAGCGTCGTGTCGATCGCCACCGTGCGAGCGATCTGCTCGCCGAGCAGATCCCGGCGGGTGCTGAAGTTCCGGTGCAGCCTATGCGCTTCCCAGCCAAGGCGACGGAAATCCGCGTCCGACTTTGCGTCCTGATCGCTGAGGTACGTGTTCGCAGCCTGGATTTCCTGCGTGACGACATTGGAAAAATCGGAAGCCTGCTTCGCGTCCCGTTGTGCGTCGGAGAGCGTCTCGGACACCCGATTTGCCATTTGGGCCATCGAGATCCAGCCCACCGCTCCAGCTCCCAGCAGCAGCAGAATGAGGAATGAAAAACCGACCGTCAGAACCTGACGAATCGTGTGAAATTTGAAGGGAAGCTTCACCTGGCCTCCGCGATGGTCAGCAGACCGTTGTGGGCGCGGAGGACGCGGAAGCGAATGCCGACAGGATCGCCCGTGTCCTCAAAGAAGGCGGGACCCGTCAACCCTGCGTACGCGGCCTCCGCGTTCAGAGAACGAAGGTAGTCGCGAATCGCTCTGCGATCGGGACCCCTCTCTCTGAGCGCCTGCGCCAGGAGTTGGGTCGCGTCATACGCGAGTGCGGCATGCGCGTCAGGAGCCGTATTGAATTTCTTCTTGAATGCGGCTACGAACTTGCGCGCGGCCGGCGAAGGATCTTCCGGGGTAAAGGACATCCCGACGTAAGTGCCTTCCGAAATCGCGGTGTCGGCCAGGATTCCCTGCCATCCGTCGCCACCGACGAAGATCGCGTTGAATCTCTGGCGTTTTGCTTCCTGCAGGATCTTGAGTCCAGATGCGACCCGTCCCGCCACGAAAACGATCTTCGGCTTTCGCACTTTGAGATACGCTACGTATGGCTCCGCCGTTGTCATATCCGCGTTGATGGGATCGAGACTCAGGATGTCGCCATGGAAAGAGCGGCGAAAAGAATCAGCCAACCCGCGGCCGTAAGTGTTGTTTTCGTAGAGTACTGCCACGCTCGCCGGGGAGCGCTGACCGAACCTCGACGCAAAGTTGGCGAGGGCAATTCCGTTGAGCGAATCGCTGGATATGATCCGAAAGACCCAGCTCGAGATGCCGGTGAGATCAGGAGAGGTGGCGCTTGTCGCGACTGCGGCCAGCTGCCCGTCATAAACGGGTGCTGCCGACAGCATGCCGGACGAATTGACGTGGCCGATTACCGCCGAGATGGCGCGGGTGGACACGAAGTCCTGCGCGATTCTCGCGGCCGTGGGGCCATCGCCTTCGTCATCGCGCGGAATCACCCTGAAGGGGTGGCCGTTGATGCCACCGGCTTTGTTGATCTCTTCCGCTGCGAGCTCTACTCCATGCAGGTTCTGCAGCCCGTAATCCTGCTTCCAGGGCCCGGCTGCTCCTACCAAATACGGCGCCTTGGTCCCGGCGCATGCCGCAAGCGCGAGCAGCGCGATTGATGAAACGACTTTGGACGACAACTTCCCCCTCCCCTCGGTTCGGGGACTTCATGTCCCCCGAATTGACGAGGTCCGAGCTCGGGCGGTCACTCATTATTTGTCGAAAAATTGATTGAATCTCGCCCTCGATGCTGAGTGAACTCCGGGGGAACTGCAACTTACGACTACCTGCCGGGGGCGGTGGGCATTGCAGTTGTCGGCTACGGGCTGGCTCGTGCATTAGGTCTGGCACGCAGCCCCCAGCCGACCCGCCCAGAGCCCCTGGCCGGTAGTCGTAAGTTGCAGTTGCCAGTGTGTCGGTTGGGAGACTTGCAAAACCCCGGACCCGGTGGAGCGTCCTATACGTAGTTGGCCCGGCCCGGGCCGTCTTGGTGCTCCTCCACAGCTGGACTCATGCAACTGCGGTCAATCGTTCTAACTGCGATAGTTCTGGCAGCCGGCGTCCGCGCCGGCGCACAGGACGTGCGCGTCGAAGTCGTCGAAGCAGCCACCGGTAGGCCGATCGTGGGCGCCAACGTCGCCCTCCTCGATTCGGCGCAAACGATCCCCCTCGGCGGCGGCTTCAGCGATCCGAGCGGACGCACCGACCTCCGCGCTCCTTACAGCGGTAATTTTCGTGTGCGTGCGGACAAGGTCGGATTCGACACGTGGATATCGGTACAGCTCCACCTCGGAGACCGACCGGTCTTTGTTCGCGTGGGAATGACGCCAACGAGAATTCCCACGCCGATACTGGCACGGAGCGAGATGGCCTGCCAGCAGCTCACCGGTCCCGGAACTCCAGCCGGCGACGCGTGGGTGGAGTTGAAGAAGGCGCTGACTGCCAGCGCAATGACCGAAGCACAGGGCCTTGTGCCTCTCGATGTCGATCTGTACGAGCGGGTGCTCGATCGAAACCTCGCGGTCCTCTCCGAGCGCACCGAGGCGCGCGCCAAAGTTTCGCGCCGGCCGGTGACTGGCATCTCGTGGGATCAAGTCGATTCCAGTCGGCGTGGCGAAACCTCGAACAGCGATGTCTATCGCGCACCCGATGCGGCGACGATTCTCTCGGACCAGTTCGTGAAATCGCACTGCTTTGCGGCCATCCGGGGCTACGGTCCGGAGACCGGATTGGCGGGTCTCGAGTTCAGACCTGCCAGAATCGGCGGGCAGCCCGAGCTGGCCGGAGTTCTCTGGCTCGATCCAAGGGCGAACGCACTTCGCTCGATCAGCTTCGATTATGTGAACCTGCCGGTTCCTTTGCGCATCGCGAGAACGACCGGGCGCGTCGAGTTCCAGCAGCTCGCGGGCGGGCAGTGGATCATTCCGCGCTGGTACATCAGGATGCCGCGCGTCGCGAGAATGACATCGACAGACGTGCGATCGCCGGCCGTTTCGCGCGACAGTCTCGTCGGCTATCAGGAAGTCGGAGGCGCGGCGCGCCCGACCGGGACACCGCGCGTTTCAACTGGCGGGGCTGCATCGCCGGCGCCTGCGAGTGCACCCGCGGCCGATTCGCCGGCCGAGAATCAGTCGATGATCAGTGGCATCGTCTACGACAGCACAAATGGCAGAGCATTGGGCGGCGTCCAGGTCTCGACTCGCGACGGCCGCTTCAAGGCGCTAACGAGCTCCGGCGGAAGGTACGAGCTCGCGATCGATGGAGCGTTCAACGACACCCTCGTCTTCGAGCATCCACGGCTTCGGCTATTCCAGATCCCGGAGCGCTGGCAAGGCGTCTCGCTGCCGAGTGGATCGCGCGCACAGGCATCGGTGATCATTCCGTCGTACTCATCGCTGCGCAAACGCATTTGCGGTCAAAACGAAACCGGAACCGAAGCGCAGGGACTCATGGCCGGCTACGTGCGGGACGCGGCTGGGAAGCCGCTGCCGCGGGCTCACGTCTGGGCGACGTGGCAGATCCTCTGGGTGGAACAGAACGGCCGCCTGGTTTCGACAAACCAGCAGCGGACGGTTGAGGCCGACACTAACGACGATGGGTCGTACCTGATGTGCGGTTTCACGCGCAGCGCGCAGATCACGGCCAAGGTGGGAATCGCAGGAAAGAATACCCTGCAGGAGAAGCTCGCTTTTCCGGCGAGCATGGTACTCGAGCACGATTTCCAGTTCGGAGCGCGGTAGAACGGCGGGTCCGAACGGGAAACGCAACTTCGAGAACATCAAGTGAGAGGTAGCAGGTAGTAGGTACGAGGTAAGAGGCAGAACCTGGCACCTGACACCTATGACCTTGAACCTCTTACCTCGTTCTTCTCGAAGTTTTCAGTTTGCAGTTTCCCATCTTTAATCTCCAGTCGGGATTATCCCCGCCCCCTCCACCATCAGTATGATCGCGCGCGATGGCGCCCGCGTTCGGTGCACGACTCCCTTCGGCACCACGAATCCCTGGCGTTCGCCGAGTTCCACCGTGCGTCCCTCCAGATCGATCAGAAACTTCCCCTCGACGACGTAGAAGAATTCGTCGAGGTCGTCGTGCTTGTGCCAGTGATACTCTCCCTGCATCACGCCGAGCCGCACGACCGATTCGTTGACCTTGCAGAGCGTCTGGTTGTACCAGTGGTCTTTGACGGCATCGACGATTGCCGGAACGTCGATGACCTCGAGCGGCGGATAGCGGATATCGAGGTACGTTGCGTACGGGAAATTCTGCGTCATGACTGAAAATGTGGGGACGCGATGCTCGAACGGAAGCCCAAGCAAATTGCCCCTACGCCAAGTCGCATCGTTATGTAGACCCTCGTCTTCTGGCCTATGTGACGGTCAAAGTTGTTTGCCGCCGCCGGCAGACCAATTCGACCACGACCGCGCTAGCGAGGAGGAGAGCTTCGTCTTCGCCATGATTGATTTCAATCCCGCAGGTGGCGGTGAAGGCGAACCAGCGCCTCGTGAGGATTGCCACGGCCTGATCACCGCGCGTGAAGATGTATTCGTGATCCAGAAAGTTACCGTTGGCTTCGAGATCGTCGGAGGCGCGCACGCCGATCGTGAACCGACGGCCGAAGGAAAAACGCGGACGCTCGACTACCGCGAGTAGGCCACCATCGCGCCACAACTCGTAGGTGGGAGTCCAGTTGAGAGCGCGCTGATCGATGTGGACGAGCTCGTTGCCCCGGGTGTCCTGAAGGGAGAGCTTATTGCCAAAACGGAACGGCTCTCCCTTGACGTGGTACGCTTCGCGACCGCTCTCGTCCTTGATGGTGAAGCTGACAGCCAGCGACAGCGGCTTCTGCCGCATCACGTAGCGCATTATTGCTATTCCGGAGAGCGGTGAAACAGCTACATCGAGATCAACATGGCAGCGTAGTACAGTTTCACCAAACCAGCCCGGATGAGGAACGACACGATCATTGCCGAACCTCGCGCTGCAGAACGCGGAAGTACGCCGTCCAGGGACCCACGGCCAAGGTATACGCGCGTGCCATGGTCCGCGTTATCTGAGCGATGTGCGAGAGATCGTGCACCACCCACGTGGCGAGCAACTGCCGCATCGTGACCGCACCGAACTCAGGATGCTCGCCCATCAGCTCCATGTCCTTCTCCTTGAGGTTCCAACCGCGCAGCGTCGCGACATTGCCCGACCTCAGGTGGTCGAACTCCTCCAGCAGATCCTTGAGCGGCCGCTCCGATTTCAATTCCGCGAAACGGTCGAATGGATCGAACCGGCGGTGCCTCTCCTGCTTCAGAATTATGCGTGCGCGCGGAATCCAATCGGTTCTCTCGCCATGGATGAGATGTGCGACGACCTCCCGCGGATTCCACGTGTCGGCCCCTTCGTTCACACGTGTCCAGTCTTCCGGCAGCTGATCGAGCAGCGTCGTGAGCACCGCCGGCGTCCGCTCCAGAACCGGAATCGCTTCATCGAGGTTGAAGTCCATGTCTCTCTCCTGAGCGTCCAATAGACCAATGATACGCTCTCGAGCGTTCACGAACTACTTTTCTCAGGGCTAAATTGTTTCGCCGCGTCGTTTTGGCCGCTCCGTGAGCGGCCACCTCTCCTTTGGAGCCAGTATGACTGCACGAATGTTGGCCGCACTGGCCGTTCCCGCTGTGCTTGCGCTTGCTCCTTCGTCCTCGACGGGTCAAGCCACTGCCACGCTGCCGGCTAATCCGCAGCAGGCACCTGTCGTCACCGCCGCTGACTACGCGCGCGCCGAAAGGTTTCTGCGAGAGAACACGGTGCCTCTCGTCTCCGGATTGGGTGTGCAGCCAACATGGCTGGCGGGCGACCGGTTCGGATATCGCGTCACTACGCGCGGCCAGAGTCAGTTCATTCTCGTCAGTCCCTCAAAGGGCACTCGCATCGCATGCAGTCCGGAAACCGATCGCTGCGGGGGAGCTCTCGATCCACGCGAAGTATCACGGCTTCAGCCGCCGCTGCGGCCGCCTGGCCGTCCCGAATCCAGATCACCGAATGGCATGCGCGCCGCCTACATTCGCGATTACAACCTGTGGGTGCGCGAAATCGCCACAGGACGCGAGACACAACTCACCACCGATGGCCAAAAGGACTTCGGCTACGCCACCGACAACGCCGGCTGGGTGAAGAGCGATCGCCCCGTACTTGTCTGGTCGCCGGATTCCCGGAAGATCGCGACGTTCCAGCAGGACGACCGCCCGGTTGGTGAGATGTATCTCGTGACCACCAAGGTCGGGCATCCGGAGCTGCAACAGTGGAAGTACCCGCTTCCTGGCGACAGCGCCATCTCGATGATCCATCGCGTGGTGATCAATGTCGACACGCCGCGCGTGATCCGATTTCAGATGGCGCCGGACGCGCACCGCTCCACGCTCTGCGATCACGTGATCTGCCGAGGGACGGAATGGGCGGATGTGGAGTGGTATCCTGACGGGTCGCACATTGCCTTCGTCTCGACATCGCGCGATCACAAGCACGAGGTATTCCGGGTTGCCGACGCCGCGACCGGCAGCGTGCGCGATGTCTTTCGAGAAGATGTGGCGACGCAGTACGAGTCCGGTAACGGCACCGTCAACTGGCGCGTTCTCCCCGCCTCGAATGAAGTGATCTGGTTCTCCGAGCGCGACGACTGGGGTCAGCTCTATCTCTACGATCTCGCGACCGGACAGCTCAAGAGCAAGATCACGAGCGGGGAAGGGAACGTCGCGGAGCTGCGTCGCGTCGACGAAAAGAGCAGAACGCTCTGGTTCGTCGGCAACGCGAAGGAGCCCGGACGCGATCCTTACTTCCGTCATTTCTACAAAATCGGGATTGATGGAAAAGGGCTCGCCCTTCTCACTCCTGAAGACGCCGACCACCAGATCTCGCTCGCGCCATCGGGTCAGTATTTCGTCGACGCCTACTCGAAACCCGACGTGCCGCCGGTCACAGTGCTGCGAGATCTGAACGGGAAGAGCATCGTCACCCTGGAGACGGCCGACGTAACGAGATTGCGCGCGACCGGTTGGAAGCCGCCGATGCCCATCACGGTCAAGGCGCGTGACGGCAAAACCGATCTCTACGGCCTGATGTACGTGCCCACGAACCTGGACCGCACGAAGAAGTACCCGATCGTAAATCACGTCTATCCCGGCCCGCAGACCGGGAGTGTTGGCGGCCGCAGTTTCTCACCTGCGCGCGGCGACGCGCAGTCACTGGCGGAGCTGGGATTCATCGTCGTCGAGATCGACGGAATGGGAACGCCGTGGAGATCGAAGTCGTTCCACGACGCCTACTTCGGTCGCATGGGCGACAACACGCTCCCCGACCAGGTCGCGGGGATGAAGGAGCTCGCGGGCCGTTATCCGTGGATCGACATCAACCGCGCCGGAATTTATGGCCATTCCGGCGGAGGATTCGCCGCCGCCGATGCCATGTTTCGCTATCCGGACTTCTTCAAGGTCGGCATCGCGGAAGCCGGCAACCATGACCAGCGCGAGTACGAAGACGACTGGGGAGAGAGATACCAGGGTTTGCTCACACGCACTTCGGACGGCAGCGACAACTATGCGCCGGAGGCGAACCAGGCACTGGCGAAAAACCTGAAGGGAAAACTTCTGCTCGCGCACGGCACGATGGACGACAACGTTCCGCAGTACAACACGCTTCTCGTCGTCAACGAGCTGATCAAGGCGAATAAGGACTTCGACCTCATTTTGCTTCCCAACCGCGCCCATGGATTCGGCAACGAGCCGTACATGGTGCGCCGGCGCTGGGATTACTTCGTCAAGAATCTTCTCGGCGCGGAGCCGCCCAAGGAATACCAGATCGGCGCGGCCCGGGGGAGAACTCCGTGACGGACAGAACTACAACTTATGACTACCGGCCCGGGGCGTTCGGCCGGCCGGCTCTGGGCTACGTGCGAGCTGTTTCTCGGTGGGAAACTATTCAAGTGGTTTGCCGCTAATGGTCGCAAACGCCTGCGCAGGCTCGCGCGTACCAAACAGCCCGCGCATAGCCCACCGCCGACCCGCCATCAGCCCCTGGCCGGTAGTCATATTTTGCAGTTGCCTAGCCCTGTTGCCCCTGACGGCAACGGCGCAAGCCGTTCTGCCAGTCTTTACTCACGCCGACACGATCCGGGGATCCAACACGCCTCAGCGCGCGTGGTGGGACGCCTCATTCTACGACCTGCACGTCAGAGTGAATCCTGCCGACAGCAGCATCACCGGCTACAACGCGATCACCTATCGTGTGCTCAAGCCGCCTCCCACCCGCGAGATGCAGATCGATCTGCAGATGCCGCTCGTCGTCGACAGCATCGTACAGGACGGACTGGAGCTGAGCGCCCGGCGCGACGGCAACGCTTTCTTCGTCACGCTCATATCGCCGCAGAAAATCGGGGCGAGGAAGACAATCTCCGTCTATTACCACGGCAAGCCGACGGTTGCGACCCGTCCGCCCTGGGATGGCGGATTCGTCTGGGCCCGCGACAGCCTCGGCCGCCGGTGGATCGCCACCGCCAACGAAGGACTCGGCGCCAGCGTCTGGTGGCCGAACAAAGACATCTACTCGGATGAGCCCGACAGCCAGCGTGTTGCGATCACCGTTCCCGACTCACTCTACGATGTGTCGAACGGCCGACTGCGAGGAACCGGATTGCAATCGAGAATTATCGACGTGACACGTCCCGATGGCAGCTCGTTCCCCCCGTCGCCGGTCTGGACGACCTATGAATGGTTCGTCAGGAATCCGATCAACAACTACGACGTCACCGTCAATGCTGGGCACTACGCGCACTTCGGCGACGTTTACGACGGAGAGAGAGGGAAGCTCACACTCGATTTCTATCCGCTCGACTATCACCTCGACACCGCGAAGAAACAGTTCCAGCAGGTGAAGCCGATGCTCCAGTGCTTCGAGAACTGGTTCGGTCCGTTTCCGTGGTACGAGGACGGTTACAAGCTCGTTGAGACGCCGCACCTCGGCATGGAGCACCAGAGCGCGGTCGCCTACGGCAATCACTACCAGAACGGCTACCTCGGACGCGATCGCTCTGCGACCGGGCACGGCTTGCTCTGGGATTTCATCATCGTCCATGAGAGCGCGCACGAGTGGTTCGGCAACAGCATCACGATGAAGGATGCCGCGGACATGTGGATCCACGAGAGTTTTGCGACGTACGCGGAAGGCTTATTCACCGAGTGCCAACAGGGAAAAAAGGCGGGCGCCGAGTACACGATTGGACAGCGGAAGCTGATCAGAAACGATGTGCCTATAATCGGCGTGTACGGCGTTAACCACGAAGGCTCGGGCGACATGTACGACAAGGGCGCCAACATGCTGCACACGATCCGCCAACTCGTCGATGACGACGCCCGCTGGCGCGGAATTCTGCGCGGACTGGGCAAGACCTTCTGGCATCAGACGGTGACCACCAGACAGGTCGAGAATTACATCAGTCGCCAGTCGGGGATGGACCTGAGCAAGGTGTTCGACGAGTATCTGCGCACGACGAAGATTCCGACGCTCGAGTACAAGCTCGAGGGACAGAAGCTCTCCTACCGCTGGACCGATGTTGTGCCGGGATTTGCGATGCCGGTGAAGGTCACGACATCGACGGGCAGCTTCTTGTGGATCAGGCCAACTGAGAAATGGAAAACGATGGCCGTGAAGCTGAGCCGGCCTGAGGATTTTCGCGTCGATGAAAACTTCTACGCCAACGCGAAGGATCTCCTCAAGCCGGCTTCTGACTCAACTACCGTCCGTACAAGCCTGTAAGGCGCGCGGTCCCCAGCTTGTTGGCGTTCAGATTGTATCCGACCATGGCAGACGTCGCGTTCCCTGGAACGTCGAGCTTGTCCACCTTGAGCGCGAAGACCGTGATGTGATAATGGTGGGGCTTGTCGCCGACTGGTGGACACGGCCCGCCGTATCCCTTGTTTCCGAAGTCGGTCATGCCCTGTGTGCTCCCACTCGGCGCGTTCTTCCCGTTGCCCGCGCCATCGGGGAGAGCGGTCGTCGCCGCCGGAATATTGTACATCACCCAGTGCCACCAGCCGCTTCCGGTCGGTGCATCCGGATCATACATGGTGACGGCGAAGGATTTCGTCCCGGCCGGCGGATTGGACCACTGGAGCGCCGGTGAAATGTTTTGCCCGTTGCAACCCATGCCGTTGAAGACGTGGGGCAGTGTGATTCGCCCCTTCGACTCCAGGTCGGGAGCCGCCAACTTGAAATGACCCGCGGCTGTCGCCTTGGTTTTCGCCTTCGGTGCCTTTGTGGCCTGGGCTGAAGCTATCGATACGCCTGCCAGAATCAGTGCGGCCGCGGTGACTGTTGCCCGCCAGTATCGGCGCGACTCGTACATCATGTTCCCCTCCTGATCGGCTGAACGAAGATCGTGCTATCTCCACACCATGATAATGATTCCGGCGATGACGAAAGAGACGAGATTGTACCCCGTGTCGATGAGCCAAAGCTGCTTCGGCTTCATCGAGAATATCCCCATCGCGAAGCTGGTCGTAGCGACGAAGCCGAACCAGCAGAACAGCCCCAATTTCGCGCCACGCATAGCCCACTCGCCGGTGCCAATGAACGCCGCGGGTGAAAAATGGTTCGCGAGGATTGCGAGGGACCAGGCAATGATGAGGCCGCAGATGAAAGCGCCGAGGTACATGAGCGGCATGTTGCTCCCAGCTGCATCCGCCCGCATCTGCTCTTCAGTCCTCCCCTGAAGCGCGATCCACTTTTTCGCGAATAGAATGGGGGAGTACCAAAGTCCGCCGATCAGAAAAATCACGAGACCGGCCACGAGTACAGCAAGGTAGTTCACCTGGGGCAATTCCATTGCAATGCCTCCGTCGGTTGAAGAAGCCGCAAAGAATCTACGTGCGTCCGGCGAAAACCGCTGTAGCGCAAATTAGACGGATGGCTGCCTTTGCCGCAGCGCCATCTGTATCGGCGGTCGGGTCGTAAGCAGAAACGGTGATCCCGACAATCCGGAATTGCCGTGCGATTTCCGAGAGCGCGTACTCGACATCCTCGATCGTCAGTCCACCCGTGACCGCGAACGAGTTTGCCGTCGCCACGCGGGCATCGAGAACATCCAGATCGAGATGGACATACACATTCGGGACGTGCTGCTTGATCGACGCGAGAACTTGGGTCAGATCCGGGCGCAGCTTTCTCGGCTCGACGACGTCAACGGCCGACTCGTCGAGGAGGCCGCCTTCCAGCGAGTCAATGTCGCGCGTGCCGATCAGGCACACCCGGTCATCGGGAACCGGCTCGAACCCAGGCACTGTTGCCGCGAGCTGAGTCCAGCAGCGACCGGTGATTATGGCGACTGCGGTGCCGTCCAGAAATCCACTGGCAGTGGTCTCGGGAGTGTTGAAGTCGGCGTGGGCATCGAACCATGCGACCGCGGTGGTGTCCGTGCCCAGTCCGGCAAGAGTTCCAACCGCCGTGTTGCAATTGCCTGCGAGAACAATGGGAAGCCGGCCCGATTCGAGCGCTTCGCGGACCGCGCCCGAAAGCATGCGCATCAGCTCGAAGCTCGTCTGGATTTCAGCGCGCCACGAACCGGGCGCGAGCTCGGCCACCCTCGTGTGCACGCGATGACCGCCTTCGCGGAGTGCGCGCTCCAATCCGGCGTCGAGAAGTGCCTCGGGACCCGCGCCCATGCGCGCGCGGTGATTCCCGGAATCGTAGGGGACCGCCAGTAGCTGGATGTCCATGGCGGAGAAACTAGTGCAATCGCCTGGACAGAAATGCAACTGAACAGGCGGGAGGTCTCAGTGGCAGAGATTACAGCCCGTTAGTTCACTACGCCCCGACTTATCTCGACGGAAAAAGGGCACAAGCAACTGCCTGTGCCCTTTACGCCACAGAGGCAAGTCCGGGCGTCGTGAACTGAATAGCTGGCAAACTTACCTACAGGGACCTCTCGCCTGTTCAGTTGCAGTTGCAGTTAGTTGCGGTAGATATCAGAGAACTGCTTCTTGAGATTTGCAACCTTCGGCTGATCATTGATCACGATGTACAGCTGGTTCGGGTGCTGTGCCAGGTAATTCTGGTGGTACGCCTCGGCGGCATAGAACCCGTGGAGCTTCGCGACCTGCGTCACGATCGGACGCGAGAATGTCTTCGCCGTGGTCAGCTGCTTGATGTAGCTCTCCGCAACCTGCTGTTGCTGGGCGTTGGCATAGAAGATCGCCGAGCGGTACTGCGTGCCGTGGTCGGGTCCCTGGCGATTGAGCTGCGTTGGATCATGCACGACCGAGAAGAAGATCTGCAGCAGCTTGCCGTACGATACCTGCGACGGATCGTAGATCACCTCTACTGATTCCGCGTGCCCGGTGTCGCCGGTGCTAACCTGCTCGTACGAAGGATTCGCCACGTCGCCACCCGCATAACCGGAGATGACGCGCTTCACTCCCTTCACGTGGTCGTACACAGCCTCGACCCCCCAGAAGCACCCGCCAGCGAACACAGCGGTATCCTCGGTGGCGCCGTTGGCCACCTGCGCATCGAATGAGGGCGCACCGACTGGCCCATCCGTTGCGCGGGAAGCGCCGTTCGTGAGCTTCGCGGCAAACAGAACGAACGCAACAGTAAGAACCGCCAGAATGGCGGCGAAATTGGGCAGAGAGCGTCTCATCTTATTTCTCGGTGGGGGACATGTATAAGACCACAAAATGCCGGTGTTTGTTCCGATTATACACTCTAATAATCGTGCCGCCACAGCTGTTTGCGCCGAGCTCCCGGTCTACATCTCGGTCAGTGACAGCACATTCCCATCCGGATCCCTGAACCACGCCACTTTGGCCCCGCTCGGCGAGCTCCAGACTCCGAGCTGGTCCTGTTCCATCCCGGGGAAGCGCTCGAACTTTACTCCCTTCCGTTGAAGATCCTTCACGGTCTTGCCGACGTTGCTGACGCTCCAGCCGAGGATGGTGAACGGGGCTGGTTTGTAATCCGCGACTCCCGAGACGTCGACGACGCGGACCATCACGCCATTCGCATTGAATACGAGGGCGAATTGATCGTCGCTGACAAAGCGGAGCCCGAGCGTCGTCTCAAAGAACTCGCGTGCTTTCCTGGGGTTTCTCGTAGGAACAAACGCGATGATGTCCATTGATGCCAGCATCGTGCCTCCTCGGCAACGGTCAGGTGAAAATCGGCAGCACCCTTTGCTCGCTCATTCTGCGAAATGGATAGTGGTAGGCGAGCCGGCCTTCGAGTTCCAGGTCCACTGGATTGCTCCCCGCCAGAAAAATCCATTCGACGTCGACGAACTCGCTGTTCTTCCACATTCCGATCCCGACCTGTTTCTCGAGGTCAAGCTCGTACTTGGAACCGCGGGAAAGACTTCGCAAGGCGTTGCGGGCGCGGTCGTGAAATTCCCTCGTCACCGGCACGGTGAGAAACCCGCAGCGTGTCCGCTCCGACACGATTCGATAGGGCTGCTCGAATCGATCGGCGCGCACGGCCTCCAGCGCCAGCCGCAGCTGCAGCTTGAGCGCGCGCAGGGCGTACCGTTCCAGAAGAGCCAGCTCGTGAAGAATCTCGTAGCCATCGGTGTCGGCGTACTCTTCCTCCTGCGCTGCGACCTTGCTGGTGAGGGTCTCGAGCACGAAGGAGAACTCGCACGCGGTTGGCCCACCGCGGGACCGCGCCGCCCTCTCGAACCTGGCATCGGGTGGCGACGAAAAGTCTTCCAGCAGGTACTGTCCGATCAGCGCTGACTCGGTCACCGCGGTCGATGGTGGATCCCAGTTGAGCAGGATGTCGCGCCGAAAGCTGAAGTAGTCGAGCAGCTCCGTGGGAGTGACGAAATGGTGGCAGATCTCGAAGTAGTCGGCGTCCCTCAGGACGTGGACGAAGCTACCGTTGCGGCTTTTCTTGAACCGCGGCGCGCGGAACGCGCGCGATTTCGCCGGCACGCGGTAGATGATCATGGTGACGAACGATTCGGGCTTGTTGGGAGAGACAGTGACGCGGTGTCCGAAATGATTCACCAATGAGAGTTCCATGTAGTTGCGGAGCAGGTCACGCGTGTTCTGGATCCGTTTCACGCCCTTTCTCATGACGTGATTGGAGATCCACTTCTCGAGATCGCCTACCTTCGACGTCACCTTCTGCTCGCGCTCGAACAGGTCGAAGATGAACCCGATGCCGTCCATCATCAGCACTCTGTCGGCGAGCTCGACATCCTTGTCGAAACTGATCGGGAGCTGGCTCGCGGCGTAGGAAAACGCCCTCGTGAAAACGTTCTCGTGCTGCTGGGCGGCAAAATCGTGGATCAGGCTGGTGAGGCCCTGGGTGCTTTCCTTCACTCGCGTACGGGCGCGATGCATCGAGCACCATCGGTCCGCGGATGGCGATCGCGCGCGCGATGATGCAGGGGATGGCTCATGCAGGTCGCGTTGAGGCGCGTATGCCCTCGCGGTGGATTGTGCTGATTACTTAGCAGGGAAGCACGATTCACCGCAAGCCTCAGTTAGTACCGCCTCTTTTGCCGCTCCCGCGCCAGCAGCAGCGCCCCGCCGACGAGACCGGTGATGATGCAGAAGAGATAAAGCACCCGGATGCTGACGAGCTCGTACAACGGGTTTGCATCGGTCAACGGCCGGAGCGGATGGATGTCCTGGTACATGATGCCGTCGAGCACCGAGTGGAAGACGCCGCCAAATACTCCGCTTGCCGCCGCGATGGGTAATCGGAACTCGGCTGCAAGCGCCTCGGGGACGACGTCACGAGGTCGCGCCCACCAGCCGCCGACCCTGGATACGATCAGCCCGCAGAGCAACCCGATCATCCCGCCGAGGAGGAAGGTGTGCGCCTGCCGGTGCACGGGGTATTCGCCCTGCAACAAGTAGTACGCCGACTCGATGTCGATGACGACCTGCGCCAGGGAATACGCGGCCATCGAGAATTGTCGTGGCGCGGCGGCCTTGATGAGCACGCCGGGACCGAGATGAAATGGAGTTGATGGCATAGCCGTCCAGCCAATTTATCCGGCTGCTGATGCTTCCGACTAGGCGGCGGGGAGATCGGGTGGGCGCATGGTTGCCACGCGGCACCAGCAGTATTTTTTTGGCGATGGATACCGGACGATGGTGCTGGTGGCCCACGACGTTGGTCTGGCTGTTGGCGTTCCAGCCGCTACGTGCTCAGACGGACGAGATCCAGGTCTACACCGGCGACGTTGAAACGCCGGGCAAATTCAATCTCACCGTTCACGCGAACTACACGCCGGACGGGCGCACTGTCGTCGGGTTCCCCGGCGGAGTCGTGCCGCAGGGCTCGCTCAACGGCGCCTTCGAGTGGGCGTACGGTGTGACGAATTGGTTCGAGGCGGGCACCTACCTTCCGGTTTACACACTCACGCGTGACCGCATACTCGAGCTCGATGGGGTCAAGCTTCGGGCGCTGTTTGCAGTGCCGCACGCCGAGGCCCGAAGTTTCTTCTATGGCCTGAACTTCGAGCTGAGTTTCAACTCGAGGCATTGGGATCAGTCGCGATACGGCGGCGAGATACGGCCGATCGTGGGGACTCGGGCGGGTCCGTGGGATCTGATCCTGAACCCCATCCTCGATACTTCATTCGATGGATTTTCCCGCCTCGATTTCGCGCCGTCTCTGCGTCTGGCTTACAACCGATCGGCGGCGTTCGCTCTGGCGGTGGAGCACTATGCCGATTTCGGCCAGCTAAGTCACTTCGATAGTCGCAAGAATCAGGAACACAATCTCTTTGCGGTGACCGACTATGCCGGCAAGCTGATCGATGTAGAGGCGGGCATCGGTTTTGGATTGACCAACGCATCCGACAAGCTCGTGCTCAAGACGATTCTCTCCCACACGTTCTGAGTCGCTGGCGCACGAGCGCCGCTCACGCGTTCATCCGAATCGCATTTTCATTTGTGGCTCACCTCAGCTCGGGGGTAGCTCCTTTGAGCGGAGTAAGGCGGCAACGCTATCAAGTCCCCGGATGTCCGCGAGATCGGCCGCTGTTTGTCCCTGCTTGTTGCGTACAGTGGGATCGGCCCCGCCGGCGATCAGCATGGCGGCGATTTCTATCGCGCGCGGCTCGTCGTCGGGCAGCCACATGAGCGGTGTCTCATCCTCTCCTCTGGACTTGGCCAGCTTGGGCTCGGCGGCCAACACTTCGCGGATGCGCCCGACGCTGCCGAGGAAAGTGAGAGCCCAGACGTCCCGGCTGAGAGGGCTCAGGAAATGGATCATGCGCTGCCTCAGTCCCCACAAAGCGCCCCAGAGCGGCGTGATGCCGTAGCGGGTCTCTCGTGGATCGATCTGAGCGCCTCGCGCCGTGAGAACCTCTGCGACGCGAAGCGAGTCATTGTAGGCTGCCACGTGTAGCGGATGCTGTTTGCCTTCTTCCGGGTCCTCGATGTCCGGAGACATTCCGAGGTCGAGGAGGAGCGCGACCACATCTGATTGATTGCGCGCCGCAGCCAACGTCATCGGTCTTGGTGACGACAAATACTGCGGGTGACCAGCGAGGAGCGACTCCGCCTTTTGGCGATCGAGTCGCAGACAAGCAGCCGTAAACGCCTCCTCACCCTCGAGCGCCCTGACGCTGCGCGCCGCTCCGTAGAGCGCGAGGAGCTCGGCTATCTCGAGCGATCCTTTGCTTATCGCTTCCTCGTAGAGCGTCCTGCTCGACGGTCTACCCGACGCGTCGACCGTATAAGCGTTGCGCTTTGGTGCGGGGGGTGCATTTGGATTTGCGCCGTGCTCGAGCATCCATTCTACGAGCCGAAGATTGTTTCTATCGATTGCGCCGCCGAGAAGGAATCGGGCGCCGCACCCGTAGCCGCCCATATCGAACATCGGCCAGTCTGGATCCGCCCAGTCTGATTCGCGACCAGTTTTCACAGCGCGGGCATAGGCGATTTGCAGGTACCACTCAACGTCACCGTTGAAGTGTGTGTTATAGATGACCTGACCGTCGTACGGATTGGCGCCCCGTTCAATCAACAACCGCACCAGCGCATCGCGCTGTGGATGCGGAGGCCGACTTTCTTCGCCCTCTCCGATCGCTCCGACCAGCGGTGTGTAGGAGCTGCCGCCGGCCTTGAAGCAGGCGTTCGGATTCGCGCCATTATCCAGCAGCAGCGTCGCGATCGTGATCGCGTTGTCGTTCGCCGGCGGGAACGAGAGCCGCGTGAAGCACAGGTAAAGCAGCGGCTCCCACTGCATAGGTCCGACGTCTTTGAAGATGTCCTCGACCCCACCGACTCGAGAGCGATCGTGGCCGTCTCCAGGGCTTTTCTCTCTTGCTGCCTCGGGCCGTTCCCGCAGGGTGCGCTCGACTTCCGCGACGTCGCCGCATACGATCGCCGTATAAAAGCTGTCGCGTGCAATTTCTGGATGCCGCTTCAGAAGGCGTTCAGCGGCATGGAGCGCCATGACATGCGCAGGACCGCCGCGGACGTGGTGATCGGGGCAGGCGTACTGCAGAAATCGCGCAACGAGCTTTGCGTGACTCTTGTCGTCGGTTGACATTTTACCGGGCTGATTTACCTGCGCGGAACCAGACGCTGCGCGACATACGAAGCCCAGGTCGTACCATGATGCTGCCCCGCATTGGACAGGACGATGACAACGGTTCCATCAGAAAGAACGCGCGCGACCCCGTTATTATTCGCGTCACCATTCCCCGAGTGCATCAATTCTGAAGTTCGCCCGTTCCGGATATACACTCTGGCGCCGTAGCCGTAGTGAATCTCGAATGGCGGCTCACTCCTCACGTGCATCAGCGGTGACTCGAGCTCGCTGCTCTCGGCTCGGCCAAACAGCCGCGCATCGTGGATCGCGGTTACCCAGCGGTACATGTCTCTCGCCGTACTTCGCATTCCGTTCGCGCCCTTGTGGCCCCAGTCTCCGCCCTGAAAGCTGGTAGATCGCATGCGCGCGGGCTCGAGAAGCTCCCGCTTGATGTAGTCCTCCCAGGTGGCGCCTGAAGCTACCTCGATGATCGCCGCCAGCAGCTGGTAGTCATCGTCCGAGTATCGATAATGAGTCCCCGGTGGGTACTCGAGGGGCAGCGAGAGTATTGCGTTGACCGCGCCGTCTCGTCGCATGATCCCCGTGCCAGCCGAATGTCCCCTCAGCCCCGAGGTGTGTGTGAGGAGATGGAAAACGGTGATCCCCCGCTTTGATTCGGGAGCGTGCGGAAAAAAACGGGAGACGGGATCGCTGAAGGACAGCTGATGCTGCGACCGCAATCTCAGGATCGCCGCGGCCGTGAACCCCTTCGTCATCGAGCCGATGTTGAACTGGCTCGAGACTCTGAGAGGCTTTCCCGTTTGCGGCGAATACGCCTTTTCCATTACGACCGTTGTGTCTCTTGCCACCAGCACTACGCCGGAGAATCCACTATCGGCCTGCGCCCGCGCGATGGCATTGAGCCGCGCCGGGCTTTGGGCAGCCATACGCGCCACGGGAAAAAGCAGTAGCATCACGACGAGACGATTTCTCACTCGCCTCCACGTTCCCCAGTGCACCCCTTCACAGGTGACTGATTCAGCCGCTTCAGCAAGCGAATTGAAGCGGACACTCAAACGGCTTTAACGCCTTCCGCGCGGAGAGCGACGATCCCGGCGTAGAGCGCGACGTTTTCGTCGTCAAAAAGGCAAGCCACGATCCGATCGAAATCCTCCTCATGCGCTTGCATTACGCCGAGAGCGATTTCAGCGGCCAGCGGCCGCGGGAAGCAGTAAGCTCCAGTGGAAATCGAGGGGAACGCGATGGATCGAATCGTTCCCTGCTCTCGCGCAATCTGAAAGGACCGCTCGTACGCTCGCCGCAGCAGCTCTGGCTCCCTCCGCGTGCCGCCTGTCCAGATCGGCCCGACAGCATGAATCACGAAACGCGCTCGCAATCCGAAACCCGGAGTGATCACCGCGTCGCCAGTCGCACAAGGACCGAGTGGTATCGCCGCCGCCGCTAGTGCAGGACCGGCCCGGCGGTGAATCGCTCCGTCAACGCCGCCACCGCCCGCAAGCGAGGAGTTGGCTGCATTGACGATTGCATCCGCGTTCAACGCCGTGATGTCAGCCTTGACGACTTCGATCATTGGCGCCTCCCGGCGTGGCATTCAATCGCTACGGAATCAGAGCGAGCGCAGTAAGAATTGCAGCCGTAATGACCGACTTGACGTAAACCGCCCGAGCCTGACGCCGAACCTGTTGCAGCTCGGCCGCGTCGGATATCTGTTGCGGGCCGCTGTCCATATCGCGCTGACCGCGCGATGCGAGGCGCACTCACGTCTTGTCGCGAGCCTGAAAGACGCCGAGCGCGCCGGCATAGAACACGAGGAAAAGGGGCAGCCTCCAAACCAGAGGCGCGCGTGCGACGACGAGCAGCACCGCGATCACGATGCCCACGCCGAACGCCACGATTCCGAAGACAAGCCGCTTGCGCCGCTCTCCCGTCCCGATGTTGCCGACGCGCGCCGCAGGAGACAATCCCATCGTCGCCCTCCACGCTGGGTTGCTGACGATCTAGTTTACCGCCGAAGAGTCCGGCAAGCCAAGCTCGGCCGTAACGAGCCTGGCACCCCGGACGCGCATTAATCGCCGGGAATCGAGCCCGGCCAGCGACGCCTGTTGCGTGCCTACCGGAGGGGCGTCGAGAGGGGAGACAGTATCTACGCCGGGAAGCTTCGACCCGACTCCTTTCCCACTCGAGATGGCAACAGACAACACGCTGGATAAGTGGATTTCGTCCTGGCCCGACGTGCTGGCGTTCGCGGTCGGCCTCGCGGTCGCGTGGTGGACGCGCTGGAACGCGGGCGATCTCGTGTGGAGCCTGTGGCTATCGAGCTTCGTCGTCGGGTACTCGACGATTGTGTGGATGATCGGACAGCCGGCGGTGGAGCTGTTCCGCGCGTCATTGAAGGACCGCGCCCTGGTGGATTCGAATCCCAGAATGCTCTTGGTGTTCTGGTCGTTGCTGCTGATCGGCGTGTTATTCTTCCTCGCGTTTTTCACGGTCCATTTCGGCGGTTTTCATTACGTCCAATCACAGTTCCTGATCTCGTTCTTTCCGCTCGATCCGGTTGACACGGGCCGCCACGCAGCGAGCGCGGGGATGTCCACTTATGTGGAGGTTGCTCGGCGCTACTGGCCCTTCCTGCCTTCCGCGTTTCTCGCGCACCGTGCCGCATTTTTGCGGAAGCCGCTATCGCTGGGCCGGAATGTGTCGCTTGCGTCATTCGCCGGCAACACCAAACTGGGCGACCTGTTCTCCGAGCCGTACAGAAATGTTCTGCGAATGCACGTGTTGATTTTCTTCTTTTTCTTCGCCCACCTCGCGAAGCTGGAAAACTTCGCGGTGTATGCTGTCGTGTACGCGGCCTATTTCTTCCCCTGGCGTCTGCTGCGCCGCCCGGAGGCACCGGCAGCTTCGGTCACGTTCCAATCAGCGGTTCGTTTACCGCAGCCCACGCCAGCGCGCAACCCGAGTTTATAACGCCGTTCAGATAAGTCGCAGCGTTCTTACTATTACCTGATATCTACGCTTCTGACATCTCGAATCCCGTTCAGTTGAAGCGACATCTCGGATCCCGTTCAGTTTGAAGTCACCGGGACGGATCCTGGTAGAGCCCGATCACGTTCCCTCCGGGATCGCGGAACCTCCCGATTAGCTCCAGCGTGTCCGAGTCGATCGGCTGCAGGGCCTCGCCTCCGTAGCGAATGACAGCGTCGAGCGCCTCGGCGATGTTATCGACCATGATGTAGATAAGGAGTCCCGGCGAGGAGGTCGCAGCCCGGCCGACTACCCACGTGCCCCTCACTTCGCCCGTCGGATCATCGAATGAGGTGCTGCCGTCGCCGCGCTTCCCCAGCTTCCACCCGAACACCTGGGCGTAGAAGTCGGCCGAACGCTGGATGTCGACAGCGGGGATCTCGATGTAGGCGACTTTCCCATGCGCCAACGTTGGGGGCATCAGGGTTCTCTCGATTTCGTCAAAGGAGGCACGACCACACGCTCAGTCGTTCGAAACTTCCCGAGGCCGGGCGACAAGTCAAGTGTTCCGAAACCGAGAGTGCAAGCGCGAGAGCAGGATTCAGTCGTCAGCCGCCGAGCCACGCAGCGCCGACAAGCCCAAGCGCTACCAGCGTAGAGAATACGCCCGGCGGAATAAAGAAGTATCGCCAGGTAAGGACCGCGATCAGTACGAAGCACGCGGCAAACGACCACCGGACGACTGGAATCGCCCCCAAAGCCTCGCGCGACATCGATCCGAATTGCCACGCGAGAATGGCGGAGAAAACGAGAAACACCGAAGCGAAGAACCCGAATCCGACGAAGAAATCCCAATACGATCGATTGAAACCCAGAACGTGAAAGCTGACGCCGCGCATTCCGTTGACGACGCTGTCCGCGTTCCAGCTGGGATCCACTCGACGGAAACCGATCGTATGGCCTAGCGCGAACAGCACTAAGAGCCCTGAGGAGACTCTGTAAAGGACGGATGCGTTCATCGCTGACTGGGTTGAGGTCACACAACTATAGCAGGCGCAATGTGACCTCGCTGCTGGAAGGCGACCTCTACGCCTATCGGCTACCGGTGAGCCGCGACGCGTGCTCTGGCGCGAAGCAGGCAGGAATCGTCAATATTCCCATGTCATGCCGACGCAAGACACGCTGTTACAGTGGGAAAATTTCTACATCATCGTGGGATCGTCTGCCGGCGCGCTCACGGGGCTGCAGTTCGTGGTGATGGCACTCGTGGCGGACCTGCCGACGCGAGCCGATGCGGGCACGATCGATACGTTTGGCACCCCGACGGTCGTTCACTTCTGTGCCGTATTGCTGGTTTCCGCGCTCCTCAGCGCGCCGTGGCCCGCGCTCTCGCAAGCCGCCACCGCCATCGGAATCCTTGGGGGAGCGGGTGTCATCTACAGCTTGATCGTGGTGCGGCGCGCGCGCAACGTAACGGGCTACAAACCGGAAATGGAAGACTGGATCTTTCACTGCGTCCTTCCATTGGTGGCGTACGTAACGCTCCTTGCCGCCGGTATTACGCTCACGTTCCGGCACGTGCCCGCGCTTTTTGGAGTTGCGCTGTTCACTCTGATACTCCTCTTCGTCGGCATCCACAACGCCTGGGACACCGTTACGTACGTGGCCGTTGCGCTGAAGCCTCCGCCGACGACCGGGGAGGGGAGCCCTCCACCGCCTTCTTGAGTCCGTCGAGTACCATCGTCCAGTTCTTGGCGTACTCCTTCTGATTCTCCGCTGTGAGCGGCTCGGCGTCGTTCTGATTCGTCTGGGTGAGCACGACTTCGGTGCCATTGCCAGTGGGCCGAAGGTCGAACGTCACGATGTGGTAATTCTCGGGCTTGTCCTCCATCCCTGAGAGCGGGCTCCAGTGCGTGAAGGCCAACCGCTTGCCGGCATCGAAGGCCTGAATGGTTCCCTTGTCCTCGTACGGCTTCCCCTTCCACGCGCCCCGGAACCGAATCGGGCTGCCCATGCGCCAGTCGGTTGTGATATCGGAGCCGAAAAAGAACTGCTTGAGCGTGCTTGCGTTGGTCAGGGCCTTCCAGACAGCTGCGGGAGGTGCGTTAACCGTCGTCTTTACCTGCGAGGCTTGAATCGCCATTGAAGTATCCTCAAAGGCTGAAGGTTGGCTGGACGCCCGCGGGGGACGCCAGTCGCTGCGCTAGAGGAGTTCGGCAAAATCTTAGCCTGCGTGCACGCTTTCCCGTTGCCGCAGCATGAGCGTGGCCGCGATGGCTGCCGCCATGATGATCACCGCGTTCACGGCGGCAGTCGCCACGAACGCCAGGGTGAAGGCATCACGCGCCGTCCCCAGCAACGCCGCGCCGAGTTGGTCAGGCAATCGTCCGGCGACGTCCGTGGCGCCGCCAAGCGTACCCCGCGCAATCTCTCTTACATCAGGCGGAACACCGTTGGGCATGGCGGCGGCCATCCGCGCCCGATAGACGGCTGTCCCGATACTGCCAAGGATTGCAATAC
>Ga0137418_10000687_pt1 | contig 30588 bp, 28 predicted proteins | sample CZODoug3_1_2_16f_FD_122242 | JGI IMG/M metagenome (GOLD analysis project Ga0137418, IMG submission 122242) | Vadose zone soil fungal communities from Angelo Coast Range Reserve, California, USA - CZODoug3_1_2_16fungal (Hybrid Assembly) | ecosystem: Environmental > Terrestrial > Soil > Vadose... | reverse complement strand
ACGATGACGGTGCGCTCGAGCATGCCCGGCAGCGCCGCGATGGTGTCTGCGGGCCGGTCGTACCGGATCCGGCCGTACACCTCGTCCGAGATCACGGTGAGATCATGACGCAGCGCGAGCTCGGCGATCGCGCGCAGCGCGTCCGGAGTCGCGACGCCACCCGTCGGATTGCCGGGAAGATTCACGACCAACGCGCGAGTCCGCGGACCGATCAGGGCAGCGAGTCGCGCAACATCCACCGCGCCCCTTGCGTCGAGCGGGTAGCGAACGGGAACCGCCCCAGCGAATCGCACGACCGACGGGTAGATCGGGAAGCCGGGGTCCGGCACGAGGGCCTCATCACCCGCGTCGAGCACGGCGAGGAGGGCGTAGAACACCATTGGCTTTGCGCCCGGAACGACGACGACGTTCTCCGCCGAAGCTCCCCGGACGCCACGCCAGGGGAGCGATGCGGCAATCGCATCGCGCAACGCAGGCAAGCCGGCCGGGTTCACATAGCGCGTGTGGCCGTCGTGCAGAGCGCGGACGCCTGCCTCGAGCACGTGGGGCGCTGTCGCCCAGTCGGGCTCGCCGAGTTCGAGGTGGACCACATGGCGACCGGCCGCTTCGAGGCGGCGCGCCGCGACGAACACCTCGAACGCGCTTTCGCCCGAAAGAGTGGTGACTCGTTTGGCAGGCGCGACGGGCATGTGGCACGCTCCGGGTTAAAAGCAAAGCGGCCGCTCAGCTGAGCGGCCGCGGGAAGCGACTTCCCTAAAACAATCATCGCCCGGACTAATAAAGCCGCGGGCGAATCGCTTTTTAGCACCTTGTTTAACGTGGCGGCAATACGCGGCAAAGGACCACGAGTCGTCAGTTGTAACGGTAGTCTACCCTTCCGGTTCCTACGCCGTCAAGGGTTGGATTCCGTGTCGATCTGCGCGCGTTGCAGGTGCCCCGAGAAATCGACGTAGATCGTCTTCGTCTCGGAGTAGAAGTCGTAGACCTCCCACCCTCCTTCGCGGTGTCCGTTGCCGGTCTGCTTGACACCGCCGAAGGGGAGGTGCGCCTCTGCCCCGATCGTGGGGGCGTTGACGTAGGTGATGCCCGTGTCGAGGTCGGTCATGGCCTGGAACGCGCCGTTGATGTCTCGCGTGTACAGAGAGCTCGAGAGTCCGTACTTCACGTCGTTGTTGACGCGAATCGCCTCGGGCAGATCCTTCGCCTTGAGGACCGCGAGCACGGGGCCAAAGATCTCCTCCTGCTCGACCCGCATCCCCGGCTTCACGCCCGTGAGGACCGTGGGCTCGAAGAACCAGCCGCACTCGAGCCGCTTGTCGCCCTGCGGAATGCGCCCACCCAGCGCGACGCTGGCGCCTTCCTTCTTGGCGATATCGACGTACTCCGCCACCTTCTGCCGCGCCTCTTCGTGGATCAACGGCCCGACGTCGGTCTTGGCGTCGAGTCCCGGACCGAGCCGCAGCTTGGCGGCGCGATCGGTCAGCATCTGCACGAACCGGTCGTGAATCTTGTCGTGCAGGATGAGCCGGCTGGTCGCCGTGCAGCGCTGACCCGTCGTACCGAACGCGCCCCACAGCACACCCTCGAGCGCCAGATCCAGGTCGGCATCGTCCATCACGATCATCGCGTTCTTCCCGCCCATTTCGAGCGACAGCCGCTTGTGCATCTTCCCACAGGTCGCGCCGATCGCCGAGCCTGTTTCGGTCGACCCGGTGAACGAGATCACCGGCACTTCGGCATGCTCGACGAGCGCGCGGCCGACCACCGAGCCCTGTCCGTGGACGAGCTGCACGACCTCGGGTGGCAGGCCCGCCTCGAGCAGCACCTCGACGAGCAGATGCGCCGTGTGCGGCACGTCCTCGGCGGGCTTGAAGATCACGGCGTTTCCACACAGCAGCGCGGGAAACATTTTCCAGGTTGGGATCGCCAGCGGGAAATTGAACGGCGTGATGAGTCCCGCGATGCCGATCGGGCGGCGATAGCTCATCGCCCACTTGCTGCGCAGCTCCGACGGCACCACGCGGCCGAACAGCCGCCGCCCCTCGGTCGCCGCATAGAATGCCGTGTCGATCCCTTCCTGTACGTCGCCTCCCGTCTCGGCGACCACCTTGCCCATCTCGCGCGTCATCGCGCGCGCGATCGCATCTTTGCGCTCCACGAGCAGCTGGCCGACGCGTTGCAGCACTTGCCCGCGAATGGGCGCTGGCGTCTTGGACCAGTGCGCGAAGCCGCGCTTGGCCGACGCAACGGCGCGCTTTAGATCGTCAGGTCCGGACCGCGGGAACCGGCCGATGACGTCGTTCCAGTCCGCCGGATTGCGATTGTCGAAATACTCACCCGTCGCGGGACTGACCCAATCGCCGGCGATGAAGTTCTTGAATTCAGGAGGTTGAGCCATGGCTTTCACGGTTCGGGACAGAAGAACGGAACGGGAGTCTTCCCGTACAGGCGCGGCAGCAGCTGGCGGCCGGCGAGTCCGAGACCCCAGATGATCAGGATGATGGAGAGCGCGTGCGCGATGCCCAGCCGCCGTTTCCATGACGTCAGCGCGCTCCAGACGCCGGCAATGGTCACAGTCGTCGCACCAATAAGATAGAAGACCAGCTTGAGTCCGCAGGCGTGCGAGTACGGCCACACGAGCATGCCGATGCCAAGCCCCAAACCGAGACCCACGCGCAGCCACGTGGTGAGCCAGGCGCGTCCCCGCGCCGGGCCAGGCTGGAATCCTCCGGAACTCGCTACGCCGCCGGCCGACGGGCGAGGCGAGACCGGCACCGTGGGCACACCGCGGCCGAGGGTCGGCTCGGCGTCGGGCAGCTTCGCGAGCAGCTTGTCTACTTCGCGCATCTCGCGATCCCAATCGCGCTCTTTTTGATCTTTCTCTTTCACAAGACTGCTCCGTCTCCGCCGCGCGCCAGTCCGTAGCGCTCGATCTTCTTGTACAGGTTACTACGTGGCATCTGCAATGTGCGCGCGGTCTCCGACACGTTCCAGTCGTGTTCCTGAAGTTTGCCGAGCAGGAACGCCCGTTCCGCCGCTTGCTTGAATTCCTCGAACGTCGCGGCGCGCAGCCACGCGGCATCACCGCCGCCTGCTCCGACGCTGGTCCCCTTCCCTCGTCCCCCGTCCCCCTTCCCTACAATTCTTTCGACATCGCTTTGCGTCACCGAGGGTCCACCGGCGAGAATCAGCAGCCGCTCGACGGCGTTCTTGAGCTCGCGAATGTTCCCCGGCCAGTCGTGCGCCGTGAGCCGTTCGACCGCGGCGTCGTCGAACTCCTTAGCGGGCAGCCCGCCGCGCTGCGTCAATTCATTGGTGAAGTGCGCGATCAGCTGCGCGATGTCGCCGCGACGCTCGCGCAACGGCGGCACGTGGATCGGGACCACGTTGAGCCGGTAGAGCAAATCCTCGCGAAACCGGCCCTCCTCGATTTCCGCGCCGAGGTTCTTGTTGGTCGCCGCGATGACGCGCACGTCCACGGGCAGCGCTTTTCCCGATCCGACCCGGGAGATCACGCCTTCCTGCAGCGCGCGCAGCACTTTCGCCTGCGCGGAGAGGCTCATATCACCGATCTCATCGAGAAACAGCGTGCCGCCGTCCGCGAGCTCGAACTTGCCGGCGCGATCGGCAAACGCACCGGTGAAACTCCCCTTCATGTGGCCAAACAGCTCACTTTCGATCAGCTCGGTGGGAATTGCGGCACAATTGACCTCGATGAAGGGTCCCGCGGCGCGTGGGTTCAACGCGTGAATCGCGCGCGCGACCAGCTCTTTGCCGGTGCCGTTTTCTCCCGTGATCAGGACTCGCGCGGGGGTCGGGGCGACCTTTTCGATCAGGCCGATGACGTGGCGAATCGCCTTGCTCGACCCGACGATCTCGTATTGCGCGCGGACTTCCTGCTTGAGCCGCACGTTTTCGTTGACCAGCACGACGTGCTGCAGCGCGTTCCGCAGCGTCAGCAGGATACGATCGGTATCAAGGGGCTTTTCGAGGAAATCGTACGCGCCGAGCTGGGTTGCTTCGACGGCGGTCTGGATCGTGCCATGGCCGGAGATCATGACGACCTGCGCTTCCGGGTCCAGCTCCCGCACGCGCTTTAGCGTCTCCAGCCCGTCCATCCCTTCCATCTTCACGTCGAGGAACACGAGGTGCGGCTTGAAGTCGGGATAGACGCGAATCGCTTCGTGACCGGACGCGCAGGACTGCACCTCGATTTCCTCGTACTCGAGGACCTGTTTCAGCGCCTCGCGGATCCCCTTTTCATCGTCGACGATCATCACGCGGCGGGGACTCACGGGCCGGTGCTCCGGCGCTTGTACAACACCACCCCGGTCAAATGCACCTTCACATCGGTGACCGCAGGATCGACTTTGACAGGCACCGCGCCGCTCGGCGACGCGCCGGCCATCTGCTTGGTGAGTTGCTTGACAAAGGGGCCGGGAATCTCGATGCCGCGCAAACTGATCTCGGTGATGTCGTAGAGCGCCGTGCCCGGCTTCCCGATCGAGACCGTGCCGGCCATCCGGAGCGGCTCGCGCTCGCCGAACATGCCGGCAAATGGTCCCAGCGTCCCCGGCGGGAGCGCACGCGTATCGAGGCGGGCGTGCAAGATCAGCTTTCCTTCCTGGAGCTCGACGCGGAGCGAGTCGTACATCTTCCGCACGTTCCAATCGATTCCGGCGCCGATCAGGGAGGCCATCTCGTTCGGCGTGAGCACCACCGAATCGGGGCCGGCGTTGGTCCGCAGATTGCCGACCTTGGCCTGGCCCGAGGCGGTCGCTTTCGGCGTCGGCGCGCCAACGGACGTATCGGCGACGGGCGGCAGGGCGGTCGAGCCCCCGAACCAGCTCGCGAAGGCGTGCACGATCGGCTCGCGAAACCACCAGGCGCCCGCGAGTGCGCCGATCACGAGGATGGCGCAGCCGAGCTTGAAGACGCCCTTAAGACAGCCGTCCATGGTATTTCACCTGATACACCGGCCCATCAGGTTTGAGGGTGCTTTGCATCAAGTCCACCTCGGCGACGGTGACTGTTTGGTCGAAATCCGTTCCCGCGAGAATCTCTTCGAGGCCTTTGAAGTCGCGCGGCCGCGCATCGCGCGCAGCGCGCCCCAGCGTCACGTGCGGCCGAAACGCGCGGGCTTCGGTCGAAAAGCCGAGCGGCCCGAACGCCTGCTCCACACCATGCTGCAGCAGCTCGAGCCCGGGATCGGGCGTGACACCCGCCCACAGTACGCGCGGCCGGTGATAGTCCGGGAACACACCGAATCCGGTGATCTGCAGCGTCAGGGGACGGGGCTCGGAACCCGTCCCCGCGGCGCGCTGCAACGCTTCGCGGAGCTCCAGCTCCCGCGTGTCCTCCACATCGCCCAGAAATTTGAGACTCAAATGAATGTTCTCGGGGCGCACCCATTTCACCGGCAGTTTCTCGGGTCGCTCGCGCAGGGGCGCGAGCGCGTCCCACAGCTCGTGGCGCAGCTGATCTGGAAAGTTCAGGGCGACGAACGCTCTAACAGGCTCCCCCGTCGGTAGCCGCGCGGGTCGATCTCGACCTGCGCGAATCCCAAAGCCGAGAGATGTGCCGTGATCGCCGCGCGCCGCGCTTCGATCCACGGCACCCACGACGGCTCGACTTCGACGCGGGCGCTGCCGCCCAGGTGACGCACACGCAGGTCGCCCGCGACTCCCAGCTCACGCAAATACGCTTCGCTCGCTTCAACCTGTTTCAAGCGCGACGGGGTGATCGAAAGTCCGTATTGCACCCGACTCGAGAGGCAGGGTGCCGCGGGCGCGTCCCAGGTCGGCAACCCGAGCTCGCGGGACGCCGCGCGGATCTCCGCCTTGGTGAGCCCCACCTCCGCGAGCGGCGACCGCACACCGGCGGCCATACCCGCGGCCTTGCCCGGCCGGTGTTCGCGCAGATCGTCAGCGTTCGTCCCGTCGCAGACGACGCTCAGCCCACGGTCGCGGGCGAGCGGGACGAGCCGGTGCCACAATTCCGTCTTGCAGTAGAAGCAGCGGTTGGTGGGGTTGGCGAGATAGTTCGCGTCTTCGAGCTCATGCGTTGCGATCTCGATGAGCGGAATGTCGAATCGGGTGGCGACGTCCCGAGCCACGTGCCACTGGGCATCGGGATAGGAGGCGCTCCGGCCGATGGCCGCCAGCATCCGATCCCTACCGAGCTCTTGGCGCAACACCACGGCGAGCAACGCTGAATCCACTCCGCCCGAATACCCAAGCAGGACCGAGGGAAGCTCTCGGATCAGGGCCCGCAACGACTCCATGGGCGGAATACTACCGCCGCCATTGTCCTAATCCAAGGACAATTCGAAAGTCAAAACCGGATATTCCGTCGGAGAGGAACTGGTTAGTCTTATGATGCGTTCACCGATGCAGCGTTCCAGCAACGTATAGTCGGACAATTGCGTGGAGAGCCTCCCAAATGCCCGCAAAGACTGAACTCGACGCCACCGACAGACGAATTCTCCGCATTCTTGGCCAGGACGGCCGCGCGAGCTACCAGGCGGTCGCGGATGAGGTCGGGCTGTCGCGCCCGGCGATCATGGAGCGCGTCAAGCGGCTGGAAGAGTCCGGATACATCCGCGGCTATCGCGTCCAGCTCGACCGCGGCAAGGTCGGCCTGCCGGTGACCGCGTTCGTGGCGGTGCGCTATGGCGCGAGTGACTACGTCGGCGACGAGCCCCGTATGCGCGAGATGGAAAAACACCCCGGCGTGCTCGAGTGCCATCATATCGCGGGCGACGACTGCTACATCCTCAAAGTGGTCGCGCACGATCTCGAAGGCGTGCAGGAGATTCTGCGCGATCTGCGCGGGCCGAATTCGCAAATGAACACGCGGACGACGATCGTCCTGTCCACGCTGTTCGAAAAGCCGGGCTTCATCCCGACGGAGCCCGACTGATGGCCGCGCTCAAGGGCAAAGCGCTCGTCGCGTATCTCGTCGTCTGTGTCTTGTGGGGCTCGACGTATCTCGCGATCAAGATCGGCGTCACCGACCTGCCGCCGTTCTTGTTTACGGGCCTGCGCTTCCTTGTCGCCGGCGTGATTCTGTTGGTGCTGGCGCGCGTCATCGGTGATTCGCTGCCGCGCCGGAGCGATTGGAAGACGCTCGCCATTGTCGGCTTGCTCCTGCTCGCAGGCGGCGGAGTCCCCGTGGTTTGGGCGGAGCAGTACGTCGGCTCGGGTATCGCCAGCATCTTCATCGTGACGCAGGTGATGTGGACCGCGTTATTCGACGCGCTGATCCCGGGCGGTCAGCGCGAGCTGAACTGGCGCATCGTCACGGGCCTGCTGCTCGGTTTCATTGGCACGCTGCTGCTCGTCGGAGCGTCACCGGCTGAGATTCTGGCGGCTGACAAACGTGGGCCAATTGCCCTCACCGTCGCGGCCGTCTCATGGGCACTCGGCTCGGTGTACGCGACCCGTCATCCGACCCAGACGGGGCCCTACATGGGCGCCGCGTTTCAGATGATTGTCGGCGGCGGTAGCGTGGCGCTCGTCGGCACGCTCCTGGGCGAGTGGCCTTCGTGGCACTTGAGTACGCGCGGTATCGGCGCGATTGCGTACCTCGTCGTGTTCGGGTCGATCCTCGGGTTTAGCGCGTATCTCTACGCGCTCCGGCGGGCCTCTGCGACCATCGTCGGCACGTATGCCTACGTGAACCCGGTCATCGCCGTGCTGCTCGGCTGGCTGTTGCTACAGGAGCCTATCGGAGGGCGCACGTTTCTCGCAATGGCGCTGATTCTCGCGGCTGTGGTTTGGATGGCTGCTGAGCCACGGCCCATCCGCCGATCCGCCCATCAGCCCGTCGAGGCCGCCTAATGGCCGCGCTCAAGGGCAAGGCGCTCATCGCCTATCTGATCGTCTGCGTCTTCTGGGGCTCGACCTACCTCGCAATCAAGGTCGGCGTCACTGAGCTGCCGCCGTTTCTGTTCGCCGGCCTGCGGTTTCTGGTGGCGGGCCTCATTCTGCTCGCGGTTGCCCGCGCGCTCGGCGATCCACTCCCCCGCAAGAGCGATTGGCGCACTCTGGCGATCGTAGGCTTGTTGCTGCTCGCCGGCGGCAACGCGTTCGTCGTGTGGTCGGAGCAATACGTCGCGTCCGGTATCGCCAGCATTTTCGTCGTGACCGTCGCGATGTGGACCGCGTTGTTCGACGCGATCATCCCGGGCGGCTCGAGCGAGCTGAACTGGCGTGTTGTCGCGGGATTGCTGCTGGGCTTCCTGGGAACGCTGCTGCTGGTCGGCGCCTCACCCGCTGAACTCCTTGCGGCGGATAAGCGCGGACCGCTCGCGCTCACGATGGCGAGTGCCTCGTGGTCGCTCGGGACCGTATATGCCAAGCGTCACCCCACGCAGGCGAGCCCGTACATGGGCGCCGCATTTCAAATGATCGTGGGCGGCGGCGCGGTCGCGCTCGTCGGAACGATGCTCGGCGAGTGGGCGTCGTGGCACTTGAGCACGCGAGGGATCGGGGCCATCGCGTATCTCGTGATTTTCGGATCGATCCTGGGGTACAGCGCTTATTCGTACGCGCTGCGACACGCCTCAGCGACGATCGTCGGCACGTACGCCTACGTGAACCCCGTCATCGCCGTCCTGCTCGGCTGGCTGCTGCTGCACGAACCGGTGGGCTCGCGCACATTTATCGCCATGGGAATGATTCTGGTGGCGGTTGTCTGGATTCAGTTCTCGCTGAAACAGCGGCGGATCGGCGGTTCGGCGGATGGGCGGATGGAAAACGCGCCTTCGATCCGCCCATCCGACCATCCGCCCATCCGTCCCGAGCCCGAGGCGACTACATGAGTCCGAAGCTCCCACGGGATGCGGTGCTCTTGGTCGTAGACGTCCAGAAGGGCATGGACGTGTACGCAGCCAAGTACAACCGCAACAACCCGGATCTCGAGAAGAACATCGCGCGGCTTCAAGCCGCCTGGCGCAAGAGCGGGCGGCCCATCATCCACGTGCAGCACCTCTCCACGGAGCCGAAGTCCCCGCTCCGACCGGGACAGCCGGGCGTCGACATCAAAGACGAAGTGCGGCCCCTCGCCGGCGAGCCTGTGGTGCAGAAATCGGTCAGCAGTGCCTTCATCGGCACGAGCCTCGAAGCGGATCTCCGGCGCCGCGGGCTCACGACGCTCGTGGTCGTCGGCATGCAGACCAACATGTGCGTCTCGACCACCGCACGGATGGCGGGCAACCTCGGCTTCACGACCTATGTCGTGTCGGACGCCACCGCGACATTTGACAACACCGGGCCGAATGGGAAACGCTACGCGTCAGAGCTCGTCCACGACATTGCGCTCGCGGACCTGAACGGTGAATTCTCCACCGTCCTCGATACGAAAACCGTCCTGGAGCGCGCCTCATGAGCCCCTCTGTCCGCAAAGTCAATCTCACCGAGATGTTCGGCCGCTTTAAGGATCAGTGGAGTCCCAAAATTGTTGGCGAGGTCAACGACAGTCTCGTGAAGCTCACGAAACTCAAAGGCGAGTTCGTCTGGCACCATCACGAGCGCGAGGACGAGCTGTTTCTGGTTGTGAGGGGCCGGTTGCGGATGAAGCTGAGGGACGGCGACCTCGTGATCGAGCCGGGCGAGTTTGTCATCATCCCGCACGGCGTCGAGCATCTGCCGGTTGCCGACGAAGAAACGCACGTCCTGCTGTTCGAGCCCAATTCGACCCTGAACACCGGAAACGTCCGCAATGAACGCACCGTCGCCAAGCTCGACCGCCTCTAAATTGATCGCCCGCATCTGGCATGGCGTGACCGACGCCGCGCGCGCCGAGGAGTACGCCGCCTATCTCGAGCGGACCGGCGCTCGGGAGTGCCGGGCGACACAGGGCAATCGGGGCGTCTACGTGCTGCGGCGCATCAAGGGGGATCGCGCCGAGTTCACCTTCATCTCGCTGTGGGATTCATTCGACGCAATCCGGCGCTTCGCCGGAGAGGATTATGAGAAAGCCCACTACTACCCGGAAGATCGCGACTTCCTCGTCGAGCTCGAACCCTTCGTCGACCACTACGAGGTCCTCGCCGGAGATTAGCCTCGACCCCGTTGACACGCGGGGGTGGGAGGAGCTCCGCCAGCTCGGCCACCGCATGGTGGACGAGATGCTCGAGTACCTCCGGACGGTCCGGGAGCGCCCCGTGTGGCGGCCCGTGCCCGCCGACGTGCGCAAACGGCTGTCCGGCACTCCCGCTCCGCGCAAGCCGACGGACGCCCGAGACGTGTACGAAGAATTCAAGCGCGATGTGCTTCCGTACCCGACCGGCAACATCCATCCGCGGTTTTGGGGCTGGGTCATCGGCACGGGAACCCCGTTCGCAATGCTGGCGGACATGCTGGCCTCCGGGATGAATCCGCAGGTCGCCGAGTTCGATGATGCACCGGCGGTGGTCGAGAACCAGGTGATCGGGTGGCTGGTCGAGCTGTTGGGACTTCCCGCCGAGACGCATGGGCTACTCGTCTCCGGCGGCTCGATGGCGAATTTCGTGGGGCTCGCCGTCGCGCGAAACGCGCGCGCGGGGTTCGACGTTCGGGAGCGCGGCGTGCAGGGCGGACCGAAACTTACCGTCTACGCCTCGAGCGAAACCCACTCCTCCGTGCGCAAGGCCGTCGAGCTGCTGGGCCTCGGTCACGACGCGCTGCGCTCGATTCCCGTCACGCCCGACTACGCGATCGACCTGAAGGCGCTGCGCCAGACGCTGGCTGCCGACAGGGCCAACGGCCTGCGGCCGATCTGCATCGTCGGGAACGCCGGCACGGTGAACACCGGCGCGACGGACGATCTGCGCGCACTCGCGGCGCTGAGCCAGGAGGAAGGGACCTGGTTCCACGTCGATGGCGCGTTCGGTGCGCTCGCGGCGCTCGTCCCGGAGCTCCGCCCGCTGGTGCGAGGGCTCGAGCAAGCCGATTCGGTCGCGTTCGATCTGCATAAGTGGCTGTACATGCCCTACGAGGTGGGATGCACCCTCGTGCGCGACCAACAGGCGCATCGCGCCACGTTCAACGTGACTCCAGCCTATCTCGCATCGTTCGATCGTGGCATCGCGGCGGGTGGATTTCCGTTCGCCGAGCGTGGGGTCCAGCTGTCACGCGGATTCCGCGCCCTGAAGGTCTGGATGTCGTTCAAGACGCACGGCCTGGATGCGTTCACCCAGTTGATCCACCAAAACGTGCGCCAGGCCCACTATCTCGCGGGGCTTGTCACGAAGCATCCGCGCCTCGAGCTGCTCGCGCCGGCGCCACTCAACGTGGTGTGTTTCCGCTTTGTCGTGCCGGGGATGGATGACGCGGCACTGAATGCGCTGAACAAGGAGATTCTCCTCCGCATTCAGGAGAGCGGGCTGGCCATTCCCTCGCAGACCGTTCTCAACGGGAAGTTTGCGCTGCGTGTTGCGATCACGAACCACCGCAGCCGGCGCGATGACTTCGATCAGCTGGTCAGCGCCGTCGTGGAGACCGGTGCGGCACTCCGTTAGGCGTCGGGCGTGCCGATGATCTTGCCTTCGATGGGATTGCTGAACGACCGGACCGTGTGATAGGCGAGGTCGATATCCTTGGCCTTCGCGAATTCGGTGAGGATGTCGTCCCAGATCGCTGACACCGTGCCGCGGCGGCGGCGCGGCTCGATCAAATAGCGGATGGTCAAAAGAATGCCGTACGAAGTCGTGCTGGTATAAACGATCGGCGTGAGCTTCTTGTAGTTGATGAGAAACTGTTGTGAAGCAGCCAGCAGGTCGCGCTCCGCGTCCGCAGTCAAGTGTTCAGCGTGTTTGAACGCTATCGCGGTCAGAATCTCCTTCGCTTTTCTCCAGTTGCTCTCGAACGTCACCACAACCGGCACTTCGTTCCATATGTACCGGAAGCCTTTGTCGTAATTCGCGACCGGCTCGGTGAAGATCAGCTGATTCGGGATGTGGACGATGCGGCCGGTGCTTTGGTCCGCGTCGACCCATACGCCGATTTCGTTCAGCGTGAACTGGAAGAGGCGAATGTCGATGACGTCGCCTTTATGCTTGGCGATCTCGATGCGGTCACCGACTTCGAAGGGGCGCCGCCACACAATGAACGCCCACCCCGCGAGATTCGTCAGCGGATCCTTGAGCGAAATGGCGATACCGGCCGAGACGAGGCCGAGGAATGTGGCGAGTGACTTGAAGCCCTCGAGCCATTCCCGCCCGATCACCAGCACGCCGATCACGAGCGTGATGTAGGTGATCGTTTTCCGCCAGCGGTAGCGCGTCCACGGGTCCGTGACCCGCCGGTACACCACCGCGAGGATCAGTCGCTCGATGATCCAGAGCCCCGCGATCACGATGATCGTGACCAGCAGGTGCATCTGTACCGCGGGGCTCAGCCCGACGCGGTTTTGGAGCCAGTCGCGCACGGTGGCCAAAGCTACGGGTCGACCTAGTTTTAGGCCACCGTGGAACAGCTGCACATCCTTCGCGACCTCGCGGTCATCTTTGCCGGCTCGCTGCTGGTCATTCTGGTTTTTTACCGGCTCAAGCTTCCCGCCCTTCCCGGTTTCATCGTCGCCGGGATTCTCCTCGGCCCCAACGCGCTCGGACTCGTGTCGGACCCGCGCGACGTGGAAGGACTCGCGGAAGTCGGCGTGATTCTGCTGCTCTTCACGATCGGCATCGAATTCTCATTGAGCCGGCTGAAGGAGATGGGCCGCCAGATCCTCGTCGGCGGGTTCGCGCAGATGGGGTTCACCATTCTCGCGACGCTGGCGGTAGGACTCGCGTTTCTGGGTGGCTGGCGGGTCGCGCTGTTCCTCGGGTTTCTGATTGCGCTGTCGAGCACGGCGATCGTCTTGAAAGTGATGACGGACAAAGGCGAGATCGACGCGCCACACGGGCGGCTCGCGACCGGGATCTTGATCTTCCAGGACCTGTGCGTGGTGCCGATCATGCTGGTTCTGCCCTTCCTCGCCGGGAATGCGTCGGGCGGCGTGACCGGCCTCCTGATCGCGCTGGGCAAGGCCGCACTCGTCGTCGTCGTTGTGATCATCGCGGCACGGACCATCGTGCCGCGCGCGCTGAGCGAGATCCTGAAGACGCGGAGCCGCGAGCTGTTTCTCATCGCGGTCATCCTCATCGGCACACTCACCGCGCTCGGCACCGCGGCCGCCGGCGCGTCGCTCGCATTGGGCGCGTTCCTCGCCGGACTCATCATTTCCGAATCGGACTACGGCCCGCAGGCGCTCGCGGAGCTGATCCCGTTCCGTGACGTCTTCATCTCGCTGTTCTTCGTCGCCGTCGGCATGCTCGTCCGGCTGGACATCATCCGCGAGCACATCGTCCTCTCGCTCGTCGCCGTCGCGGTGATCATGGGCGGCAAGACGCTCGCCGCGGCGGTGGGGCCCGCGGTGCTGGGCTACTCCGGCCGCGTGGCGTTGCTGGCCGGTGTCGCCGTCTCGCAGATCGGGGAGTTCTCGTTTGTACTCGCGAAAGAGGGTCGCGTCGCCGGGCTCTTGCCGGATCTCCTGTACCAGCAATTCCTCGGCGTCGCGGTGATCACGATGCTCGTGACGCCGTTCCTGCTGCAGGGAGGCCCGGCGATCCTCGACGCGCTCGAGAAGGTCGTCCCGCTCGACCGGCTGCTGCCCGGCTTCCGGCCCCGCGGCTTCGCTCCGGTCCACGAGCAAATCAAGGACCACGTCATTGTTGCGGGGTATGGGCTCAACGGCCGCAACCTCACGGCCGCGCTGCGCTCGATCAGTGCGCCCTACCTCATTGTGGAGCTGAATGCGCAGACGGTGCGCAAAGCACGCTCCGAGGGTGAGCCGGCGTTCTATGGCGACGCGACGCGAGAGGAGATTCTCCGGGCGTTGGGCATCGACCGCGCGCGCCTCTTCGTCATCGCCATTTCGGATCCGTCGGCGACGCGGCGCATGGTGCGCGTGGCGCGGGAGATCAACCCCAAGGTGTACATCATCGCGCGCACGCGATACGTCGTCGAGATCCCGGAGCTCACGCGCCTCGGCGCGAACGTCGTCATTCCCGAAGAATTCGAGACATCGATCGAGATCTTCTCGAGGGTCTTGGCGCATTACAACGTCCCGCGCGATGAGGTCGAGCGGTTGGTGAGCGAGATCCGCGCGTCCCACTACCAGGCGTTGCGGCCCGGTGCCCGCCCCCGCCTCACGCTCAGCGGAGCGCTTGGCGCCATGCCGCAGATGCACATCGAGCGCATCGTGCTTGGGACCACCGCGCCGGTGGTGGGCCAGACGATCGCCGAGACGGCCCTCCGCTCGAAAACCGGCGCGCTGATTCTGGCGGTGCGGCGCGGGGAGAGCGACCTGGCGACACCCGGCCCGGACTTCCAGCTGGACGCGGGCGATGCGCTCGTCGTGGTGGGACAACCGCAACAGATCAAGAGCGCGTATCGGCTGCTGACGGGGGCTGAGCCCGTTTAGGCGCCTAGCCGTAGTATGGGAAGGTGCGCATGTTCTCGTGGTCGGTTACAGCACCGATCACTCCCACACCACCGCCGGCCGACAGGAGGACCCATGTCCCGTTCCCTGCGCCATGTCTTTAGTGCGCTCCTCGTCGCTCTACCAGCGTGTTATCACGCGACGATCGAAACTGGCTTGCCTGCCAGCAACGACATCATCGCACAGAGCTTCGCATCGAGTTGGATCTATGGGCTCGTACCGCCGAAGCCCGTTGCAGCGATGGCGAAGTGTCGAAGCGGTGTATCTAAGGTCGAAACACAGTTGAGCTTCGTGAATCAACTCGTGGGAGCGTTGACCTTGGGGATCTACACGCCGATGTCGATCAAAGTGACGTGTGCGACGGGCGGACGGTCCGCCGTCCCCGGTCAGCCCGAAATCAAGGTCGGTGACGGGGCCACGCCCGAAGAGGTCATCGATGCTTTCCGCCGCGCGGCGGACGCGTCGGTCGAGAGTCACGGACCCGTGTACGTGCGGTTCTGAGACGACGGCCTGGTTGGGGAGTCGAGAGGGCGCGTCCGTTCGGGCGCGCCCTCGTCCGTTACCCAACCCCTCGCCGATCCAGACTTCGATACTGAATCGCCTCACGAGGCAGCCTCAGTAATGACCATCCCACGCCACGGCAAACACTCCATCGCACCGCGGGCACCGGATCTGGGTCGGGTGTCCCTTCAGCGGTGTGCGATCGCGACAGCCTGGGCAGACGGCGTACTGGGAGCCCCAGCTCAGCGGAACCATCACCGCGTCCGGCGGGCGGGCGACGACGGACCACCGTTGGGGGCGCTCGGGTACGATCTGCAGCGAGGACCTGGGCACACGGAAGGCGCGATTGTCTACCGCGAGGATGGCTTCATCTGCGGCAAGGCGAAGGACTTCGTACCAGGCACCCCGCCGCACATGGCAGTTCATGTTGCCCTGCACGCGGGCCCATTGCGGTACCTCGGGCATACTTTCGCCTCCGAAGCCCCTAGTCAACCGCGATGACGTGCGGTTAAGGCGACCACCGCCGCCAGCCAAAGCCCGAGGGCGATGATCGCATCTTCCCACCACGCGAACGGCCTGCGCCTCACAAGAGCCCCCTTCCGACTTTGAGGTGGCGCAATTCGTGTGCCCGGAGCCTGCGGGGCGCCTTCCGTCGGGGGGTGTGCCGGCGACACACCGTCCGCCGTGGACTGGGGCTCGATGTCGACGCGGCAGCGCAACAGGGCGATTCCGGACTACCCCACCCCCCGCCGGTCCAAGCTCCGGTATTGTATCGCCTCACCCACATGCTTCGGCTCGAGTGATGCCGCCTCATCGAGATCTGCAACCGTCCTGGCAATCTTGAGAATGCGGTGATACGCGCGTGCCGATAAACCCAACCGTGTGATCGCCGTCTTGAGCAGCGCATCGGCGCCGTCGGAGACGCGGCAGTGCGCGCGGATGTCGCGCGGCGCCATGTGCGCGTTGGCGTAGATCCCCGGCCGGTTGGCGAACCGCTCGCGCTGCACCACCCGCGCCCGATCCACGCGCTCCCGCATCGCCTCACTCGGCTCCCCGCCGCTCTCGCCGGTCAGCGCCTTGTATTTCACCGCCGGCACTTCCAGATGAATGTCGATGCGATCGAGCAGCGGGCCCGACACGCGGGCGAGATACCGCTGCACGACGACCGAACCGCACGTGCATGTGTGGTGCGGATCGCCGAACCAGCCGCAGGGGCACGGATTCATCGCGGCCGCGAGCATGAAGCGCGCTGGATACGAGAGGCTCATTGCGGCGCGCGCGATCGTTACGACGCCGTCCTCCATCGGCTGGCGCAGCACCTCGAGCACGTTCTTGCGGAACTCGGGCAACTCGTCCAGAAACAACACGCCGCCGTGCGCGAGGCTGACTTCGCCCGGCCGCGGATACGACCCGCCCCCGATCAACCCGGCGTCGGAGATCGTGTGATGCGGCGCGCGGAACGGCCGCCGCGCCACGAGCGACTCGCCGAGCGGCAGCGTCCCCGCGACCGAATGGATCTTGGTGGTCTCGAGGGCCTCATCGAGACTCATCCTTGGCAACATCGTGGGCAGACGGCGCGCCAGCATCGTCTTCCCCGATCCGGGTGGGCCGACCATCAGAACGTTGTGCCCGCCCGCCGCCGCGACTTCGAGCGCGCGCTTGGCGTGCGCCTGCCCCTTCACCTCGGCGAAGTCCACGTCGTCCTTGGCACGCTCGGCGAACAGCGCGGCGACATCTACGGCGGCACCCGGCAGCTCGGCCTTGCCATCGAGGAAATCCGCGATTTCAGCCAGGCATCCTGCGCCAAGGACCTGAAGTCCGTTCACGACGCCGGCTTCAGGAAGGTTCTCGCGCGGCAGGATCAATGCCTCGACGCCAGCGGCCCGCGCAGCCAATGCGACAGGAAGCGCTCCCCTCACGGGGCGAATCGCACCTTCGAGACCGAGCTCGCCGAGCACAGCGATCTTGCCCAACCGTTCTCCGTTTATTTGTTCGGTTGCCGCAAGAATTCCGAGCGCGATCGGCAAGTCGAAGGCCGATCCCTCCTTTTTGATGTCGGCAGGTGCGAGGTTGATGGTGACGCGCTTGAGGGGAAAGGTGTAGCCGGTATTGGCCATAGCGGCGGACACTCGGTCGCGCCCTTCCTTTACTGCGCCCTGCGGCAGGCCGACGGTCACGAAGGTCGGGAGGCCGTTCGCGATGTCGGTCTCGACCTCCACGAGATAGGCGTCGATCCCCAGGACGGCCGCCGACCGGACGCGCGCGAGCATGGACCAGGCTACGTTTAGCAGCGTCGGGAGGGGTAGCCAAAACGCCGCCCTCAGGGTCTAAATGACGCCGTGGGGAGGATATGCGTATAGTAGGCGTGACTTTTAGAAACTCTACGATAGCAATCGCCCTTCTCGCGGCAGCGGTGGGGTGTGGCCCGCGCCAGGGCGGGGCCGTCGCCAAGGTTCCGGTGAGCGTCGCGCGCGTCGAGCGCCGTGCCCTGCCCTACGAGCTCGAAGCCACCGGTTCGGTCGAGCCGATTCGCTCCGTCGACGTCCTCCCGCAGGTCACCGGTACCATCCTGCGCGTCAATTTCGCCGAGGGCGACGAAGTCGCCGCCGGTCAAATTCTCTTCGAGATCGACCCGCGTCCCTACCGGGCTGCGTTGCAGCAGGCTGAAGGCGCGCTGCTCCGCGACGTGACCCAGGCCCAGAGTGCCGCCCGCGAAGCCGCTCGCTACAAAACGCTCGCCGTGACGAATACCGTCACCCAGGAAGACTACGAGGCGAAGCAGTCCGCGGCTGACGCAGCCGCTGCCGCAGTCCGTTCCGACTCGGCCACGGCAGCGATCGCCCGTCTGAACCTCGAGTACGCGACTGTCCGCGCGCCGATCGGTGGCCGCACCGGTCGCCTGCTGCTCCATGAGGGCAATCTGGTCCGGGCGGGCAGCGATCCCCTCGTGTCGATCGTGCAGATGCGGCCGATCCTGGTGCGCTTCCCGGTCCCCGCGACGAATCTCCCGGCGCTGCGCCAGCGGGCCGGTCAGCAGCTCAAAGTGATTGCGATGCCGGCGCGCGATTCAGCGTCCGCCGTTCAGGGCGTCCTCTCCTTCGTCGACAATCAGGTGGATACGACCACCGGCAGCGTGCTGCTCAAGGCCCGCTTTCTTAATCGCGACGGCGCGCTCTGGCCCGGCGAGTTCGTCGCCATCACGCTTGTCTTGGGGATGCAGAACGACGCCGTCGTGGTGCCGAGTGCGGCGGTGATGCAGGGTCAGCAGGGCACGTACGTGTTCGTCGTCAACAACGACGGGACGGCCGCGACACAGCCCGTCACCGTTGAACGCACGCTCGACAGTCTCAGCGTAGTCGCCGGTGTGCCCGCGGGCGCGCTGGTCGTGACCGACGGCCAGCTGCGTTTGACGCCGAATTCCAGGGTTGATATTCGCGGCGGTCCGACGACCGAGTCCGCCGGCGGCGGCGCAGACCCCAGCGCCTCGGGGACCGGACCGCGGTGAACATCTCCGGGCTGTTCATCCGCCGTCCCGTCGCCACGACGCTGGTGATGTTCGGGATTCTCATGTTCGGGCTGATGTCGTATCGGCTGCTGCCGGTGAGCGACCTCCCCAACGTGGACTTCCCCACGATTACCGTCTCAGCCGGATTGCCGGGCGCGAGTCCGCAGACGATGGCGGCCGCGGTCGCAACGCCGCTCGAGAAACAGTTCTCGACGATCGCCGGGATCGACGCGATGACGTCGTCGAGCACCATGGGCGGCACCAACATCACGCTGCAATTCTCGCTGGCCCGGAACATCGATGCCGCGGCGCAGGACGTGCAGGCCGCGATTTCCAAGACGCTCCGGCAGCTGCCGCCCGGCATCCAGCCGCCGTCGTACAACAAGTCGAACCCCGCCGACTCGCCGATCCTCTATTTGACGCTGACGTCCGGGACGATGCCACTCTCGGCCCTCGACGAGTACGCCGAAACGTTTCTCGCGCAGCGGCTGTCCACCGTGGACGGAGTCGCGCAGGTGCAGGTGTTCGGGTCGGCGAAGTACGCGGTGCGCATCCAGGTAGATCCGAAGGCGCTGCAAGCGCGCGGCATCGGGCTGGACGAAGTGACGGCGGCGGTGTCGGCGGGCAATCCGAATCTGCCGACGGGCACGCTCTGGGGCCCGCAGCGCGCGTACACCGTGCTCGCCGACGGCTCGATCTCGAGCGCCCCGGAATTCCGGCAGCTCGCGGTGACGTACCAGAACGGCACGCCCGTACGCCTGCAGGATGTCGCCCGCGTGCTCGACGACGTACAGGACTCGCGCAACGCGAGCTGGTACGACGGCAGGCGCGCGATCGTGCTGGCGATCCAGCGCCAGCCCGGGACGAACACCGTCGAGGTTGCGGACGCGGTGAAGTCCACCGTCACCGCGCTGTCCAGCCAGCTGCCGGCGTCCGTCCAAGTGAACACGCTCTACGACCGGTCGGTCTCGATCCGGCAGTCGGTGAACGACGTCCAGCTGACGTTGCTCGTCACGCTGTGCCTGGTCGTCATGGTCATCTTCCTGTTTCTGAAGAACCTCTCGGCGACCGTCATTCCGAGTCTGGCGCTCCCCTTCTCCATCATCGGCACGTTCACGGTGATGTATCTGATGGGCTACAGTCTCGACAATCTGTCGCTGATGGCGTTGACGTTGTCGGTGGGATTCGTGGTCGACGACGCCATCGTGATGCTCGAGAACATCGTTCGCCACATGGAGAAGGGGAAGCCGGCGATGCAAGCGGCGCTCGACGGCGCGCGCGAGATCGGCTTCACCATTCTCTCGATGACGCTGTCGCTGACCGCGGTGTTCATTCCCGTGCTGCTCATGGGTGGGATCCTCGGCCGCCTGTTCCACGAATTCGCGGTCACGATCGGCGTGGCGATTCTCGTCTCCGGCTTCGTCTCCCTCACGCTCACGCCGATGCTGTGCAGCCGGTTCCTCCGGCCGCCCAAGGAAGCAAAACACGGCCGCTTCTACGAGGCGACGGAGCGCGTGTACCAGCGCGGCCTGGCGTTCTACCAGCGCACGCTCGGCTGGGTCATGGATCACCGGCGGACGACCATTTGGTTCTCGCTCGGCATTCTCGTAGCGACCGTGCTCCTCTATCCGTTCGTGCCGAAAGGGTTCATCCCGACGGAAGACCAGGGACAAATTCAAGGCACCACCGAAACCCTCGAGGGCACGTCGTTCGAGAACATGCGCGACCATCAGCTCGCGGTCGCGGACATCGTCGGGCGCGACCCCAATGTCGTGCACTACATGTCGACGGTCGGTGGCGGCACCATGAACCAGGGACGCCTGAGCATTCGACTGAAACCGCGTGGTCAGCGTCTCCCGGCCGACCAGGTCGTTCGCGAGCTGAACGGCAAACTCAATTCGGTGACCGGGATCCGAACCTACCTGTCGCTGCCACAGTCGATCCGCATCGGCGGCCGCCCGACCAAGACGCTCTACCAATTCACCCTGCAGAGCGCCGACATCGACGCGCTGTATGAGAACGCCGCCAAGCTGGAGCGCGTCCTGCGCGGCATTCCCACCCTACAGGATGTCACGACCGACCTGCAGATCAAGAATCCGCAGGTCAGCGTCCAGATCGACCGCGATCGCGCCACGAGCCTGGGCGTGACCGTGCAGCAGATCGAGCAGGGATTGTACGACGCCTACGGCTCGCGCCAGGTCTCGACGATCTACACGCCGAACAACCAGTACTGGGTCATCCTCGAGCTGCTGCCGGAATACCAGCGCGATCCGTCGGCGCTCGGGCTGCTCTACCTCCGCTCGCAAAGCGGGAGGCTGATTCCGCTCACGTCGGTCGCCTCAGCATCCAATGATGTCGGGCCGTTGAGCGTGAACCACAGCGGGCAGCTCCCCTCGGTGACGCTGTCGTTCAACCTGCCACCGGGAGTGGCGCTGGGCACGGCGGTCAGCGACGTCCAGAAGGCTGCGCGGCAGAATCTGCCCTCGACCATCAGCACGGGATTCTCCGGCACGGCGCAGGCGTTCCAGTCCAGCCAGCAGGGCCTCTTCTTCCTGCTCCTGCTCGCCATCGTGGTGATCTACATCGTGCTGGGAATTCTGTACGAGAGCTTCGTTCACCCGCTGACGATCTTGTCCGGCCTGCCGTTCGCCGGATTCGGCGCGTTGCTGACGCTTTTCATCTTCCGCACCGAGCTGAGTATCTACGCGTTCGTGGGCATCATCATGCTGGTGGGACTCGTGAAGAAGAACGCGATCATGATGATCGACTTCGCACTCGAGGCGGAGCGCACGGAGGGCAAGTCACCGCGGGAGGCGATCGTCGAGGCGTGCAGCGTGCGGTTCCGGCCCATCATGATGACGACGATGGCGGCTTTGATGGGAACGCTGCCGATCGCGATTGGTCTGGGTGCCGGCGGTGAGTCGCGGCGGCCGCTGGGCCTGGCGGTGGTCGGCGGGCTGGCGTTCTCGCAGCTCATCACACTCTACGTCACGCCGGTCGTCTACACCTATCTCGACGCCCTGCAACATCGCTTCGGGCGGCGGGCGAAGCGCCCGGTCGAGGAGCCCGCCGCGGCCGATTAGCTACTACTTGGGAATCGCGTCGACCCGGACGTTGGCGGTGATGCCGCTCCCAATGACGAACTGGTAGGTCCCTACGCGCAAGGCCTTGAGCGTCACGACGACGGCGGAGTCGGCCGACTCGAGGTTGACCAGCTGCAGATCCTGCTGCCGCACGTTGAGCCGGGCCCGACCAGCACGTAACGCCTGACCGAGGCCGTCGATCGACGTCTCGTTCCCGTACAAGTCGCGAGCCCGCAGACGCAAGGCGAACGGCACACCCACCTGCACCACGATCGCCCGCCCGTTGATGATCTCCCCATTGCGGTCGAGGATCAGCGAGTCGATCGGGCCGGGTTCGGCCCGCAACGTCACGACGCGTTCGACGGAATCGATGCTCGCAAATACGGCCGCCTCACCCGCGCGGACACCCATCACCACGTCCAGGCGGACCCGACCCATCGAGTCGAGCACCGCGATTTCCGGCGTGACACGCGCATTGAGGGCACGGAATCGGACGGTACGGCCCGCGGCCGGCGTCCCCTGAACCGTGCGCGCGCGGAAGACCAACGAGTCGCCCAGCGGACTGCCGACCGGACTGTACGGCGACGCGATCGGGAGAAAGCCGGTGTTGACGCCCGAGAGGCCGGCGGGCGCCGAGATCTCCAGGTCGACCGGGGCCAGCCCACGCACGCGGAATTGGACGGTGCCGCCGCGTGAGACCCCGGTCGACACGAGCGTGAATGTGGCGCGTCCCGCGGAGTCCGTGACTCCGCTGAGCGGTACGCGGATGCCGCCATTCAGATCCACCGGCTCGCCCGACACCGGATTCCCGAGCGAGTCCGTGACCGCGGCGACCAGGGTCGCGGTCGAGTCAGTGCCACGGAACCCGACATAGTCGGGCGTCACACGCAGACGGTTGGGCCGCGCCGATCTGACGGACAGCACCACCCCGGGTTGGCCGGGCAACGTCGCGCCGGCGCCGGTGCGAATCTCGAACTGATGCGTACCCACGCGGTAGACGGCGGGGAGCCGGAACACGGCGATGCCGCTGTCGTCGGTCACCGCGGAAGCATCGCGCGGCAGACCAAGCGCCGTCGTTCCGCGCAGCGCCAGCGTGGTGCGCCGGAGCGGTGTACGTCCGCGGGTCAGACGAACCCGCACGCTTGGCGCGGCTCCCGCGGTCATCACGATCTCGGCGGGCTGCGCGACGGCGGTGATGGGCTGAGGAGCCTCCTCGCGCACCGCGGTGTTACCGGCCAACGTGGTCGTGCGACGCGTGTCGCATGCGGCCGCGCTGGCGATCACCTCACCACCGGCGCCCGCGCTCCTCAGATCGGCCCAGTCCCGCTCCGTGGGACGAAACGTGAGACAGCTGCGGCGCACGACATCCGCCACCTCGGTCTGCGCAAAGAGCGGGTTCGTGAGCAGCCGGATCAGCTCGGTCTTGTCGAGCGGCGGGGGCGACTGCCCGGCCAGCGGGGCGACGAACGACGCGAGGATGAGAACGCCGAGGCCGGTTCGCACGCTACGGCCGGGCACAGGACGAACGTTCGAACCGCACTTCTACCGCGCGCACATCCGCATACAGGCGCTTATCGCGAGCGTCGCGCGCGGGATCCGAAGCCGCCATCAGGTCCTTCCGTGCCATGTTGTACGCCAGCCATCCATCTTCCACCTGCTGGAGACCACGCCCCAAAGCCGGGCACCCCATTCGGCGTGTATCGAACATGCGGACCCGCATATCGAACGCTGACAACGCGAGCGCCAGCGTGTCGGCCCTGCGGTCCAACACAGCCGTGTCGTTCACTGGCGAGCCCGGTGCGGAATCGGCGCCGGCCCGACTGCCGAGCGCACCCGGGCGAGATCCGATGAGCCCGTAGATCGCGGTCACCAGTACCGCACCGGCAAGGGCGCACGCGACATACGCGACGGGGCGCGTGAAACGCTGGAGACCGCGCGCTTTTGGCTGCGGCTGCGGCGCATCGTCCGGATCCATTTCGGGGAAGAGCACCGCGCGGACCTCTCGGCCGGTCGCAGTGGCGGGCGCGGACGACGGGAACCGGGCGGCGGGCTCGAAAGCCTGCGCGGCAACCGGTCGTACTCCGAGGCTCGGACTCGACTCCGACATGGCGTCCACTGTTGCAAAGCGGCCGCAAGTCCCGTACCCTGCAAATCGGCGGTCCGCTACGGCAACCTTGGCTCCTCTCTCGCGTGTCCCTCTGGGACCTGTAACAGTTCTGCTACACTCGTTCCTGGCGACTCATTCGAGCCCGGTATCTTTGAACCTGTGAGCGCGATGCACCTGGCATCCATCAGTCGCCGCCGCGGCGACGACGAGGCCTTTCCGTTCACCGTCCCCGCCATCCGGTCATTGGATCGGCTCCAGCTGGACGCCTGGGTGACGTTCTTCGTCGGCGAGAACGGATCCGGAAAATCGACCCTGCTCGAGGGCATCGCGGCCGCCGCGCGGCTCTCGACGGTCGGCAGCGCCGAGGTCCAGCGCGACGACACGCTCGAGGCGCAGCGCAGGCTCGGCAAGGCGCTGAGGCTCAGCTGGAGGAAACGCTCAACGCGCGGGTTTTTTCTGCGCGCGGAAGACTTCTTCGGGTTCACCAAGCGTATGGCGCGCCTGCGGGCCGAGCTCGCGATCGAGATGATGGAAGCCGCCCAGCAGTATCATGCGAGCGGGCGGTCGGACGCCGCGCTGGGTTTGAAGCAGGGACCGCTGCGCGCCTCCATCGCAGAGTTGGAGAAACGCTACGGCGCGGAGCTCGACGCCAATTCGCATGGCGAAAGCTTTCTCAAGCTGTTTCAGTCGCGCTTCGTCCCGGGCGGGCTCTACCTGCTGGACGAGCCCGAAGCGCCGCTGTCGCCGCAGAGCCAGCTCGCGCTGCTCGCGATGATCGGCGACATGGTGTCAAAGGACGCCCAATTCATCATCGCCACCCACTCACCGATGTTGCTCGCATACCCCGACGCGCAGATCTACAGCTTCGACACGAAACCGGTGCGGGCGGTCGCGTACGACGACCTCGATCATGTGCGCATCACGCGGGACTTTTTGAACGCGCCGCAGCGCTATTTGCACCAGATCTTCGATAAGAAGACCCCCTCTACGCAACGCGGAGAGGGGGCCAGGGGGTGAGGCCGGGGACGGCAGGGGAGGTTACCGAATCCCGATCGACACCCCGATCTGATACACACGCATGTCCACCGGCGTCGTGACTTGCCGTGCGGTGAACGTCCCGTCAGAGTTCTGCGTCAGCCCGCCGGCCGGCACGTACGTCACGCGATCGTGCCGCACTCCGCGAGCGCCAATGTCGATGGCGATGGGGGTGTGACCGGCCCTAAGGCCGAGCAGCACGCCGCCCCCCGCGGACCGCATCCAGGTCGTGTGACCGTCGAGCCAATCGCTGGCGGAGCAGCCACAGCTGTTGTAGCTGGCATTGCTCCAGAACAGAGATCCGCCCATCATCGCAAACCCGTAGAACCGCAATGCGCCCGTGCCCAACGTGAGTTGCGGGCCGGCGCCAAGGGTGCCGATCTGTGAAGTGGTTGAAACACCGTAACCCTGGTACGACACGTCGTACGCCATCCAGGCGCCCTCGAGACGAAGCGCGAGCGCACTTCCACTCGTCACGCCGAAGATCGAAAGCCCGGCGGCGACATCGCCATTCCGGCTGAATTCACCAAGCGGTTCAGCGACGACGAAGGCGGCCCCGAAGCTCCCGTTGCCGCCGCGGTGGACTTCACGCAGTGCCGAGCGCTGAGCCATCAGGGGACTCGTAACGACCGTCAGGCCTAGCACCGCCATGCCGATCCGCCGCATATCGCCGTCCTGTGAGAGTGGAATGGGCTGCGCGTAGCGGAAAGGCAATGCACGTGCCAAGCTTTTCGCCCTATGATGGCGCGCCTGGCGTGACCTCAAAAAAGGACATTTGGGAGCCGCGATGGACCAGATTAGCTACGACGATTTTGCCAAGATCGATATCCGCGTCGGCCGGATCATCCAGGCCGAGGTCTTTCCGCAGGCGCGCAAGCCGGCGTACAAGCTACGAATCGATTTCGGACCGACGATCGGCTTGAAGAATTCGAGCGCGCAAATCACGAAGTACTACGAGCCGCAGGACCTCGTCGGAAAGCTGGTGCTGGGCGTCGTGAACTTCCCGCCCCGCCAGATCGCCACGTTCTTTTCGGAGGTGTTGACGCTAGGGGTGATTCTTGGGGAGGGTGACATCTGTCTGATCCACCCCGATCGCGACGTGCCGCTGGGCGCTCCCATTCGCTGAGCCCCCAAAGCGCTTTTCGACGTAGTCGTCGAGAATTCGCAGAAAGTCGGCCACGATCGTATCACCCTTCAAGGTCACCCGCAGCGCGCCGTCGACATACACGGGCGCGCGGGGCTCCTCGGCGGTGCCCGGCAAGGAAATGCCGATATCGGCGTGTTTCGACTCCCCCGGCCCGTTGACGACGCACCCCATGACGGCAACGCGGAGCTCCTCCGAACCGGGATAGCGGGCCTGCCAGGCGGGCCGCTGATCGCGCAGGTAGGTCTGGATTTGCTCCGCCATCTCTTGAAAGAACGTCGACGTGGTGCGACCGCAGCCCGGGCACGCGGTGACCTGGGGCGTGAAGCTCCGGATTCCGAGCGATTGGAGCACCTGCTGGGCAACCTGCACTTCCTCGGTGCGATCGCCGCCGGGCCGCGGCGTCAGCGAAACGCGAATCGTGTCGCCGATCCCCTCCTGCAGCAGGATCGACAGACCGGCCGTGCTCGCTACGACGCCCTTCGTTCCCATCCCCGCCTCGGTGAGACCGAGGTGCAATGGATAGTCGGACCGCTCGGCGAGCATCCGATAGACGGCGACGAGATCCTGAACGCCTGAGACCTTGGCGGAGAGGATGATGTGATCGTGCGGGAGCCCGGATGCCTCCGCCAGCTCGGCCGAGCGCATGGCGCTTTCGACCATCGCATCCATGGTCACGTCGCGCGCGTCTCGCGGCTCGGCGAGGGCTGCGTTCGCATCCATCATTTCGGTGAGGAGCTGCTGATCGAGGCTGCCCCAGTTCACGCCGATCCGGACCGGCTTCCCTGCGTCGATCGCGACCTGAATGATCGTGCGGAAGTTGTCGTCGCGGCGCTTGGTGCCGACGTTGCCGGGATTGATGCGGTACTTGGCGAGCGCTCGGGCACAGTCCGGATATTTGGTGAGCAGCAGGTGGCCGTTGTAGTGAAAGTCGCCGATGACCGGGACATCGACATCGGCCACGATCGCGGGAACCGCGCGCGCCGCCTGATCCGTGTTCACCGTGACGCGCACGAGCTCGCTGCCGGCCGCGTGAAGCGCACGCACCTGCGCGGCCGTTGCGGCGGTGTCGGCTGTATCGGTGTTGGTCATCGACTGGACGACGATCGGATGGGCGCTGCCCACCAGCACGCCGCCCACGCTGACGGTGACAGTCGGGCGTCGGATACTCACGGCCCGAAATCTAGCGCTAAAAGACTTTGTCCTGGAGGACGATCCGCATCGTCACCGTGGTCAACCGCACCTTCCCAGTCAGACCGGGGCCGGCATTCTGGCTCAGTCTGGCGTGCACACCGACCCACAGCGTATTGGCGTTGAAGACGCTGTCGGAGAGTGAGACCGTGGTCGGCGCGACCAGTGGAACGGTCGAAGGCTGTGGACCCGAAATGGTCCCGGTGGCGGTAAAGTAGGGCGTCCCGCCGTACGCGGTCGCCGAGTCCTTCGCGAAGAAGACGTCGAACGTGACCGACCCCGTCCCCGTCACGTTATCGACCACCGCAGCCGCGGTGACCGAAACGCTATCGACGCTCGAATTCCCGAGCCCCGACGGGAGACTGATCTTCTGCACCGGGATGAACGAGTCCGCCGTGATTGTGATGACCGACGGCGGAAGATTATAGGGGATGGTATCCCTGCCGGACGGCTGCATAAAGCTCAGCACGTCCACATTGAAAATCGCCCGACCTTGCCCGCAGGCTATAACGAGCGCCAGGAGAGCGGCAGCAGCAAGAGCTTTCATGGATCGCCCCTAATAGATCGAAATCGCCGTTGCCATCGTGATGGCCCGTTGCGTCGAAAGTGAATTGCTGTGCGTGAAGAATCCGATGTCCAGACCCAGTGGTCCGAGTCGCAGACCGGCACCAAAGCCGAACTGCATCTTCTTGCGTTGATCGCGCGACACGCCGCCCCGAAGCGCCAGCGGGCCGGTGCGCTGCTCGATACCGACGTGGATGATCGTCCCACGGCCCGAATTGATGACGTCGCCACCGACCGTGGTGCCGGTACCCATGTGCAGCGCCGCATTCGCCACGTAGGTGATCGGGAGCTTCGTCTTGCTGGTCGTGTCCGCGACCGCGACCGAATCGAGGATCTTGTTCGTTCCGGTGTCATACAGGAACCGCTGAACCTTCACATGTGACCAGCTGAGCTGGGCTCCGATGTCGTTCGCGCCTGCGCCCACCTCGAACGGCCCGGAGATCCAGACGATACCGACGTCCCCGCCGACACCGGTACCGAACGGCTTGTTGGACGTGTACAGGCTGCCGTTGAGGAGCGGCGACGGCGTGGCCGCCAGCACTGGGTTCCCCGTCGTGAAGCCGGCCGGGCCGATGCCGCGGCCAAAGGTCGCACCCATGTAGTAATGGAGCGCGCCGCCGAGGTAGAAGCCGTCGTCGGTGTCGGGCCCGCCCGCACCGTGCGTCAACCGGCCGGCATAGCTGACCGTCGGCGCGAAGCCAGCCTGCGCCGTACCGTCGGTGTTGACGAAGTAGCTCGTGTTCGGTCGCGCGGTCGAGTCGCTCACGAGAAAATTCCGCAGCGTGCTGTCCAGTGAGAAGCGAACGTCATACTGAAGAAACCCCATCACGCCGACGTGGAAGCCCGCAAAACCGACTCCCAGGTCGAGGAGCCGGCTCGTCGTGCCCAGACCAAAGTCTTGTTCGGGGATCAGCACCTTGGACCCACCCAGATCGACGATCAGCTGGTTTCTGCCGATCGTGAACTGGACATCGTTGGTCGGCGTCGGCGCCTTCTTGATCTCGTAGAAGATCGGCGGATTAAAGATGACGTCCACCAAGGCCACGGGATTGAACGCTGTCGACTTCGGATCGAACATCGGATCGTGGCCGAGCTGGTTGATCGGATGATCCTTGAAGAACTGGATCAGTCCGAACGGGACCGGGATCGAGAACTTCGGTGCCCCGGGGACGTGGTTCTTGTTCTTGACCGCGCGATAAGCGGGGTTGTAGCGACGGACGTTGCCGTCACGACTCAGCGAAACCCCTCCCATGCCGTAGCGCCGCGCGTCGAACGAAAACTGGGCGCGGGCCGTGCGCAGGGGAGCGAGCACGAGCAGGGCGAGTGCAACAGCGACGACTCCAGTTCGCACAATGCACCTCGGACGGGGGAAAGGCCGCCACAACTTTGCACATTGTGTCTGATTTTTCCATTGTTTGGTGTGAGGAAGGTCACCCCAACCCGCTTCAGGGTGCCGTCTGGAGCGTCAGAGTGACCCGTGTCCCTTTGCCGGGGTCGCTTTCGAGCGAGATCACGCCGCCCCAGCTCTCCACCAGGCGGCGCGCAATCGCCAACCCGAGACCGGCGCCGCTCGACGTCGTGGAAAACGTCGGCTCGAACACGCGCGGGAGGACCTCCGCCGGAATCCCGCGGCCATCGTCGGCGACGACCAATTGCCGGCCGCTGGCGGCGATCTGGACGGTGACCCGTTTCGCATCGGCGTTCCGCGCGTTCTCCAGCAGGTTCACGAGCACTTCTTTTACCTCGTCTTTGCGCGCGAGCGCCGGTGGGGGCGCCCCGTTGCTCGTCTGCACCTCGAACCGCGGCGCCGCGCCAAGATCGTAGAGCCGCACCACTTCGCGGGCCGTCGCCGCGAGATCCACCGGCTCCAGCGGCAGCTGCGCGGCGTCCGACGGTGCGCCGAACCGCGAAAACGCGCGCGCGATGCCATCCAGCCGGTCGATTTCGGCCAGAATGCGTTCTGACGTCTCCTTGAGCGTCGCCTCGAACGTCGTGGACTGACCCTTCTCGCGCACGCGCTGCAGATGCTGGATCCCGAGTCGGATCGGCGTGAGCGGATTCTTGATTTCGTGCGCCACCTGCCGCGCCATCTCGCCCCACGCGAGCACGCGCGCGGCGCGCGTCAGCGCCGTCGCATCGTCGAGCGCGATGACGCAGCCGTCAGGCGCCGCGCCCAGCAGCGCGAGCTGCACGCGAATCTGACGCCCGCCGACGTCGAACTCGCGCTCCTGAATCTCGTCCCGGTGTTGCGCAATGAATTCGGCGACCGCCTGCCAGACCGGCACCCAGCCGGCGGCCGTGGTCTGCGGGAGAACGTTGCCCGGCGCCAGCGTCTCGGTCCCTCCCAGCACGAGCTCGGACGCGCGGGGGTTGGCCATCGTGACCCGGAGCGCGTCGTCCACGGCGATCACACCGGTGGCGACGTTGGCCAGCACGCGTGCCGTGCGCTGCCGCGCCTCCTCGAGTGCCCCCTGACTGCGGCGCACGTCGGTGGCCATGCGGTCGAACGCGCTGAGCACCGGCTCGAACTCTCGTGGCGTTCCCGGCGGGAAGGCCGGGGGCTCGCTCCCCCGCCCCACGGCGATCGCCGCCTCGCGCAATGCGGCGACCGGTTTCGCGAGCCGGCGCGCCGCGAGGCCGGCCAGGTAGATCGCGGCCACCAACCCGACGAGCGTCGCCAGCAGGATGCCGAAGGTGAGATCCTCCCGCTGCTCCCGAATGCGCTCGTCGTCCAACAGCTGCGGCACTGCCAGCACTCCCTGCTCACCGGGTGGACCCGGCGCAACGACGAGAAAGCCGACGCGGGTCGGCCGGCCGCCGGTGCGCGCGTCGATGGTCGTCTCGAGCTCATCCTCGAGCGTGCCCCGGAAGACCTGGGGAGCGAGAAATGGATCGACCAAACCGAGCTCCGCCAGCACCGGCGAGCTCGTGGCCACGAGTACGCCACGGCGATACAGCCACAATTCGGCGTCGAGCCGGCGGCCCAACTCGA
>Ga0137418_10000686_pt1 | contig 30600 bp, 23 predicted proteins | sample CZODoug3_1_2_16f_FD_122242 | JGI IMG/M metagenome (GOLD analysis project Ga0137418, IMG submission 122242) | Vadose zone soil fungal communities from Angelo Coast Range Reserve, California, USA - CZODoug3_1_2_16fungal (Hybrid Assembly) | ecosystem: Environmental > Terrestrial > Soil > Vadose... | reverse complement strand
TGCCGCGGGTGTGCCGCTGCGAGTCTTGCGCAAGGCCCTCGGCTCTCCGATACGATGGGCCCGTGCGATGCCGAGCCCTGCAAGTCGCAGCGGACGCGGGCTTACAGCACTCTCCTTCCCGCGAACGCTCGCTCTCTCAGACCGCAAGCGCGTGCGCGCTCTTTTTTCCAAGCTCGGTAAAGTAGTCGAGATGCCGGAAAATAAGTTCGATGCTTTCACCGTGATCTATTCGTCGAGCTACGGGTACCACGCGCTCGCCGCGCTAGCGTCCGCCGCGCAGGAAATCGGTCTCGACCGGAAAACTGCACTCCTTGCAAGCGCTCACGCATTGGCAGATGGGATCCTCGCATGGCGCGATGGCAAGCACTCGATCGAGTCATTACTGGACGAAGCGGCGACACCAGGAGGGATCGCTGCGACTACCATGGCCGGCATGGAGACAGCTGGATACGGTCGCGCTGTCCGCAAGGGAGTGGAAGCTGGTCTGCGCCGCGTACGGGCTAATGCTCGCACGTAATTTGCGGACTTTTACGTCTGCGCGGATTCCATCACCGCTGCCCGCAGCTGATCCACCGCCCATGCGATCTGATCTGTCGTGATCACCGCCGGAGGTGTGATCAGTACGTGATCGCCGGCGACTCCGTCCGCACAGCCTTGCATCGGATAGACCAGCAATCCGCGGCGGAGGGCGGCTTGTCCTACCAATCCGGCAAAGGTCTTCTCGGGCGGGAAGGGTTGTTTGGTCTTTTTATCTCGGACAAATTCAACTCCCCACAACAAACCTAAACCCCGCACATCGCCGACGGCATCCAGTTCGCACAGTTCGTTCAAGGCAACTTTCAGAGCTGAACCCACGGTGCCTGCGATTTCCGAATCCGCTGCACGGGCCAATCGCAATGATTGCACGCGATGCAGAACAGCCTGTCCGACGGCCACGGACACCGGGTGCGCGTTGTAAGTAAACCCGTGCAGGAATGAGCCGGATCCAGAAGCGATGGCATCGACCACTTTCTTGCTCGCGATCACCGCGCCGAGCGGGGCATATCCAGAGGAAAGGCCCTTGGCGGTAACGATGATGTCGGGAGCGACTTGCCAGTGTTCGACCGCGAAGTTGCGGCCTGTGCGGCCCATTCCGGTCATGACTTCGTCGGCGATGAGCAGTAGGCCATATCGACGGCTGATTTCCGCGATGCTTTGCAGATATCCCGGCGGCGGTGTAACGGCACCGAGCGTGGCACCGCTCACCGGCTCAAAGATAAATGCCGCAACCTCACCTTGGGCTCCTTCGATGGCGCCTTCGAGCTCCGAGGCGTACTGCTGCCCGCAATTGCGGCATCCGTCGGTGCAGTCGAAGTCGCAGCGATAGCAGTATGGAATCCCGATGTGGGCGAACTCGAGCACCATCGGGAGATACATCTCGCGACGCTTCCGGTTGCCGGAAACGGCAAGCGCTCCGAGAGTCGATCCGTGATAGCTCTGGGTGCGGCTGAGAATCTGATGCCGTTTGGGCTGGCCGACTTCAACCTGGTACTGCCGCGCGAGCTTCAGTGCGGTTTCGACAGATTCTGAGCCACCGCTGGTGAAATAAACCGCTCCGCCGCGGAAGTGCTCACCTCATTTTCAACCATAAAATCCGGAGTTGCGGGAGTCACCGCGGCCTGCACGGGATCGCCCGGCTGCTCGCCCGCCGTAAGCGTCAGCGCTACGGTGTTGTCATCCACGACGATCGCGGAGACGGCCGCTCCGTACTCCCACACCATGTCGTCGATTTCCCAGCCGTTCGGATAGCGTTCCCGCGGAAAATAGCTGTCATCGCCGATCACGTCGCCGGAAATTTCCTTCACTCCCTTGGCCGCCAGTGTGTCCGCAAGCTCCACTAATGCTTTTTCCTGTGGACCGTCAAACTCTTCCTTCAGCTCGTAGGGGAATTTTCTGTTCGAAAGATTCGGATCGCCGCGCCCCACGAGTGCAAGATCTCCATTTAGCACTCCGTCGTTTGAAATCGCGCCGTGCGTCTCCAGGGTGGTACGGAAGCGGTACTCTGGTCCCAATTTCGCCAGCGCCAGCGCTGAGGTGAACAGTTTCATATTGGAGGCCGGCACAAAATACTTATCCGCATTCTGCTCGTAGAGAGTTTCTCCGCTCTCGGCATCCACGATGAGAATTCCCCACTCCCCCTTGCTTGTGGGCGGTGTTCCCAACAGGGCCTCCGCGCTCGTGGCAAATTTGGCTGCGGCCCGCTTGGTAGCTAAGCCGGGTTTCTTTGCGGCGCAGCAGGCAGCTTCTGTCTTTTGATTCGACCGTGCGCACAGGTAGGGCACACCTGTTCCAAATGTGCTCAAGGCTCCTGCCAACACCGTCGCCGCGCATCGCTGCAGAATTTTCTCGATTCTCATTTTTCTCTCACGTCCAGATCGTTCTGCAAAAGTATAGTCGAAAGGCAACACATTCCGTCTCTCGCGCGTCCAATTTAATGTCCCAACTCCCGTTTCAAGTCCATTTCCGAGGCTCTGTTTTTAAGTCTTGAGGTTGCGCCCAGCTTGCGGGCACTCTATGATGGCTCTAGCCCAGACAACTACGACGAGGTGAACTGTGATTAAGCGAATGATCTCTTCCCTAACGGCCCTGGCACTAGTGGCTTCCCCGCTCTTAGGCGCGGGAGACAGAAAGGAAACCGACCGCTTGGAGAATTGCGGTATGGTCATCAAGGAAGTGATGGATATTCCCGACAACATCCCCGAGGATCTTATTGATAAAGCGGATTGCATCATCGTCTTCCCCTCGGTGCTTAAGGCTGCTTTTGTGATTGGCGGAAGCTACGGCCGCGGTGCCATGACTTGCCGCTCTGGCGAGCATTTCACCGGTCCCTGGAGCGCACCCACGATGATGGCTTTGGAAGGCGGTAGCTTCGGCTTGCAACTCGGCGGCCAAGCCACAGACTTCGTTCTGCTGGTGATGAACCCGCGTGGAGCTCACTCCATCCTGAGCAGCAAAGTGAAGCTCGGGGGTGATGCCTCCGTCGCTGCGGGCCCGCTCGGACGCACGGCGAATGCCTCCACCGATGTGACCATGCGCGCGGAAGTCCTTAGCTATTCCCGCAACCGCGGTCTGTTCGCCGGCCTCTCCCTGGAAGGTTCTACGGTTCGGCCCGACAATGATGGGAACGAACGCATTTACGGAAAAAAGGTCGAGGCGGAGTCCATCGTGTTCAAGGGTGCGGTGGCCGTCCCCTCCGCCGCGCAAAAAATGGTCGCCTATTTGAACCAGAAGTCTCCAAGAAATACTTCGGAGGCTGCAACCCACAAATAGTAGTCAGGAATACGCAACGTGTCAGAAGACAGCCCGGTTTAAACCGGGCTGTTCTATTTTCTGCTCCCGGCAAACTGCCATGTGTTGCAACATGTAAGCGAGTCGCTAGCCTTGACATCCAGCACATAATGACTTATGGTCATTTATGAGGATTGGTCATCGTGACTCTACGTTCCCAACCGGACTCCAACGCTCCTAGTTCCGCTCCCCTTCCAGCTTCCGACCGTCGTCAACGCCGGAGTGCAGAAACACGCGAACGTCTGTTCCGCTCCGCCCTCGAACTCTTTGCCCAAAAGGGATTCGCCGAAACCACCGTCGAGGACATCACAGAGGCGGCAGACGTCGGCAAAGGCACATTTTTCAATTATTTTCCGAGCAAAGACCACATTTTGCTGGCGTTCGGAGAGATGCAGCTTAGCAAGTTGGAATCGGCAATCGAACTGTCCCGCAACAGCGGCGAGCCCATGCCGGAATTCCTCCGCTCGCTCGGTGTCCGCATGACCCAGGAACCCACACGCAACCCAGCCATCGTCCGGGCCCTGCTCCAGGCCTATTTGTCGACAACTCCGGTTCGTGCGGCGATGATGGACTTGCAGAGGCGCGTCCATGCGCTCCACACGCAAATGATCCAGCTCGGCCAGGAACGCGGCGAAATCCGTGACGACCTTCCGGCAGACGAGATCGCTTACGTCTTTCGGCAAACCATTTTCGGCACGCTGCTGATCTGGTCGCTCTACGGAGACGCGACGCTGCATTCGCGGATTGAAACTGCGTTCAATTTGCTCTGGACCGGCCTGGCGCCGCGCGGAAACACTGCGGCGCCGTTGTCAGCGCCTTTGTTTACATCGGGAGACTAGATTCATGAATCGCAGGCGCGTCATAATCCTGTTAGTTGCCGCCACCGCGCTGGCTGCTGCGGGGCTCTACGCCGGTTGGTTCCACCGCGACACTGCTTTGCAGGGTTCCGGCACTGTCGAAGCCCGCAATATCCGGGTCGGCTCCAAGGTGGGCGGCCGCATCGACAAAGTTCTGGTACGCGAAGGCGATTCTGTTCAGCCCGGCCAGATCTTGATCACTTTCGACGACAAAGAATTGCAAGCGTCCTTGGAGCAATCCCGCGCAAACGCCGAAAAAGCCAAGCGCGGCTTCCGACCTGAAGAAATCGCCGAAGCCCGAGCCGCCGCGGCCCAAGCCAAGGCCGACTACGAGCTAAGGAAGAATGGATACCGGCAGGAAGACATTGCCTCCGCGCAAGCTGATCTAGATCGCGCTAAAGCTGACGAGACCCGCACTCACCTGGATTTCGACCGCTATGAGGCTCTCGCAAAGAAAGACCTCGTCTCAAAGCAACAGCTTGATTCCGCCGAAGCCAATTGGAAAATGGCGTTGGCGCAGCAGCAAAATGCCCGGCACAAACTCGATGAGCTGCAGCGCGGGTACCGTCCCGAAGAAATCGCCTCTGCCGAGGCGCGCTATCATCAGGCTCAGGCCACACTGGAAAAGCTCGAGCATGGCAATCGCCGGGAGGACGTCGACCTGGCAAAAGCAGGCTTGTCCTACGACGAAGCCCGTTTCCGCGAACGCCAGGTCGTTGCTCCTTCCGCTGCAACAGTCGAAGTTCTCGATGTTCGCCCAGGGGATCTCATAGCTCCCAACACGCCGGTCGCCACCCTCCTGGAAAAGGATCAAATCTACGTTCGCATCTACATTCCCGAAACCGAAATAGGGCATGTCAAGATCGGTCAAAAGGCGGAAGTTCGCGTCGATTCATTCCCAAAAACTGCTTTCGACGGCGTCGTCGAGCAGATCAACCAGCAGGCTGAATTCCTGCCGCGCAATGTGCAAACTCGCGAAGAGCGCGTCCACCAGGTTATTGGCATAAAAATTCGCATCAATGATCCCGCCGGCCGCGTGCTCGCGGGCATGGCCGCGGATGTGAAATTGAAAGCAGAAAGCTGAAGCGATGGCAACTCACCCGGAATCCAGTCCGCAAGTGGCCATCTCCGCGAAGAACCTGGTGCGCCGCTTCGGCCACTTCACCGCCGTCAATGACGTGAGCTTCCGTGTCGAAAAAGGCGAAATCTTCGGCTTCCTCGGCCCCAACGGCAGCGGCAAAACCACGGTCATCAAAATGCTCACCGGTCTTTTGCCACTGAGCGGAGGTGAAGCGCAAGTCGAAGGCCTCGATGTCCGCACAGAGTCCGAATCCGTCCGCGAGCGCATCGGCTACATGTCGCAGAATTTCAGCCTGTACTACGATTTGACGGTCACGGAAAATTTACAGTTCTACGGCCGGATTTATAGCCTCGAACCCGCGCGGCTAAAGCGCCGCATCGACGAAATTGTCCAGCTCAACGGCCTCGAACCTTATCTGAACCGCCTGGCCTCGCAACTTTCCGGAGGCTGGAAGCAACGTCTCGCCCTCGGCTGCGCCATGCTGCACGAGCCGAGACTTCTTTTCCTCGACGAGCCCACCGCAGGTATCGACCCCGTTGCTCGGCGCCAGCTCTGGGATCTGCTCTTCGAGCTCTCCGGCCACGGCATCACGTTTTTTGTTACCACGCACTACATGGACGAGGCTGAGCGTTGCAGCCACGTCGCCTACATTTATTACGGCAAGCTTATCGCCGATGGCACGCCCAATTCGCTCCGGGAGCTTCCCGACGTTCAGCCGCAAGGCACCTTCCGCGTGGAGATTACCACGCCCGAAGTCACGCGCGCACTTCGCTTCGCGCGCCAGATTCCCGGTATCCGCAGCGCCACCATTTTCGGGCAGTCCATCCATGCGCTTATCGAAGACCGTTGCAATCTCGACGACCTCCGCAACCAGCTTTTAAAAAACGGCATTGCCGTGGCAGAGATACGACCGCTCGCTCCGAGCCTCGAAGACGTCTTCGTAGAGCTCACTTACAAGCATCAAGCTCTGCTTGAGGCTTCCAATGCGTAATTACTTTCGTGGCTTCGGCGCTGTTTTTTACAAGGAGGTCCTGCACGTCCGGCGCGATCCCGCGACGCTCTTTTTTTCTCTCGTGATTCCGCTATTGCAGATGGTGGTGCTCGGTTTTGGCATCGATACCAACATCCGCCAGGTCAACACCGTCGTGTATAACGCCGACGGCCGCCGCGAAAGCCGCGAACTCCTCGACCGCCTGAAAAATTCCGACACCTTCCATATTTTCCGTTCCGTCGATAACGACAAAGATCTCAACGACGCCATCATCGCCGGCAGAGCTCGCGTGGGCATAAAAATTCCGGTGGATTATTCGGATCGGCTCATCCACAACATGAGCGCCCAGGTCCTTGTGCTCATCGACGGCTCGGACTCTTCGGTTGCCGGCCAGGCCATTAACGTTACTACCGCCATCGGCCTGGATGAATCCCTTCGCCGCGTCCTCGCGGATCGTTCCACCTTTGCCGTCGACATGCGGCCTAAAATTCTGTTCAACCCGGACTCGCGTTCCCCTAATTTCCTCTTGCCCGGCTTGACCGCCATTCTCCTGCTGAACGTCACCACCTTCCTCACGGCGTTCTCCATCGTCCGCGAAAAAGAACGCGGTACGCTTGAACAGTTGTTCGTGACGCCTGTTCGCCCCATGGGTCTGCTTCTTGGCAAACTCCTTCCCTACCTAGCGATCGGGTTTGCGGAACTTTGTGCGATTGTTACCTTCATGCGCTTTGTCTTTCAGGTCCCCATTCATGGAAGCGTCTTTCTTTTGGGATTCCTTTCCATTCCCTATCTGTTCGTTTCCCTTTCCATTGGAATTCTGGTCTCCAGCAAAGCCAAGACGCAGTCCGAAGCCATCCAACTCGCCTTTTTGACCTTTCTTCCCAGCATCTTTTTCTCCGGCTACATTTTCCCGCGCGAGACCATGCCGACTTTCTTCTACGTCATCAGCTACTTCATTCCCGCGAGCTATTTCATCAACATCACCCGCGGCATTATCCTCCGCGGCGCCGGCATCACCCAGCTCTGGACCGACGGCCTGGCCCTCTTCGCGATCGGCTCGTTTCTGCTGATCATTGCCGCCCGCCGCTTCCAAAATAAAGTCATCATGGCTTAAGCAGATCTCGGGTATTTTCAGGCGCTTGCTTTGCGGTGATTACCGGATTGCGCGAAATTCTTACCCCCTCTATACCGTCCTGCGAGGCTCAAGAAACGTTGTGTCTGGGAAAGCTGAAGGGCTATCCCATAAGTTTCTGGCCAACCCTTGGAATCTCATGCACGTGCGAGGAGTCATACCCATGAGAAAACCAGTACTCGCGTCTCTCTTTGCCAGCATCCTGCTGCTCGGCCTTGTTCCGATATTGGAAATCGGTCCCGCCAGCGAATTTCATGTCCTGGCGCAAAGCACCAATCCCGATCCAGCGAACGAGCACGCTTGTCCAAGCCAAACCGGCGCGGGCGGTGGCGCCGAAGCGATTCCGGCTTTCGTCGGCCCAGGGATTGACGGCTTCAGCCCCAATCAAAGCCTGTGCTTGCCTCAATTGGCTCCGGTGCCCAGCGGGTCAAGCCCTTTCGCTTTCATCGTGCAAGGCCTGGAACCGGGTGACCGTGTCGATTCTCAGGGAACTATTTACGTCGAGTCCATTCGCGGGGTTCCCGGCGGCGTGGATCTCTGGCGCTGGAATCAATCCATTGAAGGCGCGCCTAACTCCAATGGAACATTGCCTTTTAAATATGAAGGTCAGCCCGACAACTGCGGCATCTTCGGACTGAACGGCGGGGGCTGCGTCAACAACGTGGGCAGCCCAACCAATCTTGGCGTCGCTCCCGGAGGCGGCGACGCAGACATCGCGGTCAACGCGCCCGATCCTAACAATTCCGCTATTCCAAACCTCGCCTTCACCAGCCTCACTCTCGCGCCTGGCATCACGGCGACCAATTCCAGGAATCGCGGCGATGTATTCTTTACTCCACCCAACGTCGTGGCAGCGTTGGTCCCCGGAGACGACCGCATGTGGAATGATGCGTTCGATGATCCTTCCACCGTGTATATCAGCTATCACGACCTGGCTACTTTCAACATCGAGGTGCAACGCTCCAACAACGGCGGTCTAACCTATGTCGCCGGCATCGGTGAAGGCATAGACGCCGCAACCCTTCCGGCCGCAGGCAGCACGGTGCCGACGGACAGCGGAAACGTGGCCGCGCAGATCAAAGTCGACCACAACACCAGCTCCTGCCCAAGCAGAGGAAATCTATACGTCGCCTTCGTGGCGCCCGATAGCGTCACGGAAAACGCGAGCACTGGCCCACTTCGTAGCGTGTACGTTGGAGTCTCCACGGATGCGGGCCTGGATGCACCAACCATCACGTTTACAGATCACAAGGTATTTACCAGTCCGGCGGGGTCGCCGGGAGCGGCCAACGGCGGTAACAATATTTTTCCTGCGCTCGCGGTGGATAATTTCGGCTATGTCTATACGGTCTGGTCAGATAACCAAAATATTTGGCTCTCCTCGTCCTCGGATCTGGGCAACACGTGGACGTCTCCCGCACAAGTTAATCATGACGGAACCGTTGGCAAGTCCAATGTGTTTCCATGGGTGGCCGCCGACGCCAACGGCCATGTCGTCGTGACGTGGCTGGGATCGAGCCTCGCGGGCAATTCCAACAATGTCGCTGCCATGCAGGCAACTTGCACCGATGGCACCAACAATTGCTGGGCGCAGTGGAACGTCTATATGGCGGAATCCGTGAACGGCCACGTGGCGATCCCGTCTTTCACGCAGCACATTGCTAGTGACCATTTCATTCACGCAGGAACTGTTTGTACCAACGGCACCGGCTGTTCCAATGGCGACAGCCGCGCGCTTGCCGACTTCTTCCAGGTGGCGCTGGACACGCAGCACCGCGCCAATATTGCTTTCTCCGACGACCATCTCGCCAGCCCGCTTTGCTCGCAGCAAAGCCCCGGCCACTGTGCGAACAACGATCCTTTAACGTTCCGCGTGGCTGTGCCGTATTTCACGTACCAGCTCAAGCCCAACAAGCACATCGTCATTACCGGCGTTTGCGCCCGGTAACCAGGACCGGTTTCAGCCGCACCGGCTTAAACAGTTCCGGGCTTTCAGTAGTGACTCACTCTAATAATGAGCCGCTACCCGGGTTTCCTCATTTTTGCTTTTGGACGGGCTCGGCGTATTCTGTTGCATTACGAAGGCGTCGAAGGGAACAGCCGTGTCCTGTCCGATCTGCGAAAAACGCAAACCCGCTCGCTTTTGTCCCGCAAAGGGCGAAAAAATCTGCGCGGTGTGCTGCGGCACCGAACGGGAAGTCTCAATCGATTGCCCGGCTGATTGCTCCTATCTCGTCTCCGCACATCGCTATGAGGACGGACACCAGCGCTCTCTGCCTGCGGACACTCCCCTGCTCGACGATAAAATTCCCCAGGATATCGTGCACACCCACCAGCAACTAATGGCCGCGCTGGCCTTCTCTATCGCGAAGTTCTGCGCCGTCCAGCCAACTGCAGTGGACACCGACGTCCTCACCGCCATCGAAGCCCTGGCCCAGACTTACAAGACGCTCAGCTCAGGAATCATCTACGAAAAACCGCCGGAAGCGCCCCTTCCACGGGAACTCTACGCCGCACTGATCGCCTTCCTGAGCGAAGTAAAAAAGCAGCAAGCGGAGCGCGCAAACTCCGCCGCCCTCAAAGATATGGACTTGTTTTATCTGTGGGTTTTTCTCTACCGCATGGGCCTGTTACGCACCAACGGCCGCCCGCGTTCCCGCCGCTTCATCGAATTCCTGCGCAGCCAGTTCCCGCAATCCCCCGAACTCAAGCGCGAAGAATCTCGCATTATCGTCCCGTAAATTTCTTGGAGTGCGGGAGCTTGCTGACGCTTTTCCTGCAGCCTTACTTCACCCCGTCGCGCAAGCCCGCGGTCGCTCTGACTCCTGCGTCACCAATCCCGCATCCCAACTCAGTTGCATCTGCGAGCAAGGCGACTTGCCCTTCGCCTCCACCCACGGCCGCGCCGCATAACCAAACTTCTCCCGGATCCTGGCCACTCGTTGCGAAGCCTTTTTTCGATACTCTTCCGGTGCATACCCATTCTTCGCATACCACTCGTCATACTGCTTCGCGAGCCGCGGAAACTTTTCCCGCACGAACGGCAAGAACTGCTTCGCAGAAGACGGCATGAGGAACAGCACGCCCGAAAAGAACCACTGCGCGCCAGCCCCTTTCGCCGCCGCCGCAACGGCCTCCAGGTCGCCATCGCGATCGGTGATACCAGGGATCAGCGGTGAAGCCGAGACCCCTACGGGAAGCCCCGCTTCTCGTAACTGCTTCACCGCCGCCAGCCGCAAATCGGGCCGCGGCGCGCGCGGCTCCAGCAGCCGCGTCAGCCCCGCACGCAACGTGGTGATGGTGATGTCGATCCCCAGATTCGACCGCTCCGCGATCCGTTGGAGCACGTCGATGTCCCGCACGATCTGGTTCGACTTGGTGATGATCGAGACGCTCAGCCCTTCCTTCTTCGCTAATTCCTCCAGACAGGCGCGCGTCACTCCATACTCCCGCTCCGCCGGCTGGTACGGATCTGTCGCCGTCCCAATCGCAATATGGTCCGGCCGCGACCCACCAGAGCCCTCCGACTCATAAGAATATTTATGCGCCACATCCCACGCCAGTAGCGGCGCCGCATCCTTCTTCACATAAATCTTTTTCTCGAATTCTGACCCGTCCAGTTCCATGTATTCATGCGTGTAGCGCGCGTAACAATACTTGCAGGCGAACTCGCATCCCCGGTAAGGATTGATGGTCCATTCGAAGGGCACGCGCTTCGAGTCGCAACGGTTCAGGATCGACTTCACAGGAAGCACAAAATATTCCGGCTTCTCCGCCGATTTCCGCCGCGTTTCCGCCGGCGGGGAGGATGCTGCGAGGCGGGCGATGCCAACCAGCCGCGCTTGCGCGCGTTCTGGGGGTACCGCGACAGCATTTCGCACCGGACCCGTTTCACGGTTTTGGTTTCCGCGCTGGGTCTCTGACGTCGGGGGGCAATCCGATGTCGCTGGATCTGAAATGTTGCCGCGTTGGTCCGCGACCGGGGCCGGACCTTGGACCACATGCGTTGAGCTTACAACTTCAGGGCACTCAGGAAAGAGACCTACCGAGGTTGATAAAACGTGGCGGCGTCGAAAGCGAAAAGGCGGCGCCGATAAGGAGTGAACTGGAGACATAGCCCACCTCGAAACACCGGGCGAGTATTTCGCTTTTTATTCGCTATGTCAAGCAATAGTTTCGCTTTTTATTCGCCGCTGCCATAGCTGGCCCCACTCCCATTCAGACGTACCGCGGATACAACTCTTGGGCCGAGTGCCCGCAAGCAATTGCCTCTCCCGCCCTCAGAGGGTATTCTCTCTGTCCGGGAGAACCGCAGTCCCCATGCCTAAAGGATTGAAACAATTTCTGCTTAGTGGGGTCTTGTTATTGGGCGGCCTGCCAGCGCTTACTTGCGGCCAAAACCCTCCGCCGGTAAGGAAACCGGTGCAGGTCCCCGCGGGGCCTCCCACACCCCAGTCGACTCATTACCCCATATTTATCCTGGCGTTTGGAAACGAGCCCAATTGGAGCCTGCGCGTTGGCCAAAAAGGGCCCGAACGGTTGGATCGCCCGGGGTATCCGCCGATACCGCTCGAACCTGCCGAGGTCACCCACGAAGCCGCCGCCGATTCCTGGACTTACCACGCCAAGGATACTGCAACAGGTGCTCCCGTCGCGCTGCACCTGTCGCGCGAAGCGTGTACCGAAGCCAAGAACGATACCCTGACGCCTACAGCGCCACCTTCTGGGAAGTACCCGTTCCGCGCCTCCGTCGATCACGCGCAGCTCGGTTCCATGAATGGTTGCGCCCGGATCGCTGCTGAGCTGTTTCCTCGGATCAACAACCAACCCGACGAGGAAGAAGATCCCGATAAGAAGAAGCCGCCAGCTCCGACGATCACCAACTTCAAGGCCCCTGTGGCTGTGGCTTACTTGAATTCAACTGGCGCGATAGTCCTGAGCCGGGGGAAGGCGAAAAAAATCGTGGCGCCTGAGGGCTCTGAATTGGCGCTCTCCCACGATGGCAAGAAACTCCTCTATACGCGGTCTGATTCAAAGACCGGCCCCGAGCGCACCATCGTTCTCTACGATTTTGACTCGGCGAAATCCCTCGAGCTAGTGCATGGATATGTTCGGCAAGCCTTTTGGTCCCCCGATGACTCGCACATCGCCTATCTCAAAGCCCAGGATCATTCCTGGCAAGTCTGGACATTCGCGACCAGCAGTCCAGAATCGGCCGTCGCCTTTTCTCCACAGCCCGTCAGCGCTCTTCACGGCTGGATTGACAACCACACCCTGGTGGCGACGGATATGCTCAATGCCTATTGGCTCAGTGACGAAACTCTGCCTCAGGCCGTGGCGCTCAAGGACATCTACGGGCCCACATTTCAAGTCATGAGTTCGGACACGATTCGCGTCAGCCCCATCAATCCGGACTTGCTGCTCGTTTCAGCCGACTATCTTTCGGCTCCGACTGGGGCTCCCGTTGATTCCATGGGTTTAGCAGCGGGGTTCTTCCTCTATGAATTGCGCTCAAAGCGTCGCGCCACGTTATGCCCGCCTGATCAGTGGGGTCGCGCGGCGGAATGGTCGCGCGACAGCCTCCAGGTTTTCTTCAATGGAATGGATTCTTCACATCGTCCCATCGTCAATCGGATCTTTTGGGACGGCACCAGCTTGCTGCGTACGCTCACTGGCAGCAATTACGTCGTCGGCCAGTAATTCACTCAATTAAGGCGTTGCCGGGGCACCCCGCCGGTGCCCGATACGTCGCAGGCGGTTGATTCCCTGGCACGTAGTGACGGAATGGAGTATGCTTAGTATTGTGAGTACTAGTCCCACTCCAGTCCTTCAAAAGGTCGGCATTCTTGTCCTAGATAACGATGCCACGGGCGGAACCGCTGTCAAGCAAATCCTGGATTCTGAAGGATGGCGGGTTCGCGTCGTTCCCGATGTCCAGTTGCTGCTGGCCGAATTGAAAACCGGTGAATGGTCCCTGGTGATCGCCAACGTAGCTCTTACCGGAGTTGAAGGCCCGGTCTTCGTGACCTTGCGTGAGCTTGCCAGCGTATCTGCCGCCGACGGTGGCCGTGTTCGTGCCCTGTACCTGATACCGGAAATGGCCAGCGCCCAGTACCTTGCTCCGCTGGAAAGGGCGCGGATGCCTTATGTACTTCGTCCTTACCACCTTCACGACTTTCTCGAAAAAGTCAGCGATCTGCTCGTCGAAGTGAAGGCCATCGAAGGCCCTATCCGCCAGGTTCGCCACGAGTTCGGCGCTTTGCGCAAGAAAAAGAAACTGGCAAGTCGTTCCAACTCCATGTTCGCTTCGCGCGACTCTTTCTCCTACTCTGACGAGGAACTTGCTGAATACGAGAAAGCAGAAAGTGAAGCTTCCAGCTCCAAGCGAAACAAACCGCGCACCAACCTTGGCGGCTCCGACCGCTGACCGTATCGATCGAAATTCAACTCATCACCAGATTCCTGTGCAAGAAGTTTCCGCCTCCCCGTTCTAACTCCGAATCGTGCCCTCGCTGGTTCGCTCTGACCGCAACCGAGGTCACGCACAGGAGGCTTTCATGGAACGCTCGCTTTTCACCGCGCTCATCGGCGGACTTCTTGGCATCACGGCGTTTGGCGGTTTGGCTTTAGTGGGCTCAGTTCCCGGAACCCCCGAGCCTCCACCGTCACGACCCGAAGGCGAATGGCGCCTTCTCGATCCCGTCAGTTACGAAAACATCTCCCTCTACCCCGTGGTCAGCTCCTACAGCCAAGACACCAGTTCCTTCCTCACTCTCGAGGAAGGTCTCGCCACCGGCGAAGTGGCGGTGCGCGAAAAAGGCTCGGAAACCATGGTGCGAGGTCGCGACGGCCGTCCAGTCTATATTCCCCAGCCGAGCAGCGGTGGATCGGTCAACCAGCTTGTCCTCATTAATCGCAGCAGGCGCCCGCTCTTGCTCCTAGCGGGCGAACTCGTCAGCGGGGGCAAGCAGGATCGCGTCATTGGCAAGGACCGCATCGTTCCCGCAGGCGGACCTCCTCTCCCGCTCGATGTGTTCTGCGTAGAGCATGGCCGCTGGACCGGCAGCGCGCAATTCGCCGCCGCGAATACCATCGTTCACCCCAGCGTGCGCGAAAGTGCGGCGGTTGATCAGGTTCAAACGAAAGTCTGGGAATCTGTTCGCAACGGCACAAATGTAGCTCCGCCTCCAGCGGCTCCCGCCGCGAGAATCGCCCAGCCCAATATTCAAGGCGCGATCGCCGGCAATGGCCGCACGGAAGCATACGAGAAAATCTACGAGTCGCGCGCCGTCGGCGTATCCATCGACGATTTTGTCGACGAAGTGCAGCGCCGGTTCCAGAGCGCAACGGCGGGTCTAAAGGGTGAACGAGTTGTCGGTGTGGTGGTGGCTTACGGGGGTGACGTGGCCTGGAGCGACATCTTCGCCTCCGGCGATCTCTTCGATCACTATTGGCGCAAATTGCTTCGCAGCTACGCCGTAGAAGCCCTCACTCGCCCCAGCTACCGCATGGCCGCTTCGCGCGACAATGCCAACGAGTTCTTGCGCCGATTGAACGGCCGCGAAACTCAGGAAACTGAGCCCGGCGTGTACCGTTGGCGCGAAATCAAGGAAGGTCAACTCGCCCAAATCGAGTTAGACGCGCTCCAGCCCAAGCCGATGACCTTGCACCGGCTGCTCTTGCATCGCACCAGCTGAAGCGAACAAGGCGTCCGCACTTGTAGGGACGCCAGCCGCCGCCGGCGTTCCTACCTGGCGGATACAAAACGTCGTACCGTGCTGCGATCCAGCGTTTCCTCGAGCAGCTGTTTCACATACTTTTTCAGAAGCGGATGCAGTGTATCCGCCGCAATTTCCGCTAACGGCACCAGCACAAACCGCCGCAGATGCATTCTTGGGTGTGGCACCTGCAATTCCGGCGTGTCAATCATCTCTGCGCCATAAAGGAGAATGTCCAAGTCCATGAGCCGTGGCCCTTTCGCCACCAGCTTCTTGCTTCCCATTTTTGCTTCGATTTCGCGCAAAGCTCGCAATAGCATGAACGGGTCAAGATGCGATTCCACTTCCACGGCACAATTTAGAAACCAAGGCTGCTCCAGCAAATCCACTGGTTCCGTCTCGTAGAAGGACGACACTCTTGTCACCGCCACACCCGCGTGCGGCAATTCATCAATGGCCGCGCGCAAATTCGCTTCTCTGTCCCCTACGTTTGATCCCAGCGAAAGGTAAACCTTCGTTTCAGCCATGCGCGTGCATCGGCGAACCTACTTCACCGTGTCCGCGCCCGCCTTCGCGCACTGCGCATCCTGCGCGCTCGTCGCACCGCTCACGCCAATGGCGCCGACAATCTTTCCATCCATCAGCAGCGGAATTCCTCCCTCCACCGGCGTCACTCCTTTAAGCCGCAGTACACGCAGACCGTCCCCACCCGCTGCCAGCGCGTCCTGAAATGCCTTGGTCGGCCTCTTGAACATTGCGGCTGTCCGCGCTTTGTCGATGGCCACTTCGGCGCTGCCGAGTTGCGTGTTGTCCATTTTTTCGTAATAAATAAGCGTGCCCGCCGGACCAACGATCGCCACTGCCACGGTCCAGTTATTCTTTGCGGCCTCTGCAAGCGCAGGTGCCGCGGCCTTCCTGGCATTCTCCAAGCTAATGGCTGGTCCGTACGGATTCGGCATTTGCGCCACCGCGCTTCCCAGCGCACCAGACGCGACGAGCAACAGAACGAAAACCTTTACCATGCTTTTCCGTGACATGTTTTCTCCTCCTCGAATTCGATCAGCCACAGCATTCACCCCGCAAAGCACCTTAGACCACCTGGAAACTCGCACGCGGACTTTTTCACTCACTTGCTATCAGCCACGCAAACGAAATTGCCCGCGTCGTTGGTGTCTCCTTTGCCCTTGTACTTGCCGAACTGCGGATAGGGACAAAGTGGCCGCGTCATTTTCGCGCTTTTCGCCGGGTCCCCGGCTTCATTTTTTGTCGCCACAATCACGTTGGGCGCAATTCCTTTCTCGACCCACTGTTCGAGCGCCAGCGACACGTTGTGCTGCGCATCCTTCGCGCCACCGCTCATCCCGAAGGAATCGGGCCCCGGTCCACCGCCGCAGTGCTGCATTCCCGGCACCATATAGAGCCGTACGAACGCCTCTGGCTCTTGCGCGCGCATTCTATTGAGCACGTCGTTGTAATAATCAACGGTGTTGAGCGCCGAAATGGCCGGATCGTTCCACCCATGGTAGAGAATCAGCTTCCCGCCTCGCGTCTTGAACGCCACGAGATTTGCTTCCGTCGCATTCAAGAATTGCGCCGTCTTCTCATCCGCCGCTTTCAACGCTAGATCGACGTTGGCGTCGCGATAAGTCCAGTCCGCCTTCTCATAAACCATGTTGGAAAAATATCCTCCGCCGAAGGCGAACATCAGACTCTTGCCCGCCGCAATTCCTGTAATCCACGTGCTCCATCCTCCTGGTCCTTCCTCTGCTCCGGGCAAATAGCCTGGAAAAATCTTGTTCCCTTTCGCATCGTTCGGCCCTTCGTATAATTTCTTCAGTGCTGCCACTTGCGGGGCGGTCAGGCATTTCTCCGAATCCCCGGCTTTGCAAAGCATCGTTGCCGGATCGAATTGGCACTTCCTCGGATCGTTCACAATGCCGTCAGCCACTCCATCCTGCGCGTCGCAAGCAGCGTTCACCGCGCTCGCTATCGCCGGCAGCTTGCTCGCCGGGATATAACTCGCCGGATCCATCGTCGTCGCCTGCGCATCCGCGAGCGCCTTGGTCAGCAGGTGCGTCCAGAAGTTGGCCGGCGCTCCCGCAATGATTCCGTCGTAATCTTCGGGGAAGCGCTGCGCTTCCATCAATGCTTGCCGCCCGCCGTTCGAACAACCCGCGAAATACGAGTGTTGCGTTTCCTTGCCATAAAACGCTTTGACCACTTCTTTGGCCACGCGGGTCATTTCGTGGATTCCCCGGTATCCGAAGTCCGTTACTTTTTCGGGATGGCCCAGCGCCCAACTCGCGTCGGTGCCTCCTCCCGCGTGGCCGGTATCCGTGCCCACCGTTGCGTAGCCCTGGTTCACGCCCGCTCCCAGCTGACGGTAGCCAATCTCTCCGGCGAATCCCCCGTTGCCCTGGCCCTGCAGTTTGCCGTTCCAGCCAGCCCCATTCTTTCCGTTCTGCGGCATCCACACTTCGATCTTGATCGAGGAATCAGCGCTGGGCGTCGCTTCCACCACCACCCGGCAAAACGCTGGAAGCATCTTGTAAAAGGAAAGATCTCCCACCATCCAGGGAGTCATGTTGGGAGGCGGCGTAAACGCTCCAGCTGCAAGCGTTTGTGCCGAGTGGATTTTCGCGCCAATCAATTCCAATTGCGCCAATCCTTCGCAGGAATGTGTTCCGGACGGCGCACCCTGTCCGTAGCTCCCGCACGCCGTCAACATTGCACCAACCGCCGCTAGAACCAGCTTCCGCATGACCAATGCCTCCGCTTTCCGGCGATCCGCTCATCGCGCCGAGTCGCACGTTAGCCCAAGTCCAAACTCCCGCGCAATGTTTTTCGCGCCTGCATCCGGCCGGCAAAGCAAGGTTAGGAGTTCAGTTCGTGAACGTGGAGCCAACGCAGCGCGACCACTGGTGGAAGATCATGCGCAGCGATTTCTAGAGCCGCTGCCGATCAACTGGTCCCGGCGCTTGAAAAATTTGCAGTCTGCGATTTAAAATGCGGCCATGCGCAAGGTTGTCCTAGGCCTCGGCATTAGCCTTGACGGTTACATCGCCCGCCCCGATGGCGCAGTCGATTTCCTCTTCATGCCCAAGGACTATTCGATGGGCCCGTTCTTCGCCACTATCGACACGATGATCATGGGGCGCAAAACCTATGATGCCGCCCTCAAAATGGGCGGAGGCGGCTTCGGCGATCCCAAAATGAAGAGCTACGTCTTCTCCCATTCCCAGCCGCCCGGCGAGCGCGGCGACGTCACCTTCGTTAACGAATCCCCAAGACCTTTCCTCGAGAAACTTCGCAAACGTCCCGGAAAGAACATTTGGCTGATGGGCGGCGGCGAACTCGCCCGCGACTTCCTGAAAGACGACATAGTCGACGAACTTTATATTGGCGTCGTTCCCGTCCTGATCGGCGAAGGCCTGCCGCTTTTCCCCAGCGGCTTCCCGCAACGCGAATTTACCCTCCTCGAGAACAAAACTTTCTCCAAAGGTATGATCGCCCTCAAGTACGCCCGCACGCGGAAAGGCAAAAAGTAAACTGAGGTCTAACTAGTCTAATTTAGATTAGTTTAGCTAGTCTAAATTAGACTAGTTAGAACAGCCGGGGTTGGCGCCTCGGGAGTTCGCGGCCGAAATATTCGTAGGCGCGGGCAGTGGCGACGCGGCCGCGGGGCGTACGGTCGATCAAGCCGATTTGCATGAGGTAGGGCTCGTACATTTCTTCGATGGCATCTTCTTCTTCGGAGAGCGCAGCGGCCAGGGTTCCCAGGCCGACGGGCCCGCCGGCGTACTTGTCGAGCAGCGCAATCATCAGGTTGCGGTCAACTTCGTCGAGGCCGCTCTCATCGACGCCCAGCATTTGCAAGGCTTCTTGGGCGACGGCGCGGGTGATGCGGCCCGCCGCGCGTACCTCCGCAAAATCGCGCGCGCGTCGCAGTAAGCGGTTGGCAATGCGCGGAGTGCCGCGGCAGCGGCCGGCAATTTCTTCGGCGCCGCCTTCGTCCATCTGGATATTCAGGATTTTCGCCGAGCGGTGAATGATGATCAGCAAATCAGCGGGTTCGTAAAAATCAAGACGATGCACGATGCCAAACCGTGAGCGGAGCGGCGCGGTAATCAACCCAGCGCGCGTCGTCGCACCGATCAACGTAAAGTGCCCCAGCGGAAAAGGATGAATCCGCGCTCCCGGTCCTTGGCCAATAATCAGGTCCACGCGAAAATCTTCCATCGCGGGATACAATACTTCCTCGACGGCGGGCTGCAAGCGGTGGATTTCATCCAGAAAGAAAACTTCCTTTTTTTCGAGCGACGTGAGGATCGCTGTCAAATCACCTTTGCGCTCCAGCAGCGGTCCGGCGCTGGTCTTGATCGGTACGTTTAATTCATTGGCGATGATTTGCGCCAGCGTGGTTTTTCCGAGGCCCGGCGGTCCATATAGCAATACGTGATCCAGGGCTTCGTCGCGGCTACGCGCCGCATCGATGGCGATTTGAATGTTTTCTTTGACGCGCTTCTGGCCGATGTATTCATCCAGGCGCTTCGGCCGCACACTGACGTCGAGCCGCGCGTCCTCGTCGAACGCCTGTCCGGACACCATCCGCGCTGGCTGTCTTTGCTGCATCATCCGCTTTGCCGTTCCGTCCGTCATTTTCTCTCTATGGACTCGGTCCTCTCCGTGTCCTCTGGGCTAAATCTTTTTCCCTATGGTCGCGCTGCTTTTCCTTTTGGCGCGCTCAAGGATTGCAACGTGCCACGCAGCAACTTTTCAAAATTTCCGGCGCCCGCCTCGCGCTTCGCTTCTCCGACCGCGGTCTCCGCGGCGCGGCTATCGTACCCAAGGTTGACCAGCGCCGAGATGACATCGGCCTCGATTCCCGCGGGCGAAGACGCGGCCGGTCTCTCGGTCTCGACCGTCACCGCTTCCAGCTTGTCTTTTAGCTCCACGACCATGCGCTCCGCCGTCTTGCGTCCCACGCCTGGAATCCGCGTCAGACGCGCTAGGTCGCTACCGCGAATCGCCGGCACGAGTTCTTCGACGCTCATGCCGCTCAATATTTTCAGCGCCAGCGTCGGCCCCACGCCGGAAGCCGAAAGCAGCATCTCAAAAAAATGTTTTTCGCGCGAGGACACAAATCCGTAGAGCGCCAGGGCATCTTCGCGAACGTGCGTATGAATGAGAAGGGTCACTTCGGTGTGCAGTTCGCCGAGTGCGGCGTACGTCGAGAGCGGCACCTGCACGAGGTAGCCCACGCCGCCCACGTCCACAAGCACTTGATTCGGTCTTTTTTCGGCAAGCCGTCCGCGAAGCTGGCCAATCATCGCTCGCCAGTATTGCCGCTTTTCCTTCGCCCGTCAACGCGGATCCATGTCCGGCTACATTGATGATTCCGTGGCGCGCCAGGGGATTCAGGAAAAAGAAGTAGCGTTCCTGCAGAAACCGTTTTCGCCGCTCAGCTTGGCGAAGGTAAGAGAAGTTCTGGATGGGCAGCGGGAGAGCTGAAACGCCGGACTGGCGCTAGCGCCGGGTGCGGTCCTTGCGGACGGCTTCGTCGATCAGGGCATCGAGTTCGCTGCGCGTCAGCGTGACATCATCGCCAGAGATTTCTCCGCTATCGCGAGTAATGGGCAATTCCGCTCCGCCGCCCGGCGGAGGCGCGACGAAGTAACGCGGCCGAGCGGCCATGAGCTTGGCAACTTCCCGGCTGGAGAGCAACACTGGCTCACCGGCCATTTCGGCGGCCAGGGTGATTTTCGCACTGTGCTCGATGGTTTCCATTCGAAAGAAGGCCGTCAGCAAATCCGGGCCGCAGGTGACGGCCCCGTGGTTGGCAAGCAGCAGTGCGTCATAGTGAGGCACGAATGGTTCGATGGCGTCGCTCAACTCCTGTGTCCCCGGCGTCGCGTATTGCACCAGGGGAATCTGACCTAGTCCCACGATAACTTCGGGAAGCAAGGCATGATTCAATGCGCGTCCCGCGACAGCAAAACCGGTGGCCGTGGGCGGGTGCCCGTGGCAGATGGCCATGACGTCCGGCCGCATCTTGTAAAAGAGTAGATGCATGGCCAGTTCGGAAGAGAACTTGCGGTCGCCGGCAAGTTGACGTCCTTGCAGGTCGGTAATTACCAGATCCTCCGGCGAAAGCATCCCTTTGTTCATGCAAGTTGGCGTGGTGAGAACGCTGCCGTCATCCAGCCGCACGGAAATGTTTCCTTCGCAGGCGACGATGTGTCCGCGCTCGTACATCCAGCGGCCGGCTATGCAGATCTCGCGCCGGTGCTGTTCTTCAGTCTTCGCGTGGCCTGACGAGAGTGAGTCCGGTATCACGGAACGGACTCCTTCCTGGCGCGGAATGCCTTTCCGGGCCTTTGAGCTTGCTTTGATCCGGGCACCATCCGTAGCGGAGGGTACGGAATGACTCCTACCGGTCCCGAGTACGTCGGAAGGAGCGAAAAGAAACTAATACAAGTTGCGCCAAGAAGCTAGGCATAAATTCCACGAAGCTTGAGGGCGCTGGCGACGCGGTCGATGGCCAGCATATAGGCGGCGATGCGGTTGTTGACCTTGTGCCGTTCCGCAAAGCGGACGACTTCATCGAACGCATTGTCCATCACGTCGTAGAGACGCTCATTCACTTCACTCTCGCGCCAGAAAAAACCCTGGCGGTCCTGGACCCATTCGAAATAGCTGACGGTGACGCCGCCGGCGTTGCCAAGAATGTCTGGCACGGTGAAGATGCCCTTGCCGTCGATGATGGCGTCGGCTTGCCAGGTGGTGGGGCCGTTAGCGCCCTCGCAGAGAATTTTAGCTTGCACCTGGCTGGCATTCTTCTCTGTGATTTGATTTTCGATGGCCGCGGGAATGGCGATCTCGCAGGGCTGGAAGAGCACGTCGCGAGCGGTCATCTTGGTTCCACCGCCGGGGAAATCCTGCAGCGACTTCTTCTGCGTGTAAACCCAGTCGATGACCTTGGGCACGTCGAAACCTTTTTCGTTGTAGAGGCCGCCGCCGATGTCTGCGAGTCCCACGATTTTGTAGCCCGCTTTTTGCATCAGTTCCGCAGCCATGGAGCCTACGTTGCCGAAGCCTTGAACAACGACGCGGCAACCTTCCTTCTTGATGCCCAGTTTGGCCAGCGCTTTGTCGCAACAAATCATCACCCCGCGGCCGGTGGCCTCTTTCCTTCCGCGCGATCCGCCGAGCTCGATGGGTTTGCCGGTGACGACCGCCGTGGTGGCCTGGCCGAGGTGCATGGCGTACGTGTCCATGACCCAGGCCATGGTCTGTTCATTCGTGCCCACGTCGGGCGCCGGAACGTCCTTCTCCGGGCCCAGCCAATTCGAAAGCTCAGCGGTGTACCGCCGAGTGAGTCTCTCGAGCTCCCCGCGTGACATTTTCCGCGGATCGCAAATGATCCCGCCCTTGGCCCCCCCGAACGGAATATTCACCACCGCGCACTTCCAGGTCATCCACGTCGCCAGCGCGCGAACTTCGTCGATGGAAACATCCGGAGCAAAGCGGATTCCGCCCTTCCCCGGTCCGCGCACCGTGGAATGCAGTACGCGATATCCGGTGAAAACTTCAAGCGTTCCGCTGTCCATCCCGATCGGAATATACAGGGTGATTTCTTTGCTGGGGTACTTGAGGTAGCGGTAGAGACCCTGTTCGAGTCCCAGTTTGTTGGCGGCTACTTCAAAACGCGCTTCCGCGTTCTGGTAGACATTCATTTCTTCCGGCATCGGAGTTTGCGGCATGCGAAATTCTCCTTTGGTACGGCGCGGCGTTCCCTCATTCGCGCCCAGGACTGAGCGGCACCGTGGTGCTGAGCCGGCTATCTTGCCGTCCACGCAACGATAGTCCCGGCGTTTTTCAAGGCCGGTGGTCCTTACGCAGTCCAACCTGTAATCGATACTTACGGACTTACAGGTACGGTTCGAAGGCCAAGGAAGGTGAGCACCAGCGGTCTACCCCACCGCGGGAACTGCCAATTGGCCGGGCCGCCAGTATACGAACCTGCCTGCTATCCCGCAAGCGCGAGCGCACTCGAACTGCGTGCAGTCCACTGACGGACACACAATCATCTATGCGGGGCGCGAGATGAAGAGATAGGTGGTTACTGCTGCAAGCGGAACTGCAGTGTCACGGTCAGGTGCATGGGGACGGGCTTGCCGTCGAGCGTTGCGGGCTGGTATTTCCACTGTCGCAATGCGTCCATCGCCGCTTGATGGAGCAGCGTGGGGCCGGAAATGACCTTCATGGTGGTCACTTTTCCGTTGGCATCAATCAGCGCGTCGACCAGCACATTGCCAGAAATATGCTGGTTCTTCGCCAGCGCGGGATACACCGGAGCAACTTTCGAAATCAGTTCCGCCTGTTTCACATCACCGCCGACAGGAAGCGGCGCGACGGGAGCCGAAGGCTGTTTGTTGCCGCCGACGAGACCGGCGTTGAGCGCTTCCGCGCCGGAATCCGGCTGGTCATCGTTCGTCAAGGTGATGCCTGCGTCTGGTTCTCCGCTGTTCTGTGCGCTGCGATGGGAGTTGACCTTCGGACCTGCAAGATGGACTTCGCCGAGGGCGGGCTTCTTCGGTTGTTCGACTTCAGCCGGGGCGGCCGCTGCCGAAGAGGTTGATCGGGCGCCACTGTTTGCCGAATTCGAATTAGGCTGTGAATTGCGCGGCGTAGTAACCGATGAAACTGCCGGCACGATGCTCAGAGTCTTCGACGCCGAATTGGCTGGAGCGGAAGTGTTGGTGATCCCCGCCGGATTCGTTTGCGCGGGAGGATTCGCCTGTGTTTGTGCATTCCCCTGGGGTAGTGATGGCGTATGAGGATCAATCACCGAGGCGCTCACACTTTGCTCGCTTGGTGCTGGCGCGGGACCAGCGTGGACGCCAGCAAATTGCGGTTTCAAAATCCACCAGCCTCCGCCAACAAGTACCAGGAGACCGGCAGCGATCGCGGCGAATAACACGCCTTTGCCCGAACTCTTGGTGCTACTCTCGCTTCTGTTCTCTTCTTCAAGCAGAACTGGATCGATAAACGCTGGCACTGGCAGTTCGGGGATGTGGTGTTGTTCATCCAAGACCGCGGAAGCCTCCGCGGCGACTTGTTCCACTATTGGCTGTTCCACCTGACGCTTTGCTTTTTCCCGATCGATCAGCTCTTGAGTCGAAGAGGGCGCGGCGGCGTTGCGGGCGAGAGGCTCGAGCCACGATGGAATTTTCAGCTCTTCAACCACGAGAGACGGCTTCATTGCCGGAGGATCAAGTTTCACGGGCTCAACGGGCTTGGTGGGAGCGGACTCCGGCTTGGAAGCGTGAGCCATTTCCAAAACTTTTGCAGCGTTCTCCGCAAGTTCTTTTTGAATCGTCACCGGGGCCACGTGGGGAATTTTCACGGAAACGGTGGCAGGCTCGGCGGGTGTGCCAGAAAAAAGCATGCTCGAAAGCTGTTCCTGAAGCCGCGCCGTATGTTGCTTGAGCGTTTCCGTTTCCGGGTCCACGGCAGGGAGCGCGGGCGGCGGCAAGGCTGGAGTTGCAGCTGGTTTGGCTTCAAAGAGCGCGAGCAAATTCGGAACCACTGACACAAGCGGAACAGTGCCCGAACTGGCGGGCTCCAGAAAAGAAGCTTGCGCTTCCGATACTCGCGGGGCATCAAAAAGCACCGATTCGGGCGCAGCGGGTGCCGGAGTTACTGGCACTTCCGGGATGGTAAACACAGTCGCAACAGGCGCAGCCGGAGCAACGAAGGGCGCAGGCGTCCCTGCGGGCAAGTTCAAGGGAGCCGTAGGATCGAAAGACGTGGCCAAGGAGGAGGAGAGCGGTGCAACGGGCGCGACGGGCCTCTGCGCGACTGGTTCTACCACTTTGGGCGACGCAGGAACCGGAGACAGGTGCGCCTCGGGAATAGCAATCTTCGATTCGGCATGCTTTGGCTCGGCTTCTTTCACGACGGCAACGGGTACAGCAGGCTTCGGGACAACGACAGCGGGAGGAATGCTCATCGCAGGTGCTTCGACCCTGGGAGCAACGGGCCGCGGGATGGCAGTGGAGCTGCTAGCCAAAGTAGTGTTCGTCGCAACAGGAGCAGGGGACACGGGCTGCGGTCCGGAACCGATGCGGTCACCGGGAAAACGCATGCCCCAGAAGCCCACAACGGACTCCGTGAATTCCAGCTCGACGTAACCGGTCACGTTGCGGTAATTCTTGGACTTGACGACCTGGCAGACAACTTCCTTCTTGGTCTTTTCGTTGGTGAGAAAAAGTAGTTGCCCGGGAGCGACGGAGGAAGCAAGACGGATGACGGCGCCATTGCCAAATACCAGCACCGTCTTGGTGGTTTCTGAGAAAGGTTCGCGTTTGTCTCCGCCCTCGACGGTGCGCGCCCCGTTCACCGTGACCGGCACTTCCAGTGCGACAGGCTGCTGCTTGAAGCCCGCATCAACGGATGGAATGCTGGTTGGCGCGGGACGCTGCGCCGTTTCCAGACCGGCGGCGGCAATCTCGTTTTCTTTGACGGTAGGAGGCATGGCTTGCACACTCGCGAAGAAAGATTTTCTCAGTCGCCCTGTCCCAAACAGGGTTCCCCTAAACATCTATATGTTCTGCCTTGTGGGAGAGGGCACCCATAGTACCTGGGTACCGCAATGAGGAAAGAAACACCTGTCCATACGGACAGGCGAAAGTTGCGCGCAAGGGGTCAAACGGCGTGGGAGCTGTGGCGGGAGGAACGCGGGAAAATAGAAAATTCTAACGCTGCAGCGGGGGCTGGAAGCGCTGGTCGACTGCCACCTGGTAACCGGTGACGAGCTTGTTGGTCTCGTTGGCCATGCCGATGACGGCCTGAAGCTCCTTGAACATGGCCTCGGTCATGCCTTTGCCGAAGGCTGAAGCGGTGTGGGAGGCGATGCAGTAGTTGCAGTTGTTGGTGACGCTCACAGCGATGTAGATGAGTTCTTTGGTGAGCGGATCGAGCGCGCCGGGCCCCATGATCTGCTTCAGACTTTCCCAGGTGCGCTTGAGCAACGCCGGATCGTGAGCGATAGCCTTCCAGAAGTTGTTGATGTAGTCGGTCTTGCGCGTGGCCATGATGTCGTCATAGATGGCGCGCACTGGCGGCGCGGCGTCCTGGTATTCGATCAATCCGAAAGTGGACATAAGGATCTCCCAAAAATATCTGCGCATCGCGCTTCCATGACGTTAGCAGGAAGCGGGCACAGCTGGGTAGTGCGGTGGACTTCTCTTTCGCCCAAGCCTGACATGCGAAACATATTCCGACGCTTGTACTAGCCCGCGAGGAAAGAGCCACGAGTTGAGGCAGAAAATTACCGAAAAAGGCGCAAATTCACTGGCTGGCGTCAACGGAAAAACACCCTTGGCGAGCCTTCCTTCGATGAATTTTTTAAGTTCAGTAAATGAAATTCATTCTGCTTGACAGGTGCGCTGCGGAAGGTTGAAACTCTCACACAACAGCCATATTGGATTTGAAGCTGTATCGATTTACTGAACGGAGAGGGCGAGCTGGTCTGGGGAGCTTGTCCTTGTTACAACAACGCAATTTCGATCATTCAACAGAATGCGAGTGATTTACCAAGTGGCTGTTGGTGGAATTCCATTTTGTAAAGCGTTCCCCGACCTGGTTGGGGCGCGCGGGGCTGTGGGTTGTAGTTCGATCTCGATGAGGGGGTGTTGAGAATATGAAGCGTCTAGTCCTAGCAATTCTTGTAGTTTTATCACTCGCGGTGGCTGCAAATGCGCAGACGTTCCGTGGGGCAATCAACGGAACAGTTTCGGATCCTTCTGGCGCAGTGGTCCCGAATGCCCAGGTCAAGGCCACTGAGAAGTCCACTGGCATTGATCACAATACGACCACGACCAGTGACGGCCAGTTTGTCTTCCAGGATATTTCGATCGGAACGTATACGGTTGTCGTCACCGCATCGGGATTCCCTGTTCTGACCATCGATAATGTATTGGTGACGCAAGGCGCAATCTACACGCTCCCGGTGAAGCTGACGATGTCGCAGCAAGCGACTACCGTGGAAGTATCCGCCGCTGCGCTGACTCTGGATACCACGACGGAGACGCAAACAACATCTATCGGGGGCACCGATTTGGCGACTATGCCGCTAGCCGGCCGGGACTTCTCACAGTTGGTCGAGGCGGTTCCGGGATTTGCCGGGTATGCGGCGGGAGGCTATGGATCGATGAATGGCACTCGCGCTAACCAGATGAACTGGCAAATCGACGGCGTGGACAACAACGATTTGTGGCACAACATCCCGGCGGTCAACCAGGGCGGCGTCTCCGGCATCGCTGGAATCGTGCTGCCGCTCGATGCTGTCGATCAATTCACGGTTCAGACGCAGTCGTCGCCGGAATCGGGGAGAAACCCCGGAGCCACCGTGGATCTGGCGCTGAAGTCTGGCGGGAACGCCATCCATGGCACGCTATACGATTTCCACCGCAATGAAGCATTTGCCGCAGCCAGCCCCTTTGTGGCTTCCAAGAAGGAGAATCGCAACTACAACTACGGGTTCTCAGTCGGCGGTCCAGTCCTGAAGGACCGGCTGTTCTATTTCCTGACGTTTGAAAAGCAGAGATTCTCAATTGGATTGCCGGGATTGGCGACCGAACCCTCCGCGGCTTGGCAGGCTTTGGCGCTCGATGTCCTCAACAACCCTGTATGTGCGCCTGTGACGGTCGCTTGCCCGACTCGAAAGTATGGCTCCTACGCACCTGTTCCTGTTAGTGCAGTAAGTACGGCTTTGCTTGCAAACCTGTGGCCGAGCTATGCGCTAACTGGAGCGGCGATAAAAAACAACTATTCAAGCCCCGATCCGGAATTCGGTTACAGCTACAACGGACTGGGAAGAATCGACTACAAGATCAACGATAAGAACCAGCTTTCCTTCCATTACTTTTCAGGGGAAGGCAACCAGGAAGCTCCCGTGGGAGGCTCGGCGCTTTCCGAGGCGGCGTCCGAACTTAAGTTTTATTATGAGATCGCGCCAATTCACGTATCGAACTACTCGCTCATCTTGAATACTATTCTTACCTCAAAGCTGTCGAACGAGATGCTGGCTGGCGTGAACTACTTCCGCCAGACCTTTAGCGACGCGAACAACGGGTTCAAAGTGTCAACATACGGGCTGCTCCTCTCACCAGGCTTTGATTCCTTAGGTTTAACTGGCGCACCGAACATCCAAATCAGCGGTTTCGATGGAGTTGGCCAGACGCCTCCAGAAGGCCGTGAGGATATCACTGGGCACCTGACGGATGTGCTTTCCTATACGGTCGGGAAACATCAATACCGCTTCGGCGGAGAATTCCGCCGAGCGCAACTGGAAGAATTTTATCACCGGCACGGGCTGGGGAATATCAAGTTTGATGGTTCGACTGGATCGTGGGCTCAGCTTCAGGGATGCGGTGCTACACCTCCGCCTGCCGCTTGCGCTGGGGTAGCCTCCCCTACTTTTGCCTTGGCCGATTTTCTTGCTGGGGACTTCAATCCTGGTAGTTCGACGATCGCGCTCGGGAATCCCACCCGCTTGGTCTTCGTAAAGACCTTTGATCTGTTTTTTCAAGATGCCTGGCAATTCTCTCGCAAGCTGACGCTAAACTATGGTGCGCGTTGGGACTATGAAGGCCCGCTCGGGGATAGCAAAAAGGATCTGTCGGTCTTCATCCCCAGCAAGGGCGGTCTGGTCTTCCAGGGCGCCGGCATCGACCATGTTTATCCGCCGAGATACAAAAACATCTCGCCGCGACTGGGTGCGGCCTACAAACCGAAGGAAAATGGGGATCTAGTGGTGCGCGCGAATTTTGGAGTTTACTTCGATACGCCAAACCTCAACCCCTTCCTCGACAACCGGCCATCAAACGGTGCTCCAAACGGCATTGAGGGAAATCCTGCTGGGAGTACCCCGGTAGACACCGTTGGCCCTGCCATCGCTCCCCCGTGGAAGTCAGGCGTGGCACTCTTCCCCGCAGGGGGCGCTACTTGTCCGACGGGGAATGGTTGCGGCGGAGTCTTCAATCTTTTCTCGGTTAGCCAGGATTTCCGAAATGCCTATAACTACAATTACAGTCTGAACGTCGAAAAGGGACTCGGAAGCCTGCTCCTCCTTCAGGTCGGATACGTGGGAAGCGCGGCGCACCATTTGCTGACCACCCAAGATATCAACCAGGCGGCGCTAAATCCGACGGGAACGCTAGTTCAATCCAGCCGGCCGTTCTTCGCGCAATTTCCGGACTTCGGAATCATCAACGAGGTCAACAGCAACGGGAACTCGAATTACAACTCGTTGCAAACCGTCTTGAAAGTCCGTCAGTGGCATAACTTCACAGGGCAATTTACATACACCTGGGCGCATGCGCTCGATGACATCACCGCCTATCGCGGGACCACTCCCCAGAACGCTTTCTTCATTCAAGGGGAATACGGGAACGGCGATTTCGATACGCGGCACAATTTCACGGCGCTGTTGAACTATGATTTGCCAAAAGCCTCTCACGCAAAGTACTTCCTAAACGGCTGGCAACTGAGCAGTTTCGTCTCGCTTCACACCGGCCAACCGTTTAATATCACGACCAATAATGACACCACTGGGACGGACGAATTCGTCCAGCGTGTGGACCTGATCGGGAAGCCGTATTCTGGGGTTTCCCATGCGTTCAACAAGGGCGGTGTTACCTGGATTAACCCCGCAGCGTTTGCCGCTCCAGCCCCGGGTAACTACGGAACACTTCCCAGAAACTTCCTCTACGGCCCGGGATACGCTTCCACGGACTTCTCCGTGATAAAGAACACGAAGATCACCGAGCGGGTGAATGTCCAGCTAAGAATGGAGATGTTCAACCTGTTCAACAGGAAGAACCTGGCGCCACCGAGCAGCGGTTGCGGCACTGTTGGTACTTCAGGTTCAGCAAGTGATCGCGTCTGCAGTGCTGGTAGCGGGCTGGGCGTAACCGCCGACACCATCGGCGACTGGAATGGCGCACCCGGGATCGGTCCCGGCGAAGCGTTCAACCTGCAACTCGGGATAAAGGTCATTTTCTAACCGCTGAAGAAACCCTTAACCGGAAAGGCCCCCCGATTCGTCGGGGGGCCTTTTTGTTTTTGCCAGTTGTTGCTTGGATGGTGGCTGCAGTATCGCGCTTTTAGCGCACCTCGCTTGTCACTGCGCCCTTGTGCGCCCACCAGTCAACTCTACTCCTTTATTTTCTTGCCCTTACAACAGCTTTCGAACGCATTTGCAACCTGCTCAATATAAGTATTTTATTTTTAGTTGACAGATGCAATAATCTATGGTACCCTGGGTCGTGATATTCAGTTTTGATTCCCGCCGCCAGCCCTCAATGTGCCGTCCGTGCCGAACACCCCGTCACCGCAACTTCTCTTATTTCGTTCGCTTACAAGCCGTGACGTCCGTAACTCCTTGGGATTCCGCTCTTATGCAAACTGCCCGGGTCACCTCCTTC
>Ga0137418_10000685_pt1 | contig 30624 bp, 19 predicted proteins | sample CZODoug3_1_2_16f_FD_122242 | JGI IMG/M metagenome (GOLD analysis project Ga0137418, IMG submission 122242) | Vadose zone soil fungal communities from Angelo Coast Range Reserve, California, USA - CZODoug3_1_2_16fungal (Hybrid Assembly) | ecosystem: Environmental > Terrestrial > Soil > Vadose... | reverse complement strand
GTTGAACGTGCGCAACTTAGGCATGGGTGACATGTGGGATGTGATGAGCGGGGTGGACTCACTGATCGCGCGCGGGACTGTGGATGAGTCAAAGCTGGGATCGATGGGATGGTCGCAGGGAGGGTACATTTCCGCGTTTTTGACTACGAACACGGATCGATTCAAGGCGATTTCGGTGGGAGCTGGAATCAGCAACTGGATGACGTATTACGTCAACACGGACATTACACCGTTTACGCGGCAGTATCTGCATGCTACGCCGTGGGACGATCAGGAGATTTATCAGAAGACGTCGCCGATGACCGCGATCAAACAGGCCAAGACACCGACGTTGATCCAGTTGGGGAGCGCAGACAAGCGCGTACCGGTGCCGGATAGCTATGAGTTGTATCGGGGATTGCAGGACCAACATGTGGCATCGAGGCTGATTTCGTACACTGGATTTGGGCACCCGATTACAAAGCCGAAGTCAAATCGTGCGGTGATGCAGGCGAATCTCGACTGGTTCAATCATTACATTTGGGGCGAAGCGTTTCCGAAAGATTCAGCGTTGCTCGGTTCGAGTGAGCTGGAGAGCGCGAAGTAGCCAGAGTCAGCCTATCGATTGGCGCTGATTTCCCTGTGTGCGCTTCTGCTGCGTGGTCTCGGGTTCGTGTAGCCATCTTCGCAATGAGAGGATGGCGCGACGGCGTTTAACTTGCGATGTGGGCGCGCTTTGCGCGCGTTTGCGCGGCACGTGTTGGTTGATGCCGCGAGGTCCGGCGAGCCAGGGCGGCAGGGCGGACGCGAAAGAACTCCACAAGATTTGCGACGCGGAGAGGGCTCGGGCGCGAAATTGTTTCAATCGCGGATGAGAGGGAAGGCGTGAGGTGCGGACACGCAATTGATGCAACTGGCGGCGCATATCGCGGACGAACGGGTTCCACTGCTGAGTTTCAAAAGAGTGGATTGTGCGGTGGAACCGGCGTGAGGATGAGCGAACATCTGCCAGGAAGCTCCTGCCCCAGAGATGCAAAAAGTGGAGCAGCGAGGCGCTGGGCCGGGACGTGGACTCGGTAGGCAACGCTTGGTTGGCGGCGACGACCGTTTGTACGGAAACAGTTTGAGGGAGAGTCGGCACTTCCGGAACGTGAGACGCATCTGCGGTCGCCACCAGCGGTGGCTGATTGAAATCCGGTTTGAGGTTGTTCTCATTTGCATTCATGCCTAATTCAACGCTTGCGAGGGCGGCCCTGCTGACTTGCTCTGCTGTGTGCAAAGGCTGCGCAGGGTGGAAAACAGCGCGGGGAGCGGCCAGAGGTGCTTCGGTGAATTGGCGCTTGTGTATCGGCTCAGAGGGAGAATCGGAGTTGGCGGAGATGGTTGCGAGCAGGGTTCCGATGTCGGAGAGGCTGGCGGCCGAATAGGAGCCGGAGTTGAGGATGCGAGCGACGGAGTCGGCACGATCAAGCTGGCAGTCGTGCGCGGCTTGCCCAACGGCGGTTGCCGAAACGGTGCTAGCGCCTTCCGCGCAGGCGTTGATAAGTGAATGCTCAGCGAGGACGTTGATTACACGGGGAACCCCGCGTGAGTACGCATGGATGGCGCCCAATGCGTCGGGCTCAAAAATCGGCTGACCGTTAGCGCCGGCTATGCGGAGGCGTTCGCGGATGTAGCCACATGTCTGCTCGAAAGTGAGAGGCGCAGTCGTGCAACGAACGGTGATGCGCTGGCGAAGCTGGCGAAGTTCATGGCGCTTAAGCTTGTCCTGCAACTCCGGCTGACCGGCCAGAACAATCTGCAGAAGCTTTTCGCGGGGTGTCTCGAAATTCAGGAGAAGGCGGATTTCCTCGAGGGCACCGGGATCCAAACCCTGCGCCTCGTCGACAATCAAGACCGGTGTTTGGCCGGCACGGTAGCGCTCGAGCAGCCAGCGATTCAGGGCCATTAACTTTTCGCTCTTCAGCGTCGATGCGCACGGCACTCCAAAATCGTTGAGGATGAAATCGAGTAGGTGCTCGGGCTGGATATGCGAATTGAAAATGAGGGCCGTAGGCATCTTTTGCTCGGTGAGCCAATCGAGCAGCCCACGGATAAGCATGGTCTTGCCCGTCCCAACCTCTCCGGTCAATAGAATCAAGCCTTTGCGGGTGGAGATGGCATAGGCGAGCGAATCGGAGGCAGCGCGGGTTTCGTCGGTGGTGTACAGAAAACGAGGATCGGGATTGATTTTGAATGGGTTTTCTCGCAAGCCGAAGAAGCTGAAGATTGTTGACATGAACACCGCACCACTGGGCGGAATAGAGAAATTCTAAGGTTGGCGGCGGCTGGGAACAATACAGGGTTGTCCCATTTGTGGCCCGCGCCGCGGGTTTGAGGAGGGTGAAGTCGGCAGTAGGGTTAGCGGCTGAATTGTCGCTCGTTAGTTAACTGGCCTCACTTAGTCTGGCCGTTCGACCAGTAGTTGCGTGTGGAACGCGTTTCTACACTTTCCGCACTATGGCGGATCAATGGTTGAGCCGGGGGGCGGATAAGGGATCGGATCACGGGGCAGGGTGTTGGTCGTACTTTAACAAGACAGCGAACTGCGTTGTGGCACTGGTGTTGGCGGCTTCGCTGATCGGCAACGGCTGTGCCGGCGTGGCCATGGGATCGAATTCGTCGGGGAGTGGCGGGAAGCCCGCAGCGGGTGGACCACCTCCACCTCCTACAAATACCCCTCAGCCGCAGCTTTCTGCGATCCCAATGAACGCTAGCTTTCCGACGGTAACTGCGGGCACCAGCGGCTCACAAACAATCACCTTGCAAAACGGTGGAACAAGCGTCGTAACAATTTCTAGTGCATCGGTAACGGGCGCGGGCTTTGGCACATCAGGTTTGGTAATCCCAATGAGCATCGCAGCAGGTCAAACTGCGACGTTTAACGTGATGTTTACGCCGAGCTCAGCGGGGAACGCTGCCGGCTCGGTCTCGTTAGTGAGCGACGCACCTAGCTCTCCGCTGGTAATTTCTGCGAGCGGCACTGCGTTGGCGGCAGCAGCGCTACTTAGCCCGAGTGTTAGCAGTCTCGATTTTGGGAGCGTTTTGGTGGGGAGTGCCGCTTCGCTCGGCGTGACTTTGATGAATGCCGGGAACGCCAATTTGACACTTTCCAACGTGCTTGCGGCCGGCCCGGGATTCAATGTGACCGGCGCTGGTGCCAACACGGTGTTGACACCGGGTCAGACAGCGGCCCTAAATGTCACTTTTTCACCGTCCGCGCCGGGGATTGCGGCTGGCTCTATCGCCATTGGCAGCAGCGCAGGCGCAGTATCAATCGCGCTGGCAGGTAATGGCGGGCAATTGAGTTCGCACACCGTGGCACTGGCTTGGGACCCAAGCACCTCAGACGTGGTTGGATACTACGTTTATCGAGCTTTACCGAATGGCGCGTTCGCCAAGATCAACCCTGCTCCCGCAGTGCTGACAGGCTATGCGGACGCAAATATTCAGAGCGGACAGACTTACACATACGTCGTGACTGCCGTGGATGCCAATAACGTTGAGAGCGACTATTCGGATCCAGTGCTGGCCGTAATTCCTTAACATTCCACTGCGAAGCGGGAGACATTCCCCTAGGTCAGCTAGGGCCAATCCTGTAGCTGGCCTTAGGGAAAATCCTGTACATGGCCTTACCCTGTTCCGGTTGTGAACTCCTGACCAGTAGCCCGGAAGATCGCTTTCGGTAAGAATTCAACCACTTTGTGAGGATGGCAGGCGGTCAAGGGGGACAGGCATGGTCGGAACGCGCTTCTCTAAGTGTCTGCAGTGCAAAAGCTTAGCCAAGGTACTTCTTCTAGGGTTGGTTTTGTCCTCGTTTGTCGGCCAATTGGCAGCCGGTCGTTCCGTCACCAAGGGGACGACCGCAGCTGGGCCGGTGGCACCACCTGAAGCCATGGTGGAGTTCACGCCAGACGCAGTGACCTTCCAGGACGTGCCGGTGGGCGACACTTATTCGCAAACGGTGAGAATCACGAACCTCAGTGAAGGCACGCTTCAAATCAAGAAAATCAGTACCTCAAGCGCTGACCTCCAAATCACCGGGATTCTGCTGCCTGTGGTTGTAGCTCATGGCACAAGCGAGAGCTTTACGATTTCATTCCGGCCAAAGGGGGAGAGCCGCAAGGACGGTGAGATTTCGATTTTCACGAGTTCCGGCGATGCACCGGCAGTACTTACGGTGCGAACGTCGACCGTCAAGGTACAGACAGAACTGGCGGCCAGCGAAGCGGCGATTGACTTTGAAGATGTTGCCGTGGGTGGCGTAGGGAAGCACGAAGTGGCGCTGACGAACTCAGGGACGCGCGATTTGACGATTGCGGGAATGTCGGCCACCGGAGCGGCGTTTAGTGTGTCTGGCGCTACGGCAGTGCGCCTGACGCCGGGACAGAGCGTTAGCGTGGAAGTGAACTTCGCACCGAAGAGCGCGGGTCGGCAAAACGGGCAATTGACAATTTCTGGCACGGACGGCGGGCCACTGGTGTTGATACCGCTCGCGGGAACATCGGCGGAATCGTCGCGAAGCGCAGTGAGGCTCAACTGGGAAGAGAGTCCGGTAAACGTGGCGGGATACGTTGTTTACCGGTCCGCGGAGTCATCCGGTCCGTACACGCGAATCTCGGAGGCGGCGACGTCCGAATTTGTGGATACCGGTTTGGCGGTGGGACATACATACTATTATGTAGTGACTTCATTGAATGCCGACCAGGTAGAGAGCGAATACTCGTCGCCAATAAGCGCGACGGTGCCAGAGGGATAGGCAACTGATCCGCCCGAGCTTGCCTGTCATATATCGCCACGTCGAATAGGCGCGCCACAGTCGAAAGATTGCTCCGTAACTTGCCTACGTTCAATAATTAAGTGACTTACCTGATTGCAAGCGGGACGCCTAAGCCCTATGTTTGACGCGACTTGCATTCTTCTGAGAATGCTGAGGAGTCGGTGTGGCTACAGCCTTGCGTGCGGCCCCAGAGCAGTTTGCGTCGGAAACCAAATTAATTGAACGAAACGACGAATTTCGGACGAAATTTGACAAGTACAGCTTTGCGTTCCGGCACAAACTTGCCGGCCATCCGGTCTTCGAGCTGGACCGATTGATGGAATTGGCGCAAGAAACACAGAGTACACGGCCCGCGGACCTCTACTACGATGCTGGAAGTATTGATGTTAACCAGCGTTGGGATCGGACTCCTAGACCGGAATTTAGCGCGCGCGACGCTATTCAGAGAATCGAGCATTGCGGGGCGTGGATCGTCCTCAAACGCGCCGACAAGAACGAAGAATATGCAGCGGTATTACGAGAGTGCATGGCAGAGTTGCAGGAGTTTACCGGACTAAACCTCAACCGCGTCATGAAGATCCAGGAAGTTATTCTGTTTGTGACTTCGCCGAAGCGGGTAACGACCTATCATATTGACCGTGAATGTAGCCTGCTGCTGCAGATCCAAGGCGACAAACACATCAGCATTTTCGACCGCAATGACCGGAACGTTCTTTCCGAAGAAGAGATCGAGCGGTTTTGGTCCGTGGATCACAATGCACCGCGGTACAAACCGGAACTACAGCATCATGCGACGGTGTACGAGTTGCGGCCGGGAAATGGAGTGCACATTCCTGTGAACGCGCCGCATTGGGTTCAGAATGGTGACAATATCTCAGTTTCACTGAACGTGAATTTTCAGTATCGGGACACGATGCGCGCGAATTTGTACCGCTTGAACTACCTGTTGCGGAGAATGGGACTCCGACCGACGCCTCCAGGTGCATCGCCGGCCAAAGATAAGGTCAAAAGCGTGGCGGTATTGCCGGTCGTGTGGGCCAAGAATATTTCCCGCGGCAGAAAACCGTGGGCCTGATGGGCCGGGAGCGGTTTCTGGTAGTTTCTTACTTCCTACGAAAATAAAGACCAGAGTAAGTCCGGCTGGTAAGGTCCGGGTGTGTGGGCACTGGCAAACGCCGCTCGTGTACCGGCCACTCGGACTGTAATTCGTAGCCGAGTGTTTGCATGCCGGTGATGAGCGTCGTGCGGCTGTGGAGCTTGCACGGCACGAGATAGGAACGATTGTCCTGCACAGTGATAACGTCCGAGCCGGAGGAACACGGCATGCGGTTGGCGAAGACGTGTTCAGGAAGGCGTTCCAGAGACCCGAGGATGCCATAGAGAGGCTCTTCGAAATAATGGAGGGAGCCTGAAGCGATGAAAACGTCGCAGCCGCTGGCTTCCGCAAGAGTAGTGGCGAACCGGATACGGGATTCGGCGCGCTCCGAGGCCAGTTTTTCACCGAGCGGCTTCTTCATCGGCAAGTCGTATACGGTCCAGGTGAGACTCGCCGGGAAACTTAACTTGCTTTGGTAGGAATAGAAAAGATTTCCGACGTTGCCGCCCAAATCGAAGACACTCCGCAGTGCGGGGACGAGCGGGGCGAGATAGAAGAGAACGGGGTAATCGCTTTCGCGCACGGTGTCGGAGATCGAAGTGTGGAAGCGGATCTCGTCCGGGTGTTCGTGGCCGGACGGAATGTACTTCGATGCACAAGCTCGAGCATCGGCGAAAGAAGGAAAAACCCGTCGAAAGCCCAGGGAGGCGTCCAGCACAGCTCGTGACGCGCGATTGGATCGCATGCGGGTGATGAGACGCTGGCCGACGGCGCGGTGGCCCAGAGTAGTGAGAAGCGAAGCCAGTACACGGATCTGAAAAATACGAAGACGCAAGGGAAGCGACGGACGAGCCATAGCCGTTGGTTCGATGGTCCGCATCGCGAATTCGGGTGCAGCGCGTTCCGGCAGATCGGGAATGGCTGTGGAACTTTGAATTAGATTTTTCCTAGGTGCGTGTAAACGCGGCTTAGAATTTTTTTGACAACGAGACCGCCAGAGTTCGAGCGGTCTCGCATAGACGGAATCTCGGTTGTTGGCGTTGACGTTGCATAGGTGCTGCGAGGAACGAAGGGCGGGAGAGGGTCGCCGGCAGCATCTGGGAATTGGAATTCGGATAGCCCGCGATTGGGATTCGTGACGATTTGTTCCAGCAAGTGGCGCAGCTGACCGATCATGCGATTGATAGCGACCGCCTCGTACATGTCGCAGTTGTATTCACAGGATAGCCGCCAGCCGTCGGAACGTCGGACCATAAAAAAATTCAGATCGTAAATGGCGCCGGGCGATTTGGATGGGACGGGAGTCATGGATAGCCCGGCAAATTGCAGCGGCTTCACAAAATCGCGTTGATAGATGAAATTGATGCTGTAGACCGTGGGCCGATTGGGGTCACGTTTCAGGCGCAAGGCTTCGACCACCTGCTGAAAATGGAGATCCTGATGTGCCATGCCTTCTTCCACGGTGCGTTGCACGCGCGCGAGGAGATCCAAGAAGGTGGGATCTCCGGAGAGATCAGTGCGCAAAATGATCGTGTTGATGAAGGCCCCGATTAGAGGTTCAAGCTCCACGCGATCTCGACCCGCCAACAACGTGCCGACATAGACGTCTTGCTGGCCAGCGTAGTGCGCGATGAGCGTCTTCAATGCTGCCAGGGAGAGCGTATAGAGCGTGCAACCCTGGTTTCGGGCCAATGCTTCAAGGGAATCGGTGAGCGAAGCGGGGAGGAGGAGCGAAAGAATATACGCCGGTTGGGTGTTGCCCGCTGGTCGCGGATAGTCAGACGGTATTTCGCAGACCGGTAGATTTGCCAGTTTCATTTGCCAATAGGATCGGTGTTGTTCGCCGATAGCACTTTCGTTCTGCTCGTTCTTCCAGATTGTGTAGTCGGCATATTGGAGCGGGAGATCTGGTGAAGTTGAAGGATTGCCCGAGGACAGCGCCTCATAGTGGGCAGCGATCTCGTCGCTGAAGAGTCCTATAGACCAGCCATCGGAGACGATGTGATGGATAGTCAACAAGAGCATGTGTTCTTGTTCGGCGAGCTTCAGGAGACGAACCCGCAAGAGAGGACCACTTTTAAGATCAAAGGGCAGAGCCGCTTCCGTGATGGTCCGTCGTTCTTCTTCCGCATCGCGAGCAGCGACTGCAAGACCAGTCAAGTCGTCCAGCGGTAGGGGGATGGCAGCTTCAGAGTGAATGATTTGGGCGAGCGCGCCGTCGATCAGGGCAAAGCTGGTGCGGAGAACGTCGTGACGACGAACGATTTCATCAATCGAGCGATGCAGTAAGGAAACGTCGAGAGGTCCAACCAAGCGAAAGCGCACGGCGATGTTCCAGCAGGGATTGCCAGGATCGAGGCGATCAAGATACCAAAAGGATTGTTGTGCGAGGCTAGTGGGAAAACGGTAGAGCGCCTCGCCGAGTGAGCCTAGGCTTGCAGAACCGGATGACTTATTGGAGGGGACGCTGGTTCTAGGATTCATCAGGTGGCCTGGGGCGCGGCATCAAGCTGGTATTGCTCGCGGGAAACTCGAGCGATGGTCTCCAACTTGTGCTTAGGCCCGCCGTTCTCAGATGTGCTGTCGCGGAGTTCCGCGGCGAGGGCGGCAACTGTTTGCAGTCGAAGAATTTGCTTAGGTGCGAGGGCAATGCCGACAAGCGCAGCACGGGCGACGATCTGAAAAAGGTGAATGGAGTCCGCGCCGAGATCGAAAAGACTATCGTGGACGCTCACTCGGTCAAGATGAAGAACCTCAGCGCAGACGGTAGCGAGCTTTGCTTCTGCCGGCGTACGCGGGGCGATGAACAGGTTTTGTTCCGGGAGACTCAGGGCGTCCAGACGGACCAGGGCCTTGCGGTCCACTTTTCCGTTAGGAGTGTGCGGCAACGCGGGCATGAAGACGAATACGGAGGGGATCATGTACTCAGGAAGGGAGGCTGCCACCCAGTTTCGTAATTCTTCCGAAGAGCACTTTCGCGATTCGTGAGGGACGCAATAGGCCACCAGACGACTACCGCCGAGGTCGTCGTGTTGCGCGGCAACGACGCACTCACGGATGTCAGGATTACGGGCGAGGACCGATTCGATCTCGCCGAGTTCTATGCGAAACCCACGGACTTTGACTTGATTGTCCAGGCGCCCGAGGAATTCGAGGTGACCATCGGGGCGATAGCGCACCAAATCGCCTGTTTTGTAAAGGCGATCGGCAGGTTGCTTGGAAATTGGATCAGGTATGAAGCGCTCAGCAGTAAGCGGAGGATTGCGGAAGTAGCCTTTGGCCACACCATCGCCTCCGATATGAAGTTCGCCGGGAACGCCAATGGGGGTGGGTTGAAGCTTGGCATCAAGAACGTGGAAACGGGTGTTGTGTATCGGAGGCCCGATGGTAACAGGGCCGTTGCCTGGCGATACGCGCGACGTCGCCGACCAGATGGTTGTTTCGGTGGGGCCATACATGTTCCAAAGTTCGCCGAGTTTTATCAATTCATTTGCGAGTTGTCTCGGCAAAGCTTCGCCGCCGCAGAACAATCTGAGACCTGGGGAGCCAGTCCAGCCTACCTCGAGTAGTAAGCGCCACGTCGCCGGTGTGGCTTGCATGACGGTAGCTTTCGATTCGTTCAAGAGCTTGATCAAGAGCCGCGGGTCCTGGGCGGTCTCGCGATTTGCCAGGATCACTTGTGCACCGGTGATGAGTGGAAGGAAAAGCTCCAGCACCGCAATGTCGAAAGACAATGTGGTTACGGCAAGCAGGCGATCGCGTTCATTGAGTCCGGGAATCTCGCGCATCGAGCAAAGGAGGTTGACGACATTGCGGTGGGTTACTTCGACTCCCTTAGGCTTCCCGGTCGACCCGGACGTGTAGATCGTGTACGCGACGGAGGTGGAGTCGAGTCTGATTCCTGGAGAGGTTTCTAGCTCGCACTCGATGAGCATCCAATCGCGATCCAGACAGATGGGGCGGGTGTCAAAGATTGGAAGATTCGGAAGCAATTTTGAATTGGTTAGCAGAGTGGCCAGCGAGGTTTCCTCCATGATGAAGGCGATCCGGTCGGGTGGATACGCTGCATCAATGGGCAGATAGGCGGCGCCAGCCTTCCAAATACCGAGCAAGCCGACCAACATGTCGAGAGAGCGATCGACCGCAATGCCGACTAAAGAGCTTGGAGTAACGCCGATTTTGATCAGATGCCTTGCGAGTTGGTTGGCGCGTTTGTCCAATTGAGCGTAGGTCAGGCTGCGTCCTTCCGATGAGACGGCTAGGGAATCCGGCGTGCGTGCAGCTTGTTCCTGGAAAAGTTCGTGAACGCATTTGTTGCGAGGATAATCGCGTTGCGTGGAGTTCCAGTCTTGAAGAATGTGTCGAAGCTCGGACTCGCTCAGGATCGGAAGACGATCGACCTCCTGGTGAGCATCGGCTGTCAAGCCCTTCAACAGGGTTTCGAAGTGAGACAACCAACGGGCGATTGTCTCGCGGTCAAAGAGAGCGGAATTGTAGTCGCAATCGATCAAGAGACCTTGGTCGGATTCTACGACATTGACGAACAGATCGAAATTTACTGCTGCTTTGGGATTAGGATCGACCTCAGCTTGCAGCCCCGGGAAATTGAGATTTGTGCCGATTTTTTCGAGATTGAATTGCACCTCGACAAGCGGCAAGCGGCTGGGATCGCGGCGGAGCTTCAAATTGCGAACCAGGGTGCCGTAGGTGTAGGTCTGATGATCGTACGCATCGAGAACGGTGCGCTTTACTTGCTGAAGAAGCTCGGCGACGGACTGGCGGTCGATGAGGCGGACACGAATCGGCAGGAAGTTTACGCAATGTCCGACGAGATTGCCGTTTCCCAGCAGGGATTGCCCGGCGGTGGGGATGCCGATGACGATGTCACTCTGTGCTGTTAAACGATGGAGGAGTGAGGCGAATCCGGTTAGGAGCGTTGCGAACAGAGTACAGCCCTGTTTGGCGCCGGCTTGCTTGATCTGCTCGTAAATAGGGGCGTCGATTCGCGCGCGGTAAGTGGCGCCGTTGAATGATTTGACCGCGGGGCGAGGACGATCGGTCGGTAATTCGAGGGCAGGAGATATTTGCTCGAAGCGTTTGAGCCAATAGGCGCTGACTTCGGCGTCGGGCGCGCTCTGCGACTGCTGGCGGGCGTATTCGCTGAATTGCACAGCAGGAGGTAGAGCAGGGTTGGTTCCTTTGCGGCGAGCTGCGTAGAGGGTGCTGAGCTCGTCCAAGAGAACGTTGGTCGACCAGCCGTCGCAGATAATGTGGTGACTGGTGACAATGAGGGCATGGTCGTGAGAATCCAGACGGAAAAGTCGAAGGCGAATCGCCGGACCGTTGACGAGATCGAAAGCTTTGGACGCTTCTTCTTGCTTTGCCTTTTCCAGCGCGACGGCTCGTTGCGATGCTGGGGCGGAGGATAAGTCTTCGAATGATAAGGGCAGTTGGCTCGTGCTGGAAATGCAGAGTGAATTGCGCCCAGGGATAATTGTCGCGCGCAGGGCTTCATGACGAATGAGAAGATCGTTCAGGGAGTCCTGGAGGGCTTGCACATCAAGGTCTCCACGCATTGCGAGAGTGAAGGACTCGTTGAAGGCGCATGATGCATCGTCGCCGAGTTGCGTCGAGAGCCAGATTTCCATTTGCGCTTCGGTCAGCGGAACTTCAATGGTTGGCGTTTGAACGCTGGGCGATACAGAGACTGCCAGGCCTGCCCTCTCGTCGATTTCCTTCTCTCTTGCGGTCACCCTTGTTTGTTCCGGAAGAATTCCGTCCGCCTGCATCTCCTTAATGGATTCGTCGAACGCGCGGACGATCGCTGCAATGTCGGCATCCGAATGCGCTGTAGTCAAGAAGCAAGGGAAGCCTTCGAGGATGTAGATGCCTTTTGCACGAAGGTGATAGTAGAGCAAGCTGCCCAAAGGAAAATCGACGGGGAAATTGAAGTAAAAGACGCTAGCGAAGGTCTCGATGTGCGCTGGAACACTGGCTTTTTCGAAGAGTGCATTCAAGGCACCTACAAGGGAGGCGGTTTTTGCGGTCAGTTGTAGCTGAAGTTGCGGACCCTGTTCGCGGAAATGTTGAAGCACCGCTTTTACGGCGGCAAGCGTCAGCGGGTGACGTACGAATGTGCCGGCGAAGAAAGTCACGCCGACGGAGGGGTAGGAGTCATCACCGAACTGCCATGCGCCGCCGTCGAGTGCGTCCATGAACTGCGACTTGCCGGCTAGAACGCCGATGGGCATGCCGCCGGCGAGAACTTTTCCGTAGGTGGCCAGATCGGCGCGAATATCGAACAGCGCTTGGCATCCGCCGGGATGAACGCGGAATCCGGTAACCACTTCGTCAAAAATCAGGGCCGTGCCAGAGCCCAGAGTGATTTGACGAATCTCGCGCAGGAATTCGCGAGGCTGGAGGTCGGGATGACGGCTCTGGACCGGCTCGACTAGAACCGCGGCGAGTTCACCGGCATGAGTGCGAATCCACTCCAATGATTCAGAGGTGCCGTAGTCGAGCACGACTACATTGCCCACGCTCTCTCTCGGAATGCCTGGTGCGATGGGCAGCGAGCGGGGCGTCTCCCCAGCTTTTAGACCTTTCACGAGGACCTCATCGAACATCCCGTGGTACGAACCAGCAAAGAGCACTATCCTATTTCGGCCAGTCACGGTGCGCGCGACGCGGAGCGCGGCAATAACGGCCTCAGACCCAGTGTTGCAGAAGGACATGCGCTCATTACCGGTCAAGTCGCAAAACATTTCGGCAACTTCACCGGCCAGCGGAGTTTGCGGACCGATCTCGAATCCCTCGTGGAGCTGCTGTTCCATCGCGCGCTCTACAAAATCGGGGCGGTGGCCGAGCATGATGGGGCCGAATCCGTTCAGAATATCGATGTATTCATTGCCGTCGACATCCCAGAGGCGTGAGCCTTTCGAACGTACGGTGAAAATGGGATAGACCATTTCCTTCCATTGCGTGCGGAAGCCGGAAACGACTCGGGGATCTGCGAGCTTGGATCGATATTGCTGCGTCATGCTTTTGGATTTCGGGGTACGCCTGGTGCAGCGATCAATTAGTGCTTGGATATGCTTCTGCTGAGCTTGCGTAAGTTGAGAGGAGGCTCCCTTTTGTGTTTGCGGCGGTTTGTAGGGCCCAAAAGGTTTAAATCCGCTTGACTCGCGGGGGGCACCTGCAGGGGAGTGAGAAGGGGACGAGTGACGCGCCACCGAAGAGGAAGGCGCGGCGATCGTGGGATTTGATGCTGCGGGTCGCGGCGACTCCTTTTGCGGCTTTGCGCCAGATTGTTCCGGGGAAATATCTCGCAAAGCTTCAAGTTGCTTGGCGAAGAGTTGATTCATCACTTGCATCTGCTCGCGCATCAGGCGCTCGACAGCCGTTTCAAACGCGCTGCCTTCGTAATTTGAGGGCGGCTGAGATTTTGAGGTAGGCTCGGGCGCAGAAGAAGTGTCAGGTTGGTTCTTGATTTCCTCCCGATGCGAGGGCATATCGGTTGTGGCGAGGGCTTCGGCCGGTAACTGACTATCGATGAATTCAGATAGCGATTTTAGTGAGGATTGGTCGCCCAAAAGCTGCCGGAAGGTGACCTTTAGGCCGAATTTACTGTGCAATGCCTGTGCTACCTGAGTGAGAAAGAGCGAATCAAAGCCCATTTCAAGGAATGTGGATGAGGCATCCGCGGATTGCACTTGCACGCCGGAGAGGTCCGCGAATATATCGGACACCATGCCGGAGATGAGCGCGGCACGGTTCACTTTGGCGAGAGTTGGGCCTTGCGATTGGTGGGTCACCTTGTGAGTCTCCTCAGAAGATATATCGCTGAATTTTGCTTCGGTCGCGGGTGCCCGATTTATCTCGGGGGATACCTGCGTTCCGACGGCGGGCAGCTCCAGCCAAAATCTTTTTCGTTCGAAGGGATATGTGGGCAGAGAAATTCGGTGGCGTTGCTCACCGGAGTGCAGCGCTTCCCATTTGGGTTGCAATCCGGCCGACCACAGTGAACCCGTAGCGCTAAGTAAGTCGAGGAAACTGCTCTCACCTGACGAGGCATCTCCAAATGAGGAAACGACCGTCACGGACTTTTGTGTGTCGGTGGCGTTCCCGTTTTGTCGGGGAATCTGCTGGTTGGCTAAAGTGCTCAGCACATTGCCTGGACCGACTTCCAGAAGAACTGTTGGGCTGGTGCTTAGAAGCTCTTGGATCCCGCGAGAAAATTGCACCGGAGAGCGGAGGTGGCGTGCCCAGTATGTGGGGTCAGTTGCTTCGCGCTCAGAAATCCACGTACCCGACACACATGAGACAAAAGGAATGGTGGGTGGTCGAAGTTGAACCTGCGCAACGCGAGAAGAAAATTGGTCGACAACTGGATCCATCATCGAAGAATGGAAAGCGTGAGAAGTCGCCAATCGTCGAGTGGCAAGGCGCTCGCTTTTCAACTCGGCTTCGAAACTATCCAAGGCGCTAAAGGGGCCGGCCACAACACAGAGCGAAGGTGCATTCACTGCTGCGACGGCAAGATCGTGTCCATTCAGCCGCGCGCGAATCTCGGACTCCGAAAGTCGTACGGAGAGCATGCCGCCGCGTGCCACTTCTTGCATCATACGGCCCCGGGCAGCGATTAGAGCTAGAGCGTCTTCGAGAGAAAATACACCTGCGAGGCAGGCGGCAACGAATTCACCGACGCTATGGCCCAGCATTCTTTCCGGCTTAATTCCCCAACTCATCCAAAGTTGCGCGAGCGCGTATTCGACAGTGAAGATGGCAGGTTGCGCTATAAGCGTGTCCGAAACGCGCCTAGTTTCAGCTTCAGAGCCGCCGCGAGACGGATAGAGCAAGGGACGCAGATCCTCGCCCATGTGTGGCAGAAGTATTTCGGAGCAGCGATCGACCCACTGACGGAAGACCGGTTCGGACTCGTAGACTTGGCGGCCCATATTGCGATGTTGTGAGCCTTGACCAGGGAACAGGAAATGAACCCTGGCGGAATCATTCGTACTGACTTTGGTGTGCACGCGCTTGGGATCCCGTTGCGATAGCACCTGGATTGCTTCGGGTATGTTGCGAACAACGGCGCCACGACGGTGGGAGAATTCGCGACGACCCACTTGCAAAGTCCACGCTGCGTCAGCCAAATGCGGGGCCGGTTGCGATTTTAGGTGTTCGACTAGATTCTCGGTTGCCTGCTCAAGCGCTTTTTCTGAGCGCGCGGACAAAATCAGCAATTGTGCAGGGCGCGACGGGTCGCTGGAAATCTGCACAGGCGCTTCTTCGAGGATCACGTGGGCGTTTGTGCCGCCGATGCCAAAAGCGCTTACGCCGGCTCGCTTGGGCCTCTGATCCGACTTCCACTCTTTGCGCTTGGTATTTACGAAAAATGGGCTATTCCCAAGGTCGAATTTTGGATTCGGGGAATGAAAATGCAGCGTCGGAGGCAAAATGCCATGGCGCAGAATATTTGTGGCATTGATTAGTCCGGTTACGCCAGCGGCCACATCCAGGTGACCGACGTTGGTCTTGGCGGTGCCAATCGCGCAGAATTGCTTGGCGGCGGTTTTTGCGCGGAATGCTTGAGTAAGCGCAGCCAATTCGATGGGATCACCAAGAGGAGTTCCCGTGCCGTGCGCTTCAATATAGCCGATTGTGTCCGGACTTACTCCCGCAGCTTCATGCGCCATCGCGACGACCCGCGACTGACCTTCAATGCTGGGGGCAGTGAAGCCTACCTTAGACGAACCGTCGTTGTTAAGCGCACAGCCGCGAATCACCGAATAAATGTGGTCGCCATCGCGAACCGCGTCTTCCATACGCTTCAGCAGAACAACGCCAACACCACTGCCAAAAACTGTTCCTTGCGCGCCTGCATCGAAGGCACGGCAGCGGCCGTCCGGCGAGGTCATTCCCCCTTCCTGATATTCTGTGCCGCGCTTTTGGGGGAACGTGATCGAGACGCCGCCGGCGAGCGCCATGTCGCTTTGGTAAGTCAACAACGATTGCGCAGCTTGACAGACGGCGACCAAAGAGGTGGAGCAGCCAGCCTGCAATGTGAAACTCGGGCCTCGTAGATTCAATTTGTAGGAAACGCGTGTAGAGAGAAAGTCCAAACTATTGCCCAGCATTTCCAGGTAATTGCCAACTTGATAGCCGCCCGTGAAGCCTTGAATGAAATCGGCGTTGGTACAGAGTCGCGACAGAAAGTAACTGGGGATGCCGCAACCTGCGTGCACCCCGATGGAACCTTCGTAAGTGAAAGGGTCATAGGCCGCATCCTCGAGCGCCTGCCAACAACACTCCAGGAAAAGGCGATGCTGCGGATCCATCAGCTCAGCTTCGCGTGGGTAAATGGCAAAGAAATCGGCGTCGAACAGATCCACATCCGCCAAAATAGAACGAGCTCGCACATAGTTCGGACGTTCGGAAAGCTGGCGGGCGCTGGGAACCTCTAGCTCTTCAACCTCGAAATGCGAGATGGCTTCAACGCCCTCGAGCTGATTGCGCCAAAACTGGGTAACGCTTTGTGCTCCAGGGAATCTGCCAGCCATGCCAATGATGGCGACTCCTTCGAGCAAGGAAGGTGACTCACTGTGAGTCATAGCCCACCGCCGGAGCGTCGACTGCGAAACCGCATAAAAGCGTCGCGTTGCCGTTGGCCGATTTCTTGCACATCTGGTGCGATCACGGATGTCGATTCGGTTCGGCTGAGGCGCTGGGCGAGCTTACGGATGGTAGGAAATTCGAACAGATCGGTGACTGGAATTCGCATTTGCAGGGCTTTTTGCAGATTAGAATGCACGGCGACGAGAAGCAGTGAATCGCCGCCGAGATCAAAGAAATTTTGGTCCAGCCCCACCTCTGTGAGTTTCAGGATGCGCTGCCAGAGTTGTACAATCGTGCGCTCCAGCTCGCTTTCGGGAACGCTCTTGGCTACAGGTTCAGACTTAGAGGCGACATCGAGCTCGGCTAAAGCTGTCCGATCCACCTTTCCGTGCTGGGAAAGGGGCAGAAATGGGAGTGCACCAAAGAATGCCGGTATCATGTGTTGCGGCAACTGCGATGCAATAAAGTCGCGCAATCGCTCTGGTGTGATCGCGGAACTAGCCGGAACGAAATAGGCGACAAGACGCTTGCTTCCGTTTTCGGTTCGCGCCACAACGCAAGCCTGTTTCACTTGTCCGTGCCGCAGGATCGCGCTCTCAATTTCAGCGGGCTCAATCCGATGTCCGCGAATCTTCACCTGGTTATCAAGACGGCCCACGAATTCGATCGAGCCGTCACTCCGCCAGCGAGCGAGATCCCCCGTGCGATACATGCATTGCTTGGGTTCGCCGAATGGATCGCTCAAGAAGTTGCTTGAGTTCGTGTCGGAAGCATTGAGATATCCGCGTGCCAAGCCATCGCCTGCCGCGTACAGCTCTCCGATTGCTCCATCAGAGACAGGGTTCATGTTCTGATCAAGAATGTAAACTCGCGTATTCGATATGGGTTTCCCGATCGGAATCGATTCTGGAATTGAGTCGCCGGTGCGCATGATGTGGCAACACGTGAACGTAGTGTTTTCCGTGGGACCATATCCGTTGATGAGCGTTGTTTCCGGTGCGTGCTCAAGGAAGATACGCGAATGGCGAGCTGACAAAACATCGCCACCGGCCAGGAGTTGTCGGACAGACCGGAGACCTTCCGGGTGTTCGTCCACCATCAGTTGGAAAAGGCCAGCTGTTAACCAAAGCGTCGTCACCCCATATTGACGAACCGCACGAAGCAGATCTTCGAGCGACGAAGTTTCGTGCGGCATTAGCGCCAGGCGGCCGCCGTTTAGCAGGGCACCCCATATTTCGAAAGTGGATGCATCGAAGGATGGCGGGGCGAATTGAAGGAATGTTTCGTCCGGTCCGAAGTGACAATAGTTTGCGCCTCGAACAAGCCGGACGATCCCGCGGTGTTCAACCATCACTCCTTTGGGCCGGCCTGTGGAGCCCGACGTATACATCACATACGCGAGGTTGGTCGGCCCGGCGACTTGCTGCGGGTTCTCTTCGCTGCCAGAAGAGGCCTCCGATTCATCCTCTGCAATGACAATCCGGGTAGATTCTGCGGCTTGAAAAGAAGGGATTAGCGAACTGTGTGTGACAAGTACGCCGTTACCTGCGTCCTCTAACATCAGATTTCTTCGAGCTTCAGGATACGCCGGATCGATGGGCACGTATGCGGCGCCCGTCTTGAGGATCGCAAGGAAGGCAACAATCATTTCGATCGATCGCGGCAAACAACAGGGAACCAAGGTTTCGAGCATCACGCCCGCGAGGCGCAGGCGATGAGCCAAGCGATTCGCGCGCCTATTCAACTCTCCATAAGTGAGCTCAATATCTCCTTGGATCAGAGCTACCTTCTCTGGATTTTCTCTTACGATGTTTTCAAATAGCGTTACTGCAGTCCCAGTGCGTGGATAATCAGTGGAAGTTCCGCTCCAAGTTCGCAGCGGCTCAGGCAGAAACCTTCGGTGCGTTGCGGAGGAGAACTTCGCAGTTCCGTCAGAGCTGGAGATAGTCGGGGGCATTTTGGGAGCGCAGATTCAGCCTCGGCGTTCTGACTCATCGGAGAGCCAGGCTCAGGGATCGCTGCCTTCAACGATTTTGACCGCCGTAGACGTGACGAAACGCGCTTACTCACGGTATCGGATTGTCTCCAAAAGTCGATAAGTGACAGACGGTATATCCATACAGATTTCTGCGTATACCTTTCGATCGTGGGAAGTTGCTGGCCCGCTTAGACTTTTGGGTTGCGGCGGTACAGGAAAATCTGGAGTACCGTACAAGGAGGGCCTTATCGACATTCAGGGAGGCACGAGCGATAAACGTGAGATTGTGAGCGAGCCAGGTTGTTTCCGAAGGCGGCGCAGAACTGTCGCACTCAAGGGATCAAGGGCTCGGTATGTCCTTTCAACTCCGACGCTTACGGAGATTGAGTTCTGCCCCCGAGCGGGCAGTCGGCAGGCGCACTCGTGTTTAGCGCGCTCAGTTATTCGACAATGAAATTTTAGGCATGGCTAAGAGTCTCGTTTCAATGTCAAACGCCGACACAACAGTGAGCTTGGTCGAGTCATCAGCGGTACTTTTGCTGCGAGATCAAGCCAGGTTAACGGTCTAAGGAGTGAGTGTGAAAACGCAACGAAGCTGCATGATAGCGTTGGCAATCGTAGTCGCGGCGGCCACTAGTGCGCCCGTGCTTCCGCAAACACCAAATCCGCAATCCACCCAAACCACGCAAACCGCGTCAACCAGACCAACGGCCGAACGACCGGAAGGGGTCAATCCGGCGGCAAAGGCTGGTAAAGACTACATAATTGGCGCGGATGATGTTCTGGATGTCAGTGTGTGGAAGGAACAAGAGCTTACTCGTTCCTTGCAAGTGCGCCCGGACGGCAAAATCTCCATGCCGCTGCTGGGCGATGTGCAGGCAGCAGGCCTGACACCTGGCCAGTTGGCGCAGACCGTAAGCGATAGATTAAAAAAGTATCTTACTGCGCCCCAAGTCACAGTGATCCTTACCCAAATTAATAGTCAACGCGTTTACGTGACGGGCGAAGTCACGCGACCTGGTGCGTATCCCGTGCTGCCAGGCATGACTATCCTGCAGGCAATTTCTAGCGCCGGCGGACTTACGCCATTTGCTAACAGTAAGAAAATCTTTCTAATGCGCGACGAAAACCATATCCAGACGAAATATCCCTTCAGCTACAAGGACGTATTGGACGGACGTAAAGCGGAAGAAAACTTGCCGGTCAAGGCCGGCGACACGATCGTTGTGCCGTGATGGGTGGGATGTCGAAGCTCAGCGCATGCTCGATGGCACTGGTGTTGGGGCTCGTGGGAGTCTCAGGTATTCATGGGCAGACTTCCGGTTCACAAAGCCAGGGCTCGGCGGGGCAAGAGCCAACGCAGCCGACGCAGGCCCAGCAGCCAGCGAAATCTCCTGACGACAACGGTGCTAATCAAGACCAACTGCCCACGCCTCCGGTTGTGGCGGGCACCTCAACCAATGCTCCGATTACAGGTGCTTCGCAGCCGATCATTGGGCTTGTCGCGTCGCGTAGCTACATTATTCCGAGCATCTTCTTCTTTGGACAATTGGATTCCAACGCAAACAACTCCCGTTCGGGGGGGTACCGCTTCGCCTCCATCAACACACTGATGGGCAGCCTTGCCATCCAGAAACTCGGACGTGCTTCGCAGTTGAATATCGGTTATCTCGCCGGCCGTTCCTTTTCAAGCCAGGGAGGAGCGCTTAATTCCACCACGCAGGAGGCCGCTGCGTCGGAACTGTGGTCGCGGGGTCGCTGGGACGGATTCATTCTCGATAAATTTATGTACAGTTCCCAATCCGCGTTTTTGGGCGGCGCCACTCCCTTCGATATCACAGGTCTAAATACGGTGGCGGGCCTCGCAGGCACCGGGCCGGTGGTCCTGCGCAACACCTTTCTTCCAGGACAAGGGATTTTCACTGTTTTCGGCCCTCGCTTGAGCAATGCGCTCGTCGCCCAAGTGAATAATCACCTCGGCCGCCGCACGTTTTTCACAATTGTGGGGAACTACGACGTTCTGCATTTCTACAACTCCAACCTGATTAATAGTTCCGCGGCCGGATTTCAAACCGGTTTTGGCTATGAGCGTTCTCGCCGGGATACCTTGGCCTTCGTCTACAGGTTCAATGATCTTTGGTATGACTCAATGCCGATAAGCATCCGCGATAATGTGATGGAGGGCGCCTATCAGCGGCAGATTGCCGAACGGCTGCTCTTTCAGATCGGCGCTGGCCCTGAGATCAGTTTCATCCAGGACCCAAATCTTCCCCCCGGCACATTGCCTTCGAACCCCCGCGTGTCTTGGGCTGTCGATAGCCTGATTCGTTATCAATTGAGACGAGATGTCGGTGTGAACGGCGGCTACAATCATTTTTTGAGTAGCGGCAGCGGTGTGTTCTTTGGTGCAATCACTGATCGAGTATTTGCGGGACTGGATCGACAGCTTTCTCGCGCTTGGAAGCTGGATGTGAACATCAGCTATGCGCGTAACCGGAACTTAATTCCGCTTTTCAGCAACGTGGTTCTGACGCCGGCAGACGCTACCTATGATTCGGTCTATGGAGGTTTTGAGATGCGCCGCCAAATTGGGCGGGATGCCGAATTGTTCTTCGGTTATCTAGGGCGCTATCAAACTGCCAGCTTCACCGTGTGCCCGCAAGGGATCTGCACAGGCCGGGACCTCGTGGGGCACCAATTCAATTTTGGATTTGCCTGGCACCTGAAACCCGTCCCTATTGGTTGAACCGTAATCGGAGAAAAAAGAACATGATCGGACATCGACAGCTCACCATGGAAGACTACGCGGCTATATTTCGCCGCAACAGACGAACCTTTATTCTCCTGGCTATTCTGGGGCCAGCGCTGGGCTATCTCGTGTGCTTTGCCTTGCCAAAGGAATATACGTCGCAAACGGTGATTCTTGTGGAGCAGCCCGCTGTTCCCACCAGCTATGTGACGAATATTAGTAGCGGCGACCTAAAGCAGCGTCTAACAACACTCCAGGAACAGATACTGAGCCGCTCCAGACTGGAGGGCATGGTCAACAGATTCGGTCTTTACCCAAAGGACAGGGCGCAGCACGCTCCCATGGAAACGTTGGTGGATCGTCTGCGCAAAAAAATTGTAGTGACGCCAGTCAGGCCCATGGCCGAATCGAATAGCACGCAACTCCCAGGATTTATTATTAAAGTTACGGATCGTGACCCGGCGCTTGCTCAGAAACTTTGCAATGAAGTTGCTTCAGTATTTATGCAGGAAAATCAGCGAGTAAAGCATGAGCAAGCGAGCGGAACCACGGTGTTTCTCGACAAGCGCGTCGAAGATGCCAAAGCCAAGCTCGACGATCAGGACGCCAAACTTGCGGCGTTTAAAGGACGCTACTCAGGCTCTCTCCCCGATGAGCAACAAGCAAATCTAAATGTACTTGCAGGATTAAATACGCAGCTCGATGCTGCCACTCAAGCGCTTAACCGGGCGCAGCAGGACAAATCTTTTGCCGAATCGGTACTCTCGCAACAACTTGGTTCGCAATCCGCTGACAATCCCTCTGCGCAAAAGCAGTTGGCCGATATGCAAAGCCAGCTTGGAGCGCTGCTCGCCAAAGATACTGAGGACCATCCAGACGTGATCCGCATGCGGCAGAGCATCGCCGATCTGAAGCAGAAGATGGTTTCTTCCCAAGGCACACCCGCAGCCGGAGGATCCACCGTGGATACCCCGGAGATTCAGCAGTTGCGCGCGCAAGTGCATCAGTACGACGCCGTCATGAAAGAGAAGACTGCGCAACAGCGCGATGTGCAAAGACAAATCGCTTTGTATCAGAGTCGCTTGCAGCTTAGCCCCAGCGTGGAGGAGCAGTACAAGCTACTCACTCGCGATTATCAAACCGCGCTTGATTTTTACAATGGCTTATTAAAGAAGCGCAGCGAATCAGCGATGGTCAGCGACATGAATCATCAGGCCGAAAGTGCGGAATTCCGCATTCTCGATGCCGCGAATCTCCCCGAAGGGCCGTCCTTTCCCAACCCGCTTTACTTTTCACTGGGCGGCCTCGCGGCCGGCCTTGCACTTGGCGTTACGATCATCGCGTTGCGTGAAGTGCGCGACAAGACTTTACGAACTGAGGAAGACGTCGAGTTCTTTCTCCAACTACCTACGCTCGCCAATATTCCTTCAGTCGAGAACGCCCGGCGCCGTGCTGCCGGGAAAGATTCGGCTGAAGGGCCGCGATTGGTTGCGAGCGCTTGAGACTAAATAATGTATAAATCGTTTTTTGGCTTGCGAGAAAATCCGTTTAATGCCAATCCGGATCCCCGCTATCTGTTTTTGACCAGGGAGATTCAGGAGGCTCTGGCGGGGCTCGCTTACGGAATTAAGAATCGCAAGGGTTTCATCCTGCTCACAGGTGAAGTTGGCACGGGCAAGACCACGCTGCTAAATCGCTTGCTGGACTGGCTAAACCTGGAAGGGGTCGCGACCGCGTACATTTTCAATTCCCAGCTCGATACCAGCCAGCTCTTCGATTTCATGATGGCGGACTTCGGCATCCCATGCGAGAGCCGCGATAAGAGCCACGTGTTAATGCGCCTCAACCATTGGCTGCTGCAACGCTATCGTGATCGTAAGACGTCGGTCTTGATCGTGGATGAGGCGCAAAATCTTTCCTTCGAAGTGTTGGAGGAAATTCGTTTGCTCACCAATTTCGAGACGGCAAACGAGAAGCTGCTGCAGATTGTTCTTTCCGGCCAGCCAGAGCTAGAGGAAAAACTCCGCGATCCGAGGCTGCGTCAATTACGGCAGCGCATCACAATGCGCTGCCGAACACAACCCCTATCCTTCGAAGAGATGACCGGATACATAGCCGAAAGGCTGCGTATTGGTGGCGCTAATGGAACTCCTATCTTTTCGCCGGAGGCCGTAGAAGCCGTTTACAAGTATTCCCGCGGGATTCCTCGAGTGGCAAATCTCCTCTGCGAGAATTCGCTCATCGGTTCTTTCGTCGATCAGGTGAAACCGGTCCCGCCGAAAGTTGTGCATGAAGCCGCTCACGAGTTTGAGCTTGACGAACTAGATCCCATGGCCCGGCCTGTAGTTCGAAGCAACGAAGACCCGTCCAAGACTGTGGAAGGTCTTTTGCGCAGTTTGAATCATCTGTTAGAAGAAATGGGTCGCAATAATTCCGTAACCAGCGGAGCACACGAAAGGAAGCCATGAGCAGGATCCACGAAGCCTTAAAGCGCGCCGAACAGCTAAGGACTGTGCCGATGGAGGTTCCCCCTCCTATAGCTCCTCCACCTCCCCTAGTTCCGCAAGTCGGCAGCCATGTTGCAGAGTTGCCGCCCAGTCCACCGACGCCGGTGGCGGACCCCCTAGCCCACACTCACATCGATACCAAAACGAGAGTGACTGAATTCTTGCGTTTCGATGACATTTGGACACAGTGTACGAATCCTGGATGGCGGCTGAATCTTGAACGGAACGTTTTCATCGACCCGGCTGCGCCCCAAGCTGTGCGAGAGCAATTCCGAACGCTGCGTTCACGTCTCTATCAGATTCGAGACAAACAGCCGCTGCGAAGTGTTCTAGTTACGAGCTCCTTGCCAGGCGAAGGCAAAACTTTTGTCGCCAATAATCTTGCTCATGCTTTGGCCCGCCAGCAAAATTGCCGGGTTCTATTGATTGACGCCGATCTGCGACGACCCGATCTCCATCTAGGTTTTGGTGCTCCAAGTTCTCCAGGGCTCTCAGAGTACCTGAGGGCCGAAGCGACGGAAATGGCGGTCATCCAGCGAGGCGTGCCAGAATATTTGTGCTTCATTGGTGGCGGCAACAAACCGGAAAACCCCACCGAATTGCTTGCCAATGGAAACCTAAAGTCCCTCTTGGAAACGGTGGGGCCGGTTTTTGACTGGGTGATACTTGACTCGCCGCCGACTTTACCGGTCGCGGACGCGCTGACACTGGCGGAAATGTGCGATGGCGTCCTGACAGTAATCCGTGCGGCACAAACTGGATTTGATAGTGCTCAGAAATCGTGCCAGCAGCTTCGCGAAAAGAATCTGCTTGGGGTCGCTCTCAATTGCGCTGATGAAGGCGCATCATACGGCTCGTACTACAGCGAGGAATTAAAAACCGGAATCGTCAACTAGATTTCCTGCCATCCCCGGCCCTTTTCTGCGAATGGTGATCTATTTGAAATTGATTTCTGCAGGTGTGCGTTCTCGCCATAGTGCGGTACAGCAGTTCCCTTGTTGGGCTTAAGGGAAGCACGGTATGGGTACTTACCGTGCGTCGTGCTACATAGATTGAGTAAAGCCGTTTAGCCCTAGCCGCCCACTGCCCTAGGGGAACTAGTCAAAGTAGAGAGTAAGGAAAGGTCCTTTGGGACTTTTAGGGCGGTAGCTTGGCGCAACCAGAACTTCAAGACATTCCGGGTTCGATGCAGGGTGCGGGCAATGAGCCCGCAAACTTCGACGGGATTCGCTACCCATGGTTCGCGTTGCAGGTTAAAATGCGGCACGAGGTTGGAGTGTCGGATCATCTACAGGGCAAAGGCTACGAGTGGTTCCTGCCTCTTTACAAAAGTCGTCGCCGATGGTCGGATCGAGTCAAGGAAGTCGACGCCCCGCTTTTCCCCGGATATTTGTTTTGCCGATTTAATCCTAATGACCGTCTGCCAATCCTAAAAACGCCCGGTGTTACGCAAATCGTCGGTTACAACCACGTTCCGATTCCTGTCGACGAGCAGGAGATCGTGGCGATTCGCAGACTGGTTGCTTCTGGTGTACCCAATTTTCCATGCGCTTATCTGGAAGTAGGGAGCAAAGTTCGCATTGATGCTGGCGCTCTGCGAGGACTCGAAGGCATATTGATGGACGTGAAGGGTAAACGAAGGCTTGTTTTGTCTATAACCCTCCTTCAGCGCTCTGTCGCGGTGGAGATCGATTCAGACGCGGTCAGCCTTGTGCATGCACTTCAAAGTGCCCGCTCGTAAACGACTTTCCCAGCTCAGATCACGAGAACTTCGACGATGTCCTTTTTTTCCAGAGTGCTAGACGCAACAATAAGTCCGGAATCAAAAGCAGCCAAAGTAGAAGATAAGCTCGGGGCCTCAGTCAGTCTCGTTAGCAGTGTCCTCGATCCTCTTCCGCAAGCCGCATTTCGTCGGCTTTTGTCTCAGGAGCGGAAACGGTCTGAGCGCTCACGCAAAAGCTTTGTGCTGATGCTGGTGCGACACAAGGGCCCAAATCTGCAAGCTGAACAGCTTACCCTGGAGCGCGTTGTCAGGCCACTTGGCACAATAATCCGTGAAACCGATACGCTCGGTTGGTTCGAGTCTAATCGTAGCCTTGGCGTAATCTTCAGTGAACTCGGCGACGCTGAACTCGGTGCGGCTGTAAAGAGTATCGAATCCAAGGCGCTCGCTGAGCTCCATCGCGCGTTGAACGCTAATCACGTAAAAAATCTAGACATTTCAATTTATTCCTACCCACAAAGCTGGAAGGACGGCGGTCTTACCATCACTTTTGATCCCGTCTTATATCCCGATCTTTTCGATCTCGACGAGAGCAAGAGAACATCTCTCTTGTTGAAGCGCTTGATCGATATTGTAGGCAGCTCCTTCGCGTTGATCCTCCTTGCTCCCGTGTTTGCCATTCTGGCAGCGCTTATAAAGCTCACCTCAAAGGGCCCGGTATTCTTTCGGCAGCAGCGTCTTGGCCAATTTCAAGTTCCATTTGCTTTCCTAAAGTTCCGCTCCATGTACGTCACGACCGATGCCGAAATTCACCGCGAGTATGTGAAAAACTTCATCGCCGGTCGCGCAGAGCCCAACTCGACGGGCGGCCAGCAGCCGCGAGTCTACAAACTAACCAATGACCCGCGGGTAACCTGGATTGGCAGGTTCATGCGACGCACCAGCCTGGACGAAATTCCGCAATTCTGGAATGTTCTAGTCGGGGAAATGTCGCTGGTCGGACCGCGCCCGCCCATTGGCTATGAAATTGAGGAGTATGAGATCTGGCACCGCAGGCGTTTGCTGGAAGCGAAACCGGGTATCACCGGACTTTGGCAGGTCCACGGCCGTAGCAGGACAACGTTCGATGACATGGTCCGCCTCGACCTACGCTACTCGCGAATGTGTTCGCCTGTCTCAGATTTGAAGATTCTTCTACAGACTCCCCGAGCCGTATTTTCGGGCGACGGTGCCTACTGATTAATCCGACGCGTATTTGTTCGCATTTGTCGCTTCTGCGACAGAGCCACCCATCCACTCTGCCATCTTTTCGTAACAAAAATCCGTAACTCAAGGTGAATGTGGATGGCTACTAGCTTTACCGTTGGAACGTCCGTCAATCTTCCGGTTGGCTCAAGCTTTTCTCGGGACGTGCTTCGTGTCGGTGTCATCGGCTACGGCTACTGGGGGCCGAATATCGTTCGCAACTTTCAGGGTCACGAGAAAGCGGATGTTGTGGCGGTCTGTGACAAGAACCCCAAATCGCTCTCGCGAGTGCGCCACTCTCACCCCGAAGTGCCTGTTACCTCTGACCAAATGGAAATATTGACCAGCACGCAAGTGGACGTTGTCGCGGTTGTCACTCCCGTGTGGACGCATTTTGAACTCGCGAAGCTCGCGCTAGAGAACGGAAAGCACGTGTTCGTGGAGAAACCATTCACTTCCACGACCGCGCAGGCCGAACAGTTAATTGAGCTGGCCGAACGCAAGAATCTGAAGATCATGGTCGACCACACGTTCCTTTTCACCGGCGCGGTTAAGAGGATTAAGCAGTTTGTCGATGATGGGACTTTGGGAGGGCTCTACTATTACGATTCCACTCGCGTAAACCTTGGACTCTTTCAACACGATTGCAATGTGATCTGGGATCTGGCCCCTCACGACCTGTCCATTATGGATCACCTCATCATGTCCAAGCCCGAGGCGATCGTCGCAACCGGGGCAAACCATCTGAACGGCCACGCAGACGTGGCGTTCCTTACCATCTATTACCCCAATAATTTGATCGCGCATATCAACGTGAATTGGCTTTCGCCGGTGAAAGTTCGCACCACCTTGCTCGGTGGTGAAAAGAAAATGCTCGTCTGGAATGATTTGGAAGCCGATGAAAAGATCAAGCTGTATGACCGCGGCGTGCAAATGATGAGTGGCGAAGCAGTCTACCAACAGTTAGTCAGTTATCGGACGGGCGACATGTGGTCTCCCAACATTGAGCAGATCGAAGCTCTCAAAGTGGAAGCTTCGTATTTTATAGATTGTATTCGGAACAATAAGCGCCCCTTTAATGATGGCGAAGCGGGCCTGCGCATTGTCCGCATGCTGGAGGCCGCGGACGAGTCCCTCAAACTGAGAGGGAAAGTGGTGAAGGTCTAACTACGCCGATGGGTTGTCACCTGCGGAAATCACATCGATGAAACTCTCCGTCGTCATTATCTGTTGGAATGATCTCCGGGTTATCCGAGATTGCTTGCGTTCTATTCACGATGGTACCCATGCAACGGACTTTGAAGTCATAATTTCGGATAACGGCTCCGTTGACGATTCCATCGAATTTGTGCACAACCACTATCCACACGTACGGATTGTGGAGAACCAGCAAAATCTTGGTTTTGCTTGCGGAAATAACGCAGGCATTCGCGCAAGCCGCGGCGAATATGTTCTTATTTTGAATCCTGACACTATCATTCACGATGGCGCGTTGGATCGACTCGTACAATTTGCAGATCACCACCCCGAAGCTGGCGCTTTCGGCTGCCGCGTTTTGAACCCTGATGGAACTTATCAAGTTTCTGCGCGACTTTTCCCTACGGTTTGGCGTTACTGGGTAGCTGCGCTTGGCCTCGCCAAACTCTCCCCTTTCTTCACCTATGAAGAATACCGGGGTTGGCAGGGCGATACGGAGCGCTCGATTGACTGGCAGTCGGGCTGTTGTGTAATGTTTCGCGGCGATTTGCTTAAGAGCCTTGGCGGATTCGACGAGCAATTTTTTTACCACTGCGAAGAGGTAGACCTCTGCCGCCGCGTTCGCGATACCGGCCGCCCAATCCTCTTTACTCCCGAAGCGGTAATTACTCATCTCGGTGGTCAGTCGGTCAGTCGTTTTCCGATACGCTTTGAAATTGAAAAACACCGCAGCCGCTACCGATATTTCTACAAACACTTCGGTGTTCGGGCGGCGCGCCGCTTTCGGCGTCTAGCTATCGCTAGGATTCGCCTGCGCCAGTTTGGCTATGGTCTTCTCAACCTGCTGAAGCCGCAGGAAGTCATTCAGCGCCGGCTGGATATGTACCGTGAAGTCCTCCGGTGGAACAAGGCTCTTGATCCCGTCGACTTTGTCGAACGCGGCGAAGAGCCTCGCCTGGAACAAACTTCGGTTCCTCAGGTTTCGATCTAGTTCTGCCTTCCAATCTTCGGAAATCCAACCGCAACAACGAAAGGATTAAGGGAAAGATGTCTACATCATTGGTGACCGGGGGCGCCGGCTTCATAGGATCGCATGTTGCTGACGAACTTCTCGGTCGGCGCCACAAGGTTGTTGTTCTCGACGATTTGAGTGGTGGATTTGAAGACAACGTCCCCAGCGGCGCGACATTTGTAAAGGGCTCGATCCTGGATACTGAGCTGATCGATCGACTCTTCGACCGCTACAACTTCACCTACGTTTATCATCTCGCTGCGTACGCCGCCGAAGGGCTCAGTCATTTCATAAAGCGTTTCAATTACAACAATAATCTGATTGGCTCCGTGAATTTGATCAATGCCTCCGTGAATTACGGAGTCCGCCGCTTCGTATTCACTTCCTCCATCGCGGTTTATGGCGCCGGACAGTCACCGATGAGTGAAGAGATGGTGCCGCAGCCGGAGGACTCCTATGGCATCGCCAAGTTCGCCGTCGAGAGAGACTTGAAGGTCACTCATGAAATGTTTGGCTTGGACTATGTGATTTTCCGTCCCCACAACGTTTACGGCGAACGTCAAAACATCGGCGACCGGTACCGTAACGTCGTGGGCATTTTCATGAATCAACTCATGAAGGGCGAGCCCATGACCGTCTTTGGTGATGGGGAGCAACAACGCGCTTTCACTCACATCAGCGACGTAGCTCCTGTAATTGCGGAGTCCGTTAACGTCCCCGCCGCGCGCAATCAAGTGTTCAACGTGGGCGCGGATGTCCCACACACCGTGAATAGGCTGGCGGAAATCGTCTCTCAGGCAATGAACAAAGATTGTAACGTCATCCATCTCGATCCACGCAATGAAGTGAGAATTGCTTTCTCAGACCACTCGCGCGCGGAGGCTGTCTTCGGTGCGCAGCGCAAGGTATCCCTGCAAGATGGAATTCAAACGATGGCCGATTGGGTAAGGGACCATGGCTCGCGAGAAAGCAGCATTTTCGAAGATATCGAAATTCCTAAAAATTTGCCGCCAAGCTGGGCCAGTGTTGCTCGTGTGCGGGTCTGAAGAACGTGGGAAACGGTAACAATTCCTCAGACGTACCTCCCAGGCAAAACAACTATGTGTGCGTCGCCCCCGATGTTCGTTTAGGCGCCAACGTCAAGCTTTCAAAATTTATCAACCTCTACGGCTGTGAAATCGGCGATAACACAAAAGTCGGGGCCTTCGTCGAAATTCAGAAAAATGCCAGAATCGGAAAGAACTGCAAAATCTCAAGTCACACGTTTATCTGTGAAGGCGTTGAGATCGAAGACGGCGTTTTTGTCGGCCATAGCGTCACATTTATTAACGACAGCTACCCACGTGCCGTAACCCCTGACGGTGAACTGCAGACCGAACAAGATTGGGCCGTTGAGCGAACACTGGTAAAAAAGGGAGCCTCGATAGGTTCTGGATCCACGATCCTCTCGAATGTGGTGGTCGGCGAAAACGCTATCGTTGGCGCGGGCAGTGTAGTCACCAAGGATGTTCCGGCAAACGCAATTGTTGCCGGCAATCCGGCAAAAGTTTTCCGTTACATCACAGAGGAGCAGAGGATCGCGTAAATGTCCACTACCGAGCAAATCCCGTTTTTGGATTTGATAGCGCTTCATAAGGAGTTAGAAGAAGAACTGCTGTCCACCCTCCGAGATACATTGCGCGTGGCCGGCTTCGTTGGCGGT